>ERZ888423.1619-NODE-1619-length-18967-cov-12.487997_pt1 | contig 18967 bp, 20 predicted proteins | sample MGYA00520523_ERZ888423 | MGnify/ENA primary metagenome ERZ888423 (study PRJEB32303, sample SAMEA104408611) | aquatic metagenome | biome: Brackish water; feature: Pelagic; material: water | place: Baltic Sea | collected 2014-06-08T10:24:00 | depth 30,27 m ...
TAAGACGGTCGGCGACACAACTGGCGCCGCCTCCGGGAAGGCCTGCCGATAGGAGAGACGGCCATGACGGAACCGAGTTTGAAATCAGGCCGGGTGCGCTTGCGCCGCCGCCATGACCGGGGCGCCTACGATCGCGCGTCGCTCTATGCGGTGCTGGATGCGATGCCGCTCTGCCATGTCGGCTATGTCGTCGACGGCCAGCCCTATGTGACGCCGACGCTGCAATGGCGGGAAGGCGACCGGATCTACTGGCACGGCTCCGCCGCCAGCCGGATGTTGCGGGCGACGGACGGCGTGCAGGTCTGCCTGACGGTTTCGCTGCTCGACGGCTTCGTCATGGCGCGGTCGGGCTTTCACCACTCGATCAACTATCGCTCGGCGATGCTGCTCGGCAAGGCGGAGAAGGTGACCGACAAGGACGCCAAGGTCCGGCACATGCAGCGGTTTGTCGACGGCCTGTTTCCTGGCCGCTGGGACATGCTGCGGCCGGCGACGCCCAAGGAAATGAAGGCGACGTCGATCCTCGGCATGGATATCGCGGAGGCGTCGGTCAAGGTGCGCGCCGGCCCGCCCGGCGACGACGAGGAGGATTACTCGCTGCCGATCTGGGCGGGCGTGATCCCGCTCGCGCTGCAAACGCTGCCGCTCGCGCCCGACCCGCGCAATCTGCCCGGCGTCGCGGCGCCGGATCATCTCACGCGCTTCAAGATCGGATGACCGCGATGCTGACCCCGGAAATGCAAAACCTGATCCGGAACCACACGGCGGGCATGGTCGCGTCCACGAACGGCGACGGGACGCCGGCGGTCTCGCCGAAAGCGACGTTCGTCGTACTGGATTAGCGGACCTTGGCGTATGGCGATATCCGCTCGCCCGGAACGGCGCGAAACCTGATGGCCCGGCCGGCGGTCGAAGCGGTGTTCATCGATGTCGTGCTGCGGAAGGCCGTCCGCGTCGCGGGCACGGCGGAGATCGTGCCGAAGGCCGCGGCGGATGCGGCGCTGCTGGCGGCATTTCAGGCGACGTGGCCGACTTTTCTCGATGTCATGCAGCGCTTCGTGAAGCTGCGCGTCACAGCCGCCAGCATGATCCTGTCGCCCGCCTATGACCGGGGCGCCACGGCGGGCGACCTCGCGGCCGCCAACCTTGCCCGCCTGACCGGCCTCTATGGAGATCTAGAATGACGCTGCCCCAGACCCTTTCGCCCCAGACGCCTTCGCCCCAGACATGCGCGCCGCTAATCCGGTTGCCGCAGCCAAGGGATTTCCAGCCCTGGCTCAAGCTCTGGGAAGGCTACAACACGTTCTACGGCCGTCCAGGAGCGGTTCCCGGCGCCGACAGGACCTGGGCGCGCTTCTTCGACGGCCGGGAGGAGATCCACTGTTTCGTCGCGGAACACGATGGCGTGCTCGTCGGGCTCGTGCATTTCCTCTACCACGCCCATACGCGCCTCCCGGCGCCGAACTGCTATCTCCAGGACCTGTTCACGGCCGAGGCCGCGCGGGGGCTCGGCGTCGGCCGGGCGTTGATCGCGGCGGTGCATGCTCATGCCCGCGCCAACCAGGCCTTCCAGGTCTACTGGCACACCCATGAAAGCAACGCGACCGCGCGCCGCCTCTATGACGGCGTCGCCGAGCGCTCCGGATTTATCGTCTACCGGCAATTGCTCTGAAGCGGCGGGCTTTCGAACTGGGCGTGGAGGCGCCTTCGATACGGTCCCATGCTATGAGCCGAGCCGGCGGCTTCAGGGAGCTACGAGGCCTGTGGGGCCGGAGCGACGCGTCGGCGGGACCAGAAAATATTGAGGTAGGTCGCGCCGATAATAAGAACGCCGCCCCCAAGCGTGTAAGGGTCTAAGTTTTCGCCGTAGAACACGAAACCGATCATCGCCATGGTCGGAAGCGACAGAAAGGTGATGGGCATGACGACGCTAGCGTCGGCGATGCTCACGGCTTTCGTCATGCAAAAATGCGCCGTGAGTCCGCTCATCCCGACGAAGATCACCCATGGAATATCGGCGGTTTCGGGCAGCGCGATGTGGCCGCCCGCAAGCACAAACGCGAGCCCGAATTGCATGGCCATCATGTAAAATACGATGCGCAAGGTCGGCTCCGTCGACGTTAGCGCCTTCACCATGATGATGGACGCCGCATAACAGAATGACGCGAGCAACGTGATGGCGGTTGCGGTCTCAAACGGGATGACGCCGGGCCGCACGGCGATCAGCACGCCGACGAAACCGCAAAGGATGACGGCGAGTCGCGCTAATGTCAGCCGCTCCCGAAGGAATGCTACGGCTAGGACAACGCCAAAAATCGGCATCATCAAATTCAGGGTCGTGACGGTGGCCAACGCCAAATGGGCGACGCCGTAGAACCAGCCGTATTGCCCGATGAAATGTACGATATTGCGCATTAAGTGGCCGAGCGGGCGGCCGGTGACGACGTTCTTGACGCCGCCGAACGCCAGGGCGATCGGCAACATCAATGCGACGCCAACCAGGCTGCGGTAGAGCATGACCGCGACAGCGTCGTGCGCGCCGGAGAGTTCGCGCCCCGAAACTTGCATCAGCGCGAAGCTCAGGACAGTGCCGAGCATCCAAAGGGCGCCCAAGACCGGTCGATTCTGCTTGGCTTCCTGGCTCACGGCTGTTGTTAGCATCCTGGCATTGATCGGGGATGACGCGGGACATGCAGGCGCGCCGATAGACGGGGTTATGCGGTTTGACAGTCCATACGCACAAGCGCGCGCCATCCAGCGTCGCGGCCGACGAACGGCGCGTCTGACTTAGACGACGGGTCCGCCGGCGACCTGAACGCGGCGCATGACGCGGCGGTGATCGTGGACGTCGTGGACTGCCAGATGCTTGGTCGAACGATTGTCCCAGAACGCGAGGGATTTCGGCGCCCATTGGAAGCGGCAGGTGAACTCCGGCCGGTGGCCCCAGTCCATCAGCCAGTTCAGCAGCCCTTTCGATTCTTCCACGGTCCAGCCCTCGAAACGGGTCGAGTAGGAATGGTTGACGAACAGGCATTTCTTGCCGGAATCCGGGTGGGTGCGCACGACCGGGTGAACGCTTTCCGTCGGCCGCCAGTTTTCATCCTCGCGGATGACCGTCGCCCGCTTGGCGTTCAACCGGTTGTGCGGCCCCGCGACTTTCATGTCGGAATGGACGCAGCGCAGATTGGCGAGCGTCGCCTTCATGCCATCGGACAGCGCGTCATAGGCGAGCCATTGGCTGGCGAACAGCGTGTCGCCGCCGAAGGGCGGAGTTTCGAGCGCATAAAGCAGCGCGCCCATCGGCGGCTCCGGCATCATCGTCGTGTCGGTGTGCCATTCTTCGCCGACGATGCGGGTGTCGCCGGGCGCGCGGACGATGGTGACAATTTCGGGGTCATGGTCGCCGGTGTTGAAATTCGGGTGGATGAAGATGTCGCCGAAATGCCGGGCGACGCGCTTCTGATCCTCGGCGTCGAGCTCCTGGTCGCGGAAGAACAGCACGCCATGCTCCGCCAGCAGGCCGCGGATATCGGCGGCGACGCCCTGGTTGATGTCGCGGGCGAGATCGAGGCCGCCGATCTCCGCGCCGACCGCGCCTGATAGCCGTTTTACCTGCATCGACCGTTCCTCCATTGGCAGAATTGCCTGAAGCTTAGCGCGCCTTGGGGCGGTCGCGCCATGCTCTTCCGAAACCGCGCCGATCCATGCAAAGCTTCCTGAAAAGCGAGCAATCGCATCAAGGAGGATCGCCCATGACGACGCCAAAAGTCGTCGCCGAAGGTTTGTCGTTTCCGGAAGGTCCGCGCTGGCATGAGGGCGCGTTGGTCTTTTCCGATTTCTATCGCCACACGGTCTTCCGCCTGCCGCCAGGCGGCGACCTGGAAGCTGTCGCGACGGTCGAGAATCAGCCCTCGGGCCTCGGCTGGCTGCCTGACGGGCGCATGCTGATCGTCTCGATGATCGACCGCCGCGTCCTCCGCCAGGAAGCCGACGGCCGCCTGGTCGAGCATGCGAACCTCTTTGACCTTGCCGGGTTTCACTGCAACGACATGGTCGTCGACCGCATGGGCCGCGCCTATGTCGGGAATTTCGGGCACAACCACTATGTCGAGCCGACGCCGAAGCCGGCCGACCTGATCCGCGTCGATCCGGATGGGACGACATCGATCGCCGCCAGGGGCCTCGCCTTCCCGAACGGCGCCGTGATCACGCCCGATGGCGGCACGCTGATCATCGGCGAAACCCGCGCGAATTGCCTGACCGCGTTCGATATCGATGGGGACGGCCGTCTCTCGAACCGCCGGGTCTGGGCCGATCTCGGCAAGAATTTCCCTGATGGCATCTGCCTGGACGCCGAGGGCGCGATCTGGGTCGCGGACCCGCGCAACAACGAAACCATCCGCGTCAAGGAAGGCGGAGAGGTCGAGGCGCGCATCTCGACCGGCCGCAATGGCTCGTTCGCCTGCATGCTCGGCGGCGACGACCGCAAAACTCTTTTCATTTGTACAAGTTCCGGCTCCGGTCCCAAGGCGGCCGAGCGCCGGGACGGCCGCATCGAAGCCATCCGCGTCGCCGTTCCCGGCGCCGGCCTGCCATAGGAGACCAGGAAGTCCATGCAGTATATCCGCGTCGAAACATCCGGCCCCGTCCGCACCGTCACCCTGACGCGCGGCGACCAGCGGAACGCCCTCAACCTCGCCATGCTGGACGAGATGCTGACGGCGTTCACGACGCCGCCCGCCCAGGATGAGCGCGTTCTGGTCATCCGCGCCGAAGGCCCGGCCTTCTGCTCCGGCATGGACCTGAAGGAGCGGCTGGCGAAGCCGATCGAAAACAATGAAAGCCCGATCGAAGGCGTGCTGCACGCGCTGGAGAATTATCCGCTGCCCGCCGTCGCGGTCGTGCATGGCCATGCCATCGCGGGCGGCTGCGAACTGGCGCTGCACTGCGATTTCGTCGTGGCGGCGGAGACGGCGCGCTTCGGCATGTCGCTCGCGCAGATCGGCCTCGCGCCGACCTGGTTCCTCGCGAAGAAGCTGATGGAGGTGGCGGGGCCGGTCGGCGCCCGCGAAGTCCTGCTTCTGGGCGATCCCCTGCCATCCGGCCGGCTGCGTGACCTTGGCGTGATCCATTCGACCGCGGCGCCGGACGCGCTGGAAGCGGCCGCGTCCAAGATCATCGATCGGCTGGCGCAGAATGCGCCCTTGTCGCTCCGCGCGATCAAGGCGCTCCTGGTGCGCGAGATGGCGTTCCGGGACGGCGTCTATCACGGCGATGTCGACAAGCTGGTCAACGCGACCCGGACCAGCGCCGATTCCAAGGAAGGCATCGCCGCCCGCCTGGAAAAGCGCGCGCCGAACTTCAAGGGCGTTTGAGCCATGGCAGTGCGCATGACCAAGGGCTGGAAGCCCCTGACCCTGGAAGCGGCGGCGAGGCTTGCGGGCAATCTCGGCGTCTATCAACTGGCGAACGCGGCGGGCGAAATCGTCTACATCGGCGCGGCGACCGGCCAGTCGTTGTTCGGCTTGCGCGGCGAGTTGATGGCGAAGGCCAAGGCGCCCCCCGCCGAGGCGTCGCAGTTCCGTATCGAGATCAATACGGCCTACCGCACCCGCCACGGCGAGCTCCTGGCGGCCTATATGCACGATCACGGCCGCCTGCCGGTCGCCAACACAGATATCGATCCGGCCCGCCTCGGCCGGATCAGCCCCGGTTAGGGAAGGACCTGAGCAGATGAATTTCGATCTGACCGAAGAACAGAAAATGATCGTCGACATGTGCCGACGGTTCGTGCGCGAGGAAATCTTGCCGCTGGAGGATAAGCTCGACCCCGATACGGATGAGCTTGAGCCGGCGGATTTCGAGCGGCTGAAGAAGATCACCATGGAGATGGGCCTCTATGGCCTGGATACGCCGCCGGAATATGGCGGGCCGGAAATCGACCTGGTGACCCGGACGCTGATCGCCTTCGAAATCTCGCAGCACCGCGCCGGCATCTACGCGCCGAGCTACAATGTCTTCGGCGGCGCGGGCCAGGCCCAGTTGTTCGAGGCGACGGACCTGCAGAAGGAAAAATATCTCTACCCGATGCTGCGGGGCGAGAAGAAGACCTTCTTCGGCTTGTCGGAACCCTCCGGCGGCTCCGATCCTGCCCGCGCGATCCAGACGCGCGCCGTGCGCGACGGCGACGATTGGGTGATCAACGGCCAGAAGCTGTGGATCAGCGGCGCCGACCGGGCGGACTACGGCCTGGTCTTCGCCCGGACCGACGGCAGCCAGGGCCGCGCCGGCGTGACCTGCTTCATTGTCGAAACCGACTGGCCGGGCTTCCATGTCCGCCGGGTGGTCCACACGCTCCGCTCCGCCCGCTACGCGACGGAATTGCAGTTCGAGGACCTGCGCGTGCCGCACGAGAATATTCTCGGCAAAGTCGGCGGCGGTTTCGCCATCGCCAATGACCGGCTCGCCCGCCAGCGCATTCCCTATGCCGCGACCTGCGTCTCGGCGGCGATCGCGGCCCATGAGCGGGCGATCGAGTACTCGAAGATCCGCGAAACCTTCGGCGCGCCCTTGTCCACCCGCCAGGGCATTCAGTGGATGCTGGTCGAGAACGAGATCGAAATCCGGCAGGCGCGCCTGCTTTGCCTGGAAGCGGCGGCGAAGGCGGATGCCGGCTTGCCGTTCCGGACCGAAAGCGCCATCGCCAAATATGTGGCGGCGGAAAGCTCGTTCCGGGTCATCGACCGGTCGATGCAGATCCATGGCGGCCTCGGCGTCGCCAAGGACCTGCCGTTCGAGCGCTGGTTCCGGGAAATGCGCATCCGCCGTATCGGCGAAGGGCCGAGCGAGGTGCAGAAGCACGTCATCGCCCGCGATATCCTCGGCCAGGGGTTGCGCTGATAATGCAGCCGCCATTCGATCCGAACGGGCGCTGGCCGCTCGAGGGCGTCAAGGTGCTGGACCTTGGCCAGGTCTATAACGGCCCCTATGCCGGGCTGCTGCTGGCGCAAGCCGGGGCGGACGTCGTCAAGGTCGAGCCGCTGGACGGCGAGGCGATCCGCAGCCGCGGCGGCGGGCAGACGCCGCTCGCCCACATCATGCTGAACTCGGGCAAGCGCGGCCTCGCCATCGACCTCAAGTCCGAAGACGGCCGCGCGATCTTCATGGACCTCGTCGCCAAGGCGGACATCCTGCTGGAGAACTTCGCGCCTGGCGCGATGGACCGGCTTGGCATCGGCTCGGGCGTGCTGTTGAAGCACAATCCGCGGCTGATCTACGGCTCGTCCAGCGGCTATGGCGTCTGGGGGCCGGATACGCACAATCTGGCGATGGACCTGACGATCCAGGCCTATTCCGGCATCATGAGCATCAACGGCCCGGAAGACGGGCCGCCGCTCAAGGCCGGTCTGGCGGTCGTCGATTTCCTGGGCGGCATCCATCTCTACGGCGCCCTGATGACGGCTTTGTATGAGCGCAGCCAAACCGGCAAGGGCCGCGTCGTCGAAGTGGCGATGCAGGAGACCGCGCTGACGGCGCTCGCCACGTCGTTCACGGCGATGCAACTGGCGGGCGGCAAGCAACCGCCCCGGCGCGGCAACAATCACCCGGCGGGCACAGGCGCGCCTTATAACGTCTATGCCTGCAACGATGGCCATGTGGCGATCATCTGCGTGCGCGATAGCCATTGGGCCGCGCTCGCCAAGGCCTCCGGCAATGCCGAGGCGGCGGAAGACCCGCGCTTCAAGGTCGGGCCGGACCGGGCGCGGAACGAGGCCCTGGTCGACGAGATGATCGGCGCCTGGACAGCCGGCCTCTCGAAGTTCGAGGTCGCGGCGATCTGCAAGGAAAAGCGGGTGCCGGCGGCGCCGGTGCGCACCATGCCGGAAGTGGCGGCCGATCGGCCGCTTCGGGAACGCGCCGCGCTCTTCGATATTCACGATGCCGAGGTCGGCGACGCGGTGGTGCCGGGCAGTCCGCTCCGGTTCCATGGCTCGCCCCGGCCGGAATGGCGCCCGAACCCAGCCATCGGCCAGCACACCGGCGAGGTGCTGGCGGACTGGCTCGACTTGCCGGCCGATATAATCGGCGGGCTCAAGGCCGGCGGATCGATCAAGTAGGACGGAAACCCCGATGCAACTCGCGATCCTCGGCTTCGGCGTCATGGGCGAACGCCTGACGCGGGCGGCGCTTGACCACCCGGACCCGGCCATTCGGCTGACAGGCGTCTGGGACCCGGCGCCCGCCGCCATGGCGCGACTCAAGCGTGATCTGCCGGACGTGGCCCATCACGGAACGGTCGAAGCGGCGATCGCGTCCGCCGATTGCGTCTATATCGCCTCGCCGCCGAAAACCCATCTGGCCCACGCCAGGGCGGCGCTGGCGGCGGGCAAGGCGGTCTTCACGGAAAAGCCCCTCGGCGTCGATCTGGCCGACAGCCAGGCCTTCGTTCGCGAAACCCGGGGCCAGCGGGCGGCGGTGAATTTCGTCTTCGCGTCGTCGCCGGCGGTCGCCCAGCTCAAGGCGTGGCAGGCGGCGGGGGCGGTCGGCCAGCCCCGGTCGCTCAAGATCGAGACCGACTTCCAGGCCTGGCCGCGCGGCTGGCAGATGGATGCGGCTTCCTGGCTCGCCCGGCGCGGCGAAGGCGGTTTTACCCGTGAGGTCGTCTCCCATTTCCTGTTCCTGACGATGCGGATGCTGGGCAATACGGTTCTGGGCGACGCCCATGTCGATTTTCCGCCGGGCGACGGGGCCGAGACCGCGATCGAGGCGACCCTGGCCGCGGGCGACGTTCCCGTCGCGCTGACTGGCGGCGTCGGCGTGACCGAAAAGGCGGACCACAATCTCTGGCTTCTGGAAGGCGACGCCGGCCGGATACGCCTCCGCGACTGGTCGACGGCGGAACGGCTGGAGGCGGACGGCGTCTGGCGCGCCGCCGCCGACGTGCGGCCCCATGAAGAGGTGCGGCCGCTCATCCTGCGGGACCAATTATCGAAACTCGCCGCCATGACGGCGGGCCAGCCCCACGATCTCGCGACGCCCGCCGAAGCCCTGGCCGTCCAGGAGATCGTCGAAGCCATCCTGGCGCGCGGCGCCCAGGCCCATCGATGCTGTACCTGATGCGCCATGGGCAGACGATCTGGAACCTGCAAACCAGACTGCAGGGCCGCAAGGATTCGCCGCTGACGGCCCTGGGCGTCGCCCAGGCGGAAGCCTTTGGGCGTAGTTTGCAGGCGCTGCTGCCCGATCCGTCATCCTGCCGCGTCGTCTCCAGCCCCCAGCCGCGCGCCTGGTCGACGGCGGTTCTGGCGGTGACGGCGATGGGCGGCGACCCAAGCGCCATCGCGCATGACGCGCGCCTGATGGAGCATGCCTTCGGCCTGTGGGAGGGCCTGCTCTGGTCCGAGGTGCAACGGGACCACAAGGACAGCCTGGATGCCCGCATGGCCGACCGTTGGAATACCCCCGCGCCCGGCGGCGAAAGCTATGCCGACGTCGCGGCCCGTGTCCGCCCCTGGCTCGCGTCGCTCGATCCCGATGCGACGGTCCTGGCCTTCAGCCACGGCGTCACGACCCGCGTCATCCGCGGGCTTTATGCCGGCCTGTCGGAGGCCGATACCATGGCGCTCAAGGAGCCGCAGGACAAAATCTTCGTGCTGGATGGCGGGCGGCTGGCCGAGATCGCGGTTTAGCAGCCGGCTGCCGCCTTACCCATGGTCCTCCATGAACGAGATCAGCCGGTAGAAGCCGATCGCCGGGTCGCCCTTGGCGCCTGCGGCTTTCAGGGCCGAGGGGCGGAGGTGCTCGGCCGCCGCGCGGCGGAGGGCGGCTTCGTCCAGGGCCTCCAGGACCAGCACCCGCTGGCCGGCGACGGCGGCGTCGCCGGTCGCGTCCGCGTCGGCGCGCCAGAGGTAGCCGCCGACCGCGTGCGGCGCCTGGACCATGGCGTCCAGCGCCGCCGCCAGAAAGGCGTCAAGGCCGTCGCCGCCGGTCGCGCGCACGACCAGCGCCATGCCGCCGTGGCCGCGCCCCGCGCGCTTGAGGCAGGGGCCGCAGAGGCGCTGGAAATTCTCGAACTTTGCCATGATCGCCTGGGACCAGTCGGTCTGCCGGGCCAGGATCGCCTTGTAGGTCGGCGTCGTCAGCGCCTCCAGGCCGTCGGTTTCATAATAGGCGAAGTACTTCGGCGCGCCGTCGACGGCGACGAAACGGAAGGCGGAGCGGAAGCCCGGCAGGTCGACGCGCTCCGCCACATGCTCGTTGGTGTACCAGTCGTTGAAGTCGGCTTCCGTGTCCGCCGGAATGTCCATGGCGGTAATCAGAACAGCGGCGCCCATCTGTCAATTCTCCTTTAAACCCGATAAGGCATGCTAAGCTGACGTGGACAATGGACGCCATGCCCCAGATTCTGACCGAACCCGCTGCGCTTGCCGCAATCGCCGAAGCGCCGGCAAATGACCGCGCCGCCTTGCTGGCGGCGGCGAAGTCCGTGCTGGCGACGACGGCCGCCGATCTCGAAGCGCGCTTCATGGACGGCCTGCCCGCGCTCGACGCCATGGCCGAGCGCTCCGCCGTCATGGACGCCGTCATCGAAGCCGTGCTGGATCATGCGGCCTTGAAGGTCTTCCCGGCCGCCAATCCGACGACCGGCGAGCGCTTCGCCGTCATCGCCGTCGGCGGCTATGGCCGCGGCCTGCTCGCGCCCTTCTCCGATATCGACCTGTTGTTCCTGACGCCCTACAAGCGCGCCTCCCGGGTCGAGCAGATGGTCGAGCATGTGCTGTATCTGCTATGGGACATGGGCCTGAAGGTCGGCCACGCCACGCGCTCGATCGAGGACTGCGTGCGCCTCGCCAAGGCCGACATGACGATCCGCACATCGCTTCTGGAAGCGCGCACGCTCTGGGGGGAAACCCGCCTCGCCGACGACCTCCGCGAAGCCTTCTGGAAGGATGTCGCCGGCGACGACGCAAGCTTCATGACGGCGAAGCTGGCGGAACGGGAAGACCGCCACCGGGCCTATGGCGAATCGCGCTATCTGCTGGAGCCGAACGTCAAGGAAGGCAAGGGCGGCTTGCGGGATCTGCATGCGCTTTACTGGATCGCCAAGCATCATTACCGGGTCGAGAATATCGACAGGCTCGTCGATGAGCAGGTGCTGACCGACGGCGAGCGCCGGCGGTTTCGCAAGGCCGCGGAGTTCTTTACGACCGTGCGCAGCCATCTGCATCACTGGGCCGGCCGCGCCGAGGAACGCCTGACCTTCGACGCCCAGGTCGTGATCGCGGAACGCATGGGCTATAGCGACCGCCCGCATATCCGCGGCGTCGAACGCTTCATGAAGCACTATTACCTGACCGCGAAGACAGTCGGCGACCTGACCCGCATCATCTGCGCGGCGCTGGAGGCGGCCCAGAAAACGCCCGGCCGGTTCTCGCTCTCGCGCTTCCTGACCCAGCATCGGGCGATCGAGGGGTTCAATATCGTCGGCGGCCGCATCGCGCCGACGGACGACGACGCCTTCCGCCGCGATCCCGTCACCATGCTCCGGATCTTTCATGTGGCCGAGCGCATGGACATGGATATCCATCCGGGCGCGCTCCGGCTGATCAGGCGCGATCTGAAGAAGCTCGACGCCGTGCGCGACGACCCGGAGGCCAACCGCCTGTTCATCGAAATGCTGGAATCGAAGAAGACGCCGGCGCGGGCGCTCAGCCGGTTGAACGAAGCGGCCGTTCTCGGGCGGTTCGTGCCCGATTTCGGGCGTATCGTCGCCCAGATGCAATACGACATGTATCATACCTTCACGGTCGACGAGCACACGATCCGGGCCATCGGCATGCTCGCGCAACTGGAAAAGGGCGAGCTTAAGCAAGCCGCGCCGGTCGCGTCCTCGGTCGTCGGCCAGACGGAATCCCGGCGGGCGCTCTATGTAGCGCTTTTCCTGCATGACATCGCGAAGGGCCGGGGCGGCGACCATTCCGTCCTTGGCGCGGCCGTGGCGGAGGAGCTTGGCCCCCGCTTCGGCCTGACGGATAGCGAAACCGAAACCGCGGCCTGGCTGGTGCGGCACCACCTGGTCATGAGCCAGGTGGCCTTCAAGCGCGATCCGGCCGACCCGCAGACCGTGAAGGATTTCGTCGCCGTCGTGCAGTCGCTGGAGCGGCTGCGCCTGTTGCTCGTCCTGACGGTCTGCGATATCCGCGCCGTCGGCCCCAGCACCTGGACGGAATGGAAAGCCTCGCTCTTGCGGGAGCTGTATTTCCGGGCGAGCGAGGCGATCGCCGGCGTCGACGGCGCCAAGAGCGTCGCCGGCCGGCTGCGGCGGCGCCAGGACGAAACCATGGAGCGGCTTGGCCATCTGAGCCAGGCTCAGCGCGACGACATCCTGGAGCAGGCGCCGCCGGCCTTCTGGCTGTCGGCCCCGCCGGCCGAACTGGCGCGGCGCCTGGAAATCTACGGCAAGGCGCAAGCGTTCGATCCGCCGCTGCTGATCGATATTCAGGCATCCCCGGAAGGCGAGGCGACCGATGTCATCGTTGCCGCGCCCGATCACCCGGGCCTGTTCGCGCGCATCGCCGGCGGCCTGGCGCTTGCCGGCGTCGATATCGTGCAGTCCAACGCGGCGACCTTCCGCAATGGCTTTGTCCTGGACCTGTTCACCGTCGACTGCGACCCCGACCGCAGCGGCGCCCCGCGCCGGGATGACCGGATCAAGGACTGCGTCCGCTCGGCCCTGTCCGGCAAGGTCAGCTTGTCGCAGGAATTCGGCAAGGCGCCGCCATGGCGCAAGCGTTCGGAAGCTTTCTTCGTGCCGCCGCAGATCTTCATCGACAACAAGGCGAGCACGACCCACACCGTGATCGAGGTTTGCGGCCGCAACCGGACCGGCTTCCTGAACAAGATCGCCTGGACGCTGACCCAGCAGGGCCTGCAGATCGGCCAGTCGCGGATCTCGACCTATGGCGAGCGCGCGGTCGACGTGTTCTACGTCAAGGATGTGTTCGGCATGAAGATCGAGCAGGAAGCCAAGATCGCGGCGATCCGCAAAGCGCTGATGGCCGCGCTCGAGGAGCTTGCGACCGACCCGAGCGGCGCCGCCAAGACGCGAAAATAGGCGCTGGATCTAAACCGCGAGCCCGGCCGCATGGCCGGCGTGGAGCGCGCCCATCAGCGGCCTGGGGCTCTGGCAGTCGCCGATGCGCTGGACTGTCGCGCCCGCCATGGCGTCGGCCAGCGCCAGGTTGGGCGAGCGCGGCGTCGCGTAGACAAACAGATCGACGCCCTCGATTGTTGATTCCACGTGGGTATAGGCGTTCCGCCACGTCAGCGATCCCGCCTGCCAGCGCGTCGGCTCGGCCGCTGGCGTCAGGCGGACGCCCGCGCCGTAAAGCCGGCGCATCACGCCGATGGCGCTGCAATAGTTCACCGCTTCCGCGAAGCCTGGGCGCGGCGTCAGCAGCCAGACCTCCTTGAAGTCCATGGCGAGCCGGTCAGCCAGACCGTAGACCGCGGCCCCGTGGTCCTGGTCGAACAGCACGACCCGCCCTCGCGAACCGGAATGCCCCTCCTTGAGGTAGGCGCGGCCGGAGAGCGACGGGCCGTCGCTCACGCCCAGGCTTTCCGGCAGGCGCTGCCGTGCCCCGCTCGCAAGCAGCACGACATCCGGCTGCAGCGCCAGGATGTCCGCGGGCGCCGCTTCGGCGCCAAGGCGGAATGCGACGCCGTGCCGGTCTCCCATCAGGCGCTGCCAGGCGACGATCCGGCCCATGTCCGCCCGTCCGGGCAGGCGGGCGGCCTCCAGCGCCAGCGCGCCGCCGAGGCTTTGGCCGAACAGGGTTACGGCATGGCCCCGCGCCGCCGCGACCCATGCCGCTTCAAGGCCAGCCGGGCCGGCTCCGACGATCGCGACCGTCTTCGGCGCGTCGCTCCGGGGCGGCCGCCAGCCGCTTTCCCCGGCCTGACCGATCAGCGGGTTCAGGTGATCCAGGAGCGGCTTGCCCTGATGCACCAAACCCCACGCCGTATTATCGAAGGTGGTCGGGCGGATCGCCGCGCTATCGTCAGCCGCGGCTTTCAGGGGCAGGTCGGCGTCGGCGATCAGGGCGCGGGTCATCCCGATCAGGTCGCCGGCGCCGTCCGCCAGCGCGGCCTCCGCTTCTTCGGGCGATCCGAGCCGGCCGAGCGCCATCACCGCGGCGGCGCCGGCAGCTTTCCGCATGCGCTTCGGGATATCCAGAAAATGGCCGGGCCGGTAATAGAGGTCCGGCACATGGCTTTCGAGGCTCAGGGAAAAATTGCCCTGGCTGTAGGCGAAATAGTCGAAGAGGCCGCCGCCTTCCGCTAGCGCAGCCGTCAGCCGTTCGGCTTCATCCGGGTCGATGCCGCCCGAGACTTCCTCCGTCCCCGGCATTTTCAGGCCGACGATGAAATCGGCCCCGGCGGCGTCGCGGACGCCCGCAGCGATCGCGCGGGCGAAGCGCACGCGATTCTCGACCGCCCCGCCCCAGCGGTCGGTCCGCGCGTTCGACCAGGGCGATAGAAACTGGTTGATCAGGTAGCCGTGGGCGCCGTGCAGCTCGACGCCGGCGAACCCCAGTCGCGCCAGTTTGGCCGCCACGGCGACAAAGGCCGCGATGACGCCGGCGATATCGGCGTCGGTCATGACGCGCGGCACGGTCCAGGAATAGGCGTCGGGCTGGTCGGAGACGCCCATGGGCGAGGACGTGGCGCCCCAGAGCTGTTGCTTGCCCGGATGCCAGAGCTGCCCGACAAGCGCGGCCGCCGCCGCGCGGACGCGGCCCGCGAGATCGCGAAAGTCCGCGTCATTAGCGGCGTCGAAGCCGGTCACGATGGCCGGTTGCGCCACGGCGTTGGGATCGACGGCGATCACCTCCGTCGTCAGCATCGCGGCGCCGCCTTTGGCCCGCTCGATCAGGAAGTTCTTGTAGGGCTCGGTGATCCTGTTGGCGCGCGCCAGATTGGTCACGGTCGCCGGCAGGCAGATGCGGTTCCGCAGCGTCTGGCCAGCGAGCGCGAGCGGGCTGAAGAGCTGAGGATAAGGCATCGTCATCGCGCGTTCCGACTCCAGGCGCCTGTGGCGGTCTCGGCTTTAGCGCGGCGCGCCGTTCAGGCCCTCGAGATAGGCGACGACGTTCGACAGCGGCTCTACGTCGCCGAACTTGGCGTCAATGTCGAACAGGTTCCATTCAATCGCGCCGGCTATGCGGTCGCCGATGGTTTCGCGCGGGATGATCGGCCGGAAGCCTTCTGCGATGGCGTCCTCAACAGTGTTGCGCACGCAGGCGCTCGCGGTCGTGCCGGTGACGATCACGGTGTCGACCTCGGCGGCCCGGAGGAAGCCCGCCAGCATGGTGCCGTGGAAAGCGCTCGCCCGCTTCTTGACGATCAGGTGCTCGTCCGGCCGGCGGTTCAGGCGGCTGTCGATTTGCACCGCCTCGGAGCCTTCCTGCAGCACTTCGGCCGGGATCTTCTTGCCCCACATGCCCATGTCGCTGTTGGGGCCTTCGGTGACGGCATAGGCGGTCGTCGTGAAGATGATCGGGATCTTCTGGCGGCGGGCTGGGACGAGCAAGGCGTTCACGGCGTCGATGATCGCATCGCAATTGGCGCAGGTGAAGGCGTTTCCCGGCCGCGTCCAGGCGTTCGCCAGGTCGATATTCACCAGGGCCGGCCGGACGCCATAGCCGATGCGGCGCTGGAAGCCGCGGTTCTGGTATAGCGCCGAATCGGCGGCGAATACGGTCGCCAGGGCGTCCTGGAGTTGCTTCTCGTCCATGTCGGTCATTCCTTGCCGGTCATTGCAGCACGCCGGCGGCGCGCAGGGCGGCGATGTCGGATGGCGTGTAGCCCAGTTCGGCCATGACGGCGTCATTATGCTGGCCGAGGTCGGGCGCCGGCCGCACCGGGGCCTTGTCCTGGCCGCGCATGAAGACCGGGCTGCCGATGGTGCGGTCCGCCGGATTGTCCGCGCCGGGCGAAGCGATCACGCCGCCCGCGTCGGCGAAGGTGCGGTCGCCCGGCACGTCGCCGACCTTGCGGACGATGCCGAAGGTGATGTCGTTGGCGGTCAGGATCGCCTCCCACTCCTCCCAGGTCCGGGTCGCGAAGACGGCGTCCAGTATCCTGGTGAGCGCCTGGGCGTTCGCCTTCCGGTCATCCTGGGTCGCGAAGCGGGGGTCCTCCAGGATGTCCGGCCGTTCGATGGCGGATATGAACTTTCCGATCTGCCGCTGCTCGTTGACCAGCGCCAGGATGAACCAGCGGCCGCATTTGCAGACATAATGGTTCGAAAGCGCATTGAACCATTCGTCCCGGTGCGGCCGGGGCGGGATCGCCGCGCCGGCGAGCGCGGCCTGCACATAGAACGAGTTCCACCAGGTCCCGTTCGCGAGCAGCGAGGTCGACACATAAGAGCCTTCGCCCGTGGTCGCGCGCTTGTAGAGCGCCATGGCTATCGCGGCGAAGAGGGCGGTGCCGGTCGGATGGTCGCCCATGCCGGGGGTGGAGCGCGTCGGCGCGAGATCGGGGGCGGTGCGGACCAGATCCATGAGGCCAGAGCGCGCCCAGAGCGCGGTCGAATCGAAGCCGGTCTTGGAGGCTTCAGGGCCGTCTTCGCCATAGGCGGTCAGCGACGCATAGATCAGCTTCGGGTTAGAGCCCTGCAAATCCTCGTAGCGAAGCTTCAGCTTTTCGCGCACGGGAAACGGGAAGTTGGTGATGAAGATGTCCGCCTCGGCGATCAACTTGTGCAGGATTTCCTGCGCCTTCGCCTGCTTCAGGTCGAGGCAGAGGCCGCGCTTCGAGCGGTTGTCGGCGAACCAGGCATAGTCGAAATCGGCGGCCGGCATGCCGGGGCCGCGATGCAGCGAGCGATAGGGATCGCCGCCGGGCGCTTCGATCTTGATCACGTCCGCGCCGAAATCGCCAAGGATCGTCGCCGCCACCGGGGCCGCGATGAAGCTGGCGCAGTCAATTACTTTCAGTCCGTCGAATATCCGGCCGGTCATGCCTGTTCGTCTCGCTTGCTTGCACTGCTTGGGCCGCCAGAGTGCATCCGGCGCGCCCATCGCCGCAAGTCCGAAGGCGAACGCGGCTGCCGCTCTGGCGTTCGCCGTTTCCGGCCTTTAAGACACATTTCCATGGAAAAGATCAGAACGCCCCTTCGAATCGGCACGCGCGGCAGCCCGCTGGCGCTTTGGCAGGCCCACCGGGTCGCGGCCGCGCTGCGGGACGCCTGGCCGGCGTTACGACCGGACGACGCCCTGGAGATTGTCGAGATCCGCACGACCGGGGACCGCGTTCAGAACCGCCTGTTGAGCGACATCGGCGGCAAGGGGCTGTTCTCCAAGGAAATCGAGGAAGCGCTGGCGGCGGGCGCGATCGATCTTGCCGTGCATTCGATGAAGGACGTCGAGACGACGCTGGCCGACGGGTTCGCGATCGCCGCCGTTCTGGAACGGGCCGACCCCCGGGACGCCTGGATATCGGCCTCGGGCGCCGGCCTCGATGCGTTGCCGGCCGGGTCGCGAGTCGGCACGGCGTCCCTCCGCCGCCGGGCTCAGGTGCTGGCGCGCCGTCCCGACCTCATCGTGACGGCCTTTCGCGGCAATGTCGGCACCCGGCTGCAGAAGCTGGCTGACGGTGAGGCGGACGCGACGCTGCTCGCCAAAGCCGGCCTCGACCGGCTGGAGATGGCAAGCTGCATCACCGAAACCCTCGCTCCCGCGGTCATGTTGCCGGCGGCGGCCCAGGGCGCCGTCGGCGTCGAAACCCGGGCGGACGATGCTGACCTGATCCAGGCGCTCAAAGCCATCGATCACCGGCCGACGGCGATCCGGATCGAAGCCGAGCGCGCCTTGCTCGCCGCCCTCGACGGGTCTTGCCGCACGCCGATCGGCGCGCTCGCCGTGCTCGACGGTCAGGGCGGGCTCAAGCTCGACGGCCTGCTCGCAAGCGCGGACGGCGCGAAACTCTGGCGGACCAGCCGGGAAGGCGCGGTCGCCGACGCTGGCCGGCTCGGCCGCGACGCGGGCGCGGAGTTGCGCGCGAACGGCGACGCGCGCCTGTTCGAGTAGGCCTGGCGATGCCCGATCCGGCGCGCCGTCCCCGCCTGCTCCTGACCCGCCCGCCCGCGGCCGCGGCGGCGTTCGCCAAGGAGGCGGCGGCGCTGGGCTTCGACCCGCTGATCGCGCCGATGGCGGTTTATGAAGACGTTCCGTCCGCGCCGCTCGACACTGCCGGCGTTCAGGCGGTCTTGTTGACCAGCGGCCATGCCGCGGCCGTGCTGGCGCGACGGACGTTGGATCGGTCGGTTCCCGTGCTGGCGGTCGGCGACGCGACGGCGCGGGCGGCGCGGGCGGCTGGCTTCCTGGATGTGACGAGCGCCGGCGGCGACGGCGCGGCGTTGGCGGCGCTGGTCCGCCAGCGACTCGACCCCTCGGCCGGCCGCCTGATCCATGCCGCCGGCGCCGAGCGGGCGTTCGATGTCGCCGCCACAGCCATCGCCGACGGTTTTCAGGCGGAGACGCAAGTATTGTATCGCAGCCGGCCGGCCCAGGCGTTCAATCCCGCGGTCCTGGCGGCCTTGCGGGGCGAGGAAATTGACTATGCGGCGTTTTTTTCGCCGCGGACTGCGAAGACATTTGCTAAGTTGATCTCCACGGCGAACCTCCAAGGCTGCCTCGGCCGGATCACGGCTGTGTCCCTCAGCCCCGCTGTCGAGACGGCCCTTGGACAATTGACTTGGGCGCGACGGCGAACGGCTGCTAAACCAACAGCCGTCGCGCTTCTAGCGACACTGGCCGCGTCGATGTCCGACGCGGCGCCGGAGGACGGAGCCGGAACGCGCCCATGACTGATACGCCCAAGCACGACTCGTCCAAGCAGGATATGTCCGCGCAGGATGCATCTGTGCAGGACGCGCCCAAGCATGACGCGCCGCCTGAAG
>ERZ888423.1620-NODE-1620-length-18964-cov-5.629753_pt1 | contig 18964 bp, 21 predicted proteins | sample MGYA00520523_ERZ888423 | MGnify/ENA primary metagenome ERZ888423 (study PRJEB32303, sample SAMEA104408611) | aquatic metagenome | biome: Brackish water; feature: Pelagic; material: water | place: Baltic Sea | collected 2014-06-08T10:24:00 | depth 30,27 m ...
TTTCACAAAATGACACCGGCGCAATGGCGAGAAGTGATTGATACCAATCTGAACGGCGCGTTTAACATGACCCATCCCGTGTGGTCGGGTATGCGCGACCGTAAATTTGGCCGTATTATCAACATTTCATCGATCAACGGGCAAAAGGGTCAGGCCGGGCAGGCAAACTATTCGGCCGCCAAAGCTGGAGATCTGGGCTTTACAAAAGCACTGGCCCAAGAAGGCGCGCGGGCCGGCATCACAGTTAACGCGATCTGTCCTGGCTACATCGGCACCGAAATGGTGCGTGCAATTGATGAAAAAGTTCTGAAAGAACGCATCATTCCACAAATTCCAGTGGGCCGTTTGGGCGAACCCGAAGAAATCGCACGCTGCGTGGTCTTTCTAGCCGCCGAAGATGCGGGCTTTATCACGGGCGCCACGATCACGGCCAATGGTGGGCAATATTCCCTTTAACGCCATGCAACGCGCGCCGATCACCGTCTGAGGTTTAGATAAAACATGCAAATTGGCCGGGCGCGGGCAACCGCAATTGGGTTTGGTGCCGTGCTTTTGTGGGCGCTGCTGGCGCTGCTGACAACCGGATCAGCGCCTACCCCCCCACTTCTGCTCAACGCTCTGTGCTTTGGCATCGGTGGGGCGCTCGGCTTGGTTTGGGCGTGGGGCACCGGCGGCTTGGGGCGGCTGAAACAAGTGGGTTGGCGCGTCTATGCTTTTGGAACCGCCGGCCTTTTCACATATCACTTTCTCTATTTCTCTGCCCTGCGCTTGGCGCCCGTGGCCGAAGCCAGCCTGATTGCCTATCTTTGGCCACTGCTGATTGTGCTAGGATCTGGCCTGCTGCCGGGTGAGCAGTTGCGGCTGGGCCATGTCATGGGCGCGGTGCTCGCCTTTAGCGGGGCAGGCATCATCGTGTTGGGGCGGGGGGCAGTGGGGCCCAGTGGCTTTGATCTGGCCGCGCTGCCGGGGTTTGGATTGGCGGGGCTTTGTGCCCTGACATGGTCAAGCTATTCAATCTTTTCACGGCGCTTGGGGGCAGTGCCCACCGAATCTGTCGCCGTTTTTTGTGTGCTGAGCGCCATTTTATCGGCACTGGCGCATTTAGCCCTGGAGCAGACCCTTTGGCCAGCCAGTCCCACAGCATGGGCATCCGCAATTTTGCTCGGCATCGGCCCGGTGGGGCTTGCATTTTATTTATGGGATATTGGGGTGAAACGCGGCGACATTCAGCTGCTGGGCGTGGCGTCTTATGCCGCACCTTTATTGTCAACCGTGGCCCTGATTTTGGCCGGTATCGCACCACTTTCAATCACCCTGATTGTGGCAGCAGGCCTGATCACGGCCGGGGCCGCAATTGCCGCGCGCGCCAGCGCCGTGGCGCGCCACGGCAGGGCGGCCTAGTCTTTTGACAGCCGCGCAATTTGTTCTTTTAATCGCAGTTTATTACGCTTCATCTCAGTAATTTTCAGGGCATTAACGCCGGGGCTGCGCTGCGCATCCTCAACGCTTTGGGAAAGATGCAGGTGCTTTTTGCGGAGTTCCTGCAGGTGTGAACTTAGGCTCATCGCGTTCTCCTCTCCTGATTGTCCGTCTTTATATGGGACCACACAGTTTTACGTTTGTCACGCAAAACTGTTACAATTAAGAGTGATCGATCAAAATAATGTCTTGAACCTGCACACCCATTTTCAACATCGTTTCACAGAGTTTGTTGCATGGCTGTGCACATGGTCCACACGAACGTTGGGATGCAAGCTTGTGCATCTTTCGTGCAAAGCGCGGGCGGTCCACAAAGGCTGTCGAGGCTGAGTAAATGGCACTCCGCAAAAGCCACCCAGAACCAGTTCGCCCCTAAGCTGACCCTAGAAATTGCAAAGCCCAAAGTTAACCCTAGGGCCTATGGGCGTAGCTGACACTAGGCCGCAGTCTATATGTTAATTAATACCCTTGAAAGCCGTTCCAAGCACAGCTTTTTACAAGATGAAATAAAAAGGGTGCCATGTGAAAACACACGGCACCTAGTGCCTGTCGCCAACAGGAAGGGAACCGGACGCAGCGATGCGCGCCCTGGGTCCGGGCTGGCGAGATATGCCCGAACATCGTTAGGGCCGGACGATCATGACCGTCCGGCCCCGAATTTTTGAATTACACCAGCGCGCTCAGGATGCGGGCGCCTTGGCCAACCGCATCAAGGCTGGCATAGGGGTCAGCGGGCAAAAGCCACGATACCAATCGCAACCCTCCAATGATTGCCATAGCCCCAACAACCACCAGCGCCGCCCATCCAGCCCCTCGCAGCATCTGCGACAAGATCCAGGCGCGCAGCGTCGCCGACGGAGATTCGGTGTAATAGGTTTTATCGGTCATAGCGTTCTCCTTAGTCCAAAGGGGCGTAGCCGTGATCTTGCGCCCAGACATACCAGTTATCGACAACTGTGCCTGTCAGCAAAATCCCAATACCGCCGGTCAACGTGGTCAAAACCGCAAACCACCAGGCCCAACGGTGGATACCCTCCATCGTTGCGTTGAACCCCATCGTCCAGCGCCAGAACAGCGCCGCCCGCTCAGAGGCCGTGCCCCGATCCACAATCTGCTCCAACTCACGATCCCCACCCATACGGCTGACCGACAGAATGGTCGCGCCATGCATGGCGAACAACAAAGCCGAACCGTAAAGAAAGACAATCGAAAGCGCGTGGAAGGGATTATAGAATAGGTTGCCATAGGTCAGCGAAAACAGGTTCGTCCAATCCAGGTGTGGGAAGATGCCATAAGGCACCGCCTCAGACCAGCTGCCCATCATGACAGGGCGAATAAGCCCCAGCACAAGCACCAACCAAATCGCAGAAGCAAACGCCCAAGCAATATGCTTGCCCATGCCCAAAGCCTCGGCCAGCAGATAGGTACGGATCCACCAGCAAATCAAGGACACAAGAAAGAAGAAGCTTGCCACAATCCACAGACCACCCTCGGCCATCGGTGGAATCCGCAGGCCCCATTCGGGTGCAGGCGGCTCAAGCGCCATCCAAAAAAGATCACGTGCGAACACAGCCGGGCTATACCCCGCCTGTTGCCAGAAGCTTGCCCCAACCAGCATGAACCAGATCAGCCCCGTGGCCAAAGACACCACGCCAAAGGTCCCCAGATAAATCGGCCCCAGCTGGGCATTTCCCAGCCAACCCGCAAGGGTCGAAAAGGTGGCGCCCGATGTGCGATTGCGCAGTTCAACGTCTTCCACCATGCCCATCTCAGGGGCTGCGCGCACCTGAACTTGGGTAAAGATGTTCTGATAATCAGCCATTTATGCCTCCCTCCAGACCGGCCCACCAGGGCAGTTCAAGCCACCAATCCCACCAGTTCACCCAAGCCTCAAACCAAACAGTGCCGGAAATCACGATACAAACCGCACTCCAAAACCCTGCGTTCAACGCCAAGATCAGGCCAACACGGTGAATACCAAGCGTGCCCACCGAATAGCCGATCAGATCCCGGAAATAGGTATCTTCATGGTCAGGGGTGCGCATCTCTTGCCCCTTGGCCGGATTGGCTGCCGACAGGATCAACCCGCCATGCAGCGCCAACGCCAGACACGTGGTGAAAAAGAAACTCACCGCAATCATATGCGCCGGATTGTAGTGGAAATTGCCATAAGCATAGCCCGTGTTCGACACCCAATCGAGATGCGAGAAGATGCCATACGGAAAAGCATGCCCCCAAGCCCCCATCAAAACAGGACGAACAACAACAAGCGTCACATAGGCAAAAATTGCAAAACCAAAGGCAAAAGGCACGTGATAGCCAATGCCCAGCTTGCGGCAAATTTCAACCTCGCGCAGCGCCCAGCTTATAAAAGAGCCAATCGCGCAAATCGTGATGATCTGCCACAATCCGCCCTCGCGCAGGGGGGCCGCCGCTAAACCCATTTCAATGGGTGGCGGGGTAATTGAAATCAACCATGGGTTCCACGTGCCCTGAAGCACCGCCCCCCACAAAATTAACATCGTCCCAAGGGCCGCAAAAAAGAATGTCGTGACCCCAAAAAAGCCGACATAGAACGGTCCGACCCAAAAGTCGAACAGGTTCCCGCCGACCAGCGTGCCGCCTGGCACGCGGTATTTACGTTCGAAGCTGAGCAGTGCCATGCTTCCCTCTCCGCTGGCTGGCGGCCCGCGGATTAGGGTTGCGGGGCCGTCTGTTCAAATCGTGAATGTCGCGGGCGACCAAGGCCGCCCGCAACAAAGGCTTGCCCGGTTACTGAGCAGCGACGCGGTCGTATTTGGCCGCGGCAATGTCGAACCAGTTGTAGTCGGGGGTGCTGAGCAGAACGAGATGAATCATCGCTGCCAGCAGAAACAGAAAAACCCCCTGCGCCACGAAAACGCGACGTGGATCGAAGATCAGCCAGATCTTGTAGAAATTGCTCATAATCGATCCTCCTCAGAACCAGGGGCGCCAGATGTACACTGCCAAATGGGCAATGACCGCAACGGTCACAAAAAGCCAAAGCCCGCTCATATAAACAGAGTGCAGTTCCTGCGCCTGTTGGTCTGTCAAACCTGTAAAAGACAGGTCATTTCTATCAGCCATATTATCCTCCGGATCGTCAGACTGAAACCGCTCACCCTGCGGCCAGGTCCCGGCAGGGCGGAATGCCCCCCCGGTGATCCACCCCCGAAACAGGGGCGAATTTCGTATCTTGCCAATCAGGCAAGAAAAATCATTGGCGCAATCGCACCCGCCTTTGCCCAAGCCCGGGCCACAGGCCCCGTTTCAGGAAATCGCCGATGCAAAATCGCACTCGCCACCCATCCAATCAGCGTGAATGGCAGTGTCAGCATAAAAATCAGCGCGAAATAGAACCGAAATTCCAAACGCGATTCCCTTGGCTTATGGGTCTGACGTTCGCCTGTGATACCGTAGTCGGTCATGTCGTCTCTCCCTTAAAAATCCGCGCCTGATCAGCGCCGCGCAACGTCTCAACTGTCTCGCGCACAACCCGCTCTGCACCAGCCTCAAGCGCCATCTTCTCGGCGGCATCGCGCAGGGTGCGCGCCGCTGAAATACGGGTCAAAACCGGGTGTTCCGCCACAATGCGGTCAAGCGCGATCTGCGCATCCGCGTCCCACGGAAAATCGCGGCGCAAAGTCGTGGGGGTCGCTGCGGCACTGTCCATTTCACTGCCCAAGGGCAAAATGTGAAACAGGGCGTCAAACAGCCCATTGCAGATTTCCTGCAACACCCAAACAGCCCCGGCATAGCCCATCATCGGCGTGCCTGTTGCCCGCCGAATAGCCGCCCCCGGAAACGATGCCGCAATAAATGATGGGCTGGGGCCATGTCCGCCCTTCATCTCCGCCAAATACATCTTTTCGTTGATAGACCCCATGACAATCAAAGGCCGCTGCTGGCGCAACATTGCCCGCACCGCGTCGTTGTTTGTCTTTTTGCCCGCAACCCGCGCCACAGCAAAGGCACAGGGAAATCCCAATTCGCCTTCCAAATAATGCCGCAGCCCACGCGCATAGGTCTCATTGGCCACAACGGCGAATTGCGCAGTCGCAAAGAAATCCTGGGTCACCGACCGCCAAAGGTCCCACAACGGCTTCAAAGTCGAATGTTTTTCGCGCGCAATGAACGGCTCAGGGTCCAAACCCAGCATCTCTCCCAAACGGCGCAGAAATTTCGTTGTGCTTTCCATGCCGATCGGGGCTTGCAAGTAGGGCTTGCCTAAAATCTCAGCCAAGCCACGGCCAAATTCGCGATACATCACGATATTGACATCAGCATTCACCAGATTGCGCATTTCGGCCAAATGCGCACCAAGCGGCATGACCATATTGACCTCAGCACCGATCCCTTCAACCAGCCGCCGGATCTCATGCAGATCCGACGCCATGTTGAACACACCATACATTGGCCCCAAAATATTGACGCGCGGCTTCTCACCCTCGGCCCGTGGCCGCTCAGGCGGCATCCGGCCTTTGGTCATACCAAACTCACCAAAGATCCAGCTCATCGCACGATCTGCGGCTTCCCACTGATCCTCATCAATGGTCCGCGGCAAAAACCGCTGAATATTGGTGCCCATCGGCGTCACGCCGCCACCAATCATCTCAGCAATCGATCCAGTCACGACCACAGCTGGCAGGGCCGGATCCAGCGTCTTCCAGGCTCGGCGCATCGCGCCTTCCGTGCCATCTCGGCCCAGCTCTTCCTCGCCCAACCCAGTGACAACAATCGGCAATTCATGGGGGGGCAGAGCATCGGTGTAATGCAGAACACTCGTCACCGGCAGATTTTCACACCCAACTGGCCCATCAATAACAACTTGCAATCCTTTGACGGCACAAAAGGCATAGATCGCCCCCCAGTATCCGCCCGCCCGGTCATGATCTTGGATCAGCATGCAGCACCCCGCGCACGCAGATCTTTCGTTTGAAAATATCCCACGGGGGTGCGGGGGTGTGAAACCCCCGCCTGGATCGCATCAGACCGGACCAATGTCATATCATCGCCTCCGCCTGTGCCGCGCGGGCAGCTTTGTCCAATTTTTTCTGATGCTGGGCGCGGAACTCAGGCCGCAGATTCGGCGCACCTTCCCAGATTCCGGCGGTGTCTCCCTCACCCACACCTTCAAAAAAGCTCTTCATCGCTTCCATACGGCTGCGGCCAGCAATTGCAGCATTCACCACCTGCCCCAGACTGCCTGCACCCGCCGGCCCCATCAACGGCCGGGCTGAGATCAGATTTGTAAAGTAAAGCGACGGCAGCCCCATCTGCTTGGCCTTTTGCACAACCGGCGTGGTACCAATTGCCAAATCTGGGCGAATAGCCTCCATGGCTGCGCAATCTTGTTCAAGCGAGGCGCGATATTGCACCTTGACCCCATGTGCCTCCAGCCATTCACGATCAGGCTCTGACCACCGTGTTCGCGCACAAGCCGTGCCGACATAGGGCACATTCGCCCCGCTTTCGATCAAAAGACGCGCAACCAGCAGCTCGCTGCCTTCATAGCCCGAAAGCGTTATGGTTCCTTTGATCGGCACCTGCGACAGCGCACCACGAATGGCGGGCAAGAATGCGTTTTGTGCGACGGCCACACGCTCGGCGGGCAAACCAAAGGCATCGCCCACCGCGGCAAGCCAAGCTGCAGTGCCATCATGCCCCACCGGGGCTGATCCAATGATTGGGCGGCCAGCGGCCTCAAACTCTCGGATTGCGGCGGTGTAAAACGGATGGATCGCAGCCACGGCCCCACAATCAAGCGCGGCATAAAGCTCACGCCATTCGCGTGTCGGCACAACCGGGCCAGCCGCCAGGCCCAGCGGGGCCAACAGCGCACCAATCATCATAGGATCAGCGGGAAACATCTCACCCAGCAGCGTCACGGTCGGCCGGTCTGACTTGCCGCCAAGCGGGGCGGGCACAGGGCCAGCTTGAACCTCGGCGCGGGCATATTTCAGCATGGCGCCAGCCAGAACATCTTTGGCCTCGGCATGGGTGGGCACACCAAAGCCTGGCACATCAATGCCAACAATCCGAACACCATTAATCTCAGAAGGCAGCAGCTTTAGCGGCACGCCACTTGCGGTTGGCACGCAGAGGTTCGTCACAACAATTGCGTCATAGCGTTCTGGGTCAGCCAGTTCATGCACCGAATCGCGAATGTCTTCGAACAGCTTACCAGTCACCAAGGTTTCCGAGTTGAACGGCACATAACCCACAGACCGACGCGCCCCATAAAAATGCGACACAAAAGTCAGCCCATAAACACAGCAGGCCGAGCCTGATAAAACCGTAGCCACCCGCCGCATCCGCAAGCCAACACGCAGGCTGCCAAAGGCTGGGCACATGCTTTGCGGCTTGTCATGCGGGCCTTGGGGATAATCAGCGGCATAGCGGTCCAACAACTCAGACTGGCCTGCCTTGCGCGCAGCCTCTTCCATCGCTTGCGCACCGGCATGACACCCCATACCGTCTTGTGGGGCCTCCGCAGGCGCACTGGCCCCATCTTCATCCACCACGCCCAGGTTCATCACCTCGGTCTCAGCGGCATTGTCATATGTAAGCTCGGCGCTCATGACACACCACCAGATGTGGCACCTTTGCGGCGGGCGACAGGCTTGGGGGCCAGCCGTTGCAACGCTTGATCGATATGGGTCAGTGCATCCAGATCAAGCATCGTGATACACCACTTCCAGCGACACCTTGGTGACCAGATTTTTGCCGCGCATATCGGCGTCAGTTGCTGGCTCCAAGACAAACCCCGCGCCCGTCATTTCAGCCGAAAACAGGTTCAGCAGACCATCCTGGCTCAACGGTACAGGCCGAATGGGCGGTGCGCCCGCAACAGCCTCGGCCAACTCGGCAAACAAGCTGCCCCACTGGCTTTTGGCGCTGCCCACAATTTGATAATTTGCAGATTTGCGGCGCAGATCTTCATCTTGCGGAATGGCCGCAAGCACCGGGATCTTGACCGCCTTGGCAAAAGCCGCAGCCTCACCCGTGCCATCATCTTTGTTGATCACCAGCCCGGCAATGCCAACATTACCGCCAAGCTTGCGGAAATATTCCACCGCAGAACAGACATTGTTCGCAACATAAAGCGATTGCAGGTCGTTCGATCCAACCAAAATCACCTTTTGTGCCATATCGCGGGCAATCGGCAGGCCAAACCCACCACAGACCACATCGCCCAAAAAGTCGAGCAGCACATAGTCAAAATCCCAATCATGAAATCCAAGCTTTTCCAAAAGCTCAAAGCCATGAATGATGCCGCGCCCACCGCAGCCACGGCCCACTTCTGGCCCACCCAACTCCATCGCAAACACGCCACCGCGCTTGAAACACACGTCGCCTATCTGCACCTCTTCGCCAGCTAATTTCTTGCGCGTTGAGGTTTCAATAATCGTTGGGCAGGCTTTGCCACCAAAAAGCAGGCTGGTTGTGTCAGACTTTGGGTCACACCCTATCAACAGCACGCGCTTGCCCATTTCGGCCATCATATGGCTGAGATTGGCCAGAGTAAAAGATTTGCCGATGCCACCCTTGCCATAGATTGCAATGATCTGGGTCTTTTTGCTGGGCGGATCTTGAGGAATTTCCAGCGTTGGATCTTCGTTTGCCTCATCCCGCAAGCGTTGGTCAAAATCTTTGAGATTTGGGATATCAAGCGTCATGCGCGGCCACTCCAATCGAGGATCATCTTCAGGCAGTTTGGGTCCCCAAACGCTGTTTCGTAAGCCACCGCCGCGTCAGGAACGTGGCTGCGATGTGTAATCAGGCCGCCCAAACTCAGACGACCGCTGTTGATCAGTGCCGAAGTCGACGTCATGTCACCCGGCACCCATTCAGCCGCGATACGCAGGCGCACTTCGCGCATGAAAGCAGGTGCAAAAGCAAAGCTGATCGGTTGGGTGTAGAACCCAGCCAGAACAATCTCACCACCACGCGCGCAGCGGCCAATCAGGCTGTCAAGCAGCCCCGCATCACCGGACACGTCGTAGATTGTGCGGTAATCGCGCCGTGTGTCAGTGTCAGGGGCAATCACGTCATAGCCGATCGCACCCGCAAAGCGGGCCGGGTTGACCTCCCACACGGTGGGGGCAGGTCCGCCCATTGCCAACGTCAACCGCGCCAGCAGGCGGCCCAGGACGCCATGACCAATAATCAATTCCGGAAAGGCATGCCCATAAATCGCATGATAAGCCGTGGCGGCGAGTGCCAGCAGGGCACCCTCATCGCGCAAGGCGGGGTCTACCCGGGCCACCCGTGTGGCCGGCGTCACCAAATGCCGCGCAGCTGCACCAAAAAGCCCGCGCAACGGCGCGCCTCCGCGCGCAGCGTAGCAGTTAGCACCTGGCACAAACACCCGATCGCCCACGCGATATTCGGTCTGCGCGCCCGCCTCAACCACCTCGCCCGCGGCCTCATATCCCGGAACCAATGGATAACCCATGCCGGGGAAGGGCGGCATGTCACCGGTCCAAAACAGTTTTTCGGTTCCTGTGGAAATTCCTGAATGTGACACTTCAACCACCAGATCCGTCGGACCGGGTGCCACCAGCTCAACCGGCTCAACCGCCAATTGGCGTGGCCCTGACAAGATGATGGCGGTTGTTTGCACTTAGTTTCCCCTGTGATTGCTACAGATTTGGCCCTTGAGCTTTGATCCTGTGGCGGTTTGTCGCGTCGGCCTTATCTGTAAGCTTAGCCTTACATATTTTATTGTCAATCTTTTCTGACAGTTTCTTGTGCCAGCGTCAAGCGGGCTAAACGTCAGACACGCGTCGCCGTGATCGCAGTGGTGACAAAGGGACGCCGCGATGGGTGGCAAACAATCTGCTGAAACCCTGCAACCTTAAGCATTTCGCTGATCTCAGCTGCTGAACGCGTGCGCCCGGTCTGCATGGCCAGCGTATAAAATGCGAAATAGACATCCGTGGCCGGGTCTGGGCGATCACCACCCGACATCGGTTCTGAGACAATCAGACGCCCACCGACGGGCAGCGCGTCATAGACCCGGGCCAAAAGTGCCGCGACCGTCGAATCAGCATGGTCGTAAAGCACCCGAACCAAGCTGATCGCATCGGACCCTTGTGGCAGCGGGTCATCACGAAAGCTGCCCGAATGAATCTTGACGCGATCGGCCAGACCCGCGGCTGACATCCGCGCCTGCGCCGCCGCCGCCACAGCGGGCAAATCAAACAGACCAAGCTGCAGCCCCTGGTATTGCGCCCCCACCGCCGCCACAAAGGCGCCCGTGCCCCCACCAATATCCAAAAGCTGCCTGACGCCGCGCAGGCTGATCACAGCTAATGTATCGGCCGCGACCATTTGCTGTGTGTCTGACATCAGGGTCGAATAGGTTTCTGCCACAACCGGATCGCGCGCGCCATCGGCCCCAAAGACGTAAGGCCAAAACCGCGCCAGATCAGGGTCTGTCTGGCCACGCAAGAATGCAACCGGATCGGTCAGATCACGATAGAGCACCGCATGGTGACGAATCATTGCCTGCAACCCAGGCACCCCCAACAACGCAGCCCCACGTTGGCTCAGCCCAAAGCGCGCGCCGCGCTTGCGGCGCAACAGGCCAAGCGCAGCGCCGGCTTGCAGTAAAATCTGCATCTTGGGTGTGGTCAGCCCGCACCGTGGCGCCAATGCATCGGCGGTCTGCGGCCCAGCCGCCAAATGTTCAAAGACCCGTAACTCAACCATCGCCATCAAGGCTTGCGCCTGCACAAAGCCCGAAATCACATCAAAAAGCGCGGCCCCCTCGGCACGCACCATCCGGCGCAACAGTGGCACCCGCGCAGCCCAAGCCTGAAACCCACGCCCGGCCACCAAACGATGCCAAGGGTTGGCCCAAGCAATCTTTTCGTCACCCACAGGCAGAACCGGGGCGCGCAACTGATCCGCCATAACCCCTAGGCCCGCGCCCGGCGCACAGGCTGAGCCAGCGATGGCGCAACCGGTGTCATGCGTTCGGCGTAGCGGCGCACCATATCCGCCAACATCGCCTCACCCGGGCAGGCCGGTATTGATGAAATCGCACCACCCAAAATATCGCGCAAGCGGCGGATTGCACCCTGAACACCCAGTTCTGATACAGCATTCGGCCGGGCATGGATCTCATCTTGGCCTGCGGGCTTTCCCAGCGTTTCGGCATCATAAAGTGCATCACGCAGGTCATCGGCCACCTGAAACGCTTCACCGATACGGGCACCCAGTTCCACCCAAGGCTCAGGGTCTTGACCCGCCGACAGCGCCCCCATTTGGGTGGCAGCAATAAAGAGCGCGCCAGTTTTGGCCCGGTGATAGGCAGACAGATTGACCTTGGATTCACTTTCCCAGCCTTGGCCCGCGCAGATGCCCATCGGCATGCCCGTACGCGCAGCCAGAATTCGCAATAACCCAAGCCCACGGTCAGGTGCCTGTTCGGCCGCTTGGGCCAACACATCAAACCCCAATACGATCAAACTATCGCCCGCCAGCACGGCCAATGGCTCGCTATAGGCACGATGCAGGCTGGGTTTACCCCGGCGCAAATCGGCATCATCAAAACACGGCAAATCGTCGTGCACCAAGCTGGCACAGTGAATAAGCTCTAAGGCGACCGCGGCGCCATCGGCCAGCGCAGGCATATCATCGCCACAGGCTTTGGCCACGCTAAGCAAAATCGTTGGACGAATACGCGCACCTCCGGGGGTTACCGCATAATGCAGCGCCGAGGCCAAGCACGACGGCGCCACGACATCTGCATCCGCCCCCAAACCAACACCCTGCCCCTGGGCAATCGCCGTCGCAACTGCCGCCTCAATTCGCGATTCTAACGCCATTGCAGCCTCCCGCACGCAATCTGTCATTTTAAAATGACATAAATGTGTAAATCATACTGGACAGTTGCGCCGCAACAGTCAAGGATTTGTTCCATGAAACAACAACACTCAGGACAGACACGCGGGCGCGTCGTCGTGATCGGGGCCGGGATCGGCGGTCTGGCCGCTGCGGTCCGGCTGGCGCATGCGGGGCTTGACGTGACGGTGGTTGAAACACGCAGCGGGCCGGGCGGCAAAATGCGCACGGTTCCAAGTGCCGCTGGCCCGATAGATGCCGGCCCAACCGTTCTGACCATGCGGCACGTTTTTGATGATTTATTCACCGCCGCCGGCACCCAGCTTGAGGATCATCTGCACTTGACCGCACAGCCCATTCTGGCCCGACATTGGTGGCCGGATGGCAGCACATTGGATCTACACGCCGACCCCATCGCCACAGAGGCCGCAATTGGCAGCTTTGCCGGGGCGCGGGCAGCGGCCGAATTTCGCCGATTTCATCACCGCACCGCCCAACTTTTTACAGCCTTTGACGCCCCCATGATGCAAGCGCCCTCGCCCCGCGCAGCGGCACTTTTGGGGGCTGCGCTGCGCACACCGGCGATCTGGCCCACCCTGTTGCCCGGCATGACACTGGCACGCAGCTTGGCACTGGGGTTTCAAGATCCGCGATTGCGGCAACTTTTTGGCCGCTATGCCACCTATGTTGGCGGATCACCCTATCGCGCACCCGCTGTTTTGGGGCTGATTTGGCAGGCAGAGGCGCGCGGGGTATGGGCTGTTCAGGGCGGCATGCACCGGCTGGCAACAGCCTTGAGTGATCTGGCGCGCGCAGGTGGGGCGCGGCTGCGCTTTGGCGTTGGGGCATTGCGACTGCGCCAAAACTGGGGCCGCATCACCGAGGTGCAATTGACCGATGGCACCAGCCTGCCCTGTGACTGCGTTGTCTTTAATGGGGATCCAGCCGCACTGGCGGAGGGTCTGTTGGGGCAAGTGGCCCGGCCAGCCGTGACCCAAAATGCCGTTGCTCCACGCAGCCTGTCAGCATGGGTCTGGGCCTTTGCCGCCACGGCCAGCGGCCCTGATCTTATCCACCACAACGTCTTTTTTGGCAAAGACCCCCGGCAAGAATTTGGCCCGATCGCCCAAGGCCAGCGCCCTGCTGACCCAACACTTTATGTCTGCGCCCAAGACCGCCACGACCCAACTGCCGCCACGCCCAGCGGGCCTGAGCGGTTTGAAATTATTATGAATGCACCGGCCAAGTCACAGCCCGCCCCGCATGAGGATCAAGAATGCCACACCCTGACCTTCACCCAACTGGCCCGATTCGGGCTGCAATTCAGCCCCACAGCCCCAATATCAGCCCTGACCCCGCCCGCGGAATTCGCCAAGATGTTTCCAGCCTCGCAGGGGGCACTTTACGGGCGCAGCCCGAATTCTCCACTGGCGGCACTGCAACGCCCGGGCCCACGCACGTCGGTGGCGGGGCTTTATCTGGCGGGGGGCGGGGCGCATCCGGGGGCGGGGGTGCCGATGGCAGCGCGCTCAGGCCAGCATGCGGCCGCGGCGATCATGCACGACCTGTCTTTTCGCTAAACGTCAGCCCTAACGGCTATGCGTGGTGGTATGTCGATGGCGTGTCTGATGACGGCACCCAAGCCATTTCCATTATCGGGTTCATCGGATCGGTTTTTTCGCCCTGGTATGCGTGGTCAGGCCGGCGCAATCCGCAAAATCACTGCTGCCTGAATGTGGCCACCTATGGCCCCGGCAGCCGCTTTACCATGACAGATCGCGGCACCAGCGCCCTGCGTCAAACCGACGATACACTGACCATCGGCCCCAGCCGGATGCATTGGAACGGGCAAGCATTGGTGATTGATATTGATGAAATCGGCGCCCCACCAATGGTCACGCCTGTGCGCGGACGTGTGGTGCTGACCCCGCAGGCCATCACTGGGGTCGAGGTGGCACTGTCGCCCGACAATGCCCATCTGTGGCGGCCCTTTGCACCGATCGCCCGCATTGATGTCGATCTAACCCAAGGCCACCGGTGGCAAGGGCATGGCTATTTTGATGCGAATTTCGGCACCCGCGCATTAGAGGCCGATTTTGATTATTGGACATGGGGGCGGTTTCCACGCCGCGATGGCGCGCTTTGTCTTTACGATGCCACCCGGCGCGATGGAACCAAACTGGCCATGGGCCTGCATATCGACGCCCAAGGTCATGCCACCCAAGTCACACCTCCGCCACTGACCCGGTTTGCCCGCACCAACTGGGCCCTGCGCCGCGAAACCCGCGCAGATCCCGGCGTGACACCCCATCAGGTGATGGCGATGCTCGATGCCCCGTTTTACAGCAGATCAGTGGTCGAAACCCAAATTGATGGCGAAATCAGCCGGGGCGTGCATGAGGCGCTGGACCTGCGGCGGTTTGCATCGCCCATTTTAAAGCCAATGCTGGCCTGCCGCGTGCCACGCCGCGCCAATTGGCGGTTTCCGTCGGGCGGCGCAGACTAACCCGCCTCAGTTGGGTTCAGGCGCACCATTTGAATGTTTAAAAGCGCCGCCACGCTGACCCAGACCATGTAGGGTGCCAGCACAAGCCCCGCGACCAAATCCACCATCAGAAATGAAACGAATGTTGCCAGCACCGAAATCCAAAGCGCGGCCATGACCCAAAGCGCGGCTCGCATCCGTTTCAGCCCAAAGAAAACCGGTGTCCACAGCGTGCCCAACGCAATTTGAATCGACCAAAACGCGATTGCTTGCGCCGCCTCGGGCAAACCCGCGACACGCTGAGCAGCAAAGGACATGCACAGATAAAGACTGGTCCAAACCAAAGGAAAGGCCCAATCGGGCGGGGTCCAGCGCGGCTTGGCAAGTGCTGCATACCAGGGCCCCGGCTTGATCAGCGCCCCCGAAGCAGCTGCGGCCCCGCATGCGGCCAGATAGGTGAAAAACAGCCCCCAGTCCATTGCGCATCTCCTGCCTGTGCGGCGGTCAGGTCTAGCCTCTGCTGACCTTATGAACTTTGGCTTAACGGACTGGGGCGTGATGCTCTAGCATTGTGGGCAAAACACTCAACCCGGCTGTGCGCCCCCACGCGCCATCTGAGGGGCCGAGGCGCGGTTGCGATCTTGGGTTTCCAACTGCGCCAGCACTTGAAAAACAACATCACTGCGCGCCCGCACCTCAGTCAGGCGAGCCGCAGCCTCAACCAAAAATCGCACCTCTGGGCGTGGAGCCGCGTGCAGTGTTGCTGCCACGGGCATCACAACTGAGGCCGCACTATTTATAAAAGACAGGCCCAGCCATCCCAGCTTTTGCGCCCGCCCCGTGCGTGCGCGCAGGGTGATGCTGTCGTGATCATTGGCCGCGATAGCCCCGCCGATCCCACCATAAATATGCCGCGCGGCATGAATACCGGGGCGACAGGCCAGCGGCAGGCGCGCAATGCCCGCACCCGACCGAGCGTAGAGGCTGCGCGCTTCTGCCAAAAGCCGCATCACCAAAGCCCGGACCCGCACATCGGGGTGCGGATCAGCTAGAAATGCGGCAGGGTCGATCCCCGCCTCTGACAGCCAAGACAGCGGCAAATAAATCCGCCCCGCCCGCGCGTCTTCACCCACATCACGCGCAATATTTGTAAGCTGCATGGCCAATCCCAGATCACACGCGCGCGCCAGCGCATCGGGGTGGCGTTGACGCATCAAAACGCACATCATCGCACCAACCGCCGCAGCAACCCGCGCCGAATAATCCATAACACCACTTAAATCATCATAACGCCGGCCGATGGCATCCCAGGCAAAACCCTCTAACAGCGCATCGGGCAGGGCCCGCGGCATCTCAAATGCCTCAACCACTGCTGTAAACGCCCGATCGGTCGGATCATTACGCGGCCGCCCCTGATACACCAGATCCAGCCGATCCCGCAGGCCGAGAACAGCAGTGGCCTTGGTTGCAGCATCGTCTGAGGCCTCATCGACCGCATCATCGGCCAATCGACAAAACGCATAGAGCACCAAAGCTGGGTCGCGCACCTTATTTGGCAAAAGGCGCGAGGCCGCATGAAACGACAAAGATCCAGTGCGAATAGCTGCGCGGCAATGCGCCAGATCAGCCGGCGCGATCATTCTGCCGCCAGCCTTGTGTCGGCTGAAGGGCCCGTATCAGCTGCGGCCCTGCCATACCCCGGCACATCTGGCACCAATTTTCCCAATACCTCAGCCGAGGCGATAACCCCCGGCACACCCGCCCCCGGATGCGTGCCCGCCCCAACCAGATACAGGCCCGGCAGTTCTTCGCTGACATTATGCGGCCGAAACCAAGCCGATTGCAAAATGCGCGGCTCAATCGAAAAACCAGCGCCATGTGGGCTTAAATAGCGGTCACGGAAATCTTCGGGGGTAAAGACCAGCTCGGGGCCCAAATGTTGCGACAGGCCCGGCAACAACTGATCTTCCAGCACATTCAGCATGTTCTGGCGATAGCTGGCGGCCATTTCTTTCCAATCGACAGGTGTGTCATGGCCCAGATGCGGCACCGGCGACAGCACATAAAACGTGTCATCCCCCTCGGGCGCCACGCTTGGGTCTGTAACGGATGGCCGATGGACATAAAGGCTCATATCTTGCGACAACTTGCCTTTGATAAAGATGTCGTTGATCAAACCTTTGTATCGCGGGCCGTTCAAAATGGTATGATGCCCGACATCAGCCCATTTGCCCGCTGTGCCTTTGGTTCCAAAATACCACACAAAAAGACCCATCGACCACCGCGACCGGCCAAGCCGCGCCGGGGTCCAGCGACGTCTTGGATGATTGCGCAGCAACCGATCATAAGTGTGCCCGGCATCAGCATTCGAAACCACAACCGGTGCCTGCAATCTGCGGCCATCTTGCAGACGCACACCCGTGGCACGGCCCTTTTCAACCAAAATCTCATCAACTTCGGCATTCAGCAGAATCTGGCCGCCCTGATCTGTCACCACCTGCGCCATCGCCGCCGCAATCGCCGCAACGCCGCCCATGGCGTAATGCACGCCAAATTCTTTTTCCAAATGGCTGACCAGAATATACATCGATGTCACATGAAACGGGTCACCACCGATAAACAGCGGATGAAACGACAGCGCCATGCGCAGCCGCTCATCTTTCACCCGACGAGCGGCATGACCATAAACCGATCGATCGGCGCGCAGCCAACCAAAGGTTGGCAGCACCTTGATCAGATCCAACAGTCGGTTCATCGGCCGGCGGCCCAGATCTTCAAAGCCAAACCAGTACCGACGTTCGCTGTCTTTCAAAAATTTATTATAGCCAGCAACATCGCCCGGCGACAGGCGCGCCACCTCGGCCCGCATCGCCTCGGTCGATTGGCTGGCCGAAAAGGTACTGCCGTCAGGCCAGCGAATTTCATAAAACGTCTTTAACGCCCGCAGCGTGACATCAGCATCAAAATCTCGCCCACAGGCCGCCCATAATTCGCGCAATCCCTGCGGGACGGTTACAATGGTTGGGCCCAGATCAAAGCGATGTCCATCTTTGGTGATCGCAGACCCCCGCCCCCCCGGCATATCCAGCCGATCGATCACGCTAACGCGATAGCCCTTCGCCCCCAGCCGCATCGCAGCCGACAGCCCACCAAGCCCCGCCCCGATCACAATAGCCTCGGGCTGGGCCAAACCCGCCGAGCCCAAAGACGGAGATTTCATTTGTTCCTGAATCATCATGCTGCCAGCTTATACTGTCTAGTTTGATTTACAATATTTCTTTCTAACAATCTAAATCTTGCTGAAACTCTTCCACAATGCAACAAAATATGTCAGAGTTACGTTACAGTTTGATGCAGGGCCAGAATGCAAACCGTCAGCCTTAGCCTTTTTCACTTTCCCAAGCCGCTTTCCCGGCTGTGGGTGCTGGGACAAATGGCCTTGGCGCGGTGGGATTTGCAGGCCCTCGATCAAGCGCAGTTTTGGAAATTGTGCGGCTCGGGCACGGGTGAGGGCTTTACCCCACGGCCCAATACGGCCGTTTGGGCGATTCTGGCGGCATGGGCCACCCCGGCTGTGGCCAAAGAACAGGTGGCAGACGCCAAGGTCTATGCCCGCTGGCGCGCACATGCGGCCGAAAGCTATACGATCTTTTTAGAACCCGCCTCGGCCCGAGGGGCCTGGGGCGGGGTTGCCCCCTTTCACCCCCAAGGCTCGCTGCCTGACGGCCCCGTCGCCGCACTCACCCGCGCGCGCGTGCGCCCAGCGCGGATGCTGAAATTCTGGCAACGGGTTCCCGATATTTCGAGCGTGATTGGGGCTGACCCGAATGTGATTTTTAAAATTGGGATCGGTGAAGTGCCATTGGTGCAACAGATCACCTTTTCCATCTGGCCCGACACCGCGAGCATGGCGCATTTTGCCCGTGGCGACGGCCCCCATGGCCGCGCCATTCGTGCTGTCCGCGACGGCAACTGGTTCGCCGAAGAGCTTTATGCACGTTTTCGTTTAACCGGCACCACCGGTACCTGGGGCGGCCGCGATCCGCTGGCCCCTCATCTAACAAACCGACAAGATCAAGATAAGGACGCCGCATGACAGATCCCTTTCCATTTTCGGCCATCGTC
>ERZ888423.1621-NODE-1621-length-18954-cov-8.629875_pt1 | contig 18954 bp, 22 predicted proteins | sample MGYA00520523_ERZ888423 | MGnify/ENA primary metagenome ERZ888423 (study PRJEB32303, sample SAMEA104408611) | aquatic metagenome | biome: Brackish water; feature: Pelagic; material: water | place: Baltic Sea | collected 2014-06-08T10:24:00 | depth 30,27 m ...
CGCAACGAAAAAGGCCGCCGCCCGCAAGAAGACGGCGAAGAAGAAGACCGCTGCGAAAAAAGCCTGACCGGCGGGTCAGACGAACGGTGGTCGCACGATGCGGCCACTGAGCTCTTTGCCCCGCACGTCGATCGTCACGGCTTGACCCTCAGAGGTGTCCGGCGGGAGGAACCCGAGGGCGATTGCATGGCCAAGGACCGGCGAGAAGTTGCCGCTGGTGACCTCGCCGACGACCTTGCTGGCGATCGAGATGGTGCAACCCGTTCGAGCCGGTCGACGGCCTTCCAGGGCGATACCGAAAAGTCGGCGAGTGACGCCGGCTTCGCGTTCGGCAAGCGCAGCATCGCGGCCGGTGAAGGCCGGCTTGTTCCAGGCAACCACCCAGCCGAGGCCGGCCTGCAGTGAGGTGACCCCAGCGCCAAGTTCTTGGCCGTGCAACGGCAACCCTGATTCGAGTCGAAGTGTGTCGCGAGCACCCAGCCCTGCCGGCGTGATGCCAGCGGCCAGCAGTGCGTCCCAAAGTGCAGGGGCCGTATCGACGGGCACAGCGATTTCGACGCCCGGCTCGCCGGTGTAGCCAGTGCCAGCCACGGTGCAACTCGTGCCGTTCCACTCGCATGTAGCGACATGGAATCGACCAACGGCTGCCGCAGCCGAGAAGACGGTCGCGAGCTGCGCATTGGCCTCAGGACCTTGCACTGCGATGACTGCCCGAGTGCGGGTTGTCTCCAGTCCCCCGATAGCGGCGACCACGTCGTCTGTGTTGGAGGCGTTGGGCATCACGTCGAACACGTCGGGGTTGCCGTCGGCGCGGGGATGCCACCAGATGATGATGTCGTCAAGCACGGAGGCGTCGGTTGCATCGAGGAGATGCGTGTACTGCGCCCGGCCGGGCGCGATTTTGGTCAGATCGTTGGTGAATGCCGCCTGCAGTCGATCAAATGCTCCATCGCCTTCGATTCGGACGGAGCCCAGATGCGACACGTCGAACATCGCGGCACCGCCGCGGCAAGCGAGGTGTTCAGCGACGGTGCCAGACGGGTAGGCGATTGGCATCTCCCAGCCACCGAACTCGACGAGGTTGGCGTCGAGTGCTCGGTGCTGTTCGGCGAGCGGTGATCGTCCGAGCTGCATGGGGTGCCCGACGGCTCAGATGACTCGTCGGTGGGGCTGCTCGTGAAGGATCTGCGCAGCGATCTCGGCGACATCGGCTTCAAGTTCAGACTGCACGCCACTCATCGACAGCATGTTGAGGACACCCTGGCCCTTCTTCAAAACGTCAATCAATTGACCGTCGTCGGCGCAGACCTGCACGCTCTCGCCTTCGATGACGAGGTGGGCCGAGGCGATGTCGGTGGTGACGTATTCGCGCAGGTATTCGAACACCTTGCGGACCTGTTCCAGCTTGATGCCGGCATCGAGCAGCTTCTTGATCGTCTTTAATTCGAGCAGGTCCGTATAGGAATAACGGCGACGACTACCGCTGCCGCTGGCATCGCTGAGCGACGGGCGAATCAGGTCGGTGCGGGCCCAATAGTCGAGCTGGCGGTAAGAGATACCGACGACGGTGGCCGTCTGTGTGCCGCTATACCCGAGGGCTTTCGCGAGTTGCTGATCGGTGATTCGAGAGTCGTCCATGGTCCTGCCTCCAGTTCGTTGATCTCAACAGGGCGACACGGCGTGCCGACGGTTGTCGAGACTCACGCGGCGGCACCACAAAGGGGTAGTTACAGCTCTGTGAGATGTACGACTCTACGCACCCTGCACACAACCGTCAACTATTGATTGAGAGTTCTCTGCTCAGAGCGTAATTGTCGCCGCGAATTGGTTGGTGATCCCCACCCCGCCCTGGCGCAGGTGGTCATGCTTCGAAGTCTTCGGGGTTGACGGTGTCGAGGAAGTCTTTGAAGTCGTCGATGATTTCGGCGGCGTCAGTTTCGGGCTCAGCCGGAGCGTCTTGTGCCTCAGCATCCATCAGTTCGTCGCTGGCAAACAGCGGTGCATCGCATCGAACTGCCAATGCGACGGCGTCCGATGGGCGGCAGGAGATGACCTTCTCCCCCACCGCGGACGCCAGGTGTACTTCGGCATGGAATGTTCGGTCGACCATCGCGGTGACCACGATCTTTGTCACCGAGGCGCCCAGCTCGCTGAGTGTGGCGAGGAACAGGTCGTGCGTGAGCGGTCGAGGCGGCTGAACACCTTCGAGTGCGTAGTGAATAGCGGATGCTTCGGGCGTGCCGATGTAGATCGGCAAGAGTCGGTTACGGCCGCCCTGTTCGCGCAACAACATCATCGGCGTGTTCGCCGGTACTTCGACACGGACGCCAACCAACTCGAGAGGGATCACGTGGCTGACGATACTCAGTCTTCGAAGTGGTGGCGCATCGCGGCTTGCATCAATGCGTCACGAAGCCTTCCGCCAAGCTGATCGAGATCAACAAGGTGCTGGCGAGCCTGACCGGTCGCGTGCGGATTGCGCTGGCGAAGGAGCGGCTGGATCATCTGCTCGAACAGGCCGACTTCGCGGTCGGCAGCGACCTTCCATCCTCGGAGGTGGCGGACATCAGCACCAGCATCCAACAGCTGCTTGGACACGCGGGCGATATCGAGTGCACCTTTGCCGTAGATCCCACTTGAACCTCGGAGAGGGGTGATCAGTCCGTACGACTCGAGGTTGTCGAGTTCGGCTGCGTCGAGGTCAGCCATCGAGCACAGCTCGTTTTTGGTGAGAGTGACTCCAGGAAGAAGATTCGGCGCTGCAAGCATGGTCGAGGGCGGCGGCTTTGTCGACACCGGGGCGCGGTCCAGTTCAGGGGTATCCAGCTCCCCACTCGGTGATTCGACGGCTTCCGTCGGTGGGGCAACTGGCGCGGCTTCACCGATGAGTGCCGGAGCTGCATCGACGGACTCAGCCGTGCGTGCGAAAAGAGCGTGAGCGCCCGTGGCCATGGTGACGACCTGAGCATTGGCTGCGGCGGCGTCGGGCATGTTCTTGATACCGCGAGGACGTGGAATCTCGCTGGTGGGATCGATCTCGCCAGAATCGAGGCGATCCTTGATCACCCGCAGCGGCAGGTAATTTTCTCGTTGCTCGCGCAAGATGCATCGCAGCAGCTCGACGTCGTCGTCGTAGAATTTGCGGTAGCCGGACGGGGTGCGCTCAGGGTCGATCAGACCTTGACTCTCGAGAAAACGAATCTTCGAGATGGTGACATCGGGGAACTCTTCGAGCAGGAGCGCGAGCACCTCACCGATCGAGAGGTGGGACATCGACGTACTCGGAATTAGTCGCTCAGCCATCGTTGCGCTCAAAAAACACGAGCCTGAATTTGCCTATCTGCAGCTCGTCGCCATGACAGAGCAGCATCTTGTCAATGCGTTCCTGGTTGACGTAGGTGCCATTCAAAGAGCCAGCATCGCTGGCCACGTAACCGTCAGCCGTTCGCTCGATCTCAGCATGACGTCGAGAGACGGTGATGTCGTCGAGGCTGATCTCACTGTCGGGGTGACGACCGAGCTTCGTGGTGGTTTCGTCGAGCGAGAACCTTGAGCCGGCTTGGGACCCTGCACGAACGATCAAGACACCGACCTTGAGTGGCAATTCGCCGATCGGGATGACGAGGTCATCGTCAGTACCCGGCGCGTCTTGCAGTTTGTCGATCGCTGTCAGCGTGACTGTCCGATCTTTTAAGGAGTCCATCGGTTCGCCACAGCTCGAGCAGAAGGAACTCTCAGGTGGGTTGCGATGGCCGCACTGGTTGCAGAACACGTAGGTACTCATGTGTGTCAGCCTTCTGTGAGCGCCCGATAGCCGTCGGCATCCATCAAGCCCTCGAGTTGAGTGGGATCGCTCATTTCGATGGAACAGATCCAACCTTCACCGTACGGGTCACTGTTGAGGAGTTCGGGGGTGTCGTCGAGTTTCTCGTTGACTGCAACAATTGTTCCGGACACTGGCGCATAGATGTCGCTGACCGACTTGGTGCTCTCCACCTCGGTGAACGAGTCGCCGACAGTGACGACGCTGGCGGCCTCGGCGGCCTCGACGAACACGACGTCACCGAGGGAATCCTGAGCGAAGTCGGTGATCCCGATGGTGACGGTGTTGCCGTCTTGGCGGATCCACTCGTGGTCCGACGAGTAGCGAAGGTCAACGGGAATGTTCATCACAGCCACAGTAGCGAAAATCAGGGTGAAGAAGGAACACGGTGGGCGCGACCTTCGGCGATGCCCTCGCGCACCTGGGGGATGTAACTGACGCCGGTCCACAAGCTCAAGGCCAGCCCCGGTACGCCTGTCAGCCATGACAAGACGTTGAAGAACCCCGACTCGAAGACGTTTGCGTTGCCAATGAGGAAGCTCGGAACAGCGCCCATGAGCATGAAGGTGGCGGTTTTGCCCCACCATGTGACGTCGAAACGTTTCATCCCGAAGAACAGCGTCGCAATGGCCATCATCAGCCCAACGGCAACCTCGCGGAAGAGCACCGCCAGGGCGAACCAGAGCGGAATCGAGCCATCAATGATAATGGCGACGACGGCGACGAAGAAGAAGAGCCTGTCGACGGTCGGATCAAATATCTTGCCGAATTCGCTCACCTGATTGAACCGTCGTGCGATGTAGCCGTCGATCCAGTCGGTCGACCCAAGCGCAGCGAGCATCCATGCGGCCCCAGCCCGGTTGTCTTTACTGAACAGGAGCCAGAGGAACAGGGGCAGGCACAGCAACCGGGCCAAGGTAAAGAGGTTCGGCACCGTCCACACGTTGTCGAACAGGCCGGCGTCGTCGACGGTTACTTCGGAGATCGCCGATGTTGGTCGTTGGTCGGTCACGAGTCCATCGTACGTGGCGCCTACTGTGGCCGACGTATGACCACTGTCTTTACCATGATCATCAACGGCGACATTCCCGGCACGTTCGTATGGCGCGACGAACAGTGCGTAGCTTTCATGTCGATCAACCCGATTACGGCCGGCCATGTGCTCGTTGTGCCGATCGAAGAGATCGACCACTGGATCGATGCGTCCCCCGAGTTGAACGCCCACATGTTCGACGTGAGTCGCAACATTGCTCAGGCGCAGCAGCGAGCGTTCGGCTGCGCCAAGGTCGGCATGATCATCGCCGGCTACGAAGTGCCCCATGCCCATATCCACCTGATCCCGACCAACGAGATGAATGAGCTGTCATTTGCTCACGCTGCGGCGAGTGTCGAGCGTTCCCACCTCGATGCGTGGGCTGCAGCCATCACCGCCGAACTCTCAACCTAAGGTCTGTCACGCCGCTTCCTCCCACACCGCGGTCTCACCACGGTGTGACACTCTCAACCTGAGAGTGGGGTGGTGAGATCGGGCGTGTTGTTCCGGACGCTGTTGACGTTGGTACTCACGGCGCAGAGGCGCAGGATGTTGTCGTTTCGAGCGGTGAACAGGTCGCTGAGTGACTCGATGTCGGCGTTGCCCGGATCGAGCCATTCCTGCCATCGGGTTGGTGGCACGAGGACTGGCATCCGGTGATGGACGACGGACATGTCGTGGTTTGCTTTGGTCGTGATCACCGTGGCGCTGCGCAGCCACCGCTGTTCGGGATCTGCTGGATCTTTCCAGGTGGACCACAGCCCCGCAACCGCCAGCGGCTCGCCGTCGATGCGCTCGATGAACATTGGCTGCTTGAGCGGTTTGCCCTTGCTGTTGAGTGGGCCGTCCGGTGAGCCGGGCTTCCATTCGTAGAACCCATCCATGGGGATAAGGACCCGCTTCTTCCTCGCAAGGTCCCGGAATGCGGGCTTCTCGGTGATCGTCTCGGACCGGGCATTGATCATGCTGGCGCCGATTTTGCGTTCCCTTGCCCAACTCGGGATCAGGCCCCAGTGGAACGCCTGGACGGTGTCGTTGCCTCTTGGATCAGCGACCACGCCGTAGATGTCGTGGGTCGGTGCGACGTTGAAGTTTTGTCCGAGCGAATCGATGCTTGCGGTCGCACCGAAGTACGACGCGATCGCGGCGGCGGTGCTGGTGGAAACGAACCGACCGCACATGTCAGGAGGTGGCGTCGAGGAGCGCCGCCGTTGTGGCGTTTACCGCCCCGGGCGCCAGTCGGTACCAGATCCAGCGGCCCCGTTTGTCGCCATCGACCAGCCCGGCCTCAGCGAGAACTTTGAGGTGGTGCGACACCGTCGGTTGCGACTTGCTGATTGGGCCAACGAAGTCGCAGGCGCACACTTCGCCGTCGGGGGACGTGGAGATCATCGACAAGATCTGGAGACGAACTGGATCGGCCAGTGCCCCCAGCCGGTCGGCGAGCAACAATGCCGAGGCGGCATCGAGTTTCGGCCCGGCCCCGTCGCAACGGGCTGCTGATTCATTGCTCACGACAAAGCAGCATACGAGGTCAGCCTCCTGGGTCGATTCGCGCCCAACCCGCCACCCAACCCGCCACCCAAAACTGAGACTGTCATGGCTCACCGGCGCGCAGTAATGGTCTCCATTTCGGGAGACTGGGCCAGAAAACGAAGAAAAAGGATGCGCGTCGACGCGATGTGGTGTTCAACCGACGTCATATTGATAGGTGTCGATGTAATCGAGTACGGTGCGGCTCGCTTATGAGTACCGCTCCTCCCCCACTGACGACTCGACTTCTCGCGGAAGGCATCGGGAGCGCGTTTCTGCTGATTGCCGTGATCGGGTCGGGAATCATGGCTGAGACGCTGTCACCCACCGATGTCGGGTTGCAGCTCCTTGAGAACTCAGCGGCGACTGCGGGCGCACTCATCGGCCTGATCGTCATGTTCGCAACTGTCTCAGGCGCACATTTCAACCCGGCTGTCACGGCCGTCGAACGCCTGCTCGGGCGCATGAACAACACCGAAGCTGCGGGTTACGTCGGAGCACAGTTGTTTGGTGGTTGCCTCGGCGCGGTGCTTGCCAACCTGATGTTTTCCCAACAGACGGGGCGTGGCGCCATCTTCCTGTCGCAGAAGGATCGCAACACCGCAGCCGAACTGCTGTCGGAAGTCATCGCGACGATTGGCTTGCTCCTCGTCATTCATGGAGCGGCACGGCTGGGCAAGCCCCATGTGGTCGCAGTAGCGGTCGGCGTGTGGATCGGCGGGGCCTACTTCTTCACGTCATCGACGAGCTTCGCTAACCCGATGGTGTCGGTAGCGCGAACCCTGAGCGACACGTTTGCGGGGATCTCTCCGTCCTCGGCACCAGGCTTCATCGCTGCACAGTTGATCGGTGCGCTCATTGCTTGGTCCATCATCCCAACCCTTTTCCCGCCCGAAACAGCGGCCATCTCAGCATCTCTTACCCCTCCTCTGGGCCCGTCTCTTGCGCCTGGGCGGGCATCTCTCTCACTGGATCGGGCCCGAGGTTGGGAGGAGATCAGGAAACCGTGGCGGTGATTGCCTGAGACGGGCTGTTGTCGAGGTCGGGCAGGCGCAGGGTCAAGAGCCAGGTGATGGCGACGAATCCGGTGGCGCCCCACAGTGCGACCGGCAGGCCGCCCCACAGATAGAGCAGGCCCGACAGTAAGGTGCCGACGAGTCGTCCGACGGCGTTGGCCGAGTAGTAGAAGCCCACGTCGGTGGCAACGGCGTCGTCGTCGGCATACGCCAGGATGAGGTACGAGTGCAGCGACGAGTTGACAGCAAAGAAGATGCCGAACACGACGAGGCCGACCACGATTGCAGCGGTCACGGCGATCTCAGCGGCAACCAACCCGGCGATCGCGGCAGCAACGACACCGAGCGCGAACGACCAGGTTCGAGCAGCCTGGACATCGCTCACGCTCGAGCGAAGAATGCGGGGTGTAATCGACTGCACGGCGCCGTATCCGATGATCCAGGCAGCGAGGAATCCGCCGATCCCGTAGAACGACCAGTCGAGTTCGGTCTCAAGGAACACGGGAAGCGCCACGACGAACCAAATGTCGCGGGACGCAAAGAGGAACACCCGGGCTGCGGCCAAGCGGTTGACGCCGGCCGACTTGGTGAGGATCGAACGCAACGGTGCTTTGCGTTTCGACTTCCCGATGTCTTCGTTGAGCATCAACATCACGGCTGTCAGCGCGACAGCGACGAGGGCGGCGAGCACCCAGAGTGCTGCATCGAAACCGATCGATGCGAGCAACGCAGCACCGATGAAGAACCCGACGCCCTTCAGTGCGTTCTTTGATCCGGTCAGAATCGCGACAAGCCTGAACAGTGCACCGTCTTCGGATCCGGCCACGAACTTCACGGCACTCTTCGAACTCATCTTCGTGAGGTCTTTCGCGATACCCGATACCGACTGCACGGCCATCACGAACACGACCGATACCCATTCGGCCCATGACACCTGCTGGAACGTCAGGGCGATCAGCGCCACGACCTGGAGCGCCAGGCCAGCCCGGAGCGTGAGGCCAAGGCCTGTCCGTGTTCCCACCCAGCCGCCAAGCAGGTTGGTGACAACGCCCATGAACTCGTATGCGAGGAAGAGGAACGCCAGTGCGACCGGTGAGTAGCCGAGGCCGTTGAAGTAGAGCAGCACCAGCATCCGCAGGGCGCCGTCAGTAATCGTGAATGCCCAGTACGTCCCGGTGACGAGTGCGTAGTTACGAAGGTTCATGTCAGTGGTGGTAGATGTGTGGTGGTCGATCAGAGTGATGCAGCGATTTTGGTGGCCAGGTCGGCCATCCGGAAGGCGTAGCCATATTCGTTGTCGTACCAGACGAGCACTTTGAGCATGCAGCCGTCGATGACCATGGTCGAGGGTCCGTCGACGATTCCCGACCGGGTGTCGTTCGTGTAGTCGGCCGACACAAGCGGTCGATGCTCGAAGCCGAGGATGCCAGCGAGTTCGCCCTGGGAAGCCTCGAGGAAGAGCCCATTCACTTCTTCGACGGTGACGTCGCGTGACATCGTGAACACAGCGTCGGTCAGCGACGCGTTGAGCAGTGGAACGCGCACAGCGCTGCCGTTCAGCTTCCCGGCAAGCTCGGGATAAATCATCGAGATTGCTGTTGCTGAACCGGTCGACGTTGGGATCAGCGAGTTGAGTGCCGAGCGGGCGCGGCGCAGATCTTTGTGTGGCGCATCCACAATCACCTGCGTGTTGGTCACGTCGTGGATGGTGGTCAATGCACCGCGCTCGATGCCGATCTGTTCGTGCAGCACCTTGACCACCGGCGCAAGGCAGTTGGTGGTGCACGACGCTGCGGTAATGATGTGGTTGTTCGCTGGGTCATACAGGTGGTCGTTGCACCCCATGACGATGTTCAGGACGCCAGCTGACTTGACCGGTGCCGCGACGACGACCTTTCTGACTCCACCATCGAGATAGGGCTGGAGCGATTCGGTTGTTTTGAAGTGGCCGCTGCACTCCAAGACAATATCGACGCCGTGTTCTGCCCACGGGACGGCGCCGGGCGTGTCATGGGCCGAGTAGCTGACCGCTTGGCCGTCGACGGTCATCGAGTCACCGTCAGAATCAACGTCGCCGGCGTAGCGCCCGTGGACCGTGTCGAACTCCAGAAGGTGTGCTGCGGTGGCAGCATCGGCGTGCGGTTCGTTGACGTGGACGAGTTGCAGGTCGCGCCGACCGAAGAGCCCGCGTACGGCCAGTCGGCCGATGCGACCGAAGCCATTAATGCCGATGCGAGTTGGTTCGTTCATCGACCACGACGGTAGTGCTGCACTTGATCGGGTCATGGTGAACGGCGAGTGAACCTTTCGCCCTGAGAACTCGATTGGTCGCCCGGCGTGCGGGCCGGCGTGCGGGTTGCGTCGCGTTTATGGAAACGACTTGATGAACTGTCGAAGTTCGGCTTCGGCGACATGGGTCACTTCGGTTTCGTTCGGGAGGCGCCCTTCCGGCGTACGTCACCGTGCGATACGCTTCACCAACATGACGCCGAACCGGCGCCGGTTCGGCGTTTTGCATTCAGTGGCTACTGCGTGAACCACCCCCAAAACAGACCTGGCCTCGTCTGGTTTCGACGTGACCTTCGACTCGACGACAACCCTGCCTGGGCTGCTGCGACCGCGGCACACGACGAAGTCGTTGCGATTTTCGTCATCGAGCCCGGGTTGATGACCGCTGCTGGTTCGATTCGTCGAGATCAGTTGCTGGCCCACCTCCACTCGCTGCATGACGAGCTCCGCTCACTTGGCGGAGGCATCGTTGTCCGCACCGGGCCCGCATCGACAGCGGTTCCTCGCGCACTCATCGACTGCAACGCCTCAGCGTTGTACTTTAATGTCGATACCACTCCGTTCTCCGCAGCACGTGACCGAGCCGTTGAACGCTCGGCAACGGTCCCGGTTCACTCGTTCCACGGCCACACCGTCCACGAGCCGGGCGCCGTCCTCACGAAGAGCGGGACCCTCTCGCAGGTCTTTGCGCCGTTCTACTCCAAATGGAGCGCGCGACCGCTGAGCCCGTGGCCCGCAGGCGGTAACGGTCGGCCGGTCACGATGTCCGGCGAGCCGATCCCGCTGCCGAGTGGACCGGTCAGACAGGAACCGGGTGAGCAGGCCGCCTGGCGGCGTCTCAACACTTGGCTCGAAGACGTCGACAGATATCCGCAGACTCGCGACCTCCCCGCCATCGAGGGAACCTCTGCGCTGTCGGCAGATCTGAAGTTCGGTACGCTCGCAGCCCGCACAGTTGTCGACATCGTCGGCACCACCACGCCGGGACGCGCGGCGTTCACGCGCCAGATCGCATGGCGCGACTGGTGGACCCACACGCTCGCCCTACGACCCGATCTGCCGAACGCAGCGCTCCGCCAGCAGTACGACAGGATCGCTTGGCTTGACGATCCCGAGGGATTCGACCACTGGTGCACCGGTACGACCGGGTACCCGATCGTCGACGCGGGAATGCGCCAACTTGTTGAGACCGGCTGGATGCACAACCGAGTGCGCATGATCTGCGCCAGCTTCCTCGTCAAAGACCTACTGATCGACTGGCGGCGCGGTGAGCGCTTCTTCCGCCACCATCTCGTCGACGCCGATGTCGCGCAGAACGCCGGGAACTGGCAATGGGTCGCTGGCACCGGCCCCGACGCGGCTCCGTACTTCCGGGTGTTCAACCCAACTGTGCAATCACGAAAGTTCGACCCGAAGGGCGATTACATCCGGCGGTGGCTCCCGCAATTGCAACAAGTTCCGTCATCGATTATCCACGAGCCGGCTGCGGCTGGCCCACTGGATCTTGCAGCCGCCGGAGTCACGCTTGGAGACACGTACCCGTGGCCTGTCGTCGATCATGGCCACGCGCGCCTCCGCGCGATCTCCGCTTACAAGCAGGCACTCTCAGACAACGCAGCGTGCTGACCGCCCGCTTCGGGCGAGTTCGCCGACGCCTGAGCATGTCATGGTTGCCTGAACATTCTCGGCGGCACGACCGACGCGAGGTCTTGATTCGTCACCGAGATCACCGCAAGAGTCAAGGCATTCGCTCCACGGAAATCCAGGATCTGCTGGGGGCCTGCCGACTTGGCGCCATGTGCATGCATCGGCACGCTTCGTTTAGAATTACATCTTGCAGGCCGGTCGCGAGATCGCTCCGCTCGCCTACCCAGAGGAGATGCCAGTGGCACGTTACAGCACATCGATTCGAACGGCGCTCGCTCCAGCGGACGCATTCGCATATATGACCGATCTGCGGAATTTCGAGCACTGGGACCCCGGTGTTCAAGCAGTGACGCAGGTCGACGGCGACGGCGGCGGTCCAGGAGCTTCATTCGACGTGGTCGTCGACACGCCCCGGGGTGGTTTGACGCTGCGATACATCACCATCTACTGCGACTCACCGAGAAAGGCGATTGTCGAGGCGAAGAGCCGGATGTTTACATCGATTGATCAGATCGAGGTGTCCGAAGACAGTGGGTCAACCGTGGTGACCTACGACGCCAAGCTCGACCTCAACGGCCCGTTGCGTCTCTTCGACCTCGCGCTTCGTCCGGTCTTCGACCGAATCGGGAAACGCGCCAACACCGGCCTTCTTCGCGTGCTCGACGGCCAGCCCGCATGAAAGCCGACGACATCGTCGACAAGATAATCGAGGGACCAATCATCTCCAGCTTCACGAGCATCGGCTATCACGTCCGATCCCGGGTCGAGAAATGGGACACGCTCGATTCGTTTGACATGAGCGGGCGCACTGTCGTTGTCACCGGCGCCACGTCAGGGCTCGGGAAACACGCGGCACAACGTTTCGCTCAGCTCGGCGCCACGGTCATCGTTACTGGTCGTAATGCGGACACGGCTGAGCGGGCACGTGATGAGATCGCTGCGGCGACGGGCTCAGGCTCTGTCGATGTCGCGACGGGCGATATGGGCAATCTCGACCAGGTTCGCGCGCTGGCGGACAGCATCACCTCGCGTCACGAACGTGTCGACGTGTTGGTCCACAATGCAGGTGCGCTCAGCGCCGAGCGGAGCACTAACTCCGACGGCATCGAGGCGACGGTCGCCAGTCAGGTGCTTGGCCCCTTCCTTCTCACCAGCCTGCTCCTTGATCCACTCCGCCGAGCTGCACCTGGGCGGGTGGTCACCGTGTCGTCGGGCGGCATGTATTCGACAGGGCTGGCGGTTGACGAACTCCAGATGGGCCCGTCCGACTACAAAGGCAGCGAGCAGTATGCACGCGCCAAGCGTGCCCAAGTCACCCTCAACGAGATGTGGGCGAAGCGTACCGATCCTGGCAAGACCGTGTTCCAAGCGATGCATCCGGGTTGGGCCGACACGCCCGGCGTCAGGGCATCGCTTCCCACTTTCCGAAAGATCGTCGGGCCGTTGCTCCGGTCCGTCGAGCAGGGTGCCGACACGATCGTGTGGTTGGGTGCCGCTGCTGACCCGATCGAATCCACCGGCGATTTCTGGCTCGACCGTCGCCGCCGGCCGATTCACAAACTGCCCAACACCCGGCGCTCGGACACGCCCGAACGCCGGGAAGAACTGTGGAACTGGTGCGTTCAGCAAACCGGCGCCGATGTCGACTGATCGAATGCTGTTCAATCGACGTCACCGGATCGCCGTTGTCGGATCGGGAATTGCCGGCCTGACTTGTGCCCACGTACTTGGGTCGCACCATGATGTCGTGCTCTTCGAAGCCGATACCCGGCTCGGCGGTCATGCCAACACGGTTGATGTCGTTGATCCGGCGGCCGGTCCGCTTCAGATCGACACCGGGTTCATCGTGCACAACGATCGCAACTACCCCAACCTTGTGCAGTTGCTCGAGGAGTTGGGTGTCGCGACCGTCGACACCGAAATGAGTTTCGGGGTCACCGATCGCGACACTCAATCACCGACCCACGGGTTTACGTATTGTGCGACCAGTCCGAATACCGTCTTCGCCGATCGACGAAATCTCATCCGACCAGCGATGTGGAAGATGTTGCGTGAGATCCGTCGGTTTCATCGAGACGCCAGGGCATTCCTCGCCTCCGGCGACGACATCACGACGCTCGAGGACTTTCTTATCGCGCATCGCTACGGAAGAGATTTTATTGAACTCCACATGATTCCGATGGGTGCCTCGGTGTGGTCCGCCGACCCGGCGACGTTCGGTGGCTTTCCTGCCCGCAGTCTCTTCTCGTTCCTTGATCAGCACGGTCTGCTCAGCATCGGCGACCGGCCCCAATGGCGCACAATCCCGGGCGGCAGCCGCGTCTACGTCGACGCGATCGCCGACCGCTTTTCCGGAGAGATCCGTCTCGGCGAGCCGGTCCGAAGCGTCGAACGCCCCGACAGCGGCGGCGTAGTCGTCGTCACGGCAAACGGTCGCACACGGTTCGACAGCGTCGTGCTCGCTGTTCACAGCGACCAGGCGCTGGAGATGATCGAACGACCGTCGCCAGTCGAGCAAAAGGTCCTCGGCGCGGTGCGGTACCAGCCGAACCGGGCCACGTTGCACACGGATACATCCTTGCTCTCTCCGCACCGCCGGGCGTGGGCGTCATGGAACTACGACCGGCGGTCCGGCACCCAGACAGCGACGACGCTGACCTACGACATGACGAGGCTCCAACACCTCCCCGGAGATCGGCGCTACCTCGTGAGCCTCAACAGCGACGACGTGATCGATGCCGACTCGGTGCTTGCTTCGTTCGAGTACGCGCATCCCGTTTTCGACCGGGCGGCGATCGATGCCCAGCAACGATTCGACGAGATTGACGGGATCGATGGCATTCATTTCTGTGGAGCATGGTGGGGGTACGGATTCCACGAGGACGGCATTGCGTCGGGGCTGCGGGTCTGCGAACGACTCGGTGTCACGTGGCCCGAGGAGCGCTCGTGACCCCGGGGGGACCCGCAATTTGCCGCGGTGAAGTGTTCCACCGGCGTCGCTCGCCGCGCCGCCACGAGTTCCGTTACCGCGTGAGTTATGTCTGGCTCGACCCCGACGCACCCGAGGAGTTATGCGGCAAACATCCGCTCTGGTCATCTCGCCGTCCCGCTCCGGCCATGTTCCGCCAACGCGACTATGGCAATGGTTCGGCGGGCTCGTTGGGCAGCGGTGTCCGAGACGAGCTGACCGAGGTGCTCGGTCACCGACCCATCGGTGCGGTGCGGATGCTTACCCAGGTTCGTCGATGGGGCTGGATGTTCAATCCGATCACGGTCTACGTCGTCTGGGATGCTGATCCGCGTACGCCGGTTGGGGCGGTGCTCGAGGTGTCCAACACGCCGTGGAAGGAACGGGTGCACTACCCGGTTGCGCTGACCCGCACGGGCTGTGGGGCCGAGCCCGGTTCGTTCACGGCACGTGTTCGTAAAACGTTGCATGTCTCGCCGTTTCTCGACGAGGAGTACGATTATTGCATCACGTTGCGCGACGACGACCGAACCGTTGATCTTTCGATCGATGTTGTAGCGCATGCTGCCGACGAACCGATCCTGAGCACTCACCTCGACGTCGAGCGGCAGGCCGCGACACGAGCCACCCTGCGGCGTGCACTCTTCACGGAACTCGCTCCCACACATCGCGTCTCGCTGGGAATCCACATACAAGCGCTGCGCCTGTGGTGGCTGCGTGTCCCGATCGTCACCCACCCTTTGAAGAGGAGGCGGAATCCGTGAGCAATCATCCACCAGGTATTCGGGCGGACCGACTTCTTGCCACGATCGTCCGGCCGCTGGCTCGAAATCGTTTCAGTGGCCGGCCCGGCACCGCGTCGATGTCGACGAGAGCGGTCCATGCGCTGCTCCGCAGATTGTTCCGCGAACGCCTGACGGTTCACGACCGGATCCCTGACCGCCCGGAAACTGAGTCGACGTACGGTGTGTCGAACCCATCGCTCGAAGCGACGCTCGTCGTTCATGATGCACGCGCCTACTCGGCCGTCCTCACCGAGGGGTCGGTGGGGCTCGGTCGCGGTTTCATCGAGGGATGGTGGACATCGGACGATCCGTTGACCGTTGTTCGTGTGCTCATTCGTAACATTGCAAAGTTCGACGTCGCCCGCAACCGCCTACAGCGGGCAACTGGTTGGTTCGCCGACCCGGTTCGCAAGATGCTGCCGCGGGTCAGCCGCTCCCGGAACCGGGAAGACATCGCAGCCCATTACGACATCGGTAACTCATTCTTTGAGCTGTTTCTCGACGAGACGATGACCTATTCCTCGGCGATCTTCGCGTCCGCCGATTCCACCCTCGCTGAGGGCAGTCTCCACAAGTACGACGTCTTGCTCGACAAGCTCGGTGTCACGAGCGAGCATCAGCTACTGGAGATCGGCACCGGCTGGGGTGGTATGGCGATCCGCGCCGCCGACACAATCGGCTGCGATGTCATGACGACAACCATCTCATCGGAGCAGTTGCGCGAGGCCAAGCAACGTGTCGACGACGCCGGGATGTCCGATCAGGTCACCTTGCTCGACGCCGACTGGCGTGACCTGTCAGGGCAGTTTGACCGGATCGTCGCAATCGAGATGATCGAAGCCGTTGACTGGCGCGACTACGACGCCTATTTCGCCACGATCGAGCGGTGCCTCGTTCCCGGTGGCGCTGTAGCGATCCAGGCGATCTGTCTTCCTGACGACCGTTGGGAGCGGGCGAGGAACACTAAAGACTTCATTCGTCGTTTCGTGTTCCCCAACGGGTTCCTGCCGTCCGTTGCCGCGATCGAGCAGTCGTTGGATCGGGCAACGAAGTTGCATGTCATAGACGTTGAGGATTTCACGCCCGACTACGCCGAGACACTTCGGCGGTGGCGTGAACGCTTCGACGGCCGGATCGACGACGTGGCCGCACTGGGGCTCGACGAACGATTCCAGCGCCTTTGGCGTTTCTACCTCGTGTATTGCGAAGCCGGGTTCCGGGAAGGGCATGTCAAGGTCGCACACATTCTGATCGCATGACGCGGCCGGTGTGGATCAACGCTTGATCGCCAGGGCGCCTGGCACTGTTGCGTTGGTCGATCGGAGGGCGGGCTTCGACTTCGAGTTCGTAGTGACCGCGCCGCAGGTTCTGGATGAACGCGTGCCCGCCGAGGGCTTTAGAGATGTCTGCTGCGACCCGGAGTCCGACCCGGAGCAGGCGTTCCGGGACGGCGAGATGTTCGCAGTCGAGGCCGTCATCATCGAGTTCCCGGGCGAGGTGGCGCAATGACCACCACCCGATCGTCAACACAGCAGTGCGCCTCGGCTTCCAGGCCAGTGGCATCGTGTTGTTTGAGCTGCGAAAGGCTGGGGCCTTCGGTTGTGCCGTTCAAGAACACAGCATTTGGTTGAGCCGTTGGCCGGTCGGTAGCGCTCCGCAGAATCACGACCCGCCGTCGAGTAGCCCACGTCTCCAAGCTGCACACCAAATGTCACTATCTACCAGGTGGTGTGTGATCGTTGTCTGCCTACACCGCGGATCAACGTGATCGTCGTAGTGTGTGCCGCGTGCCGCCGAGCGTGGTCAGACCGCCCAAACCGACCCCGATCGTGATCGCCGGGTACGTCGGCTACGCCATTGTCGGGTGGTTCCTCAATGGGCTCGGGTCGGTGCTCCCCGAGCTGGAGGACCAGATCGGCAAGCGGGCGTCGGCGTACACGCTCCTGCCGGGCGTCGTGCTGCTCGTCTGGGGATCGATCGTGGTGCGCCGCCACCGCGGCGCCGCTCCGGCCAACCCCCACACCAGCACGATGTTGCTCGGGTCGGTGGCACTGGCGGGTGGCGTGCTGGTGATGGGCATCACGCGTTGGTTTGGTGTCAGCGCGTTCGGTGCCGCCATCGCTGCGGTCGCCGCCGCTGCCCTGATCCGCCTGATGCCGGCGCTGCTCGCCTCGGTCCGACCCGACGACACCGAACGTGTCATGATTCGCGGCAACGCCTATTCCAGCCTGGCAGCCATCGCCGCCCCCCTCGCGGTGGGCGTGTCGATCCGGCTCGGTGGCGGCTGGCTGCCGGGCATGGTCGTGCCGATCGGCGGCGGCGCAGTTGTGGTGGTCGTGCTGATTGCACGCGGCAACGCCACCGGCCACGACTCGGAGGGGCCGCACCCCGCCGAGCCGATACCTGACCACGAGCCAGTGGTGCCACCGTTCGCAGCGTGGTGGCGCGAGATCACGGTGCTGACGTTGTGTATCGTCGTTGAGTTCTGCTTCTCGTACTTCGCCGCCACCTTCCTCCACGAGGAGGTCGGGATGTCCACCGCCGCGGCGGCGGCGGGCGGTGCGGCATGGGGCTGTGGCATGGCGTTCGGACGGTTCGCCACCAGTACCTGGCCACCACCACGGTCGATCCTGGTGAGCGTCGCTCTGATCGCCGTCGGTTTCGTCCTGCTGTGGGGAATCGCCACGCCGGTCTCATCGATCGCCGGGATCGGGCTCGCCGGGCTCGGCGCCTCGCCGCTGTACCCGACCAGGATGACCGCATTGCTGCAGCGCTTCCCGCGCTCACCCGATCAGGCCGCGACGCGCGGCTCGATCGCGTCGGGTGTGGCGTTGATCAGTGCTCCGGCGTTGATGGGCGGACTGCGAGCGGCGACCGATGTCCGCACCGCCTACCTCGCGGTTCCGCTGTTGCTCGCCCTACTGACCGTGCTCGCGCGGCCGACCACTGCGCCGATATTGGCCCCGGCGTCGATCCGGACGTGACAGTTCGCCTACCCCGGGGCATTGTTGCGTTGATCGATCGAATGGCGCTGCCAGCCGGTGGCGTGTGGGCTGTCCGGTCAGATCGAAGCGTTGAGTTCGTCGAATGCTGCTGCGACGCGTAGATGCTCATGGCGGGCTTCGACTCCGAGTTTCTAAGGACCGCGCCGTAGGTTCTGGATGAACGCGTGCCCGCCGATCACGACACTCGCGGTCCGGTCGGTTCCTAGACCGCGCATTGGCCGGAGTCGTGCCTTGAGTCGTCCGTGATCGCACTCGATCCGGTTGTTGGCGAACTCAGTGGTGTCGTGGAGCACTTCTGGGAGGAGGTCATCGACAACGCGCAGCAACGGTGCAGCCAGATCAGTCGTGACCTCTCTTGGCCGGTCACGGCCCACCGGTGTGGCGTCGGTCTAGCGATCAGATTGCTTCAGCGAGTTCGTCGAGCGCAACAAATCAGGCGGCTGAGATGATCATTCGTATCAAATGATTGTTGGTGTCGGCGACGTAGACGTTGCCGGCAGTATCAACAGCTACCCCCTGCGGGTATTTGAAGCTGGCAGCAGTACCGTTGGCGTTGGTCGACCCGGGGGCGCCAACGGTGCCGGCAAGTGTGGTGACGACACCGGCCGGGCTGATCATTCGTATCAAAGAATTGCCGTTGTCGGGGACGTAGACGTTGCCGGCAGTATCAACAGCCACCCCGCGGGAAAAAGAAGCTGGCAGCAGCACGAACGCCTCGCCTTAGACCGCTCTTAGCGGCCCAGGGCGGGGCGTTCTCGCGTCCGAGGCCGTCTGTTCTGTGTCAGAATCGGCAGCATGAACAAAGAACGAGGCATCCTCTGGCTGGCAGTCGTCGCCGCGCTGACTCTTGCCGCC
>ERZ888423.1624-NODE-1624-length-18902-cov-8.383934_pt1 | contig 18902 bp, 20 predicted proteins | sample MGYA00520523_ERZ888423 | MGnify/ENA primary metagenome ERZ888423 (study PRJEB32303, sample SAMEA104408611) | aquatic metagenome | biome: Brackish water; feature: Pelagic; material: water | place: Baltic Sea | collected 2014-06-08T10:24:00 | depth 30,27 m ...
GGCGAGGAAGCCCTGGCGTGCGGTGATGTCCTTGATGGCGGTCTTGAAGATGAAGGTGCGGTCCGCCGACAGCATGGCGTCGGCATGCCACAGGTTGATTTCATACTGCGAGGGACTGAATTCATGGTTGCCCGCGAAGGCACCGATGTCGAGCTTGTCGCACATACGCAGCGTATGCAGGAAGTAGCCGTGCGGATCGACCATGGCGCCGGTCGTATAGACGAGGCCCTTGTGGTCGAAGGTGCGCTCCCAGCGGCCGTCGCGATCCTCCATCACGTAGTACTCCAACTCCGGACCGGTGACAGGCGTGAGACCCAACTCGGTGTAGCCCTCGATGACACTCGCCAGCACCGAGCGCGGAGCCGTGGGATGCGATGACCCATCGGGCTCATAGACATCGGCGACGGCGTACGCCACTCCTGGCTCCCACGGGATATCGCGGATCATGGACGGCACAATGCGCGTGACGAGATCGGGCAGTCCATCGCTGACCGATCCGTGCGCATCCAGCACGTCCCCGTGCGTCGTCGTCACCCATACGCCCTGGCAAAAGGTTGGGCCGTGACCCAGGGCACGCTCCATCTGCGTGACGAGCATGTCCTTGGATCGGGTGATGCCGAGGACATCGGAGTAGAGGACACGCAGAACGTCGATCCCGCGGGCCTGGAGTTCGGCGCGCAGGTCGGAGAGGTCTAGCGGGCGATGGCCATCCATGATTGACTCCGATCGTTCGGGTACGAACGGATCGTATGGGAGGATGCCGCCGTGCGGGTGCTCTTTATGCAACATGACCACGTGAGCCCGCCCGGTCCGGTGGCGGAGCGCTTCGCCCAGCGCGGCTACGAGGTCGTCGAGTCCGTCATCGTGCCGCGCGATCGATTCGACTCTCCCGATGTCAGTTTCAACTTCCCCGAGGTCGGCGAGTACGACGTGGTCGTGCCGATGGGGGCACCCTGGGGTGCCTGGGATGACGAGCGCATCGGCACATGGCTGACACCCGAGCTCGACTGGTTGCGCAATGTGCAGGCCGGTGACGTCCCCATCCTCGGTATCTGCTTCGGCGCGCAGGCACTGGCACGCGCCCTCGGCGGCTCGGTTGCTCCCGGCCCGCGTGCGGAGATCGGCTACACGTGGATCACCTCCGATGATGAGTCGCTCGTGCCTGGTGGACCGTGGTTTCAGTGGCACTACGACCGCTTCACCGTGCCGCCCGGTGCGGTCGAGATCGCGCGCAATCCACTTGCGTCGCAGGCCTACGTCATTGGCCGCTCACTCGCCGTGCAATTCCACCCCGAGGTCACGACCGCGTGCCTGCGTGGCTGGCTCGACGAGGGTGGATTGGAGGAGGCGCAGGAAGACGGTGTCGACCCCGATGAGTTGCTTGCTTTCACGGTGCGCGAGGAGCCGAAGGCCATCCAGCGCGCCCACGCCCTCGTGGATGCCTTCCTCGACCGCATCGCCGTTGATTCCTAACTCATCGGGGGGCCGTTCTTCGTGCGGATTGCTTCACCCGGTGGCGCTTTTGCCCCGGAGAACGAGATCCGCCGGGAGCGGGTCACCGCACATCAAGGTCTCCCCTCGGGTGACAATGACGTCATGCCTGTACGCCGTGCCGCCTCTCTCGCCCTGCCCGCGTTCGCCGTAGCCGCGCTGGCGGCCAGCGTCCTCACGAGCCCCGTCGCGAGCGCCACCACGACCGCGAACGCCACCCCGAGCAGCACGCGCGCCGACGTCCCCGCACCCGAGGCCGGCACCTGCTGGAACTACACCTACCGGCAGGCGGCGCGGACGTCCTACACCGGCACGCCCGTCGACTGCGACGAGCCACACACCGTGGAGACCGTCATCACTCTCGACGTGCCGCGCGCCATCGCTGCCCGAGGCAACAGCAGCCCCGAGGTGGTGCTCTGGATGGACCAGCGGTGCCAGCCGGAGGTCAATCGCTACGCCGGCGTTGCTAATCCAGCAACGGCCGCACCGGGCACACGGACCTGGTTCCTCTGGTACACGCCGTCCGCGAAGCAGTGGAAGGCCGGTGCGCACTGGGTGTCCTGCGCCGCCTCCTCGGTGCCCGCGGATGAAAAGCGCCGCGGCAAACTCATCCCCGTGCGCGGTTCCATCGCGGGCAATGCTGCGGCATCCAAGCCGATCACCTTCCGCACCGACTTCGGCACCGGCACCTACACCGCGCGCAAACCGCTGACCTCCCTGGCAAATCGGCCCTACCCGGGCAGCAGCGGCCTGCAGCGGAAGGCCGCCGGCTTCTGCGAGAAGACTCTCGGCCACAAACGGTTCTTTTGGTACGGCCCCAGCGAGACCGAGTGGCTTGCCGGCTACACGGCGGTGCGCTGCTACTCCCTCAAGAAGTCCTGACCGCACTCGCGACGTCGCGGCCGCTATGCCAGCGACACCTTGACGGGGAAGCGCTTGATCCCGTTGACGAAGTTGGACCGCAGTCGCTCCACCGGCCCGGTCCGCTCCACAAAGTCCACTCGCGAGAGCAAGTCCTCGAACATGATCGTGATCTCCATGCGCGCGAGGGAGTTGCCCAGGCACATGTGCGGGCCTCCGCGGCCAAACGCCATGTGTTCATTGGGCTTGCGCGTGATATCGAAGTCATAGGGCCGCTCGAAGACCGTCTCATCACGGTTGCCGGAGGCAAACCACGTCACGACCTTGTCACCTTCCCTGATCTGCGTACCGCGCATCTCGACATCGCGGGTCGCCGTACGCCGGAAGTGATAGACCGGGCTGGCGTAGCGCAGGAATTCCTCTACCGCCCAGGGGATGAGCGAAGGATCCTCCTGCAGTCGGCGCATCTGATCGGGATTGTCGATGAGGTTGTTCATCGTATGGCTGATGGTGTGCCGCGTCGTCTCATTCCCCGCGACGACCAGCAGCAGGAAGTACGCGTGGAAGTCATCCTCAGTCAGGGGCTTGCCATCGATCGGCGTGGCGTTGACGAGAGTCGACACCAGGTCCACGCGGTCACTGCCGAGTCGCTGACGCTTGAGTTCGTCGCCGTACGCCCACAGTTCCAACGCCGCAGGTGAGCGGAAGGGCAGCATGCGGTACTTCTCGCTCTCGGGATCAGATGCCAGCACATCGGCGTGCTCAGGATCGGTGTTGCCGACCATGCGGTTGCCCCAGGAGATGAGTTTGGGAATGTCAATATCGGGTACGTCGAGCATGCGCGCGAGCACGCGGATCGGGAAGTCTGCGGCGACCTCGGAGACGAAGTCGAACTCACCCTGGGCGAACGCCTCATCCAGGGTCGATGCCGTCAAGCCTCGGAGGAAGGTCTCGTAGCCCGCGAGTGCACGGGGTGTGAACTCACCCTGCATGAGTTTGCGCAGCGCGCGATGGCGAGCACCATCGGTCTCGAGCATCGACTTGCGCACGCGCATCTGATCATCGTCGAGCTCTTCAAGATTGACGGTGCCCTTCTCACTGGAGAAGGTCTCGGTGTCGCGCAGGACGTTGACGATGTCGTGGTAGCGCGTGATCGACCAAAAGCCGCTATTGGGCTCGGGCTCGCTATCCCAGTGCACGGGATCCTCCGCCCGCAGGGCATCGAACGTCGCCCATGGTGGTCCCGCCTCGAAGAGGTCGAGGTCGGCCAGCGTGACGTCGGACTTCACGGACATGTGCACTCCCCACGGTCGCGGGCTAGATCGTTCGGGCCCGAACTATCTAGCATCGTGCCAGATGTCGGTGGCGGCTGGGAAGGACTTCCCGAGCATTCCCCGGGGGGCGCCTGCGACACTTCTCGTCATGGCCGGTCCGCACACTCTCGCCGAGACCGAGCGGCAGGTGGCCGACCGGATCGGGGAGCTCACCCTCGACTTCGAGGCGATGGCCGTGATCTCCAACCTCTTTCGTGCCGCCAATGCGGTCCGCAACTACCTCGAGCGCAGCGTGCTGGCGCCGGCCGACCTCACCTGGACGGCGTTCGTCGTGCTCTGGGTCGTGTGGATCTGGGATCGCGTCGAGACGCGGGTCATTGCGGCCGAAGGCGGTTTCTCCAAGGCGACGCTGTCCGGCGTACTCACCACCCTTGAGGGGCGCGGGCTCGTCGAGCGCAGCCGCAGCGAGACCGACGGCCGCCTCGTCGATGTCACACTCACCGCGGCGGGACGCAAACTCATGCGCAATATCTTCCCCAAGTTCAACGCCGAGGAGCGCGCCATCACGCGCCACGTCGAGGACCTCGGCAGCGCGGCCGCGATGTTGCGGGCGCTCACCCTCGCGACCGAGTAGTCGGGCTTCTCCGGGCTTCTGCGTGCCAATAGCTCCACTGGGCGGCGCTTATGGCACGGAGAATGCACCCCAAGCGGCAGATCACGCGGCCGGTCACGCGGCAGATCACGCGGCCTGGCGCATGCGCACCGCAGCATCGATCGCGGCGAGCACCTCCTCCGGCCGCTGCGTGATCTGCTCCCACGTGAAACGCAGCACGAGCCAACCGGCCACGACGAGCAGGTTTTGCCGCGCGCGGTCACGCTCAAACGAACGCCGATCCGAGTGATGGGCGCGGCCATCCACCTCGATGGCGATCCGCAAGTCCTCGTGGGCAAAGTCGATCTCGGCGACGACGCGCCCCGATACGTCGCGGACAGCGTGGTTGGCCCGCCAGGGTCCGCTCCGACTGCGCCTCAGCAGCACACCCATGCGCTGCTCGGCCTCCGACCGTGAGCCCGAGAGGGCTCGTTCCATGAGCGTGCGCAGGTACGTCGCCCCGGTGCGCCCACGGCCAAGACGTGCCTGCGCCCCACGGTCCAGGGCAGCCGGATCGACGTACCGCCTCTGCAGAGCAGCATCGAGGAGATCAGCGCCCGCTGCAGGCCCGAGGCATACGAGTGTGTCGAGGAGCGCGTCCAGCGCCGGCGCGTAGCGGCGCCCGTCGGCCAACACGAGCACCCTGTCCTGCTGTCGGCGCGTGATCCACACACCCGGCACCACGATCCGGGGTCTGTGGTGGACCACCGCGATGGGCGTGTTCGCGGGCAGGTGCCAGCCGGCCCGGCTCATGGCTGGAGTGCCGCTGATGACCGCACTCGGTCCGTAGGTGAGTTGAAGCGCCCAGGCGAGTCCATGCTCGCCCAGCCCGGTGGGCGTCAACCCGATGCCGGCCGGCACGTTGACACCCCGGCGTGTGACACCTGCCTCCCGCGTGTCGCTCCAGCCGCGAGCGCCACTCCCGCGTGGCGCCATCGACGGCGCGGGGCCGAGGACGACAGCCCTACCCCACTGATGCCAGTCACCGCTCGCGAGGCGACGGCGTACAACTGCCGCACTGAAGCCGCACTCGCGCAGGTCCTCGGCCGAGACAACACCGCCGCGCCACTCCGCGCGCTGGCGGAGCGCGCGCAGATCCTGGGTCGCGTGCGGCATGACAGCAGGATGCGCTCTGGTGCGCCCGCACGACGGAGACCGTCCACAGGCCCGTTCTTCGTGCCAATAGCGTCACCGGGCGGTGCTTTTGGCACGGAGAACGCCGAGCCCGGACTCCCGCGGCCGGGCTCCCGAGGCTGGACTCCTGCGGGCCGGGCTCCTGCGGCCGGGCTCCCGCGGCCGGGCTCCCACGGCCGAGTTCCCCAGGTTCGCCCTAGGGTCGCTCCATGAACTCCATCGACGTCGCCGTCATCGGTGGAGGCATCGTCGGGCTCGCCCTGGCCGACGCGTGGCTCGCCGCGCATCCGGGATCACGGGTGGTCGTGTTCGACAAGGAGGACTCACTCGCCGCACATGCATCCGGGCGCAACTCGGGCGTGCTGCACGCGGGCTTCTACTACGCACCGGACTCGCTTAAGGCGCAACTCACGCGCCGCGGCAATCAGATGCTGCGCGCCTTCTGCGCCGAGCGTGAGGTGGGCCACCGGGGCGATCGACGTGGCCGACCCGGCGGCGTCCATGTGCGCGAGACCGGCAAGGTCGTGGTCACCACATCACCGGATCAACTCCCGCAACTCGATGAGCTCTACGCGCGGGGGCAGGCCAATGGCGTGCCACTCGAGATGGTCGATGAGGCGGGCCTGCGCGAACTCGAGCCGCTGGCCCGCACGCATGAGCGCGCCCTGTGGTCACCCTCCACCGCGGTCGCCGATCCCGTCGCCGTCGTCGAGGCACTCGCCGCGCGCGTGCGCGAGCGCGGGGGCGAGGTGCGGCTCGGTACGCCGGTGATCAAGGCCGGCCCCGGCTGGATCCGTACGCCGTACCAGCGCATCTCGGTCGGTCACATGATCAATGCCGCCGGGCTGTACGCCGATCGCGTCGCGCACTGGTTCGGCGTGGGTGGGGACTACGCGATGCTGCCCTTCAAGGGCCTCTACTGGTATTCGGACTGGCCCGCGGGGCAGCTGCAGCGCCACGTCTATCCCGTGCCGGATCCGCGCAATCCCTTCCTCGGTGTGCATCTCACCGTCACGGTCGACGGCCGCGCCAAGGTCGGCCCCACCGCGATCCCGTCACTGTGGCGCGAGGACTACGGCGGCATGCGCGGCGTCAAGCCCACCGAGATGGCCGGGATCGCGAAGTTGTATCCACGCTTCGTGCGATCGCCGCATCATGACGTGCCCGGGCTGATCCGCACAGAGCTGCCGAAGTACTCACGGCGCTATCTCGTCAAGCAGGCGCGTGCGCTGGTGCCGAGTGTGCGAGCCGAGGACTTCCGCGAGCGCGGTCGGGTCGGCGTGCGAGCGCAACTGCTGCATGTGCCGACCGGCAAACTCGAGATGGACTTCGTCGTACGCCCCGGCGAGCGCTCAACCCACGTGCTCAACGCCGTCTCCCCCGCGTGGACCTCGAGCCTGGCGATGGCGGAGTGGATCGTGGAGCGGATCGAGGGCTAGCGCGCGGCGTCGACGAACGCCCGCACGACTCCCAACTGGCGCGAATCCGCAGCGGCGGTGTCCTCGGGATGCCACTGCACACCGAAGGCCCAGCCGGCCGAGTCGATCGTCACGGCCTCGACGGTGCCGTCCTCCGCGCGCCCGACGACCTCGAGTCCCGTGCCGAGCCGATCGATGCACTGGTGGTGGTAGCAGGACGCGGTGATGGGGCCGGGCTCGATGCCCGCGGGGCCGCGCTCGATGACGACGTCGTGCACAACATGACGGTGGTGGTCATCCATGTGCTGCACGAGGGTCCCGCCGCGCAGGACATTGACCACGTGGAGTCCGCGACACACGGCGAGCGTGGGTACGCCGTACTCGAAGCAGTAGGCCGCCAGCGAGAGATCGGCCTCGTCCTGCAGCGCGTCGACGTCGTACACCTCGGGATGGATCTCGGTCTCGCCGTACAGGTGGGGATCCACATCCGCCCCGCCGCACAGCAGTACGCCGTCGAAGCCCGCCAGTCGCGCTGGCCAATCCATGCCGTCGGGAGCAGGAGCAGCAATCAGCGTGACGGGATCCGCCCCGGCGAGCCAGACAGACTCCAGCAGCGCCCGCGCGGAGACGACAGCGGCGTAGCGCGTGGCGGATGTGTGCTCGGCGAAGCGCCCGACGAGTGCGATGCGGGGGCGGGTCACGGTGTCAGGCTATTCATCCGAAGACGGGGTGTGTACGTCCCACAGAGACTGGTTCAGAATCGCATCGACGTCCGCACGAAGACGGTCGTAGTCCATGACAGGGGTGCCCTTCCAGGCGAGCTTCAACTCGTCGCGAGAGGACCCCGCCTGTGGAGGCTCGCCAGATTCCATGACCCGATTATGGCGCCTTCGTGGCTCTGGACGACTTTGCATGGCGCGTGGCCACTGGCATGCTGACGATATGAACCGGGACGAGTTGGAATGGACCGAGCGCGAGATCACCACCCTGCTCACCGCCTGGGCGGTCGGCAGCGTCATCAAGGGGACCGCGATCGCCCTGCTCGGCAAGCGCACCGGGCGCAAGCAGTGGATGCGGTTCGGCCGCCAGACCGCGATGTGGGGGGCAGTCGATGGCCTCATTGCCGGAGCCGGCGCCCTCAGTCGCTCCCGCCGCGGCGAGCTCACCCCGGAGCAGGTCGACGCCGAGGTCCGCAAACTGCGCAGGCTCCTGCTCATCAATGCCGCCGCCGATGTCGTCTATATCGCCGGGGGCGCCCACATCGCCTTCCACGCCAAGCCCGGGCGCATCGACCCACCCACGCCGGAGACGACGTCCTTCCGCATGGGCCGCGGCGACGGCATCGCCATGATCATCCAGGGCGCCTTCCTCCTCGTGCTAGATGCGACGTACGCCCGCCGACTGGCGACCTAGATCTCGAACTTCGGCCTAGACCTCGAACTTCGGGTGGATAACGCCCTCCCAGGGCACTTTCCACCCGCAGATGGGCAGGGGCGGGCCGAGGGAGCGGGAGGGGCCGGGCCCCCACCCTGGCCCCCACCCCTAAAATCCGTTAGGGTCCGAACAATCTCCGCCGAAGGGTGCCGCCATGCTCGAGGTCGCCGACGTCAACGTCGATCCCCGCCACTGGATCGGTGGTGAGCGGGTCGCCTCGGCCGACACCTTCGAGGACCTCTCCCCCATCGACGGCACCGTCCTCGGCCAGGTGGTCCGCGGAGGTCAGGCCGAGGCTGATGCCGCCGTCGCCGCCGCACAGGATGCCTTCCCCGCCTGGGCGCGCATGGGTGCCAGGGCCCGCGGGGAGATTTTGCATCGCGTCGCCGACCTCGTCGAGCAGCGTCTCGAGGACTTCGCTCAGCTCGAGACGCGCGACAACGGCTCCCTGCTGCGCTCACACCGCCGCGGTGTCATGCCGCGCGTCGCGATGAACATTCGCTTCTTCGCCGAGTACGCCGTCAACGACCTCAAGCACCCGGAGTTCGAGACGCGCGGGCACACCAATGTCGTCTCCTGGGATCCGGCCGGTGTCACCGCCATCGTCACGCCGTGGAATGCCCCGCTCATGCTCGCCACCTGGCGCATCGGCCCGGCGCTCGCCGCCGGTGACACCGTCGTGCTCAAGCCACCGGAGTGGGCCCCGCTCACCGCGAGCCTCTTCGCCGACATCACCGCCGAGGCGGGCATGCCGCCCGGAGTCTTCAACGTCGTCCAGGGCATCGGCACCGAGGCCGGAGCCGCGCTGGTATCCCATCCCGGCGTCGCGCGCATCGCCTTCACCGGCTCGGTGCCCACCGCCAAGGCCGTCGCACGCGCCGCGGCCGACAACCTCACGCCCCTGTCCTTCGAGTTGGGCGGCAAGTCCCCGACGATCATCATGGACGACGCCGATCTCGGTCTCGCCGCGGAGATCGCGGCGGAGCAGTACGACAACGCCGGCCAGGTCTGTCTCGCCGGCACGCGCCTGCTCGTCCACGAGTCCATCGCGGCTGAGTTTGCCGAGCGGCTCGAGCACAAGGTGCGTGAGATCCGCCAGGGCGATCCGCGCGAGGAGTCCACCGATCTCGGTCCGCAGATCCATCCGGTGCACCTGGAGCGCATTGCGGGGTACGTCGACCGCGCGCGCAATGACGGCGCCACCATCGCCTTCGGCGGCGAGCGCATCGAGCCGGTCGCCGGTGGCTTCTACTACGCACCGACGCTCATCATGGGTGCGGCGTCCGGCTCGGAGATCCTCACCCACGAGGTCTTCGGCCCGGTGCTGACGATGCAGACCTTCGCCAGCGAGGACGAGGCGATCGACCTGGCCAACAACACCGACTACGGCCTCGCCGCGACCCTGGTATGCGGTGATCGGCCCCGCGCGGAGCGCATCGCGGGTCAACTCGTCGCCGGGACCGTCTGGGTCAACTGCTTCTTCGTCCGCGACTTGCGCGCACCCTTCGGCGGCTCCCGCAGATCCGGCATCGGTCGCGAGGGTGGCACCTGGTCCTTCGACTTCTACGCTGATGTCAAGAACACCTGCTATTCACCGATCGGCTGGAGGTAGTCATGGGAGAGGTTGTCGCCGCGGCACTGCTGTCGCATGTGCCCACGATCATGCTGCCCAAGGACGTCCGCTACGAGCTCAACGACGGCAAAGAGATCACGATCGTCACCGGCCTGGAGCGGCTGCGCACGGAGAAGTTCGAGACCCTCGACTACGACACCGTGATCGTGCTGGACTCGCACTGGTTCACCACGGTCGAGTTCGTCGTCACCTCACACGCCCGTCGCGCAGGCCTCTTCACCGCCGAGGAGTTGCCGCGCGGCATGTGCCGCATTCCCTTCGAGTGGCGCGGTGACCCGGAGCTCGCCGAGGCCATCGCCGCCCGCGGTGAGCCCAATGGCACGTGGATCACCGCCATCGACGATGAATACCTCCCGCTGTACTACCCCTCGCTCAACCTGTGGAGCTATCTCGGCAAGGGGATGGACAAGCGCTGGCTCTCGATGAGCGTCTGCCAGACCGGTGAGACCGATGACTTCCTGCGCGCGGGCCGCGCCATCGGCGAGGCCGTCGCCGCCAGCGACCGCAAGGTCATCATCATCGCGACCGGATCCTTGTCGCACACGTTCTACAAGCTCAAGGAGCTGCGCAAGCACGAGTCCAGCGACCCCTCCCACATCATCAGCCAGAAGGCCCGCGACATGGACCTGGAGCGCCTGGCGTGGTTTGCCGAGGGCCGCCATGACCGTGTCCTTGAGACGATGCCGGAGTTCATGACGGTGCGACCCGAGGGCATGTTCGCCCACTACCTGATGATGGCCGGGGCCATGGGCGAGGCCGACTTCACCGCACCCGGCGTGCAATACAGCGACTACGAGAATGCGATCGGCACCAGCCAGGTGCACGTGTGGTTTGACCGCCCCGCCAGCGGCTGGACGGCATCGAAGGCCTCCGCCTGATGGCCGAATACCGCCGCATCCTGCTCGACGGCTATCCCTGCGAGGTACGTCGTACCGGTGACTCGCTCATCGCTGGTGATGGGCGCGAGGTCGGCGTCGACGACGCAATCCACCTGCCCCCGAGTGAGCCGACCAAGATCATCGCGGTGCATCTGAACTACGCCAGCCGCACCGAGGAATTCATGACCAAACTCCCCGCGGCACCGACGTACTTCCACAAGCCCATCACCGCGCTCAACTCGCATAGGGCCGGTGTCGTGCGCCCGGCAGGATGTCGGTGGCTCAACTACGAGGGCGAGATCGTCATCGTCATCGGTCGCACCTGTCGCAATATCTCTCCGGCGCAGGCGGCGGACTACATCGCGGGCTACACGATCGGCAACGACTACGGCCTGCACGACTTCCGCGACACCGATGCGGGCTCGATGCTGCGCGTCAAGGGATCCGACACCCTCGCGCCCGTCGGCCCGGGCCTGGTGACCGACTGGGACTTCCGCAATAAGGGCATCCGCACCCTCGTCAACGGTGTGGCCAAGCAGGACTCCACGACCGCGGAGATGGAGTGGGACATGCACTACCTCGTCGCCGACATCGCGCGCACCATCACGCTGTCACCCGGTGACCTGCTTTTCTCCGGCACCCCCGCGCATTCCCGACCCGTGCAGCCCGGCGATATCGTCGAGGTCGAGGTCGAGGGCCTCGGCCGACTCACCAATCACATCGTCGAGGGTCCGACACCGATCCGCACGGATGTGGGGGCCCAGCCGACCGAGAGCGAGGAAGTCGTCTCGACCGCTCTCGGCGGTGACTGGGAGTTCCGCGGCATCAGGACCCCGAGCAAGGATCTCTACCCTTCGACCGTTGAGGAGCAGAAGTGAAAATCACCGTCGACATGGACAAGTGTCAGCACTATGGCCAGTGCACCTTCGAGGCGCCCACGGTCTTTGCGCTCAACGACGACGACAAACTTGAGTACGTCGGCGAGGTCGACGATGCGCTGGCCGATCAGGTTGAGGCTGCGGCGGATGTCTGTCCCATGCAGGCCATCGAAATCTCCGCCTGATGGCTCAGGTCATCGTCGTCGGCGCTGGCCTCGGCGGCCTGCGCGCTGCTGAGTCACTGCGCGCACAGGGCTTCGATGTGATGGTGATCGGGGAGGAGATCCACCTCCCCTACAACCGTCCGCCCCTGTCGAAGGAGGCCCTCAAGGGCGGCGTCGAGATCGAGGGTTTGCACTTCCGACGCAAGCACGATGACATCGACTGGCGCCTCGGGGCGGGCGTCACCGGCTGCTCCCTCACCGAGCGCGTGGTCATGGTCGACGACGTGGCGTATCCCTTCGACGGACTCGTCATCGCCACCGGCATCCGACCGCGCCATCTGCCGGTGCCCGGCCCGCAGCCCCAGGTGCTGCGCACCGCCGAGGATGCGGTGCATCTGCGCGAGCAGCTCACACCGGGGGCGTCCCTCCTGGTCATCGGCGCGGGCTTCATCGGCTGCGAGGTCGCGGCCACCGCGCGCCAACTCGGCTGCGAGGTCACGGTCACGGCGTACGACGCGGAGCCCATGCTGCGCCCGCTCGGGCCAGAGCTCGGTGCGGCGATGAAGGCCCACCATGAGGCGCATGGCGTGACCTTCCATCTCGGTCAGGGAGTGCAGGAATTCCACGCCGACGGCGTCACCCTCGCCGACGGCACCCGGCTCACCGCCGACGTCGTGATCGAGGCGGTCGGCAGCGTGACCAATGTCGAATGGCTGCACGGCAATGACCTCAACCTCGAGGACGGCGTGCTCACCGACAATCTGATGCGCGTCGTGGGCACCGATGTGCCGGTCGTCGCGGTCGGTGACATCGCGCGCTTCCCCAATCCGCGCTTCGACGACGTGCCACGGCGCATCGAGCACTGGAATCTGCCCACTGAGACCGGCAAGCGCGCCGGTCAAACGCTCGGTGCCTTGCTCAAGGGCGAGGAGCCGACCGGTGACTTCCGGCCGATGCCGGCCTTCTGGAGCGACCAGTACGACATCGGACTGCAGTCCTACGGCCAACCCGGGCTCGGCACGCCGACCCTCGTCGACGGCGAGTGGAGTGGTGACTGCATCGTGGAGTACCTGCGCGATGGCGAGGTCATCGGTGTCGTGGGCGTCAATCGCACGAAGGACCTCATGCACTACCGCAAGGAGATCGGTCATGAGGCGGTTGGAGGCGCGTGAGGCCCTACAAGGCCAGTTGCACTCGCAACGCCGCGTCAAGTTCACGACGGAGTTCGGCGGTGAGGGAACCTACGCGTTCGGTCAGGCGGTCCACGGACACCGCCCGAATCTGCTCCGCCTGGATCTTGGAGTCTCGAGGCAGACCAGCGGCCCCCGCAGGGACGAGGACCTGGAACGCGAAGACGCGCTCAGCGTTACTCGTCACGGGGACGACGGTGACCACGCCACGACCCAGTCGACGAGCCATGACATTGTTCGCGTCATTGCTCACCACGACACAGGGCCGGACCTTGTTGGCCTCACCTGTTCGGACGGGGTCCAGGTCCACCCACCACACCTCGCCTCGTCGCATGTCACTCCAGTCCGTCGGCTACGACGGCATCCCACACCGCAGCCTCACCGGAATCGATCCACTCGTCGAAGGCCTGTGCGTAATCCGTCATGAGATGCGCTGTGCGCAGCATGGCGATGGCGTCGTGGACAGCAGCCGAACGAGACGACCCCTCGGCTTCCTGGGCGTAGGCATCCAGGAAGGCAACGTCCTCCTCAGGCAGGCTCACGCTGATCTTCATGAGGCATCCTACCATTGTTCCTACCAGAGTTCCTACCATCCGTCCCCGGGCAGCCCAGCATGAAGCTCGAGCGGGAGCGGGCGCTCGATCACGCGCGTGACCTCGTCGCAGCTGCGTGGCAGGAATTCGATACGGCGCGGGATATTGAGCCGCCAGTCTCCGCCGATCTGCTCGCCACCCTCACCATCGATCTCCCCGAGGACGGCATCGATGTCGTGGACGCACTCGATGAGGCAGCCGAGGCACTCGATCAATCTCTCGCGCAAGCCCGCCCGCGCTACCTCGCCTACATCGGGTCATCCGGTCTGGAGATCGGCGCGCTCGCTGACCTGCTCGCCCACTCCTACGACCCCAACCTCGCCCTGCACGCGGGCGCGGCCACGCTGATCGAGACCCAGACGCTGCGCTGGACCGCCGAATTCATCGGCTATCCGCTCGCGGGCGGCTCCTTCACCTCCGGTGGCACCGTCTCCAATGTCACGGCCCTGTCCGCAGCACGCGAGCGCGCGGTGCCCGGGTCGCGCCGATCCGGTACGCCGGCCAGCGCCGTCGCCTACTGCTCAGCCGATGCGCACTACTCCATCGTGCGCGCGATCGAGTTGCTCGGCATCGGCGCCGACAACCTGCGTGCCGTGCCGATCGATGGCCACCGTCGCATGCGACCGGAGGCACTCGATGGGTTGATCCGCGCCGACCTTGCAGCGGGCCGCATCCCCATCGCGGTCGTCGCGACAGCGGGCACCACGCTCACCGGCGCCATTGATCCCCTGGATGCGATCGCCGACATTTGCACGGAGCATGGCATCTGGATGCATGTCGATGGTGCCTACGGTCTGCCCGCAGCATCGGTGGTCCCCGAGCGTTTCGTCGGCCTGGAGCGGGCCGACTCGGTCACGGTGGACGCCCACAAGTGGCTGTTCGTGCCCAAGGCGTGCGGCATCGTCATGGTGCGCGATGAATCCGCCCTCGCGGCCGCCTTCGGGCACGAGACGTCGTACATCCCCGGCACGCGCAATGCGGTCGACGTGACGCTGGAATACTCCCGTCCGCTGCGCGCGCTCAAGCTGTGGCTGGCCTTCCGCGTGCACGGTGCAGCGCACTTCCGGGAGGCGATCCAGGGCAATATCGACCTGGCGCGATCACTGCACACCATGGCCGCCGCTCGCGGTTGGGAGGTCGGCCCGTCACCGGACCTGTCCATCGTGCTGATCCGCAAGCCCGGCATCGACAACGCCGAGCTGGTGCAGCGGCTCCAGGCTGATGGTCGCGTGTACATCTCCCACGCCACGGTTGACGGCGAGACCTGGCTGCGCCCGTGCTTCACCAATGTGCGCACCACCGCTTCGGATGTTCGGGTCCTCATGGACGTCGCCGACGAGGTCTCCGGCACCCGCTGACCGACTCGACACGTTTGGTCAAGGCGCGTGCTCCGTGGGCCTCCCAGCACGACCTGTGGACGGGCGCCAACGCCGATGGCGGGATTCGCGCACGCTCACCGGGTGGAGCCCCTTGACGTCACCTTTCTGTTGAACAATAATCTCATCAGATTCACCCAATCGGCCCGACGACATCGCATCGGGCGTGCCCGGGCACGCCACGTGCTCCTCCACACCTCGGCGGTCACCGTGGACGTCGGCCCGCCACTGCGTCTCCTCTTCGTAGGGGAGGACCACACGGGACGCACGCTTGAGATCGTCGCCGTCTGGGAGTTTCCGCGGCTGTTCGTCATCCACGTGATGGATGCGCGACCGGTCATCGTTCGTCGCTACGAGGAAGGGATGCGAGATGGCCAGGGCTAGGAAGCGTCGCGAGGTCGTAGCGGGTATCGAAATGACCGACGACAATGTCGATCGACTTGTCGAAGAGACCATCGCGGCGGCCCTGCGCGACGATGCTGTCTGGCACTACCCGCAACGCGGCCGTCCCTCCCTCACCGGCAAGCGCGAGACCTCACCCCACGTCGGCTTCCGCGTCTCCCCCGAACTGCGCGAGCAGGCCGATGCCCTCGCCCGCGACCGCGGGATCACCCTCTCTCAGCTCGCCCGCGAGGCGCTCGAGCACTACGTCAAGGGCGCCTGAGCACTGATCGCGTCCTGCTCGTGGACGATGACGCCTTCACGCGCATGACCGTACGTGCAGTCCTCGACTCCCTTGACTACGACGTCATCGGAGACGCGGCCGCTGCCCGAAGGCACCCAATACTCATCGAAGCAGAACGTCGGTGATGCCCGCGTCCTTGACGAAGCTCTGCGCAGGTCACTCGACCGCGAGGACACCGCGACTCCAGCCGAAGGCGCGGCGCTCACCGACGCGCAGATCAAGATGATGCGCCTCATCGCCACGGGCTACTCCAACGCCTAGATCGCCAAGCGCATGTGGATCACGGAGGACGGCGTCAACCGCGCAGTCACACGCCTGGTCAAGCCACTGGGTCTGCAGGTGAGCAAGGAGCACAACACGCGCGTGCTCATCTCCCGGCCAGGACACGTTCCGCCGGGGCAGCGCCTCCATCACCGTGCGCGTCGACGGCAGCATCCGATGCACCCGCAAGGTCCAGAAGTCCAAGGTCCTCGCCGCCTACGTCTCGCTTAAGGGGAGTGGCTCCAACAGGGCCTACTGGGCAAGGGGCAACTAAGGACAATTCCGCGATGGCGACGGGTACTCAGCGACGGGCCTTCGGCTTGGGAAGTACTACCCGATAGGTGCTCGTGCCCTCGTTGCCGGCCAAGTCCCGGTAGGTGTACCTCAGAGTGTAGGTACCGGGAGCCAAAACCTCGTAGTGTCCCCAGCCCCTGCTTCCGGGCGTGAACGAAGACTCCTCATCGGTCCCATCCGGAGTGGCGCGCTCTTCCCAAAGGAGTCGCTTGCCGTTGACCAACGCCTCCGCGTAGTCAACCCACTGGTTGTCGTCAAGAGCTCCGTAGCCGAGCCAAATCCTGTACTTCCCTTTCGATGCCGCAGCGACAGGCACTGTGCATGGGAATGACCGACATCGCCCCTTCGCATACTGAATCAGCGGCGGCGTCATCGTCGGCGGCTGGGAATCGACGGGACGTGCGATTCGAATGGTCGCCCTTTCCGCAGTGGTGGCAAGTACCTCAATTTGCGTCCCGTCCGGGAGAAGTGTCGAGCGACTTGCCTTGAGGCCAATCGGGATGCCTGAATAATCGTCCGGCTTTAGTCCCGAGGGGAAGGCCACAGTGCCAAATCGACCCTGCAGGTCCGTGGACGGATAAGGAGAGGGACCGCGAGAGAGATCCGTGTTGATCAGATGCACATGGACGCCTGAACCGGGTCCATGTGCATCGTCGAGATGACTATCGAGTCCACGCGCTGGCCGATACTCGATGAGGAACTTGCTTCGATTCATCCAGGGAAGGTATACGGCCTGCGAGCCGGCCACCCCGGCCTCATCAGAAACGAGTTCGACCACCTGGGTGTTGCCTTCCTGCGCAGACATCGCGGCGAACGACACCTCATCTTCGGAGAGTCCCCCCAGGAGGTTTCGATTGTGGGTATGCAGGCCACTGAGGTTGAAGACGCACGATGAGCCCGAGCACGACCACTGCCCACCCATGCCCATGGTGTCCGCCCAGTTCCCGTACTCCTCGATCTCCGGTGTCGAATCAGGAGCCCACGGTTGCGTCACATCACCCGGAATGACGGCCGCAGAGTGGAGCAACCCGAGGTTGTGGCCGATCTCGTGCCACAGGGTGGCCTCATCGACACCCGCAACACCGGGGACGGATCCCACCCACGTGTTGGGTGAGCCTAGATTCGCCTGACCGATCTTGTCGGTGCATGACTCCGGCAGGAGTCCCACCAGGACAGGCAGCACATCGGTCGCCCCATCCGATGGCTGCAACATTGCTAGGGCGTCTTGCGCGTGCGCCACAGATGGAACGAGTCCGCACAGATCGCCGGGGAACGGTGTGAGGATCTGGTATCCCGCGAGTCGGAACCTGAACCGACCTGATGTCTCGGTTGAGTACCAGGCATCCATCGCCTCCACTTGCCTGCGAGCTTCCGCCTCGTTCCACGGATGAGGTCCGGCGGCCGTGGGGATGGCCAGCACGTGCACGTCGTAGACCCCGGCCTTGTAGGTCGTCGTGCCACGCACCTGAAGGACGGGCGGCATCTTCGTCGGAGGGGTGCCAGCAGGTGGAATAAGGAAGTCGTTCCCAAATGATGGGAGCGTCGGAGGCTGGGAGGGAGCACTCGACTGGGCTGGCATCGGGAGCAGCATTGCCGCACCGACAGCAAGCGCAGCGACTCCGGAAATGACGGACACACGAGACATGGATTACCCCTTGACATGGTTTCCCCCTTGATCGGAGAGTCTTCCCGCAAGAAGTGGTCGTGTCCTGCCAATGCCCACATCGGTTCCCCACCAATCCCCACGCCACTACGCTCATCCCATGGCCCTACGCCGACCGGACTGGATCTCCCGCTGGTCCACCGACACCGCCGCACAGGCGGGGGTCATCGGCGCGGCCTGGAGTGTCGCCGGCTCGCTCTCCCGCGGCCTGCTCCCGCGCTCCCCGATCGATCAGGCGGTCGCCACCGGTGTGACCGCCGCCATCCACTACGAACTCACCGCCACCGCCTGGTCCTCACTCGAAGCCATCGCGTCCATCCCCGGCACGCACCCCGGGACCACCGCGCGCGTGGTCGTCGCCTCCGGCGCGATCATCGGCGGCTACGGGACCGCCTTCGTCACCGCCAAGGCCGCGCCGCACAATCCCGCTGCCGCTATCGCCTACGCCGCCGGTCGACAGATCGCCTTCGCCGGCATCTCCGGTGGCGCCGCGTCCCTGTGGGACGAGGTGCTCCACAAGCGCCTGCATCTGCGTCCCGGCCTGGACACCACGCTGGTGCCCAACATCATCACGGGTGCGGCGATCGCTGCGGGCAACGTCTACTTCTCTGTACGCCGCGCCCACAAGTACGGTGTCGTCAACCCCGACAACCATCGCGTCGCCGGCGCCAATGCGCGCTCACTCACGGCCGCCACGGGCATCGGTATCGCGAGCTTCATCGGACTGGGCACCCTCGTCGTTGGTGAGCAGGTGGCCGCCCACGGCCTGCAGCGGCTCATGCGCGCCGTCATCCGGCGAGATCCCGGGGCTGCCGGCTCCTTCATCGCCCACGCCGCACTGCTCGGGACCATGGGCCTCGCCGGTGCCTTCGCCCTCAAGAAGGTCACCGATCGGCTCGAGCACGCCGACGACATCATCGAGCCGGCGTACCCCGCCGCGCCCACCAACCCGCAGGTGTCTGCCGGCCCGCGCAGTGACATGCCCTTCGCCTCCATCGGCAAGGAGGGTCGACGCTTTGTCAC
>ERZ888423.1625-NODE-1625-length-18899-cov-13.111494_pt1 | contig 18899 bp, 20 predicted proteins | sample MGYA00520523_ERZ888423 | MGnify/ENA primary metagenome ERZ888423 (study PRJEB32303, sample SAMEA104408611) | aquatic metagenome | biome: Brackish water; feature: Pelagic; material: water | place: Baltic Sea | collected 2014-06-08T10:24:00 | depth 30,27 m ...
ATTCAATGTCTAATGGATTCTCACCTAAAACAAACACTAAATTATTTAGCTGTTTCCAAACTAAAAATTGGTTTATTAATTAATTTTGGTGAAGATAGCTTGAAATATAAAAGAGTAATTTTATAATACCATTAGTGAAAATCTGTGAAATCTGTGTCAAACAAAATATTTAAAAAAATCCTAAACAACGTCCCAAGACCATGGCTCATCAAAATTAGTTATTTGGTGCGTCCAATGATTGCATTTTATTTGAAAGGAAATAAGTTTACAGATCCAATTGATGGAAAAAGTTTTCGTAGATTTTTACCTTACGGTTATGAAAAACAACGTGAAAATGCTCTTTCACCCTCAACTTTATCATTGGAAAGACATCGTTTATTGTGGCTTTATTTAAAAAATGAAACTAATTTTTTTTCAACGACCAAAAAGCTAAAAACTTTGCACATTGCTCCTGAACAATGTTTTTTAAAGCTGTTTAAAAAACAACGAAATTTAGAGTACATCACAGCTGATTTAGAATCGCCAATTGCAGATGTGAAGGCTGATATTTGCAACCTCCCTTTTGAAGACAATTCTTTTGATTTGATTTTTTGCAACCATGTTTTAGAACACATTCCTAATGATAAAAAGGCAATGCAAGAATTATTCAGAGTGCTAAAAAAAGGCGGTTTTGGCATTTTTCAGATTCCGCAAGATATTTCAAGAGAAAAAACTTTTGAAGACAATTCAATTATCAATCAAAAGGACCGTGCAAAAATTTTCGGACAATATGATCATGTCAGAATTTATGGAAAAGATTATTTTGACAAACTTCGTTCTGTTGGATTTTTTGTTCAAGAAATTGAGTACGCAAAAAAAATCGCTCCAGAAAAAGTGGAACGTTTTTGCTTAATGAAAGGCGAAATTTTGCCTGTTTGTTTTAAATAACAGCTTACTTTTGTAGGAATTTCTCAATAAAATCAATGATTTTTTCTGATTTTTCCTTTCCAAGAATAATCAAATCATAATCTGTATTAATTCTTTAAAATAATTCAAAGATTATTCCATTCGTTTGCAATTTTTTTTGATGTTTGTCTTTTTTTAATTGCAATATTAAAAGGTTCAAATTATTTAGATAAAAAAGTGTCATAAACCTGCGTTTCTTGATTTTCATCTAAGTAAATAAAAATAACTTTAATATGATCATTTTCTTCTAAGAATTTTTTAGCTTTTTCAAAATCCATCGCCATAAAAGCTGTTGCATAGGCATCTGCATCTGCACAATCTGTTTTTGTAAATACTGAAGAACTTAACAAATTACTTTCTGTTGCCAAACCAGTTTTTGGATTGATAATATGAACATATTTTTTTCCATCATCTGCAATTCGAAATTTGCGATAATTTCCAGAAGTTGCCATTGAAACGTTAGTAAGTTCAATGTTTCTAAAACCATCTTCACTTACTGAATTTAATGGATCAACAATTTTTATAACCCAAGGTTTATTTTCTGGTTTTAAACCTCTTGCAGTGATTTCTCCTCCAATTTCAATCAAATAGTTTTCGATGTTTTTTGAATCAAAAAAACGAGCAACCACATCAACTGCATATCCTTTTGCGATAGAATTGAAATCTAAATAAACTGTTGGATTGTCTTTCTCTATTTTTCCATTGATTAATGATACTTTTTCAAAACCAACATCTTTCATCAATTCGTTGATAATTGAATCCGAAGGAATTATTTTCCTTTTTTCAGGACCAAATCCATAAGCATTTACCAAGTTTCCAATTGTAGGATCAAAAAAACCCTTGGTTTCTTGATAAATTTTTTTTGATTTTTCAAAAACTTCTTTAAAATATTGGTCAACCACAATTGAAGTATTGCCATTATTTATTTTACTAATATCAGAAGTTGAAATGTAAGTTGACATGGATTTATTGATTTCTAAAAACAAACTATCTATAGATTGTTGGTAATTTTTAGTTGCATTTAAATAAGTTATACTATATGTTGTTCCAAAAACGACTCCTTGTAAATAATAATCTTTTCTTTCAATTTCTGAGTTACAAGAGTTTAAACATAGGAAAAAGATGAAAAAAACGATTTTTTTGATAATATTCATAAAGTTATGATTTTTAAACCAAAAATACTACTTAAAACCTGTTGGGTGCAATTAATTTTTGACCATAATTTTTTGTCAGTTTGAGTGATTTTCGATACAAAATCGAATCTAGAATAGAAAAATTAGTGTTAAAAATGATTCGCAATACATTTTTTTTTCCGCTTTACTGAAAAAAAAACACTCGAACGAACGTTTTTAATAATTGCACCCAAAGGGTTATTATAGTTTCCAACAATATCCAATACCGTAAATAAAACCATGAATGCTGAATAAATTTCTTTGAGGTTAAAGTTCATAAGAATGCATTTTAATGAGCTCCAAAATTAGACAACTAAGGTTATCAAACTGTAAAAAAACAAAAAAATAGTACTATTTTTGTTGTATGTTTCAAATAGGAAAAACTATTGTTTCTGAGGATATTCTTGAAAAAGATTTTCTTTGCAATCTTTCTGCATGCAAAGGTGCTTGTTGCCTTGACGGAGAAGCTGGCGCTCCTTTAGATAAAGAGGAAACCAAAATGTTAGCTGAAATTTATCCAAAAGTAAAGCATTTCTTAAGAAAAAAAGGAATTGAAACAATAGAAAAACTCGGCACTTTTGTGGTCAATGAATCAAGCGAATTTGAAACCCCTTTAATTGATGGAGCAGATTGTGCATACGTTATTTTCGATAAAAATAAAATAGCTCTTTGTGCCATTGAAGAAGCTTACAACCAAGGAAAAATCACTTGGAAAAAACCTGTTTCATGTCATTTGTACCCAATAAGAGTGAAAGATTATAGTGAATTTGCTGCTGTAAATTATCACAAATGGGGAATTTGTGATGACGCATGTTCTTTAGGAAAAGAATTGCAAGTTCCTGTTTATAAATTTGTTAAACAAGCATTGGTTAGGAAATTTGGTCAAAATTGGTATGATGAATTGGAGAAAGTAGCTCAAAATCATCAAAAGTAAATTTTCAAAAGAATGAAGACTTTATATTAGAATAAAATCCAATCTAAATAGATTGGATTTTTGTAATTTTGAATTTATGAAAATCAATCAATACCTTGATGCAACTTATTTAAAAACATCACTTCAAGCAGGAATTTCTGAGGAAGAGAATCTAATAAATGTAGAAATTCTTTTAAAAGAAGCTGTTCATTTTGGTTATAAATTAGTGATGATTCGTCCAAAATACGTTCCATTTGCAAAACAGTTTTTGAAAAATAATCATTACAAAACGTTGGTTGGGACTGTTATTGGTTTTCACGAAGGAAATGATTCTTTAGCAACAAAATTAGAAGAAGCAAAAAATGCGATAAAATTGGGTGCTGACGAATTGGATTTTGTAATAAATTTCGAAGAATATAAGAAAGAAAATCTAAATCTAATTAAAAATGAGGTCCTTGAAGGGTCAAAATTATGCTTAGAAAATGGCAAAGTTGTGAAATGGATTATTGAAGTTGCAGCTTTAAAAGATGATGAAATAGCAGCTATTTCAAAATTCATTAAAGAAATTATTTTTGAAAATTTTGGCTCGGAAGCTGCCCAAAAAGTCTTTGTAAAATCATCTACAGGATTATATAAAACGGAAAATAATCTTCCAAATGGAGCTACTTTTGAAACCATGAAATTAATCATTGAAAACGCAAAACCGCTGCAAATAAAAGCTGCAGGTGGTATACGTGATTATGTAACTGCTGTGAAAATGATTGAAATTGGTGTTGATAGAATTGGCACTTCATCCTCTAAAGAAATTTGCACAAACGAATTATCCTCAAAAAACTCAAACTATTAATATGGATTATTTTGCACACGAAACAGCTGTGATTGATGCTGATTGTATCATCGAAAAAGGCACAAAAATTTGGCATTTTAGCCATATTATGAGTCATTCAAAAATTGGAGAAAATTGTATTATTGGTCAAAACGTCTTTGTTTCGTCAGGAGTGACTTTAGGAAAAAATGTAAAAGTGCAAAATAATGTTTCCATTTACACAGGCGTGATTTGTGAAGATGATGTTTTTTTGGGGCCTTCAATGGTTTTTACGAACGTTATCAACCCAAGAAGTGCTATCAATAGAAAAAATGAATACCAAAAAACGGTGATAAAAAAAGGTGCAACAATTGGCGCTAATGCAACCATAATTTGCGGAAATAACATAGGCGAATTTGCTTTTATTGGCGCAGGTGCAGTCGTTACAAAAGAAGTTTTGTCGTATGCTTTGGTAGTTGGAAATCCTTCAAAACAAATTGGCTGGGTGAGTGAATTTGGACATACGTTGCAATTTAATGAAGATGGATTTGCTGTATGTAAAGAAAGTGGTGAAAAATATAAGTTGAAAAACGAAAGTGTTTTTAAAATGTAAAAAACCGTAAATCTTGGTTTTTATCTTTATTTAAGGAGCAGGATTAGGAATCAACAAATGAACCGCATTAATTTCTTCCAAAATTTCGACTGATAAATCAATATTTATAGAGTTGATATTTTCTTTTAATTGATCCATTTTTGTTGCTCCAATAATATTACTCGTCACAAAAGGCAATTGATTGATAAATGCCAAAGACAATTCAGAAAGCGTTAAACCATGTTTATTTGCGATTTCTAAATACAAAGCCACTGCTTTTTCTGAACCTTCATTTCTGTAACGTGCTATAAATCTGGGAAATAAAGTGCCTCTTGCGCCTTCTGGCAAATTTCCGTCTAAATATTTCCCTGATAAAATACCTTGAGCCAAAGGAGAATAGGCTAATAAACCTACATTTTCTCTCATAGAAACTTCACTCAAACCGATTTCATATCCTCTGTGAATCAGCGAATAGGAATTCTGAATTGTTACAGGTCTTGACAAATTGTGTTGATCAGCTGTTTGCACATATTTCATGGTTCCCCAAGGAGTTTCATTGGACAAACCAAATTGTCTGATTTTTCCTTGTTTGATGAAATCATGAAAAGTTTCTATGATTTCCAGATGATTTTCTGCTACTTTGATGGATGTTTTATAAGGATAATCTCTTAATCCAAAACAATTTACACCTCTTGAAGGCCAATGCAATTGATACAAATCAATATACTCTGTTTGCAACCTTTTCAAACTATTTTCAATGGCATCAGCAATGTTTTTTTTGATAAAACCCCCAGTTCTAATATGCGCTGTATAATCTCCACCACCAGCAATTTTACTTGCCAAAACCACCTTTTCTCTGTTGCCTGTTTTTTGAAACCAAGAACCAATAATTCGCTCTGTATCACCGTAGGTTTGCGCATTTGCAGGAACAGGATACAATTCGGCTGCATCAAAAAAATTCACCCCTTTTTCGAGTGCATAATCCATTTGTTCATGAGCTTCCGCTTCCGTGTTTTGGTTTCCCCAGGTCATGGTTCCCAAGCATATTTTTGAAACTTTGATATCCGTATTTGGTAACGTTGTGTATTTCATTTTTTTGAAATTTTTTAGCGATGCAAAAATAAGGCTTATTTTATAGGAATTAAAGTCACAAAAAAAGTTCCTTTTTTAGGGAATTTTTTAACAGTTATTTTAAGAAAAAATTAATTCAAAATTGCATCAATTCCTGGCAATGATTTTCCTTCTAACATTTCTAACATGGCGCCACCACCAGTGGAAACGTAACTTACTTTGTCTTCAAATCCAAATTGTTTTACAGCAGCCACAGAATCTCCCCCACCAACTAATGAAAACGCGCCGTTTTTGGTTGCTTTTTCAATTGAATGTCCTAAAGCAATTGTTCCTGCAGCGAATTTTTCCATTTCAAAAACACCCAAAGGTCCGTTCCATAAAATGGTCTTACATTTGTTTACAACTTCGTCAAAAAGTGCAATCGATTTTGGTCCAGTATCAACTCCTTCCCAACCATCAGGAATATTGTAGATATCACAAATTTGAGTATTTGCATCATTACTGAATTTGTCAGCTACAACAACATCTACAGGAATGTGCACAGTAACTCCTTTTTCTTTGGCTTGTTTTAAAATATCCAATGCCAATTCCATTTTATCATCTTCGCAAATCGAATTTCCGATTTTTCCTCCATGAGCTTTGATGAATGTAAAACTCATTCCACCTCCTAAAATCAGATGATCAACTTTGTCTAAAATATTTTCAATAACGGTAATTTTTGAAGAAACTTTTGCACCTCCTAAAATTGCCAAAACAGGTTTTTCTGAGTTATTCAACACTTTATCAATACTTTCAATTTCTCTTGCTAATAAATCCCCGAAACATTTTTTTCCTTCAAAAAATTGTGCAATAATGGTCGTTGAAGCATGCGCTCTGTGAGCAGTACCAAAAGCATCATTTACATAAATATCTCCTAATTTTGATAATTTTTCAGCAAAAGCAACATCTCCTTTTTCTTCTTCTGCATAAAAACGAAGATTTTCTAACAATAAAATTTTGCCATTTTTTAAATCAGCTACTGCTTTTTCCACTTTTTCACCAATACAATCTTCCACAAATTTAACGTTGCTACCCATAATATTTGAAATATCTTCCACAATATGACGTAAAGAAAATTCATTTTGAAAGCCTTTTGGTCTTCCTAAATGTGACATCAAAATGCAACTTCCACCGTCATTTAAAATTTTTATAAGGGTTGATTTTGCTGCTTCAATTCTTGTTGTATCAGTTACTTCAAATTTGTCGTTCAATGGAACATTGAAATCGACACGGATAATTGCTTTTTTATCTTTAAAATTAAAATCTTGTAATATTTTCATATTTGTAAATTATATTATTGAGTGGTCAAATATTTAATTGCGTTTCTAATTAATGGTGTTTGCAAGTACAAACTCTTTATTATTTGCAATTTCATTTTGAACGTATTTTCAACAAAAATACTTATTTCTTTACTTTTTATTAAATGCATTTCTTAAAAATTAAGATAACGTTTGCGTAAATTATCTCTTATATTTGTGAATGCTTTTTAATGAAATTATAGGTCAAGACCACATCAAAAAACATTTAAGAATTTCTGCCGAAAATGGTAGAATTCCACATGCGCAACTTTTTGTGGGAAAAGAAGGCTCGGGGACTTTGCCAATGGCGATTGCGTATGCACAGTTTTTATTGTGTTATTTTTCTGAAAATTCAGAAGTATGCAACTTGAAATGCAATAAGTTACAGCATCCAGATTTACATTTTGCTTTTCCAGTAACCAGCAATGAATCTGTAAAAAGTCATCCTGTAAGTGATTTATTTCTTGATGATTGGCGCCAATTTATTGAAAATCAATTGTATGGAAGTCTGTTTAATTGGTTGCAATATATTGGTATTGAAAACAAACAAGGATTGATAAGTGTTGACGAGGCCGAACTGATTGTTAAAAAATTGCAGTTAAAATCTTATGAAGGAGGATTTAAAGTAATGATTATTTGGATGGCAGAAAAAATGAATACTACTGCTGCCAACAAACTACTAAAACTCATTGAAGAGCCGCCTCAAAAAACGATTTTTTTATTGATTACTGAAAACGAAGAACAACTTTTAAGTACCATAAAATCTCGATGTCAAGCTTTGTATTTTCCGGGGTTGAGTGAGCAAGATATTATAAATTCGTTGATGGTAAATTATCAACAGACAGCTAATGAAGCAAAAAAAATAGCACATCAAGCAGAAGGAAATTATAACAAAGCATTGCAATTAATACAAAATGATGCAAGTGATTTGGTTTTTGAAGAATGGTTTGTTGAATGGATTCGAACTGCGTTTCGAGCCAAAGAAAACGTGACTGTTGTGCAGCAATTAATTAAGTGGTCAGAATTGATTTCCAAAACAGGACGCGAAACTCAAAAACGCTTTTTAGAATATTGTTTACAGTTTTTCAGACATGCGCTTTTACTAAATTATAAATCTGAACAGTTGGTTTTTATGGAGTCAAAAACAGATTTTAAATTGTCGAAATTTTCCTCTTTTGTGCATTCCAACAACATTTTTGATATTGAAAAAGAGCTTAATGACGCAATCTATCATATTGAAAGAAATGGGAATCCAAAAATTATTTTTTTGGATTTGTCAATAAAACTAACCCGTTTTTTACACAAAAAAGAGGCGAAAGGTTAGTTTGCAAAAGCCGTTAATCTGGCAACATATTTTCCAATCACATCAAATTCTAAATTCACAACATCATTTAATTGTAGCGTTTTAAAAGTCGTGTGTTCTTTGGTATAAGGAATAATGGCAACACTAAATTCGTTTTCCTTTGAATTAATGACTGTCAAACTAACACCATTCACAGTAATTGAACCTTTTTCGATTGTAAGGTTATTTTTGTTGCGTTCGTATTGAAATGTAAACCACGTACTTCCATCTTCATCCGAAATTTTTTTGCAGATTCCAGTTCCATCAACATGACCTTGAACAATATGCCCATCCAATCTATCACCCAATTTCATGGCGCGTTCAAGATTTACAATATCATCAATTTTTAGGTAGCCAATGGTTGTTTTATCAAGCGTTTCTTTGATTGCAGTAACTGTATATTCATCGTTCTTAATTGCAACAACTGTCAGGCAAACACCATTATGAGCAACACTTTGGTCTATTTTTAATTCATGAGTGATATCGCTTTTTATGGTTAAATGAAGATTTCCTTGCTCTTTCACGCTGTTAGCAACAACTCCAATCGTTTCAATAATTCCTGTAAACATATCCGTAAATTTTGGTTACTTTTGTAGCTGCAAAAATAGCAATATTACAATAGTTACTATGGATAAATCTGATAAAATAATTGTAGGAATTTCAATAGGAGATTTAAACGGAATTGGCATTGAAGTGATTTTGAAAACATTCGAAGACAAGCGAATGTTAGAATTTTGTACTCCAGTAATTTTTGGTTCGACCAAATTAATTTCATATCATAAAAAAGAGTTGAATGATGAAATTCAGGCACACGGAATTAGTGATATCAGTCAATTAAATCATACTAAAGTCAACGTTTTAAATATTTGGAAAGAAGATGTTGCTATCGAATATGGGAATCCTACTAAAATTTCAGGAGAATATGCTTTAAAATCTCTGGAAAGTGCTGTAAGTCATTTAAAACAAGACAAGATTGATGTTTTAATTACTGCCCCAATTAATAAAGAAAATATACAATCTGACGCTTTTCATTTTTCTGGTCATACAGAGTTTTTAGAAGAAAATTTAAAGGGGAAAAGTTTGATGATTTTAATGACTGATACATTAAAAATTGGATTAATTACTGGACATATTCCGATTTCAAAAGTTGCTGAAACCATTACTCCTGAATTGATAAAATCAAAAGTTGATACCATGTACACTTCTTTGATTCAAGATTTTGGTATAAGCAAACCAAAAATTGCGGTTTTGGCTTTGAATCCACATTGTGGAGATAAAGGGGTTATTGGAAAAGAAGATGACGAAATTATCAGACCCACAATTTTAGAAATTCATAAATCTGGAAAGCTTGTTTTTGGACCTTATGCAGCAGATGGTTTTTTTGGAAACGAAACTTATAAACAATTTGATGGTGTTTTAGCCACTTATCATGACCAAGGTTTGGCGCCATTCAAAGCGCTTTCTTTTGGAAAAGGCGTTAATTTTACTGCGGGATTAAGCCATGTAAGAACCTCTCCAGATCACGGAACAGGCTATGATATTGCTGGAAAAAACCTCGCAAGTTCTTCTTCATTTGAGGAAGCTTTATTTATGGCAATTCAGATTTTTAAAACGAGAGAAGAACATAAGGAACTCACTAAAAACCAACTACTCATTAACTAATCAACAAATAGTTTCTTTTTTTAGATAAAACATTGCAGAAATACATTTTTTTGTATCTTTGCACGCTCAATTGATGATTCATAATGAAAGACTTGAAACAATTCAATATTCCGTTTGTGGGTTTAAGCGAAGGAAATCATGATTTCAAATACATCATTGAGAACGAGTTCTTTGAATATTTTAATTTTGATGAGTTTGAAAGTGCGATTTTAGAAGTTTCATTAAACTTTTTTAAAAAGAGCACTATGTTAGAGTTGGTTTTTAAAGTAAAAGGCACGGTTGAAGTTCCTTGTGATATAACAACCGAGTTGTATCATCAAAAAATAAAAGCAACGTTACCATTAGTAGTGAAATTTGGTCAAGAATATAATGACGATAATGAAGAAATTTTAATACTATCTCACGATGCGTATCAATTAAATGTAGCACAATACATTTATGAAATGATTATATTGGCAATACCAAATAAAAGAGTTCATCCAAAAGTTTTGGACGGAACAATGGAATCAGAAACGTTGAAAAAATTAAAAGAATTAGAAGTTAAAGAAGTTAAAGAAGAGAACACGGCTGAAGAAGCAGATCCTAGGTGGGATAAATTAAAGAATTTATTAACAGAAAAAAAGAGATAAAATGGCACATCCTAAAAGAAAGATTTCTAAAACAAGAAGAGATAAAAGGAGAACACATTATAAAGCGGCAAATATGCAAATTGCAACTGATCCAACAACTGGAGAAGCACATTTGTATCACAGAGCTCATTGGCATGAGGGGAAATTATACTACAGAGGTCAAGTTGTTTTAGAATCTGCTACTGCAGAGTCATAAAAAACGTTTCAAAATATATCCTAAAACCTTCATATTTGAGGGTTTTTTTACGATTTTCAGGTAAAATTACCTCAAAATTGGTTTATTTTATCCAAAAAATGTGATATTTTTCATTACTTTTGACTTTCAAAATTATTAGTTCAATAAACAATAAACTATGAGTAAAATCACTGCAGCGATTACAGCAGTAGGGAAATATGTTCCTGATTACGTTTTAACAAATAAAGAATTAGAGACTTTTGTTGATACTAATGATGAGTGGATTACTACAAGAACAGGAATTAAAGAACGAAGAATTCTCAAAGGCGAAGGTTTAGGAACTTCTTACATGGCTATCAAAGCCGCTCAAGAATTATTTCAAAAGTCAAATATAGATCCAAAAGAAATAGATTTAGTAATTGTTGCAACTGCAACTCCTGACTTGTTAGTGGCATCAACAGCTGTTTTTACAGCAACAGAAATAGGTGCAGTAAATGCTTTTGCATATGATTTGCAAGCAGCTTGTTCAAGTTTTTTATACGGAATGTCAACTGCTGCAAGTTACATAGAATCAGGAAGATATAAAAAAGTTTTATTAATTGGTGCTGATAAAATGTCATCAATTATTGATTATACTGATAGAGCAACTTGTATTATTTTTGGAGATGGTGCAGGAGCAGTTTTATTCGAACCAAGCTCAAATGGTTTTGGCTTGAAAGATGAATATTTAAGAGGTGATGGTATTGGAAGAGATTTTTTAAAGATGGATGCAGGGGGTTCAATTTTACCAGCTTCAGCCGAAACTGTAAAAAACAAGCAACATTTTGTTTATCAAGAAGGGAAAACCGTTTTCAAATATGCTGTTTCAAATATGGCTGATGCTTCTGAAAAAATGTTGGTCAGAAATAATCTTAGCAAAGAAGATATTCAATGGTTTGTTCCGCATCAAGCAAATAATAGAATTATTGAAGCAACTGCAAGTAGAGTTGGTGTTGATGCAGATAGAGTAATGGTAAATATTCACAAATATGGAAACACTACTTCTGCTACATTGCCATTATTATTGGCAGATTATGAAAACCAATTGAAAGAAGGAGACAATCTAATTTTTGCAGCATTTGGTGGTGGCTTCACCTGGGGAGCTATTTACTTAACTTGGGCATATAACTCTTAAAAATAATAACTAAATAATTATTCAAATGGATATTAAGGAAATTCAAAATTTGATAAAATTTGTAGCTAAATCTGGCGCAAGCGAGGTAAAGTTAGAAATGGAAGACATAAAAATTACAATTAGAACTGGCTCTGGATATACTGAAGAAACATATGTTCAACAAGCTCCTGTTCAACAAAGTGCTCCACAAACGGTTGTAAATTCTACTACACAACCTTTTTTAGAAAGCGCTGCGCCCGTTTTTAAAAACACAGATAATTCTGCGAATTATATTACTATAAAATCTCCAATTATTGGAACTTTTTACAGAAAATCTGCCCCTGATAAACCGAATTTTGTTGAAGTTGATTCTGAAATTAATGCAGGTGATGTAGTTTGTGTGATTGAAGCAATGAAATTATTTAACGAAATAGAGTCTGAGATTTCAGGAAAAGTTGTTAGAATTCTTGTTGATAATGCATCACCAGTAGAATTTGACCAACCATTATTTTTGGTTGATCCATCATAATTGAAGTTAGAAAACTTGATGTATAAAGAAATTTGCTAAACATCAAAGAGTTTAAAAGTTTAAAAATCTAATATCAAAAAAGATGTTCAAAAAAATATTAGTTGCCAACAGAGGAGAAATTGCTTTAAGAGTTATAAGAACTTGTAAAGAAATGGGAATCAAAACTGTAGCAGTCTATTCAACAGCAGATGCAGAAAGTTTGCACGTTCGTTTTGCAGACGAAGCAGTATGTATAGGACCTCCAGCAAGTAGTGAATCTTATTTGAAAATGTCAAATATAATTGCTGCTGCAGAAATCACAAATGCTGATGCGATTCATCCAGGATATGGATTTTTGTCTGAAAACGCAAAATTTTCGAACTTATGTGAAGAACATAAAATAAAATTTATTGGTGCTACAGGTAGAATGATTGATCAAATGGGAGATAAATCAAACGCAAAAGCAACAATGAAAGCCGCAGGAGTTCCTTGTGTTCCTGGTTCTGATGGAATTATTGTTGATTTTGAACAATGTGAAAAAGTAGCTCTTGAAATAGGATATCCAGTAATGTTAAAAGCTTCTGCTGGTGGAGGTGGAAAAGGAATGCGTGCTGTTTGGAAACCAGAAGATTTAAAAAATGCTTGGGATTCTGCAAGACAAGAAAGTAAAGCTGCCTTTGGAAATGACGATATGTACATGGAAAAATTGATTGAAGAACCAAGACATATTGAAATTCAAATTGTGGGCGATGCTTATGGAAAAGCTTGTCACTTATCTGAAAGAGATTGTTCAGTTCAAAGGCGTCATCAAAAATTAACCGAAGAAACTCCCTCTCCTTTTATGACTGCTGAATTAAGAGAAAGTATGGGAAATGCAGCTGTAAAAGCTGCTGAATTTATCAATTATGAAGGTGCTGGAACTATAGAGTTTTTGGTTGATAAACACAGAAATTTCTATTTCATGGAGATGAATACTCGTATCCAAGTAGAACATCCAATTACTGAAGAAGTTATCAATTATGATTTGATAAGAGAGCAAATTCTCGTTGCAGCTGGTGTTCCAATATCTGGAAGAAACTATTATCCTCAAATGCATTCAATTGAATGTAGAATTAATGCTGAAGATCCTTATAATAATTTTAGACCAGCACCAGGGAGAGTAACTATTTTTCACGCGCCCGGAGGCCATGGAGTTAGAATGGATACCCACGTTTATGCAGGTTACATGATTCCGCCAAATTATGATTCAATGATTGCAAAGTTAATTGTAACTGCACAAACCAGAGAAGAAGCTATTAATAAAATGAAAAGAGCGTTGGATGAATTTGTCATTGAAGGCATCAAAACAACCATTCCTTTTCATAGACAATTGATGGATCATCCAGATTATGTTGCAGGAAATTATACAACAAAATTCATGGAAGATTTTGAAATGAAATAACAAAATCTATCTTTTTAAATAGTTAAGAAGAGAATACTGAAAAGTGTTCTCTTTTTTTTACCTTTAGATTTTTGATAACTCTCATGAAAATAGACGGAATAGATAAAATTATTATCAAAAGTTTGGTTAACGATGCAAGAACTCCCATTTTAAGTATTGCAAGACAAGTCGGAATTTCTGGCGCAGCCATTCATCAACGATTGCGAAAATTAGAAAAATCTAATTTGATAGAAGGCTATAAATTGGTGATAAATCCGAAAGCTTTAGGATATACAACCACCGCTTTTGTAGGTGTTTTTTTAGACGCATCGAATTTATATTCTTCAGCAATAAAAAGGCTAAAAGAAATTCCTGAAATCGTAGAAAGTCATTACACTACTGGAAATTATGCCATTTTTATAAAAATAATGTGTAAAAATAATGAAGATTTAATGCATCTTTTAAACAAAGACATTCAAAACATTAAAGGAGTTTCAAGAACAGAAACGTTCATCTCTTTAGATCAACAAATTGATAGACAGATAACTATTTAGGTAAAAGTCATTTTAATAATAGACCTTTACCTTTTAAAGTGGTTTAGAAATGATTTATCCAATGAATCAAATTACAGTTCTTTTTTATTTCATTGTTGTTTAGATAAGAAACTTTTTTGTCAAGGTTCGATATTTTAATTTGAAAATCCTCTAATTTTCCCTCAATTTCAGCAACTTCTGTTGCTAAAGGATCATTGAATCGATTGTTTAGTTCTTTTTTAACCTCTCCAAATGCAAACCGGCCATCGAAAGTTTATTTTTTGGTTTTTAACTCTTTTAACCGTCTGATAAAAATCGTTTGATCTTTATAGATCACAGAACTCTGTTCATTAATAGTTAGTTTTACTTGTTGGAATTCCTACAAAAAGTGGGACAAAAAAGTTAGCAATGATATGCTAGAGCTTTAAAAAAATAAGAATTGCTTACTCTTAAATCAGAATTATTTACTAATATTTGCATTTAAAGCAATTTATTTTTTTTGAAGATTATTACGAAATATAATATGTTGAAACTATACCAAATTATTATGATTTAAATAGTAACCTTTTTAAGTTTACTTTTTTTTATTTCATTTACTATTGAAAAAAAGGAAGAAAAATACAAGGTTGGTTTTTCTCAATTTACAAGTACAGATGATTGGAGGAAATCCATAGATCGTGAGATGACAGTAAAAGCTTCATTATATTCTGAAAACGATTTAACAATTTTTCAAGCTGATGGAGATATTGAAACTCAAAGGTTACAGATAGAATCAATGATTAATGGTGGTTTTGATCTTATTATCATTTCTCCAATAGATCGTGGGCCATGAGTAACTACTGTAGAAAAAGCTTATGAGAAAGGTATTCCTGTTATCATTTAATTTAATTAATTAAAATTTAATTCATTATTAATCGATAATTAACCTTTAACCTAATTAGGTACAAGTACATTTACCTTAGTAAGTTTATAAAAGGTTTAATCTTGCGTTGGACTAAAAAAAACTTAATAATTAATTCATGAAAAGCACTTTAATTATAGCAAATGAAAAGTCTAAGTATAAAGTTGTAATACCCAAATACGGAAAATTAATTGATGTTTTTGCAGTAGTCTTTTTGATTTTCATTAACGGTTTTATTTTGAATGCGCAACAATATGCCAAACTTGTAGACCCAGAAATAGGGTCTCAAGGGAGTGGGTTGGGCTCTTGGTTTAACTATGTAGGTGCAGCTTTTCCTTTTGGAATGTTTCGGTTTCCGCCAAGTTTTTTTTCACCACAAAAGGGGTTTGTGGTAAATCAATATGGTGGAGCTGGATGTCCTCACGTGGAAAATTTTCCTGTACTTCTTGTTTCAGGGAATCTTACACATTCATTAAAGTATACATATATTTATGAAAACTTATTTAATCCCTAATTTCTACTTTAACAGTATTCTATATTAAAGGACAATCTAAACCTAGTTTAACTAATAATTATTTTAAACAATGTACAAAACCATAACCAAAGTAATCATTCTGTTTATATGCATACTCAATTTAAAAACAAATGCGCAAGAAAATAGTAGTCAATTCACAAATTCGAATGTATTTACAAAATCTAAGAATCCAATTTTAGAAACCAGAATAGATAGCATTCTTACCTTATTAACGCTTGAAGAAAAGGTTGCAATGTGTCATGCTCAGTCACAATTTAGTTCACCCGGTGTTCCACGATTAGGAATTCCTGAATTATGGATGTCTGATGGTCCACATGGTATTCGAGGTGAAATCAATTGGAGTAATTGGGATTATTCAGGTTGGACAAATGATTACATCACCGCTTTTCCGGCATTAACCTGTCTTGCAGCCACTTTTAATCCATCCTTATCTAAACAATACGGAATCAGCTTAGGTGAAGAAGCACGTTATAGAAAAAAGGATGTATTATTGGGGCCTGGAGTTAATATATATCGCACGCCACTAAACGGTCGTAATTTTGAATATATGGGTGAAGACCCATACTTAGCATCAGTTATGGTTGTGCCATATATTAAAGGAGTGCAGCAGAATGGTGTTGCTGCTTGTGTTAAACATTACGCTTTAAACAATCAAGAATTATGGCGTGGACATATCAATGTAGAGGTTAGCGACAGAGCTTTACATGAAATTTATCTTCCCGCTTTTAAAGCAGCGGTTAAAGAAGGAAATGCCTGGTCTATTATGGGTTCTTACAACCAATTTAGAGGTGAACATTGCTCTCATAATGATTTGCTTTTAAACCAAATACTTAAAAAAGATTGGGGTTTTGAGGGCGTAGTTATTTCAGATTGGGGAGGTACTCATGACACTAAACAAGCTGCTTTAAATGGACTTGATATCGAAATGGGCTCTCCTATAGATAAACAAACATCGTCAAGATTGGCTTTCGATGCTAATTTTCTTGGACAACCTTTTTTAGAACTGCTAAAAAATGATAACATAGATAAATCCATTTTAAATGATAAAGTGCGAAGGATTCTTCGTTTGATGATGCGCACTACCTTAAATACAGAACGCCCATTTGGTAGGATAAACAATAAAGAACATCTTCAAGTTTCTCGCGAAATAGCAACAGAAGGTATTGTGCTTTTAAAAAACGAAAATGATTTTTTCCCTATTAATCCAAGTCAAAAAATCACCATTGCAGTTATTGGTGAAAACGCGATAAAACCGATGACTATTGGAGGAGGTTCTTCAGAATTGAAAGCAGACTTTGAGATATCACCTCTTGAAGGTCTCCAAAAACGCTATAAAAACGCAACCATTTTATACTCGATAGGCTATTCATCAGAAAACCTAAAAGAAGGCGAAATGGCATCTCTCAATAATGAAGCCATCGAAACGGCATCAAAAGCAGATTTGGTTCTTTTTTTTGGTGGACTAAATAAAAATAAAGGACAAGATTGTGAGGATGGTGATAGGCAAGAATTTAATCTTCCATACAATCAAGATTATTTAATAAGTGAAATACTAAAAGTAAATGCTAATATCGGTATAGTTTTAGTTAGCGGAAATGCTGTTAGCATGCCTTGGATTTCTAGAGTTAAAGCTGTTATGCAAACCTGGTATCTTGGCAGTGAAGCAGGACATGCCATAGCAGATATTATTAGTGGTAATGTAAATCCGTCTGGAAAATTACCATTTTCATTTCCAGTGAAGTTAACTGATAATGCAGCACATTTTTATGGCGAAATTTCATATCCAGGCGATGGTAAAACTCAATATTACAAAGATGATATTTTTGTTGGTTACCGTTGGCATGATACTAAAAACATTAAACCTCTTTTTTCATTTGGACATGGATTATCATATACTTCTTTTAAATTGTCAGATATAAAGACCAACAAAAAAACGTATACTGTCACAGATAGTATAAACATTAAGGTTAAACTTACTAATATTGGAAATATGGACGGTTCTGAAGTTGTGCAAGTTTATATTGGCAAACCAGAGTCAAAAGTAACAAGAGCTTTAAAAGAGTTGAAAGGTTTTAAAAAAATATTCCTAAGAAAAAGTGAACATTCAATCATCAACATTCCTATTAATGTTGCTTCATTATCTTTTTATGATGCGTCTATTTCCAATTGGAATTTAGAAAAAGGAGACTACATTATTTATATTGGTAATGCTTCCAATAATATTTCTAAAAAAATAAGCATTACAATTGAGTAGATATCGTTATCCATAATGCACATAAGAACAATGCGTGAAACTTTTTAAGAACAGTATACTTACTAGCTTAAAATTGAATATTTCCTGTCATCGAATTTACATTTTAAAAGTCTCTTCCTTTGAATAAATCAGTTCCGATTAATAAGTAATTTTAAAAATTAAGTGTGTATTAATTGTCAATTAAGTCAAATATTAATCTTCTAGACTTATTTTTGATTTAATATTAATTTAAACTAAATTGGACAATGAAAAAAATTATTTTTATTACTTTTTTATCTACCTCTTTGATATCTGCGCAGGAACTGTCTACTACGAGTGGGACTGTGACAATTAAAAGCGGCGCATCGATGAATGTAAACGGATTGGTTTTAAATCCAACTACAGATCATGTTATTGGCAACAATAATTCAATTACCATGTCTACAACTCCAATAACGTCGAATGGTAATGCAAGTATGGAGCGTGTCTATAATTACGCTTCACCTTCTGCAGATTTTCTTGGAACTATTGTTTATCAATACGAGGATACCGATCAAAATTCTATTTTAGATGCTGATGCGGTATTGGAAGTAAATGTAGCTGGTCAATGGCAAAACTATGCAGATAGTGATGAAGTTGAAAACAGTGTTACACATGTATTTACTAGTGCAGTTCAAATTTCATCAGTAACAGCATCGTCATCCGGGGCGACTTTAACTGTTGAATCTATTTCGGATAACCAATTATTTAAGGTCTATCCTAACCCTGTAGTTTCTCAAATTAATATTGCTCACAACGAGAGTATTGAGGCTACAATTTTTAATCAACTTGGACAACATGTATTAACAACTCAAGAAAAAACGATTGATTTATCAACGTACTCAAAAGGAGTCTATATATTAAAAGTCCGCAATTTAAACAATAATAATACTAACAACTTTAAAATAATTAAACAATGAAAAAATTTACTTTA
>ERZ888423.1629-NODE-1629-length-18861-cov-7.563756_pt1 | contig 18861 bp, 11 predicted proteins | sample MGYA00520523_ERZ888423 | MGnify/ENA primary metagenome ERZ888423 (study PRJEB32303, sample SAMEA104408611) | aquatic metagenome | biome: Brackish water; feature: Pelagic; material: water | place: Baltic Sea | collected 2014-06-08T10:24:00 | depth 30,27 m ...
GCTACCGTTCTGCCACACAGATTGAGGCAGAGCCGAATTAAGGGCTACGCTACAGCCATAGTGGGGCGGAAACTGGGATTGTCGGGGATCGGTGAGCCTTCCAAGCGACCGAAAAACCACAGGCTCAGGTTGCGTCGACGAATTGCGATGCCGCTTAGACCAGTTCTTCGAAGGCCGACTTCATGATTTGCGGGACGCTGATCTGAGGCTTGCGAATCACGATGTCATCGAGGCTGAAATCGATGCCGCTTGTCTCGTTCCACTTCACCGGGATCGTCACGCCCATCGCCATTTCCGGGCCGAACTCGCCCAGCGTCTTGCGCCACGGCCCCCAGGTCTTGGAAATATCGGTGACCAGCAGATCCACGCCGGCAGTCACGCTGGCATTGACGCCGACGCGGAACTTGGGCTGCGCGTCCGCCTGGGCTGTTGCCTCGACACTCAGACCGTCGGTCTTGTTCCAGGCGACATTGACCGCCGCCGAGGCATCGGCCGCTATCCCCAGTTCTCCATCCAGCCCGATCCGCCCTTGCACATAGGCCGCCGTCACGCGGGCGCGCAGACCGCCGCCGATATCCAGTTTCAGCCCCGCGAAGGCCGGCACCGTGAAACGCGCAGAGCCTGTGATGGTCGCATCGTCGGGCTTGTCCAGATCCATCTCGGCGCTGATCTTTGTATCGACCAGTTGGCCCGGGCCAACGAAGGCGTTGAACGACAGTTCGGCATCGGCAAAACCGAAGATCCCGATACCGATCCCCCCAAGCGAGACACCCCAGATAGGGAAGTCGGGCGTTTCGACCTTGAGCAGGCTCTTGTTGTATTCCTGCTTTGGAAATACCTCGAAGGTCGGCGGCAGCCCGATGGTGCCGCGCAGGATGATGTTTGCCTCGGGCGTCAGCTCGACCCCGGCGCTGCCCTTGAGAACGCTGCCAAAGGTGATCTCCACATCGCCGCGGCCAAAGACCGTGTAGGTGTCGCTGACCTCGCCCTCGACGGGGTTGCCGTCCTCGTCGATCGGCGCATTGGTCGCGGTGAACGACAACGAGCCCGCGGCCGGCCCTTTCGCGACGGCAAGCGCCCCGCCAAAGATCACCCGGTCGCCGTCAACGCCAATGGTGATCGCCCCGGTCGCTCCGGCGATATCTAGAGCCGCGGTGCCGGTTCCGCCAAAGGTCCAGGCCCCGGTTTCCGGGTTGCGCCTTGCATGAAGCGACGCCCTGGCGCTGCTGACACCGGGAATGCGGTCGACCGGAAGCTGGATGTTGTCCGCCCCGAGGCTCAGCCCGGTTTCCTTGGAATAGCTGGCCGTGACCACAACGCCGGACAGCGCCCCGCCGAGCACCATAGAGCCGTCAAAGCTGGCCGCGTCCCGGGTGAAGGTGGCGGTGAACGTGCCCGATTGCACCCCCGGCAGCTTGCCCTCGCCGACCCCGGCATTCAAGGTCAGCGACAGCTGGTCCTCGGCATAGTTGTAGACGATGTCGGCCGAAGCGGGATCGAGGAAATCGATATCGAAGTTGAAGCTGCCCGAGATGATCGTGTTGCCCCTCTCGACCCGCGCCTCGACCGAGCCGGAGCCAAGCTGATCCACATTCACGGCCGCCATGCCTTCGACAAACACCCCCTCGTCCCCCACCCCCAGCCGCAACGCGGCCTCGGTCACGGAAACCGGGCCAAAGCTCAGTTTTTCGGTGGGGATGTCGAATTCGATGAAGATGTCGTTGCCGACGATGTAGATCGGAAATTCAAGATTGGGAAACAGCGCCTTGGTTGCGGTGACGAAACCGGTGGCGACGATATCTCCGTTCTCGTTGATCCCGGCGTCTTCGAAGGTGATCGGGCTGGCGTTGCTGATTTGAAGCTTCGGAATGGCTTGCAGCTTCTGGCGGAAATCAGCCTGGTCCAGATACCCGGAATAGCCCAGCCCCTCACCTTCCTTGACCTTCAGCGCGTTCTCACCGGTCATGACGGTCGGGTTGATCGCCTTGCCCTTCTTGCGCCGGAAAAGGGTGCCGTTCAAATGGGTGATATAGGGCGCTGCGGTCGCGTCCTCATTGACCACAACCGACTCCAGATCGAATCCGCCAAAGAAACCCTTCTTCTTGCCGTCCCGAGGCACCGGATTGCCGCCATTGACGTTCAGCACCTTGCGATGCCCCCCCGCCGGGCTGGTAAAGACACTGACCCGTGCCGGCAGATCGCCGTCCATCAAAAAGCCTTCGCGGCGCAATTCGTCCTCGGTCAGCACGATCAGGTGCCGCAGATGCTCTCCGTTCTGGATTTCGGCGCGTGTCCAGTAGGGGCCGCGTTCATTGGTGATCGCCAGATCGCGGAAGCCTGCGAACTGGACTTTCCAGGCGTTGTTCTGGTTCTTGAAATCCTGGAAATCGGGTTTGCGGCTGGCGTTGGCGCCATCCCAGAATTTCCGCTGCCCGGCCAGCGCGATCGTTGTTGTCACATCCTGGCGCAGCTTCTGGTCAATCTTGCGCCCCGCGTCCTGATTGGCCTGGCTGTCGAGCAGCCAGAAGTTGGTCCAGCCGTCCAGCCCCCCCAGTTGCAATTCCTGCGAATGATCCACGTCAAAGCGCGCCGCCTGCCCCTTGCGGTCCCAGTTGGGGATCTTGATACGCTTGTGGTCGGCCAGCTCTTCGGGCGTTCCGAAGATGATCGTGTTGGTGCCCGCCGCACCGAATTTCTTGACCCGCAGATAGTAGCGCCGCTTGGTTTCACCATTGCGGCGGATATCCGGGGCCTGCTCCCAGTTCTGGACCTCTGAGGCCAGCTTGCCAACCAAGGCGGGCTCCAGCTCGGTTTCGGCAGCCTCGTAATAGGCCTTTTTCTGGAATTCCTCCGTCGGGGTCTTCTTGCGCTCGGTCTTGCCGGAGTAGACGAAAGGGGTCCCGGGCGTCAGCGCCATATCGGCCGAATGCGGCACGCCGGGGGCCTTGGGATGGGTTGATGACCCTTTTACTCCGCCCAACATGTCCGGCACCTGCAGCTTGGGCAGATAAAGGGTGCCGCCTTCGCCGTTCGCATTCAGCTCGATGCGCACGCTTGGATCGCCGGGTTTTTGAAATGTCAGCACCGGCGGCGGGTCGGCTGGCGGCGCCCCGTCCGGAGCGGGTGCATTGGGGTCGGTGACCTCGCGCTGCAGCATCTTGGCCTGGGCGAGGTTGCCAAGGCCCTTTTGCTGTTCGGTGTGCACCAGTTCATGCGCCAGCAGCCGCGCCCCGCCGGGGGTTTCCGGGCGGTACTGGCCCGCGCCGAAGAACACGTCATTACCCACGGTGAAGGCCCGCGCGCCAAGCGATTGCGCCGCCCGCGCGGGGCCTGCGCCATCATGCACCCGCACCCCCGACAGGTTGCGCCCGATGCCACTTTCCATCTGCTGCCGGACTGGCCCGCCAAGCGTTTGCCCGCCCGCCGCCCGCATGCGGCCAATCGCGTGCTCCGTCCCGGCAGGGGCGGCGGCTGGGCCATCGGCGCTGCGCTGCACGGTGGTGCTTTTGTCCTTCTCCTCGTCCTTGAGCTTGGTTGTCTTGACCTCCTTGCGCTTGGCCATGTTGTCGGTGCTGGCGGCCTTGGCCGCTGCCCGCTGGGCCAGCGTCTTGCCGTCCTCGTCCTTGATCTCGGAGGTCTTGTCGCCGCTCTTTGCAGGCGCGCGCTGCACCGCGGCCGCAGGCAGGCGCGAGATGGCAGGCGGCGCGGCCGGGGCGGCATCGGGGCCGCGCGACGCGACGCGGTCTGCAATCCGGTCGGCCTCGGCTTCATAGCGGTCGCGGGCGGGACCAACCGACAGCTTTTTCTGCACCGCCGCCGCCTTGCCACCGCCCGCCGTCTTCGGCGCCGCCTTGAGAGGGGATGCGCGCGCCATGCCCTAGCTGCCCGGGAATTGCGCCAGAACGGCCTTCACGGCCTCCAGCCAAACCACGGCCTGCGTCGGGTCAGGCTTGGGCAACAGCTCTGCCGCCTTTTCCGGCCCGAGTTCGAGCAGCCGGAACAGATCCTCCAGTGTTTCAGCCTCCAGCCGGGCCTCGGCGGTGCCGAGGATATCGTCGGTCAGACCGGCCTCGATGATCATCGGATCAAGCCGGACCAAGGCCCTTGCGGTGCGGAAATCAAGCGCCTGATCGCCCGAACCAACGCGCAGCTGAACCGGCGTTCCGCGTTCAACCGCGTCGCCCGCAGCCGGGGTCTGCCCCAGCACAAGCGATGCGCCCTCCGTGACCCGTTCCAGCGTGACCGATCCAAAGGGGATTTCGTCCCCAAAGGCCTTCGCGACGTCTTCAAAGGGTTTGCCCACGAAGTCTGGCATTTTCACCTTGTCCGTTGACGGTTTTACCGGCGAAACGGTCAGCTTTTCCAACGGCATATCGACAAACACATGGCCCTTGCGCTTCACATCGGGAACCTTCACCGAACCCAGCGCGCTGCCGTCCAGATCGGCCACCACGATCCTTGCATCGGAAACGTCAGCGTCGTTGCGCAGCACGAAAGCCCCGCCAGCGGCGCTTTTGGTGCGGTCCAGCACGGTGCCGTCAGCGGCCACAAGCGACACGATCAAACCCGCCTGCCCCTGCCCTTCCTTGCTGGCGCGCCCCTGAAACAACGCTGTCTCGTCAGTGGGTTCAAGCGGGCGGATCTGCTCCTTTTCGCGCTGCACACCCATCTCGCGTTTCAAGGATTTCAGCCCCTCCGAGGCGCGGATCAGCTCTGCCGCCCGCAGGCTCTTGCCCCGGCGTTCCTGGCGGCGCGCGTCAAGCGCCATTTGCGCAGCACGCTGGCCAGTCACCTCCGCGCCGGCCGAGAGCGCCCCCACCCGAGCCATTGCCGCCACCTCGACAAGCGACGAGGCGCCCTTGAGGTTGTCGTCGCTTTTGACTTTTGCAAGATCGATGCTCATCACATGCTCCTATCTGGTGCGCGCCGGGGACGCTTTGTTGCTCATCGTGTAGCCGCCAAGGCGGTAGTCCACGCGATCCTTTCCGAAGATCGGCTTGTCGTCTTCGCGACTGTCGTCCTCGGCGTTGACACATCGGAAGTAGCGGATCTTCATGCTGTCATTGGTGGGAAAGGCCGGATTGTTCAGACCGACCAGAACGCCGACCGTGTCACCGGGGCTCAACTGCGTTCCGGCCGTCGGTGTCTGGCCAATCACGCGCGGTTCCGAGGCGCCGGAGACATGGACAAAGGTCACATCCGCCGAGAGCCCCGCCGCCGTCAGCTTTTGCGTCGCTTCAGGTTGTTTGTCACACATCAGGTTCGGAACGACGCCCATGTCGCCCTCGGGCTGCGGCGTACCGTTGCCGTCGCCTATGATCGTGTCATTGCCGCCGGGATCAAGCGTGTCGTTGCCGCCGCCATTGCCATCACCGTTTCCGACGATCGTATCGTTGCCGCCCGGGTCAAGCGTGTCTTCACCGCCATTTTCCGGGAACTCCACATCGAAGATGGAAGAGCCGCCGTTTGTCAGGTCACCCCCCTCAAACAGCCCCGACAGGCGTTCCTGGAGGATACCGCAATAACCCTGACCGTCGGTGGCCGAGGCCACAAATCCTTCGAGCAGCGACAGGTTGTGATTGCGCTGGATCACGAATGGCCCGTTGCCCAGCAGCGCCGTTGCAGCAAAACAGTGCGTGCCCTGATTGAGCGATTGCGTGTTGAGAAAGACCGAATGGCTCAGCCCCGAAAACAGCGCCGTGGCAAAGCTTTCCTGCATCCGGTTGGCGATCATCCGCACCGTGGCCGCAGGTGTGAACGCATTGGCAAGAATGAAACCGACGCCGTCGTCGGCCTCGATCTGGTTGGCGTTCAGGCTGACGTCATCCATGCTGGCCACCATCACGGCGCTGGTCGGGTTCGTGGCGCCAGCCGGGTTCGGCAGCAGCGTGACCTGATTGTCGTTGACCATCGTCTCGCCGCCCACCGGGGGGAAGAGGATGTTGTCCGCCGCGGCGCCCGGCGCTGCACCCGAGGTGCCCAGCAACGAGGCGAATTCCTCGAGCCAGCCGGCGTTGAACACGTTGACCGCATCCCCGCCCATCGCGGCGATGATCAGCTCTGCCAGCAGCATGCCCCCGCCGGAAAAGTCATCGCGGGTGATCCCGTCAGTGACCGCGAGCGCGGTGATCCCCGTGGCAATCGATGTGAAGGGCGGCAGCACCGCGATCAGCGCGCCGATCAGACGGAACACCGGCTCGAGCCTGCGCGAGGTGCCGACAAGCTGGTTGTTGGTGATCTGCACCGGGCCAAGCGCCACGGCCTTGATCGCCTGCCCGCTGGGGCTGTCGATCACGTTGCCCGACATCGCAAGCGCCGCGCGCCGGATCGGGGTGGCGCGCAGGTTGCGGTCCGGCTCTGCCTGCGCATGGGTGACGCACCAGCCGACATTCACACCGCCCGTCCGCCCGATGGCATCGGTTGCGGCGCCATTGGCAAAGATGTGATTGTCATCAATCTCGATCCCCGCGCCGAACAGCACGAACACCCCGCAGACCGGGGCCGAGGTGCCGCGCCCATTGTCCTGAATGCGGTTGTCGCGGAGGTAAAGCAGATCGCAACTTGCCAGGGCGATACCGCCGTAGCCGCGAAAATAGCTGATCTCGGGCGGCGGGGTTTCCAGATCGGAGGTCAGGCAATCGCGGATCTCGTTGCGCTCGATCCGGAGGTTGGAAACGGCAACCATGGTGTCAAAACTTGCAAGATCAAAGAAGTGGCAGACCGCGATGCCGTTCAGACCCATGTCGCGGATGAGGTTGTCCTCGATCCGCAGATTGCGCAGCTCGCCGCCCGATTCCGGGACCACGCCGGGATCGGCGCCATCGGGCGGGGTCAGGGTAAACCCCGGCACGAGACAGCCAGCCGCGTTGATGAACCAGCCGCCGTTCAGCGTCCACAGACCGGGCCCGCCCGGATCATTGACCGGGACCCATTCCAGATGCCCCAGGGTGATCCCGTTGCCCTTGCCGCCGTCGATGTGATTGTGGCGGATCACCACGCCCTCGGACAGACCGCCCAGCTGAATGCCTGCCATGGGCCGCGATTCCCCCGGTGGCAGCGGGTCCTGGGTCACGCCGATCCAGTTCCTCTCGATCAGGACGTCATCACCCAGCATGAAAATCGCCGGATCGGTGCCGCCCATCTGAACGGTACGGGGCACAGACAGGCTGCGCATTTCCACATGGCAGTGCGTGATCTTCGTCCGGTTGCAATCGTTAAGCCACAGCGCCGTCTGATCCCGGCCATAAAGCGTCAGTTCATGGAAGGTCAGGCCGCTGCAGACCGCCGCGATATCAGTCGGGCCGCTGCGCGATCCGGCCAGCACAACGTCAAAGTCATCCGCCTGCATGGTGAAATGCTGCAAGGTGATGTCGTGGCAATTGCTCATGGTCAGTGCAGGGCCGTTCGCGCCCTCCCAGACCGTCTCGTCCCCGCAGCCACAAAAGATGATGTTCTCGCGGTTCTGCAAGGTAACGCTTTCCACAAAAGTCCCGCGCAGCAGGCAGATCTTGCCCCCCGACAAGGGCAGCCGCGCCACCGCTTCGTTGATTGTACTGACATCGCCGTGGCTGTGCTCACCGTCGCCGACAGTGATCTCGCAGCAGGTCGGCACCGTGCACAGCTTGCGAAAGCGTTCGCGGCAATCATGCACGCTGGGCACCAGATTGCCTGCCGGATCGGTCACCCAGGCGATGATCGCCAGCGGCGCTACATGCCGCATCGGCCCATGCGGCGGCGCGGGTGGCGGGGTGTCGGCGGCATCTTCAAGCAATTGCCAGGGCGTGACCACATCCGGCGCATTGGGCCGCGCCGCCACCACCCAGTGATCGCCCGCCATGCCAAAGCTGCCATCGGGCGCCAGCGCAAAAGCCGCCGTCAGCCCGGTGCCCGCCATGGTGATCGGGTTTTCATCGACAATTGCATGGTCCGGCGGTGTCACCCCCGCGCCGCCCGTCCAGACCCGCAGATAAAAGAACTGATCCTCAAGCGCCGCCCCGTCCCAGTCAACGTCGATCGTGTTGACATCCAGATCCAGCGTCAGCGTCGAAAACTCGGGGTCGTAGTCGGTCAGGATATTGGCCAGACGGCCCATCGGCTCTGCCAGGTATTCGCCATTTGGCAAGCGGGTCGTCCAGCGCAGGATCTCGACCGCCTGCAAGGCAAGCGGCTGGCTGTGGACATCGCGCGGCTCGGTCAGGAAGGTCACAAGCGTCTGCGCCGCGTTGCCGGGATTGGCAGCCAGCGTGACGCGATACAGATGGCTGGCATTGTCGCGGCCATAGATGAAACGGTTGCCGGAGGTCAGCTGTACCCGGAACGTTTCATTCTCGGCGCCCAGAAAACCGGTTTGCACGCTGGGCGCGCAGAGGTTTTCCTCGACGAAGGCGGGATCGAAGGCGATGGTCAGCCCGGCCCCCGAATCCAGCGCCATGGTGTCAGGGTCGATCATGGCATCGGGAAACAGCGCCTCCATGGCGCCAAGACAGCTGTCCTCGCTGTCGGTCACCACATGCACCCGCGCCATACGCCGCAAACGCCCGGCCCCGTCAGCCCCGGCCAGCGCGCGTTCGAACAGCTCTGCGTCCTCGGTGGCGCTGACCGCCTGCTGCCAGCCTTCGAGATAGACGAAGTCGTGCCGTTCGGCGGCGGGCAGGCCGGGCGCCGGCACCATGTCGGCCGCCTGCTGCAGCCAGTCCGGCTGGGTCAGGAAGGTGCTGCCAAAGCAATCATAGCGCCGCCCGCCGATGTAATAGCTGCCCCGATCAAGAAGGAAATCATAGCCCGCCGGTATCCCGGGCCCCGCAAAGGACACCCGGAACCCGTCATCCGGCGTGCCGGAGTTGCAGATCACGTCCTGTATCGCGCGGCGCAGTTCCTCAGCAGCGATGTCGCTGCCCTCGTTCAGCTCGGATTCGTTGATAACCCGGCCATGTTGCTGGCGCAGACCGGAGTAATTCTTGCTGCGCTGGAAAGACTCTCTTGAAATGTCCAAGGATAGCATTTGCGGCTCCTTCAGGTCTCGAAGACAAGCTGGGTCAATGTTTTGATCGCGGTGAATTCCTGTAGCTTGTAGATCAGGTCATCGCGCTTGATGGCGTCGAGCGAACGGTTATGCGCGCCCATCTCGGATGTGTTCTCGGCGCCGCGCCGGATGGTTTCGGGGGCGGTCTCGCTCAGCTGCACCAGCCCCGCATCGCCAAAGCGCCGCGAGACAAACAGGTGGTTCGGCATCGTGTCGGTAAAGGTCACGCAGCGATAGGCGCGGGCCAGCCCGATTGCGGCCGTCTCGATGGCCGCCGAATAGCGGATGCAACTGCCCTGTGGGTCCTGCGCGGAGACCGTGCCCTGGATGATGCTGTCGCTGATCGCATAGCGCGCGGCCGTGACGTCCCCGATGAGGGTCGAGCGGAGCACCTCGAGCGTCGTATGGCGTCCGCGAAAGGCCGAAAGGACCGTGCCGTCGATCACCTGCCCGCCGCGCACCACGCTGTCGATGATCCGCACCGTGCCTGCCGCGCATTGTGTCGCGGCGCCCAGGGCCTCTTCGATCGGGCCTGTCACGCAGCGGTCGATCTCGATCAGATCGCTGGCGCCGGCGATGATCAGCCGCACCGTGGGGATCGCGCGGCGCCCGGGCCCCAGCTCTGGCAATTCCGCCTGCTCACCGCCGGGATCAAGCGTCATGTTGCGCAGGCAGACCGAGTTGAACCCACCCTCCAGCACGATCTCGCAAAGTGCGGGGGCGGTGCCTTCGGCGTCCGGATCATTGTTGCGGATCATCCCCAGCCATAGCCCGTCAAGCACCAGATCGCGCCCGGCCCCCGCCGCATCGATCACCCAGCGCGGAATCGCCGGGGCCACAGCGGTGGCCGGGATGCGGATATAGGGCCGCTCGCCGTTGGCGGCCTGCACATGCAGGTTGCCGGTCAACGTCAGGTCGGTGTTCAGCTGGTGGCTGTAGGTCAGGCTGTCGTCGATCTGATGCGCGCCAGTGGTTGGAAAAGTGAAACCCACGGTCCCGCCAAGCTGCAAGGGCGCGTAAGCAGTCAGATCCGCGGCACGGTCATGCGTGCCTGCCCCGATGGGAGTGAAGCGCCCCTCGTAGAAGCGCATCGACGCCAGGGAGTCATCCGTGCGCACGCGTCCTGTCGCCGGGTCCACCAGCGCCGCGATCCAGGGCGTGCCCGGGTCAATGATGTCCCAGCCATCCAGATTGGCCCCGAAAAGCTCGGCCACGCTGTAGGATCGCGGCAAAGGCCCCTCGCCCAGTTCCAGCGCATCCCCAAACAGCGCGGCCCGGTTGGATCTGTCCAGCAACCCCAGTTCGAGCAGGTCCATTCCTTCCGCGGCGGTCAGCGCCGCGCCCTTGATGCGCGCGGCACGGTCCAGATAGGCGCTGGTGGTTCGGAAGGTGAAAGCCTCGAGCGCCAGAAGCCCGGCACCGATGGCGGCCCCCGCCACCGCCGGGCTGACCGCATAGAGACCGTCGTTGAAAAGCGCGCAACTCAGCGGGCGGCGCACTTCCCATTCGGCGCCGGACTTGCAGGCATCCGTCGCCGGCTGGCCGGGTTGGAACAGCGCGATGTCGCGCCCCGACGGATCCAGCGTCCAGCGTCCGGCCCCCATGTCATAAGGGGTCACGCCGCGCAGCAGATAGGCATTCTGACGAAACAGATGCAGGTTCACCTTGGGCACGTTGTAACGCCCCGCCAGCCCGCGATGGCGGCGGAAATCGGGGAAATGCGCGGTGTCGTCAAAGGCGCCGTCCACGACCTCGCCGATGCGATACCGCGACATCAAAGCCAGCCCATGCTGCGGCGTGCCGCTGACCGGCCCGATCCGGGGCGGACAGTCCAGCATGTGCCAGTTCCGCGCCAGCCGCTTGAAGGCCTCGACCGCGACAGCATCCCAACCGGCGATATCCTCGGCCAGCATGGTCAGCAGGTGTACCGTTCCCGCAAGGCGGCGGTATTTGATGGTATTGGCCACGTCGGTGCGCCGCCCGGCGACATTCTGCGCACTGATCAGCCGGGTGCCCAGCATCTCGGCAATGTAGGGAATGACCCAATCGTCGCAATCCACGATACTGGCATCCGCCCAAAGCCGGTCCACACTGCGGCGCTGATCAGCCGCCGCTTCTGCCAATACCTCGACCAGCCCTCGCAGCGCGCCCTCTGCATCTTCGGCGCGGTAGATGCCGGGGATCATCCGCCAGATCTTCTCGGCGTAATAGGCGGCGTAACCGTCGTCGGCGATGCGCTGATCTGCTGGGTTGGCAAGGCTCATCTCAGGTCACCGTGATGTTGTCTGTGAAATCGGCATAGGTGCCGGCGGCGGATTTGACCGCCCAGTCCATTTCGGCCCCGTCGAGCAGCACCGAGGGCACCGAGGCGACCCCGGGCGTGGTCTGCACCGCCTTGACGATGGCAGAGCGGTAGAGCACCCCGCCGATGGGCACCCGGCGCACCGCCAGAAGCCCTGCCATCGGATCGCTTAGCGTGGTTCGGACGGCGGCCAGCGTTTCTTCGGTCGGATGGGCTGCATCCACCACCACGCTCAGCGACAGACTGCGCTGGACGGGCGCGGCAATCACGATGGACAGCGGGGTATCCGTCGCAGCCATGCCCGTCAGCCAGGTCTTGAGCTTGCCTGAATCAAGCGCGCCGTCCTCGGCCACCCAAAGCGTCACCACGGCCCTTTGCAACTTTGGATGCCAGGCCCAGCCCGAGGTGACATTCAGCACACCGGGGAAGGTCCGCGCCAGCGCAGTGAAATCCTGCACCGATACGGCCCGCCCCAGCGTCAGCACCGTCGAGGGGGCGTTGTCGCGGATATCCTCGGGGCTTTCCGCATCAGACCCCCCGACGCAGATCAGCGGGTTCTGCACCCGGCCAAGACCCGTGATCGGGCGGGCAATCTGGGTGATGCCGCCGGGCGGTGGCTTGGCCGCGCCCCCGCCATGCCCGTAGCTGGCCATCACATTGCCCGCGCCCGAGGTTGGCCGCGCGCCGCGTGTTCCATCGCCAAAGACCACAAAGGTGTCGCCCTGCGCGTCTCTCTCCAAAAGGTAGACCTGATCCCTGGGACCAGCGGTGTAGAACGTCTCGACACGCGCCCACAGAACACCATCCACCCGCACCGAAATCAGCGGCCGCCGACCCGATGCGGCGGAGGCATCAGTGATCCAGGTCAGCGGCGCGTTCTTCAGCTTGAAGCGGTTGACCGCGCTGCCGGCGTCAGCGCTGCCCAGCACTTCGTTTTCGACCTGCTCGGTCCGGTAGGTGTGGATCAGGTTGCCGAACAGATGCACCGGTGCCTGCAGCGGCACCGCAAAGGCGTCCTGTCCGGGATCCGGTGCAAAACGCACCTCGCGGCGGCTGTCGCGGGTCACTTGCCCTGCGATCGCAGCGCCTTTCCCGGCAGCGCCCTTGAGCATGAAATCCCCCGTCAAGGCCTGCGCCTGCGGATGGCGGGGGGTGTCCAGATCCACGCCCTCTTCCAGATCGTCCAGCGCGATCTCGGTCTTGAAGGGCGCACGCAGGCGGCCAACGCGGACCGGGTTGAAATGCAGCCGCCACCGGGTCGTTTCGGTCAGGGTGAACCCGGGCGTATCGCCCATCACGACCTTCGAGACCATGACCGGGATCTTCACATCGGTTTGCGGCTCCAGCACCAGCTCATGCCGACCTGTGCTCTCGATCTCGAAGGGGATCAGCGCATCTTCGGCTTCCAGCACCGCCAGCTCGCCCGCGCGCAGTTGCGGATAGATCGTATCAAGGTACAGCGTCCTGTCCACAAAGGCCGAGTCCAACGGAGAAGGCCCGGCACGCAGACCCATCAGCCGCATGCGGATCTGATCGACCGTTGTTCCCTCCGGCACGGCCAGCGGGTCTTCCAGCAAAACCTCGGCCATCTTGCGGTCATCGGCGCCGGCAAAGCTGGCCCGGCCAGCAATTTCCGACGCATGATGCGGCACGCCGTTCAGCCGAAAGGCCACGATTCCGCGCTTCGGCACACCGTTCTCCGAGGGGCGCAGCAGCACCCGGCCGGGATAGCCGTCGTCGTCGATCCGGGCGATCTGCCAGCGGTTGCGGGCGGGGTCCAGCGTCAGCGCCTCCAGCGTCTGGAACACCTGCGGCGGCTCATCGCCGAAGGCGTCGGAGCGAAACCCCGAGGCGGCGGGCACCTGGATCGGATCGGGCTTGGTGACCTCAGCGATCAGCATCGCCTCGGCGGCGGTGGCGGGGGCAGGCTTGTAACCCAGCAGCTTGATGATCCGGTGCGTAGAAACCGGGCGCCGGGCGGTGCGCAGATAGAATTCGTCAGTGATCTTGGCATCATAGAACTGCATGATTTCGGTCACATAGGCCCACATATCCAGAAGCATGACGCCAAGGTCCTGTTCGGCCTCTCCGGTCCAGCCGCGCAGGGCGGGCTGCTGCGCCACCGACGCCAGCATGCGTGCCCGCGCCTCGCCGAAGCCGCGCGCCTGACGTGGCAGGCTGGCCAGCCCGGGCGGAATATCGAGGCAGCTGTCATTGGCCACCTGACCACAAGGACAAATCGCCATCAGCCACCCCCATGGGTTGAGACTTCGAGGAACCCGCGTTCAGGCCGGGACGGATCATTGGCAAGCTGCAGGATCTGGTGCGGCGCGGTCATCAGGCGCGGCGGCATCGGTTCGAAGTCGGCCTTGCCACGGCGGCGGACCTCGATGCTTTCGACGCCGCGCACGCCCGGCACGCATTGAATGCAGGCCTCCAGCGCCGAGCGGATCAGTGGCGTGCCGAAGGTGAAGTTGTCCGGATCGAAGAAGGCCATCAGCGCCTTGGTGATTGCGCGTGCCATCGCGGCGTTGCTGGCGTCCGGCTCCAGACAGACGTCGACACGCAGATCAACCGGCACATAGTCGGCATCGCGCAGACAAACCTGCCGACCGGCCTGCCGGATGCAATCCAGTTCCGCCGTGATCTCGGCCCGCAGGTCCGGCTCCAGAAGCAGCGTTCCCACCGGATCTACGGCCACAAAATCGGTCAGCCAGGAGCCGGTCCAGCGGGTCACCGCATTGGCCTGCTGAACCCTGTCGCGGCGTTCAAGGATGGCGCGGTAGTCTTCATTGCGCACGGCGCGCAGCAAGATTGCGCGGAACGCCTCGGGGGCGTTCATGCGCACCCGGTCCAACGTTTCGGCGGGGCGCACATCGTTTACGGCAAAGGGGTTGGTGACCCAATCGGCATAGGTGATCGTGGTCAGATCCTCCGCCCCCTCCGGCGCGGCAAGCCGGGTGATGCTGTCGGGCGGCACCTGCGCATCTGCGCCCGGGGCAGTCAGATACCGCGCCTCGAAGACGCTACCGGCCGCCGGGCTGATCCCGAAATCACGATCCCCGAAGCGCAGGGAAAACCCGGCATTGGTCACGTAGTCCTGCAGCACCACATCGCCCGAGGGTTTCTGGAACCGAACCGCCTCGGTCCACAGCCCGTGTTCCAGCGTGAAGGCCCGGTCCTCGGCGTCGGCATCCAGAATCGAAGGCACAAAATCCCAAAGCTGGTTGAAATTGAAATCCACCGTCTCCGGGATCAGCAGATCCGGCGTCACCTCGTTCAACGCCATCAGCGGGGCCTGCACACCATCCACGGTCTGCCAGCTGACGCCCAGATCATCCGATCCGGTCAGCCCATGCCGCACCACCACACCGCGCCGACCCGCCGCACAGGCGCCCTCGCGTTCGCAGGCTTGCGGCAAAGCGGTCAGCAGCGCCAGTTGCACGGCATCCGCCGCCGGGTTGGCCAGGGCAAGCGCCGCGTCATCCCCGATCCGGAACAGCGCGGTCACCGTACGCCCAGCAATCGCCGGAACCGCGTTGAGATAGGCCACCGCCTGCGCAATCGGCATCTCGAAGGGCAGCGGCTCGGCAAAGGTGATATGGCTGATCTGCCCGCCGGGGTTCAGAGGATCGGTATAGCCCTCGATGGCGGTGATCGTCACCGCCCAGGCGCGCTTGGGGTTGGACGGATCGCTCTGCCCGCTGCGCAAGACGATCTGGCGGCCCAGCCAGATATCCTGCGGATTGGCAAAGACCACACCGGGCGGCAATTGTCCGGGTACCGGCAGAGGCAGGTTCACATAGGCCTGCGTGGCGCCAATCGGCAGGCAGGGCGCACCGGCATCAGCAAGATACAGCGGCGCGTAGTTCCACGCCGGATGCAACCATACCTCGGAAGTCAGCTCGAACGGCACCGCGCCCAGATCTTCGCGCAGGGCAAAGACGCGGTCCGGGCTGGGGGCGGCCATGGCGGTGTTCGGGGTGGTCCAGGTGGCGGCGTTGACGCCAAAGGTCAGCAGCGTTGTCGCCGCCCTGCCCTTGTCCATCTCGTAGTCAACCAGCCGCGCGATATTGATCAGGCTTTGCGTCTGGGTCGCGGTCTCAAGGTAAGCTTCGGTGGACAGCCGGTCTTGCTGATAGGCAAAATCGTCGCCAAGCGCCGCCATGATTTCAAGCATCATCACGCCGGGATCAGCGGCGATGCGTTCCTGCCACTGGGGATAATGCGCGGCGGCGAAATCCAGCAAGGCCGCTCGAAGCGAGCCGTAATCCCGCGCCATATAGTCAACGGCGATCTGCGCATATTCCGGCTCCGGACAGCCGCAGACCGGCGCGCAATCGGCACCGCTGGGGCAACCCTGCTTGAACGAGAAGGTGACCTGATCAAAGAACCGGTCCATCGCCACATCTTCGAACCGCAGCACATAAAGCGCCGCGCCGCCCGGTTCGTCGACGTTGATTTCCAGCACCTTGCGGGTCACGTCATTGCGGGTGACATCGATCCAGACCGCCGTTTCAATCCCGATCACATCGCCGGTTTCCGGCGCGACGATGGACAGGGCCGCGCGCTCGGCCGGGGTCATGGCGGTGCCAGCTGCCGAATTGGGGAAAGCCGCGCCGCCCCCGACCAGAAGCGGGTCGATCAGAAAGAAGACATGCAGCACGTCCTGCGTGGTGTGATCGACGACCTGCACAAAGTCGATGCCCGTCACTGCGACGGGCGCGACTTGCCGACAAATCAGGGTCTTGCGATCAAGATCAGGCATCAGGGGGTCAGCTCCAGGTTCAAGAACCGTTTCTCGCCCTGCGCGATGACGATGTATTCCACCGTGACCGTCAGGGTTTCCTGCACCGCGCGGACCTGCACATCCTCGACCCGGATGTAGCCCTCCAGCCAGGTGGTCAGCGCCTGATAGACCAGCGTCCGGCCATAGGTGGCGGCGGCGGGGTTGTTCGGGCCAAAGACCATCTGACGGGTGTTGGAGCCAAAGTCGGGGCGGTTGATCCGTTCGCCCAGACCCGTCAGGATCACCTGCTTGATCAGCTGCACCATATAGGCGTCGTAGCTGCGTTCCTCGCGCAGCCGCCCACCACTTGCGTCGATGGCAAAGGGAAAGCGTATGGCGTTCAGGACAGCCATCACAGCGCCTTCACTTTGCTGTCCGATTGCGACAGCTTAAGTGGCCCCGTGGTCGGCGGTGTCGGCGCGGCCGAAGCAATGCCGATCCCCACGGCAGCGGTCGTGACCATCGGGATGCCGTTGACCTTGCAGCGCAGCGCGCCCAGCGTCCAGACCCCGGTGACCGTGGCCCCGGCGAAGCTGGGCACATCGGTGATGATCCCGACCGGCCCGCTCGCGACGCTTACCCGGGTGTTTGCCGAAACCTTGGAAACCGCCGCTGCCCCGGTGCCGTCCGAGACGCCGTTCGGTATGCCGTCAACCGGATTGCCCATGTCTTGCCCTCCTTTGCCCGTGCCCGCAGCGGTCCATGATCATGTCACCGTGAAGGCGCCGTTCAGCGCGTCGAAGCCGCTGGCGCTGATCTTCACCGTTGCGCCATTTGCGGTCAGGTTGATCTCGGTCGCCTCAAGCGAGATCGAGCCATTCCCGATCGACAGGACCGAGCCGTCGGCGGCCTCCAGCACGATCTCGCCGGACTCTTCGCTCATCTTGATGAAGCCCGCGCCGTTGCGCAGCACCACCACGTCCGGCACCGCTTCGGCGCTGTCGGTCTGGTTTGCGATCCACTGACAGCCGACCCAGATCGGATAGTCCTGATTGCCGCCCTCGAATTCCACCCAGACATGCGAGTCCAGCGGCGGCAGCGCGAAAAACCCGATCTGAGCGCCTCCCGCCAAGGGTCCCGCATAGGGTACGCAGGCCTTGGCCCAGACCTCCTGATTGCCCATAACCAAAGGCACCTTGACCTTCAGCCGACCAAGGTTTTGCGGATCGACATTGTCGACCACGACGCCCTCGTATTTGCCAAAGCGCTTGGCTTGCAAAGCGCCGTAGAGGGTCTCGATATCGGCGGCCATGGTCATGCTGCGGCTCCCATGAAGTTCGAGCGCAGCTTGATGTCCATCATATGCGCAACGCCGTTGATCACATGGGTGACCTGCTTGACCTGATAGGGGATCGACAGCTGCGGGCCGGCCCCTTCGACGCGGATGATCTGATGCGGGATGACGATGTGATGCAAAAGCTCGGTCGACGTGCTGGCCGAGCCCTCGACAAACCAGGCCGCCGCGCGCAGGGCGGCTTCCTGCCGCCGGATCTGATCCTCGGTCGGACCGGGGCCGGGAGCCTGCAGGGTGCGCGTCGCGCCGAAATCGCTCAGCGTCGGGCCGTCCTCCTGGGTGTCCGGGTCCGCTTCGGTGCCCTGATCGCTGGTGCCGCCGCCGGCCGGGTCAACTGCGCCGGTCTGCGCGCTGGTTGGCCGCTCCAGATCCGCCTCACCGTTGAAGCTGTTGACCGTCGGGCAGGCATCGCTGCCGGTGGTCAGGCGGAACACCGGGCCATCCTCGGTCGGCAGCAGGCTGAAGCCGCCAATCGCGCCGGGAAGCGCACCGGCCAGAGGCGGCGAGATCTTGAAATGCGCCGTCTCGCTGACAACCGCCGTACCCGCCACGATACTGGCCTCGTAGGTCAGCCAGAAGTCGACGCCATGATCGGTGGCCATCTTGTTGAGAAAGGCAAAATCCGTGCCGGACTGGTTCAGCTGATGGTCCTGTTCGTCCGCTGAGCCGGTTACGTCCGCCACGTCCGGGGTGAACTGATACTGTGCCAGCAGACCCTTGACGATCCCGTCATGCGGGCCAGTCCATTTTGCCTGCACCGGCAGGCGGTCCATCTCGACCTGGCGGGTCTCGCAATGCGCCTCGACCCAGGACCCCGAGCCGCCGAACTGGTTCGAGGACCTGATCCGCACGATCGGCCCCCGGGCCAGACAGACCTGTCCCACATTGGTGCCGGTGCCCGCGACCACGGTGATCATGGTGTTTGGCGCAATCTCGGAGCGGCCCGCCATCGCCGGGGCCTCGCCGCACAGGTCGTCCTCGAAGCGCAGCGCAAAGCGGGTGGGTTTGTTCAGCTCCTGCTCGACGCGGATCTCGATCAGCCAGCCCATGGCATCGGCCGGCAATTCCGCGTTGCCATTCCCGTAAAAGACCATTGCCTCAAGCGTCATGACCTATCCTTTCACCGGAATTTTCAGCCGCCGCCGCTGCGCCAGAACATCAGGCGTCAGCGCATCGTTGGCGCGCGCGATCTGCCAGAAGCCGGCCGGATCGCTCAGGTAATGCGCCGCCAGATGATCCAGCCGCTGGCCATCGCGGCGCAGATGCTCGCCCAGTTCCGGCTGCAAAGGCAGTTCGGCAGGTGTCACCGCCAGTACCTCGCGGCCGTTGCGGTCTGTGGTCAGGTAGGTCTGCGCGTATTTGACGTAGCGCGAAGAGCGTTCGAAACGGGACATGGGACCTTCCTTGTGGCGTCAGATCGGCAGGCTGCCGACGACGGTTTGCGCGGAATTGGC
>ERZ888423.1630-NODE-1630-length-18860-cov-6.738314_pt1 | contig 18860 bp, 7 predicted proteins | sample MGYA00520523_ERZ888423 | MGnify/ENA primary metagenome ERZ888423 (study PRJEB32303, sample SAMEA104408611) | aquatic metagenome | biome: Brackish water; feature: Pelagic; material: water | place: Baltic Sea | collected 2014-06-08T10:24:00 | depth 30,27 m ...
TGGTGCCACAGCAGGGGCAGATCAGCCGGTGCAGCTGGTGTTCAATCACCAGCGGCGTGATCGGCGGGATCTCGATCACCTGATGGCGCAACGGCTCCGGGTCGTCAACCTGCAGATGGGTGCCGCAGCGGCGGCACTGCTGCGTATGGTGCTCCTGCACATCATCACAGCGCTCCGTAGGGAGCAGCTCAGGTCCTGCGCCGGGATGGCCCTGCTGCCCGCCACGTTTGCGGCCACTGGGCTTTCGGCGGGCCGGTGTGGGTTGAACCCAGCGCCATTACTGGAGGGCGGCTTGGAGGAGTTGCGCGTGTTGCGACCCAGGCGCTCCTCCAGCTCACTGATGCGGACCGCCTGGTCGGCGAGCTGCTGCCGGAGCTGCTCGTCCTCCTACTGCAGGACCTGGAGTTGGCCGACGATGTCTCTCACACTCTCCTGCCAGTCCGCTGCTGAAATCCCAGCCGGGGGAGTGCTCATCTCAGGCGCTCTCTCCCTGAGATGCAAGCATGAATCATGCAGGCGACAAGGGGTAAGCGGGGGCAGAGTTCGGGCTGAGCCGTCCCGCCCCCCTGAACAGGAACCTTTTCAGTGCATTAAGAATTGTATGGCATAAGTTACCAGACAGGAAAACTGAATCGAGGCCTCCATCACGGTACATAGCCGGCACGTGGATTAAAATCAAATCTCGATGACATCAATCTGGTCGAAACTCCACTCTGCTGCCGCTGCATCTCGAAATGTTAGACATTGCCCTCGTCCTAAAATCGCTAGCGGTTGTAGCAAATCGCTCGTTCTTGCAAAGCGGCTACCTCGGCTTGTGCCTAGTTATTAGCATCGATGGTGAAGCGGCACCTCTGATAAGTGGGGCAGTTCTATATGTGTCCCTCGCCGAACTGAAAGACGGTGCGCAACCAGAATGGCGGACAGAACCCGACGCATCGATAACATACTTTCCAGTCTTCCTAGCGGCGGACCAGGGTGCAATGACGCGCGCTTGGCCACCGCTGCATATCAGGACAGCTGACGTTGGAATTTGGTTAGAATGTAGAAGCGATGACAAAACTGTAAGGTCGATAAGCGTAGTTGGGTCCCAAGCTCGGAACATCTCTCACTGGCCGGACTTAATATTGTCAATTGGAAGACAACTGCAGAATGGCGCGGTCGATGAACTTGAGTTGATCGGCGGCGTGCCCGCAGTAATGGGTCGACGTTGCCGCTACAGCGCGGATGAGGTCGGCTTTTCCATCGTGCGCCGATTTCGCGAGCAGGCCGCTGCACGACCAAATGCCGTTTCGGTTAGCAGTGCTGGACAGCAATTGACCTACGGGGATCTCGATGTCCAATCCGAGCGTGTCGCATTGAGCCTTAGGGATCGCGGGATAGCGCTGGGGCATCGGGTCGCTATTCGGCTGGAGCGGTCGACTGACTACGTCATTTCCATTCTGGGCGTGTTGAAGGCGGGAGCGGCATACGTGCCAATAGACGATTCTCAGCCAGCTGAGCGCGCTGAGACTGTACTTGTCGAATCAGCATGTGCCCTATTGATTTCGGACTTCGGCGAAACTGCCTTATGGTCTTCGAAAGGAGTTCTGTGCGTCACTCCTACGCAGTTGAAAAAAACCTGGCATTCTGTGGAGCCCTTGCCTGAGGCGGGAGGCAACGACACGGCCTATGTAATCTTCACATCTGGCTCGACTGGCACGGCTAAAGGTGTAGTCGTGTCCCACCACTCGTGCCTAAGACTATTCGCAAGTCTCTCCGAGCACTTGCCGATCGGGCACGATGATCGCTTCTCGGTTTGCCACTCATTCGGATTTGACTTGTCGGTATTCGAGCTGTGGGGCGCTTTGTTACACGGCGGAGTTGCCGTAATTGCAACCTCAGAGCAGATACTCGACCCCTCCCAGCTCGCAGACGTACTCACGACACACCAGGTCACGGTCGGGTCCTTCACTCCATCAGGGTTTCAGTTGGCCAAGACAGCGCTCATAGAAAGAGCGGCCGATTTACAGCTCCGCTCAGTGCTTTTGGGCGGTGAGCGCTTAGTGCCGAGGACACTGGGCGATTGGTTCTCGTCGCCGTTAGGGTCGTCTGTACAGGTGGCTAATCTTTACGGGATCACCGAATCGACGGTTCACGCGACATGGCGTGTTATCAAGCCGAGTGACGTCGCTTTCGATGCAAGTCCAGTGGGTCAACCGCTGTCCGACCTCGAGATCAAGTTAGTTGATAAGCACGACAAGACTGTTCCAATAGGATTCATTGGCGAAGTATGGGTCGGCGGCGATGGCGTCGCAACTGGTTACACACGATCTGATCTGTCGCGGGAAAGCTTCTTCGAAGCGCCCTCATGCACTGACGGAAGGGTGACCCGCTGGTACCGCTCAGGGGACTTTGGTTACATCACCTCGGATGGCGAACTACATTTGATTGGGCGAAAGGACGAACAAATCAAACTTCGTGGGTATCGAATCGAGCTCGGTGAAATCCAATCAGCTCTTTTGTCGTGCCACGGGGTGAGGGAGGTTGTAGTCAAATTCGCGCCTGCGCCACCCGTGCCGCGCATATTGGCATGGGTGCAATCAGACGAGACCGGTGCGGCATTTGCGGAGGGCATCAGGCTTCAGTTAAAGACCCGACTGCCCGCCTACATGATACCAAGTCGTATATACTGCGTTCCGGAGATTCCGCTAAACATCAACGGAAAAGTAGACATTGATCGATTGGATTCCAAGGAAGGGGACGTGGCGTCAGAAGGCCCACCACAAAGAACAGAAACCAGTTCACCAATTCAAACACTGCTGCGCGAAGTATTCGAAATCAGCCTAGGGCATACAGACTTCGAAAATAGCGATAGCTTCTTCGAGTTTGGTGGGGATTCGATTTCTGTTCTGTCACTTATTGGATTGGCTGGTAAGCGTGGGCTTCTTCTGAAGGTTGAGGACGTTTGGAAATATCCGTCGGTAAGCCTACTGACACAACGTATAGATACAGCGGGGTTTGCCTTAGCAAAATCGCTGCCGCTCTCCGGCATGATTGCAACGGGCAGATCTCCGATTGCGCGCTTGCCGATGACTGAATTGCAGATTGGCATGATACTGGAAACCATACGGTCTGGCGAACTGGCGCCGTATCACGACTTGTTCCTGTACACCATCAACGGTTATCTCGATCCAATTCGGTTTACAGCGGCAGTGTATTCGGTGTGCGCAAGAGCTGCAGTTCTTCGATCCAGGTTCGACCTTGGTGCCATAGACGGCCCACAGCAGACGTTCTCAGCCAACATCGATAAGATAGTAGAGTATTTGGAAGTCGATCCCGGCGCTCTAGACAAAGTTGCCCAGATCCGTGCTGAGTTTTGGATGGCAGCCGATCTGCTGCGAGGATGGGACTACGCGGCAGGACCGCTCTTTCGATGCGCGGTAACGCTTGAATCAGGAACGCATCAAGCACGGTATCTTTGTATTTCATTTCATCATGCAATCTTAGATGGTTGGAGCGTGTCTGCGCTCATTGGTGAACTGCTTCGGACATATGATCATGGGTCAATCAGCGTCGAGGACGCACCTATCGGGTCGTTCGCTGACTACGTAAATCTGGAGCGCGTTGCTCTGAACAATGAATCCGCGCGCGCGTTCTGGCGAAACTACGTTCAGAGCAATGCAATTAGGCATATTCCACTGGTTCCGATATCCTTTAAACCCTGCGAGAGGCAAGCATTTGCTGATCGCTATCCGGCTGCGTCCGTCCCAATTACCACTTCTCAGATTGAGCGGGTGAACCGACGCGCAACGAGATGCCGATGCCTACCTAAGACGATCTTTTTGGCGGCGGCTGCGTTGACGAACTCGATGTACTCGAACGGTGAACGTTCCTTATTCGGCCTAGTGACCAACGGGCGCCCACCAACCGTATCAAAACTCGGACTCCCCGACTTGGGTCTTTTCTTGAACGTCATCCCGTTTGCCGTCGATACGCGCACGGGTACTTCATTAGACCTCATCTCGCGCTGCCACGAAGGAGAGGTCGAGATCCTACCTTGGCGCCTCTATCCGTACTCAGGAATGACAAAAGACGCCGGCCAGCAAGTTGTGAATCTGGTTTTCAACTACACCGATTTTACAGCATATGATGACGCATCAAAGGAAGCCTCGATAAAGATCACTAAGATAGAATATTTCGAAAGAACAGAATTTGACTTGCTTCTCTATGTCTCTAGAGATCTTGGCACAGCCGGATGGCATGCCAGAGTTTCCTTTAACCAGGAAAGATTCACTCAGCAATTCGCGGAGAACTTTATTCAGACCTACGTGCAGGTTCTTGAGGATCTCACCAATCCTGCTTCGTTAAGGTTGGATGAAATCTCTCCTTGGGGCCACATATGCACTGAATCGAATCGGGAGACCAAGACGGAGAAGCCGTTCTTCTTGGATGACTTCTTTGCGCAATCGCGCCATCACTGGCGAGAAGTTGCGGCAATCTGCGATTCAGGCAAGACGTTCACATATGAGGAATTGGACGGGCGAGCGTTGGCCATTGCGAGTTTACTACGTGCGAAAGGCGTAGGGCCGGGGGATATTGTTCCAATCTGCCTTCCACGCGGCGGTAAGCAGGTTGTATGTATTCTCGGAGTTCTGCGCACAGGTGCTGCATTCTTGCAATTGGACCCGTCATTGCCCGCCCCCTCTCGGCACAAACTTCTTACGAGAGCACCGTTCTCGGTTCTGATTACCGATGGCCGAAGTGCCGCAGACTTCCAAGATCAGTTGGTTCTAGTCGTGGATAGAGACGGTCTTCCGGTTGACTCAAGCTCCGCTTCCAACGTGAGCAAATATCCTTCGCAAGCTCCTCAGCGGGCTGATACTGATGCAGCATATGCTGTATTCACGTCGGGTTCCACTGGGCTGCCTAAGTTGGTGATAATCAGCCATCGAAGCATTTGCACTCTGGTCTCGTGGCACGTGAGAGCATTTCAAGATGCCGGCACTCGACCCACCGCTCTAGTAGCCACAGTTGGCTTCGATGTTTCTGTCCAAGAAATCTTCGTGGCCCTGGCCTGGGGAAGTATGCTGGTTACGGTCCCCGATGAAGTGCGTAGTCAACCTCGTTCACTTCTTGATTTTCTAGAGAGAAACAAAGTCGCCAGACTATTCTTTCCGACCGCATTGCTGATCCAACTGGGTGTCGATTACGAGTCTCTCAGCAACAAGGGTTTGCATCTGAAGGAAATCTTCGTAGCGGGGGAGCGCTTGCGAGTCGACGCGGGCTTCAGGAAGTTGTTTGCCGCGATGCCCCAATGCATTCTGGTCAATCAATATGGCCCTTCAGAGACGCACGTGGTTGCGAGCCAGACGATGATGGGTCCCTCTGAAGCGTGGCCGACGTTGCCGCCGATAGGTAGGCCAATTATGGGCTCCGGTGTGTTCATTGGGGATCATCAAGGGAGATTACTCCCTCCAGAGTCTATTGGCCAGATATGGATCACCGGCGCAAGCGTCGGCATGGGTTATCTGAGCAACTGGGAGGCCACTCGGAGTGTCTTTAGCTGTTGGAATGGCCAACGCCGAGCCTTTATCACCCAGGACCTAGGCTTCGTTGATGTTCGCGGCCTTCTACACTGTGTAGGTCGCACTGATGAATGCGTCAAGCACGCCGGATATCTAGTAAGTCTTAGCAACGTCGAGACCGCCATCGCTGCTCTCCCAGGAATTCGAGCAGTGTCGGTAGTCGCAGTTGGAGAATCTGGCAGTAGTCAGAAATTGGTGGCATTCGTCGTCACATCTGATCGGCTCGCGCGCGGAGCATTACGCGCCGCCTTGTGCGCGGAACATCCAAGCTATGTTGTACCCGACGCCTTTATTCAAGTCGAATCCCTTCCTATGACTGGCAACGGAAAGATAGATAAGCGAGGGCTGATCTTACGTGCGGCCCACGCATCGGATCAGCGAACGGAATTTGATGGTGACGTGGAAAAGTGCATCGCCGAAATTTGGCGGTCGCGTACCGGAGTTTCCGTTATGGCAGATGACGTAGGCTTCTTTGATGCAGGTGGCAGTTCTTTGGATGCGGTGCAGGTAGTTACGCTCATCAACCAGCGCTTCGGGATTGAGCTTGAGTTCGTTGAATTCTTCAGTCTCGCGAACATCAAGCGTATCGCTCATCGGGTGCGGGAGCTATCTATCGGCGCTACTGCACGACAAGAGCCGGCTCAGATGAGGCGCCGCCGTGAGAGACTCAGCGGCTCATTGAAGCATAATTCAAGGGAAGATCGAAATGGATAACTATTTGCGATCCCCTGAAGATATGATTGCGGTAGTTGGGGCCGCATGTCGTTTTCCTAGCATCGCCTCCATCGATGAGTACTGGAGCCTGATTGTCGAGGGTCGAGAGCTGATTCGCCCCCTGACTATCAGCGAACTGCGGCAAGCCGGCCTGCCAGACGAACTTCTGTCGAATCCGCACTATGTTCGTGCCGGCGCACCATTTGATGAAATTTTTGCTTTCGACGCTGGGTTCTTCGGTATCACAGCGAGCGAGGCAAAGTACATGGATCCGCAGCAGAGGCTGTTCCTAGAGCTTTGTTGGGAGTCACTCGAGTCGTGTTCAGCTCTGGACCAGCGAGAGAAGTATCGAGTAGGCCTCTTCGCCGGAAGCGCCAGGAACATGTATCTTCGTAACGTGGTGATGCCTTCACTCCAGCGGTCAGATGCACTAGACGGCTCAGTGCGCGGACTGCAAGCCGATATTGGTAATTACGGAGACTTCTTGACGACGAGAGTCTCATTTAAGCTTAATCTAACTGGGCCAAGCGTAAATGTCCAGACGGCCTGTTCCACGTCACTCACGGCCGTTCACTACGCATGCAAGAGCATTTGGAGTGGCGAATGCGAGTTGGCGATCGCAGGTGGTGTATCACTTGCGGTTCCACAGGTCAACGGCTATCTATACGAAGAGGGAAGCATTGCTTCTCCAGATGGACACTGTCGACCTTTCGACGAGCAAGCAAACGGGACTGTTTTCGGTAACGGCGGTGGAACCGTGCTGCTGAAGCGGCTCGATCTGGCCATCAAAGACGAAGATCCTATCCTTGCAGTCGTACGCGGCTCAGCGGCCAACAATGACGGCGCTAAAAAGGTTAGCTATCCCGCCCCTAGCCTGGAAGGCCAGGCGGAAGTCCTGTCCGAAGCTATTTCGGATGCAGCCATCGATCCAGCTAGCGTCGGCTACATCGAGGCTCATGGGACTGCCACGAAGATAGGAGATCCAATTGAGGTAGCCGCTCTAAAGATGGCATATGGTGTGGCAAGCCGCAATCATCGCTGCGGTCTTGGCTCGGTGAAAGCAAACCTCGGTCACCTCGGTGCGGGAGCAGGTATCGCCTCGTTCATCAAGGCAGTTCTGGTGGTCCGAAACGGGCTCATGCCTCCAGTTGTGAATTTCTCGACCCCTAATTCGCTGCTTCGGCTTGAAGATTCACCCTTCTTCATCCCGACAAGCCCAACCTCATGGGATCAGAAATATTCCTTGCGGCGAGCTGGTGTGAGCTCATTCGGAATTGGAGGGACGAACGTTCACATCATTGTTGAGGAGTTCCGTTCAGATAACGCAAATCGACAGTGTGATCAGCCTACCACGAATCCGGAACTGCTAGTCTTCTCGGCACGCACGATGGCTTCGCTGGAGCAGAACGTCAAATCGACGCTCGAGTTCGCCGAAAGCCGGCGAGATATCCATAACGCCGATTTGGCGTTTAGTCTGGCCTGTGGGAGAAACGCCTTTAATCTTCGCGACTGGAAAGTTATCGGATCAACATCTGTACAGTCTATCAATATAAACCTTACATCTCGTGTCTCCAGTTGGCAACGGCAGCCGCGCGTCGTATTTGCGTTTCCCGGCCAGGGAAGCCAGCGCATTGGCATGGCCAGAGTTCTCTATCAGTCCTTTCCAAGTTTTGCAAAAATCATTGACGAAGTCGCTTTGGCGATTCTCCCACACATCGATGTCGATCTCGTCGGCGCATACATTCTTGGGTCGTCGGATCCGCAACTATCCATTCAAGATACTCGCGCGGCGCAACCGGCCTTGTTCCTTGTTGAGTACTCATTGGCTCGATGGCTGATGTATCTAGGAGTCCGACCTGACGCAGTCCTCGGACATAGTATTGGCGCATTTTCTGCTGCGTGCATCGCAGGGATCTTTGACCTCAAAACTGCAGCGCAGCTCGTGTGTATACGTGGTGAATGCATGGGCGCCGCACCAGAAGGTAGAATGTTGGCGGTCAATGCGCCCGCGTCGCGTCTAGGGGATTTTCTCGACGGCGTGGAAATCGCGGCGGTCAATTCTCCCGATAACGTTGTTCTTGCAGGACTAACTGCGGACATTGAACATCTAATGGAGACGCTCACTACAGCAGGTGAAACATCCATGCTCTTGCCGGTTCAGAACGCATTTCACTCTAGGTATATGGAGTTGTCGGCGCGGGCTTTCACCGCTGCCGTTTCGAATGTGAAGTTCGGAACCTGCCAAATCCCGATGGTTTCAGACATTTCTGGAACGATCCTGGATGCGGGCGAGGCAGCGTCTCCAAACTACTGGAGTGAGCATATTCGCAGCCCCTTGAACTTCTTCGATGCGCTGAAGACGGTCTCGACTTACATGGCCGGCCCTACCTTGGTCGTGGAGTTGGGGCCGGGCCGCTCAATTAGCCGTATTGTCGACAAGTTCCGGATGGAACTCGGAGACGTTTTGTCCGCGCAGACGCTTGGAAACATTGAGACAGAGGCGCAGGGCGTGCTCGAATTGCTCGGGGAGATGTGGCGTCTTGGCGCGCGGATCGATTGGGACAAGCTATATCAAGGTCGTGCGCTGAAACGGCAAAATCTCCCTACCTACAGATTTGACCGGAAGCATTACTTGCTTGAAGATACTCGACCAGACATCAGTGAAAAGTTCTCAAATACTGAACGGTGGAATCGCTGGAATCCATATCCAGTTCGCCGTATGGAATGGGTTGAAGAAGGGGCTTCACAGCTAGTCAGTGAAAGAATTGATTCTAGGAATTTAACGGTTATTTGCTGGACGGATGAGTGGTACGCCGCATTTAAGCGTGCCAATCCGGAAATTGACCAGAGAATTTTTCAATACGAAGAGGGCGATACTTTTCTGGATTCACTCGCTGTTGGCGGATATTGCGACACTTCGGTTGATCTGATCTTGATCGTCGACGACAATGCAGCAGATTTCTGTGCAGCAGAGTCTACGATGAGAATATACAACGAAGCAGCAGTTATCACTTCACGGCTCGCCGCTTCGAAGAGTCGCTTCAAACGACTCGTTGTCGTTACCTCAGGCGCGTATGTGCCGAAACTGGGCGTTGAAAGTCGTCCAGTTTTTGCTCTCTTCGAAAGCTTCTTCATCACCCTACCATTGGAGTACTCAGAAGTGCAGACGTCTCACATAGACCTAGACGTCCGCGAGTCACTCGAAAGCCGCAGCAGGACTCTAATGAGCACCCTTGCTAAAGCCAAGTCTGGGGTGCGCTGTTCGCGAGGGGGGAAATGGTACTCCCGAGCAGCCAGGGCATTAAGCCAAAGCGACCAGACCTTTGCGACCAGAGTGGTCGCCAATGGTAAATATCTCTGCACGGGCGGCGTCGGGCAGATTTCTAGAACCTTCGTCGAATCCATCGATGCGGGATGTACGCCTGGAGTCCTTGTTGTTCTGGCGGGAAGGCGTGGCGCCTCTGAAGTTGGTGACGCCCTGAAGCGAATCGTGAATCCAGGAGTTCTCATTCAGTACGAGAAGTGTGATGTCTGCAATGGGGAAGAAGTGCGCGCGCTTTGGAGAAAGTTCGGCATCTTCGATGGAGTCGTTCATGCTGCCGGTGTTCCGGGTGGAAACGTCCTTGCTAGTCGCAACGCAGAGCAGGCAGCGCGTGTCATTCGGCCCAAGTTGTTAGGCACCCTTTCACTGATCGATGTCGCCTCGCCTTCATGCTGGATGATTCTATGTTCGTCGCTAGTTACAATTAAGGGGGCCATTGGCCAACTCGACTACACTGCAGCAAACTGCTTTCTGGATGCGCTGGCCGAACACCAAGTGGCCAAGGGACGCGATGTAGTTTCCGTCGCATGGGGTGCGTGGGGCGAAGGAGGGATGGCAGTTAATGCAGCAATATCCGCTCTCAAGGCAGGGTCCCTTATAGAAAAGATTGCAGTGGGGCCAATTGCAGAAGTTGCGAGAGAGCCAAATCGCGCGATCTGTCGCCTCAATCTTGGCACTTCAGCCAGCCCAGTGTGGGTGCTCGACGAGCATCGGCTGCTCGGAACTCCCACGATGCCAGGGACGGGATTTATCAGTTTCGTCGACATGGCAGCGCAATCAGCGTTTGGCCACTTCGCCCGTGAATTTTTCGATATCTCGTTCCTCAGGCCCCTAGTCTATACAGATGAATATGCCGAAAATGTTTACGTCGTGTTCTGCACGACTGGCGACGCAATGGATACTCAGAAGTTTACCGTTCAAGGCTTGTCCCGAGAGCGACTCGAGTGGGTAACATTCTGCGAGGGTAGCTTGCGACTCGAATCCATCGATGCGGTTCACTGCGCCGCATCACAATGGCTGCACCCACCCGACGCCACGATGGCAAAGCCAGTAAGCACTGAAGAGTTGAGCGGACAGGGGTATCTGGAATTCGGTAAAGGTTGGTCAGGAATTGTTCACCACGAGCGGGATGGCAACAGGTGGAAAATCGTCTGCGACCTCCCGGCAAGAGCAAGAGTCTCCGTTGACGAAGCCCTACGACTTCATTCCGGAATATTCGATGCCTTGGTTGGCGGTGCGTTATTTAGCAGAACTGATGGTCCGTGGCTTCCTTTTTCTTACCAAGAGTTGCGTATATTTGGACCGATCACGTACAGAGCAACGGCATTAGTTGATATTCTGACGACTGATACCTCTGAGGGACATCTTCTGCTTAATGGGAAGATTATTGATGAATTCGGCCGAGTTAGCCTTGAATTCGACGGTTATCAGCTACGCCGGTTCGATGCGCTTGGCAAGTCTCATCTTGCATCTAGTGCGCTAGTACTAAGCCGGGACGACGTGGGCGTCGATGGACTGACCAATATCGTGATTCCCCGGCGCAGACCGCAAGCGACGGAAGTTGAGATCAGCGTTTGCGCATCAGGAATTAACTTTAAAGATGTTCTTTTCGCGCTCGGAATGCTGCCTTTGCCTGATCCCGAGTATCAATTCGGTCTCGAATGTGCTGGCGTTGTGTCACGAATTGGTTATGACGTGACGGAATTCCAGCCAGGACAGCGAGTAATGTGTATGACCAAGGCGGGTCACAGCTCCTTCGTCCTGCAGGAACAGCGGCGGTGCGCACACATACCGGAAGGGATGTCGATGACGGAAGCTGCAGGCCTCCCGGTGGCTTTCTTCACAGCTTATTCAAGCCTGGTACACACAGCACGTCTCTCTCAAGGTGAGACAGTTCTGATTCACGCGGCGACGGGTGGAGTCGGGCTGGCATCGATCCAAGTAGCGACTTTGATCGGTGCGTCAATCATCGCTACCGCTGGAACGGATGAGAAGCGGCAGTTTCTTCGTTCGATGGGAATTCAGCATGTGTTCTCCACTCGAGATCAAAGCTTTCATGCCGGTGTTATGGCGGCGACAGCTGGGAAGGGGGTGAACGTTGTATTGAACTCACTGTCTGGTGAGCTTTTACACGCAGGGTTACAATGCCTTGCTACAGGTGGTCGCTTTGTCGAAATTGGGCGACGAGACATCCTCGCAGATACGCCGATCGGAATGAGAACGCTGGAGAAGGGCATCTCGGTGCACGTGTTCAACCCAGATGACAACTGCGAGAAATTTGTGGAGAATTGGAAAGAATTGGTGGCATATGTCAGTTCAGGAGTCTTCAAGCCGCTACCCACTACCGTGTTTTCTGCCGAGGAAGCCCGCCAAGCGTTCGAACACATGGGGCGAGGACGTCATATCGGAAAGATCGTACTCAGTCATTCGCCCAACACTCAGATCCAGAGCCCTAAGCCTACGGCCATTTCAGCACAGCAGGGACGGAACATGATGCGTACGGTTTTGAATGCCCTCGGTCCCCGTCTCATTGCAGATGTGAACTTCGGTGACCCATCCATGACCGTGGAAGCGGACATGGAAATTTCCCGTCTCGCTAACGTCAACCGCTCGACAGAGAACCGTCATGTCCAAATGAATCTATCCAGAAGCCCAATAGAGCGGGCGCTCATTGATGCTTTCGCTGAAGTACTCGACCTTTCGGAAGTCTCGCTGACCGATAGCTTCCTCGCCCAAGGTGGCGACTCGCTGAGCGCGACACAAATCACTTCTCACGTTCGAAGGTCAATGGGAATCAAGGTTGCCATAGGTGACGTGCTTTCAGCCACGTCAATCCCTGAACTCGCCGCAATGATCGAAACTGTAAGTTCCGAAAGAGAATTGCGAAAGGCCGCTGATACTTCGGAGCCTGTGGATCTGACGGGATCAATCTAATGCGTCCTCCAGATGCACAAACGACAAACATCTCTCGGAGATGGAAATCGAGCGGAATTCTTCTTGATGAACAGCCTAACCTAACTGGCTTGCTAAGTCCCACGCCAATAGATAGTCCGACATTTGAACTCTGTGATCAACTTACCCGTAACGGTTACATCTTCTTTCGTGGCCTCCTTGATCGTGAGACCGTTCATTTGGCTCGGATGGCAGTTGTACAACAGTGGAGGGACGTTCATGGGGAGTTGCCACCTTCCATGACGGAAGTCGACGCGAAGCTCCGTCGCGAAATCGCATTAAACAATAGTGCGATCCGCGACCTATCTCAGGTAGATGCACTTCGAAAGCTTTTCGAGCGGTTGCTTGGCGGAGAGATCCGTCGACACGATTTCATAGGCCTTCGTATCGCACCCAAAGCGGTATGCACACGGGCCCATTGCGACCGCGTCTATTATACCCGCGGCACCGAACTTCTCCTTACAGCGTGGATTCCATTGGGAGACGTGCCGGTTGTAAATGGCGGGTTGACCGTGCTGGAAGGGTCGAACAACCATGAAGGTCTGCGACAGAAGTATTGCACAAAGGACGTGGATACTTATTGTATTAATCGCCCAGATGCAGACCTGTATCGCACTAACCGGCGGCGTTGGACAGGTGAGCTTTCACGCGATCTAAACCGATTGAGTGCATCCTTAGGTGGCCGTTGGCTCAGTAACGATTACCGAGCCGGAGATGTACTCGTATTTTCAGCATTCACTGTTCACGCAAGCCTAGACAACCAGCTAGAGGACCATCGCTTTTCTTGTGATGTGAGATTCCAACTCAAGTCAGACCCCGTCGATCATCGGTATGTTGGCAAGTCTCCTCTTGGGAACAGCCTTCAGTCGAAGAGAGGCATAGTATGTTAAGCCAAGAACGTGCATTGCTTGCGATCATGAGATTCAGGGGTATCAAGCTTGAGACGCATAACGGCGAATTAAGGTTCTCAGGTCCCAGATCGGCAGTTTCGCAAGAAGCGATTGATTTGATTCGGGCAAGCAAGCCAGCTTTGCTACAGCTTCTGACTAGAAGCAATGAGCCTCTTCCTATCGCTGTCGAGGCCACGCTCATCCAGCAACGTCACTTGCCGCCTGTCATCGCCCAGGGCGCCCAAACTCCCAATAATTGCGTGAGAGTGCTTGCGCACGTTAGTGCGACTCTAGATCAATTCAAAGAAGCAGTTCGAACCGTACTCAGCCTCCATCCCATGCTTGGCGCTCACTTCGTTCCGATGCTTGGAACGTGCTATGCAATCCTCTTTGAACCAGCGGAAGCAAGCATCCAGTGGTTTGATTTTACGAATTACGACTTTTCTATCCGGACTATAGCTGTCGAAAAGATACGTAGAGACCTATCGCACATCCAATTTGATCCCGAGCATGGGTTCGTTTGTTCGATCGCTGCGATCAACATTGACGAAAGAACCTTGGAAATTCTCCTTAGCACCCATACAGCAGTTGCTGACGGGCCAGAAATGGTAAACTTCCTCTATCTGTTGGTAGGAGTATTAGGCGGGGATTCAGTCTTACCTCGCCCCTCATCTATCAATGCCTTGATGGCAGCCCTAGACAACGAACGCGACGCTTGCGGGGCAGTCGACATCGGAGAACTGATGAATGCGATCAGTTCGAATTATCCTCGCAGGGCTTCGATACTCAGCTCAGTATTGAACACATCAGATCAAGACTTTCAGTCAGGCTGTGCATGTTTGTCGAGGCTTGAACTCGAGGTGTTGTCCAGAATAGCAGTAGCGCATCACACTACTCTATTTGTTATTATTTTGACCTGTTTTGCGAGAGCGGTGGGAGCTCAATGGCCTGGATGGAACAGATTGCTGACATGCCCCATCACCTTGCGGGGTTTCGATGCTGACATCAACACACCTGGATCGCGGGCGAACATACTGACTTTCCACATTGAGAATTCCCCCGGAAGGTTCCAAGACGAGGTCGCGTATGTGAAATCGCGATTTGAACAAATCTTAGAGTTTGCTTCCGTGCCAGCATTGTTCGTGCGCCGAGAGATTGAGCATATTGATCCCACTGCCCTCACTGGATGGACGGATGTTTGGTTGAACTACCTTAAGTATCCGCTGCAGAACCAGAACCAGAATCAGATTGCCGACAAGATCTCCGGTTTCGACCTTATATCAGCACCCGGTGAGAACTACCAATTTAAACTGTATTTGTGGGATCACTCCGCCGGGTTGACGCTTCGTTACTTTTTTGACCCAACGCGTGTCTATGCAGCTGAGGCCAATGCGGTTATCTCAAGGTTTCTCTCGGAACTGCACACGGCGAGATAATCCTCAATGAACGTGACTAGGGAGCACTAAAATGTCTGATTTGGTTTTGCTTGGATACAGCGGTGTACATGGCGCTGCAAAGATCAAGTCGTATTTCTTCCCTGGGGCATCCGCGCGCGAACTGGCGTTTTCCCAGGGTGGAGATTCAGCTGCTGCCGTTGTCGTCGGGGGCCGTATAGTTGCTGCCGCTGCCGAGGAGCGATTCACGGGTCACAAGCATACGGGCGAGTTTCCTCGTAATGCGATCGCCTGGTGTCTGCGTAATGCTGGTGCTGCCGTGGACGATGTGCATAAGATCGCCCATGCCTTCGACTTTTCGGGTCTTGGACAGTGGGCGGAGCGAGATCACTACTATCAACGACTTTACACCGATGCTCTTTCACCAGACGCTCAAATCAAGCTTGTTGCTGAACACTTCGGGTCTTCGTTAGCGCAACGATTTTGCCCGGTTCGCCATCACGACTGTCATGCAGCCTATGCTTATCACAGTAGCGGATTTTCAAGCGCTGCTGTCTTGGTCAGCGATGGTCTGGGCGAAGCCGAGAGTGCATCCTTCTTCAGGGCAGTAGATGGCAAGCTTGAAAGGATGGGTAATGTTGCGGCCATGCATTCGCTCGGAGTCCTATATGGCTTGGTGACACACTATCTGGGCTTCTGGTTCGGTTCTGACGAGTACAAGGTGATGGGTCTGGCGCCTTACGGCGATCCTGCTCGTTTCCGGAGCCTTTTCCGCAACTATATCCGCCTGTTTCCTTCGGGGAACTACTCAGTTCCGCTTCTTGCAGCCAACACGACTGTCGAGGAGAAACAGTTTTATGAAACGTCTATTTCTATTCTGGAGCACGATTTTGGCCCTTGTAGAGCTCCTGATGAACTCATAGGCCAGCAGCATGTGGATATTGCGGCGGCTCTCCAGGAGTGCTTTAACGAGACATTGCTGCACGTATTAAAACGAGTTCGGACGCTCACCGGAGAAAGCAAGATCTGCCTCAGTGGGGGCTGCGCGATGAACTGTTCGGCTAATGGCGTAGCGGCTCGATCGGGAATCTTCCAGGAGATGTACGTATCTCCTGCGGCTGGTGACGACGGCGCGGCTGCAGGTGCTGCCTTAATGATCGGTGCAAGCCTCAACCACATAACCCCGCGACGAATGGCTCCACCCCTGCTTGGACACACGTTAGAAGATTGCGAAATTGAAGCAGCGCTTCCGCCTTCGGGGGTTAGAATCACAAAATATCAGGAAGATGATGACCAACTGGGTGATATCTCAGCGCTCCTTGCTAACGGGAATATTGTAGCTTGGGCACAGGGGGCAATGGAGTTTGGGCAGCGCGCCCTAGGCGCGAGAAGCATCCTCGCTGACCCTCGACATGTGGAGATGCGTGATCGAATCAATGTTTTGGTCAAAAAGCGGGAGCAGTTCCGGCCATTCGCGCCCGCTGTCACAGCTGAGGATGCTTCTAGATTCTTTGAAATTGAGTCTGGCTCTGAGATCATGTACGATAGCATGTTGTTTACAACGTACGTCTCCGCGCAAATGCGCTCAAAACTCCCTGCAGTCACTCACGTGGACGGATCCGCGCGTGTGCAGACTGTCACCGAACGGGCCAATCCACTATTTTGGAAATTGCTTCACACATTTGGATCCCTAACGGGGATCCCGATCCTTCTGAACACTTCGTTTAACGTGGCAGGTCAACCCATCGTTCGCACTGCTACCGAAGCCGTGAGTACTTTTCTTGGCACCGAGCTCAACGCGATTTGCATTGGTAAGTATCTGCTGGTTAAAGAACGACCCTCATGACTCTGATTCTTGACGGAAAAGCGTTGGCTATTTCTCGCGAAAAATTGCTTCGATTGAGGGTGTCTGCATGGCGGCAATCTCACAAGGGTAAGCCGCATCTTGCAACCATTCTTGTCGGTGATGACCCCTCCTCATTCACTTATGTGCGGATGAAGGGGAATGCATGCAATCGGATTGGTCTAGAGCAGCTTCTCGTACACATGCCGGCTACGACCTCGACTCACGAACTTCTTCAACAGATTAATGCGCTCAATGACAATCCTAACGTCTTCGGCATATTACTTCAGCATCCAGTGCCACCCCAAATAGATGAGCGCGCGTGTTTCGAAGAGATCGCCATCCAAAAAGATACCGATGGAGTCACAACGCAAGGTTTTGGGCGCATGGCGATGGGATTGCACGCTTACGGGTCCGCTACACCCACCGGCATTATGACCTTGCTCCGAGAACACCAAGTGAAGGTGCGCGGCAGACGTGCGGTGGTCATCGGGCGCAGCCCCATTCTGGGTAAGCCAATGGCGGCGATGCTCTTAAATGCTGATGCTACGGTAACTGTTTGTCATTCCCGTACTGATGATCTGGCTTCTGTGGTCGCGGACGCGAACTTGGTCGTTGCGGCTGTCGGCAAACCGCTATTCATACCCGGCTTGTGGATTCCAGACGATGCGGTCGTGGTCGATGCCGGCTATCACGCTGGTGGGGTTGGAGACATAGATGCCCTTGCTCACTACCGACGTTGGTCCGCTTATACGCCAGTTCCGGGAGGTGTTGGTCCGATGACGATATCTGCGCTCCTTGAAAACACAGTCGTCTCGATGGAGAGCCAGAACGTGTGAGCAAATCTGAAGCCGACCTGCCGACCCCTCTTGACACGACCCAACGGTTTCTCGATGTAGCAATAGCGCAATTCTCCGAATTGGGCATAACTCATCTCGAGGTTGTCTTTGCTACAGATGAATGGGAGGATCTTAAGGAATTCGCGGAATCGAGGTTTGCTGAGATTAGAGACATCAGTCGCTCACACGAACGACAGATCCGACTCGTGCGACTGCACGCTATGTTCCCGGAGATGCTCCGTTGGCTTTTCCCAGATCCCCTGAAGCTATTTTGCGAAGCCATGTGGGGACAAGACCCGTTGTGCATCCAGTCCCAGCTTTTCCTCAAGCCGCCGATGGCGAATGGCATGGGCTTTCACCAAGACACATTCTATATAAAGGCTCGGCCCTGGACGCCCTTGGCACTGTGGATCCCGCTTGAGGATGCGGATGAAGAGAACGGATGCTTGGTCTTTGCTCCTCGATCGCATGCATTAGGTCCAATTGAACACAAAAAACATGAGCCTGCCGGCGATACTGCTGTAGCAAATCCCCAGCGCTTTACGGACATCCACATGCGCCTTCCCGAAGGAATGGTCACAGCTTCTGTTTGCGTACGCGAAGGCGGATGCTTGTTGTTTGATGGGGACTTGATCCATGGATCGCTTCCTAATATCTCGAACTCGCGAACGCGCAAGTCAATGGTTCTGCACTTCGTGCCGGCAGGGACAACGCATATTTCAAAGTTTCATTGGCCGCCAATTGATTCACGCGGCCGAAGTATTGCAATGGATATCTTGGAGTAGCCAACTAGACTACTATATCACAGAGAAATTATGTCGTCACCTTCGGTGATGCTATTAATCTGCTCACTGCGCTGACCTGGAAATACGTAGACAATGCATCTGGGCTTTCTTCAGAATAAAAGCTCTAGTTCTGACTAGATGAATAGCGTCGTGCTGCCCTGTGCTCACCAGCTCGATGATCCAGCTGACACCACCCCACTGCTCGCGGTTCTACTCGGTGGCATTGCGGGACCTGATCAGCCAGCGCACCTGGCGGCCATGGCTCGCCTCGAAATCGCAGATATCAACTGGGAAGTGCCGGTGCCGTCGGAACAGGGAGGTTATCTGCTGATTGAGCCGTCATTGGTTGTTCTTGACCGCCAGGAGCAAGTCGGCACCCTGCTCGACGGCGAGTTGAAAAGCGCGATAGAGGTGTGTAGCGCATCCGCCTGTATCGACACATCGTCGAGTTCCAGGTTGCCGAGAAGGGTCTTGAGGGCCACATGCTCATGTGATTCGCCGGTGTTGTCAGCCGACATCGAAAACTGGGCCAGCGCCGACACCAAAAGTGAGCCACC
>ERZ888423.1631-NODE-1631-length-18859-cov-31.614710_pt1 | contig 18859 bp, 17 predicted proteins | sample MGYA00520523_ERZ888423 | MGnify/ENA primary metagenome ERZ888423 (study PRJEB32303, sample SAMEA104408611) | aquatic metagenome | biome: Brackish water; feature: Pelagic; material: water | place: Baltic Sea | collected 2014-06-08T10:24:00 | depth 30,27 m ...
CTTGCATCGCCTTTCACCATGGCGATCAAAGCTCTCATGTTCAGGCATCCCACTTTGGACGTGGTTATTGTTCGTTTGGGCAGAATAAAATAAAGAGACTTGCCAGGGCCATCGGTTTCGAACAATGGCAAAAGCGTGAAAGTCTCCGATATCCAAGTTTCCTCGAAGGCTTTGCTGTCAGATGTACACGCAGTTTCTTGAGTATGCGTAAGTGATCAGTTCCTGGCCGACTGGAATGTGCGACATTTCCCTTTCAGGCCGGAAGGTGGGCATTGATTCATTGATCTATCGGTTGTATTCTTGTAATCTTTGGCGGGTAATCATTGAAGTGATGCGGGCAAAGCTTGGCAATGCCTTGGCGACTGAGTTGCCCGCATTCTTGTAGGTATGAATGAACGGCATTCGATGCGAAATGTTGATATGATCCATGATTAACCGCAGCCATTGAACGTGTTGGTGATTTTATGGCCTTCATGAGTTGTCTCAAGAAAGTAAACCATCAAAGGATCAGTGTTTAAGCCCATGCACTTTGAGCGGTCAAGTAGATTGCTTTCGCGATCAGCGAAAAGCACCTACTGTTTTGCGTTGAACCGTCTAATCGCTCTGCCGCTGTCATGGCCGCCACAATTTATCTCCACTGGAGCGCCACCCCCTACACCTGGGTGAGGTCAGGGATTTACCACACGATCGTGGCTGGTGATGGACATCTGCACCGGCTGCATTCCTACACGATGGATCTCAACGCCCATACCTGGCGGCGCAACAGCAATGCCGTGGCCATCTCCTGTGCCTGCATGGGCGGCAACCCTGATCCATGGACGATTCCTCCCACCGAGGCCCAGCTCGAAGCGATGTGCCAGGAGGTGGCGGCAGTGGCGCGCAGCTGGAACTGGCGAGCCGATGAGATCACCATTCAGCGCGTGATGACCCACGCGGAAGCGGCCGCCAACCGCGATGGCCGTTTGATGCACGACAACTACGGCCCGGTGGCCTGGGGCGGCAGTGGCGAACGCTGGGATTTCATGCAACTGCGCAAGGATGGCCCCGCCGACGGTGGCGAGCAGCTGCGGCGACGGATTCGTGCCTTGCTCGACCCAGCCCCACCCGCCCCAACCCAGTGCTTCTGCCGCCAGCTCGATGAAGGGCCGCACAGATTCCTGTTGCCCAGTGGTGATCACGAAATCTTCGGATGTTTTCTGCTGCAGCATCAGCCTCTGCATCTCTATAACATCGCGCGCATGGCCCCAATCGCGCAGCGAATCGATGTTTCCTATAAAGAGGAATTGATCGAGGCCAGCGGCAATGCGCGCCAAGCCACAAGTGGTCTTGTGGGTGACGGAAGGTTCGCCCCGGCGGCAGCTCTCGTGGTTCAACAGGATTCCATTGCAGGCAACCATCCCGTGGACTTCCCGGTGGTTCATCGTGATCCAGTAGGCACAGAATTACTACTGGCTCTGCGCTTGATCCCAGGCATCTTGCACCCTTTGTCGAGCAGAAACTCGCACAGATAGCTGCCATCCTGGCCAGTGATGCCAGTGATGCCAGTGATGCCAGTGATGCCGCTGATCAAGGCTGTTTTCATGCCAGCGGGCTCCGGTGCCGGAACGTTGTTTTGGATGTCTCGTTCTGCCCAGTCAGGCCTGCTGGCTCGGTCCAGTTGCTTGGCGCATCAAGCTGTCAGCAGTCATGAAAAAGCCAGGGGCGAACCCCTGGCATGGAAACAGGATGCAGCGCTGGCTCAGTCGCGGCGGCCGCCGCCATTGAGGGCGATGATCAGGCGCAGAATGAAGATGAAGAGGTTGATGTAGGTGAGATACATGCCCAGGGCGCCGGCCAGATATTGGTCGTCGTTGTAGGTGCGAGGCATCGTGTAGAAGTCGAGGAAGGCGGCTCCCACGAACAGCACGGTGCCGAAGCCGGCGATCAGCAGCTCAAAGCCGTTGCCACCGAAGCCGGGGATGAAGATGCCGCCCACAACCTGCACCACCATGGCGATGATCAGGCCGAGGATGCCTAGGCCCACCACGCCACTCAGGGCTTGGCCCAGGTTGTCGCTCATGCGCCGGCCCACCATCGAGGCCACCACGAAGGTGATGCCGGTGGCCAAGGCCGCGGTGCCAATCGCGCCGATGCCCGCGGTGCCGATGGCCATCGCCACGATGCCGCTGAGCGTGAAGCCCGTGATCAGGCTGTAGATCGCCAGGATCGGCAGCGCCGTGCTGTTGTTGCCCTTCATCGCCACGTTCTGGGCGACGAAGAACAGGATGAAGTTGCCGATCAACGCCACCCAGAACAGGGGCATGAACAGCGGAGTGCCGATCATCGATAGGCCGCCGACCACACCGCCGGCGGTGAGCACCATGCCACCGCCCACATAGGGCAGGGCCTTGTTGACGACGTTGGGGCCGACGAGGGCGCTGCCTTGTGCCTCCCGAATGGCTTGCTGAAAATTGCTGCTGGCCGGCATTGCGCTCCAGTGGAACGAAACTCCATCCATCCTGCCAGCGGGTTTCGGCCAGTGGGCGCCTCCACGCCTGCTGGGGGGTGTGGATCTCCCTATGCCATCGGAGCGGACCCTTCAGTCTTTGTGACCGGGTTCCGGCCAGAGCCGGACGCCCAACACCGCCACGCCAGTGCCGATGAACGATTCAACGAAGCGCAGGAGGGCGTTCAGGCCCGGGCTCAGCTTTGGATCCAGGCTGCCGGTGACCATCACCACGATCACCGTGATCGCGGCCAGGCGGCCATGGGTGGGAATGTTGACGGCGGAGCACAGCCACACCGTGGCGAAGATCGCCAGGGCCATGCCGACGGGGTGAAAGGGCAGCAGTAACAAGTACACGGCGCTGGTGACCGCCCCGATTGCCGATCCCAGAATGCGCAGGGAGGCGGAGGAGGTCGTTTCCTTGCGCGTGGACTGGGTCACCACGATTGCCGAGATGGCCGACCAGAGGCCGCCGATCTTGGGCAGATAGCCTGGAAACAGGCTGGTGAACCAGAATCCGAGCACATAGGCCACAAGGGCCGCCACTGCGATTTCGGCAGGAATGCGGAGTCGTTCAGTGCTGTTCATGGTGCGCGGCCGCGTTGCTGGCTGCCAAATCGCTGTTGAGCCTTCGGTGCCAGCCCGTTGGCATCCCGGTTGGCGTAGGCGGTCACCAGCCGCTGCACCAGCGGGTGGCGCACCACATCGGCCGCCGTGAGCTCGCAGATGGCCACGCCCTCAACCCCTTGAAGCACCTGGGCCGCCTCCACCAGGCCGCTGAGCTGATCGCGCGGCAGGTCCACCTGGGTGGGATCACCCGTGACCACCATGCGGGAGTTCTCCCCCAGCCGCGTGAGCACCATGCGCATCTGAGTTGCTGTGGTGTTCTGGGCTTCATCGAGGATCACGAACGCATCGGCCAACGTGCGGCCACGCATGTAAGCCAGCGGCGCCACCTCGATCACACCTTTTTCCAGCAGCGCGCTGGTGCGTTCCGCCCCCAGCAGGCTGTGCAGCGCGTCGTAGAGGGGGCGGAGGTAAGGGTCCACCTTCTGTTGCAGATCGCCGGGGAGGAAGCCCAGCCGTTCGCCGGCTTCCACGGCAGGCCGGGTGAGGATCAGCCGCTCCACCCGCCGTTCATTCAGCATGCGCACCGCCTGCACGGTGGCCAGGAACGTTTTGCCGGTACCTGCCGGCCCGAGCGCCAGGGTGAGGTCGTGGCGTTCCATCGCCTCCACGTAGCTGCGCTGGCGCAGCGTGCGCGGACGCAGCAGCTTGCCGGCCTGGCTGCGGGCCAGCACCACATTGCCCAGGTCGCGATGTTCGGCGCTGCGGCCGGTGTCGAGCGCCACCAGGGCGGTTTGCACATCCACGGCACCAACAGCCTGGCCTTCCTGCCAGAGCGGGCGCAGCAGATCAACCAGCGCGACGGCCCGCTCGCGCTGGTTGTTACGTCCCTGAATCGACAGATCGAGACCCCGCAGCACCATCGAGACACCGGTGAGTGCCTCGATGTGATGCAGGGTGGCTTCCGCTTCGCCAGCCAGTGCCAGCGCTGCCGATGGATTCGGCAGCGCGATGAGCGTGCGGGAGGAAGAGGTGTCGGCCCCGGTCATGGGGCGCGCCCTCAAGCGGCCGCAGAAGCAGTGGGTTCAGGTTCGGCGGCAGCGGCTTCCGAAGCTGCAGCGGCGGCTTCTGCGGCTGCAGCAGCCTCAGCGGCTGCCGCCGCAGCTTCAGCTTCCTTGGCAGCAGCTTCGGCGGCTTCCTTGGCAGCGGCTTCAGCAGCGGCGGCTTTGGCCTCAGCTGCTTCCTTTTCAGCCTGCTTAGCGGTGGCTTCGCGGGCAGCAGCCTGCTTGGCCTTGCCGACCGTTTCGCCCGGACGGACCGTTTTCTCGATCAGGCCGCCCTTTTCCAGCAGCGAACGCACCGTGTCGGTGGGTTGGGCGCCTTGGCCCAGACGCACACGGATCGCTTCGGCGTCGAGGCGGGTTTCTTTCGTGCGGGGGTTGTAGAAGCCCAGCTCCTCCAGCGGCCGGCCATCACGACGTGATGTGCTGTTGGTGGCAACCAAGCGGAAGCTCGCTTCCCGCTTCTTGCCGAACCGCTTCAGGCGGAGCTTGATCATCGTGGCGCAGTCATGAAGATGGCAGTCCCTAACCGTACAACAGCCCTCACAGCCACCCCCTGCAGGCGGCGCTTGCTCACAGCTGGCCGAAACCCTTGCGCTTCTTCGCGGGCCGGTTGGCCTTGCGCGCGCCGCCACCACCGGCAGCGGCCGGCATCCCCGGGAATCCGGGCATGCCACCCATTCCGGGCAGGCCGCCACCCATTCCGGGCATCCCTGGCATCCCCGGCATGCCGCCGCCGCGGGTCATCTGCTGCATGAAGCCGCGCATCTTCTGAAAATCGGCCAGCACCTTGTCGACATCCGCCGGAGTGTGGCCGCTGCCGGCGGCGATGCGCCGCCGGCGCGACGGTTGGGCCGCCAGCAACTGCGGTTGCTGGCGTTCGTTCTCGGTCATCGAGCCGATCATCGCCTCGATCCGCTTGAGCTGGGCCTCGCCTTGTTTGAGCATGCCGTCGTCGATCTTGTTCATGCCCGGGATCAGCTTCATCAGCCCGCCGAGCGATCCCATGCGCTTGATCATGCGCATCTGCTGAACGAAGTCGCTGAAGTCGAAGGAGGCTTCCTGCAGCTTCTTCTGCATGCGCTCCACATCGCCGATCTCCACCTCCTTCTGGGCTTTCTCCACCAGGGTGAGCACATCGCCCATGCCCAGGATGCGGCTGGCCATCCGCTCCGGGTGGAAGGGCTCGAGCGCCTCCACCTTTTCGCCGGTGCCGATGAACTTGATCGGGGCGCCACTCACTTTGCGGATCGAGAGCGCTGCACCACCGCGCGAGTCACCGTCGAGTTTGGTCAGCACTGCTCCGGTGATGCCCACCTGCTCGTGAAAGGCGCGGGTGAGATCGGCTGCTTCCTGGCCGATCATCGAATCGACCACCAGCAGCACCTCATCGGGCGCCGCCACGGTGCGGATCCGCACCATCTCCTCCATCATCGCGGTGTCGATCTGCAGCCGGCCGGCGGTGTCCACCAGCACGGTGTCGAAGCCTTCAGCGCGGGCCTTGGCTACACCGGCGGCGGCGATGTCTTCCGGTTTGGCGTCGGCCCCCAAGCTGAACACCTCCACGCCGATCTGCTTGCCGAGGGTCTGCAGCTGCTCGATGGCGGCAGGCCGGTACACGTCGGCGGCCACCAGCAGGGCGCGCCGGCCTTGCTCCTTGAGGTGGAGGCCCAGCTTGGCGGTGGCGGTGGTTTTGCCCGCCCCCTGCAGACCGGCCATCAGCACCACCGTGGGGGCCTGATCGGCATGGGCAAGCGGCGCGTTCTCTCCGCCCATCACCTCCACCAGCGCCTGATGCACCAGCTGGATGAACTGCTGATCCGGGCTCACCCCGCGCACCACCTCGGCACCGACGGCGCGCTCGCGCACATCAGCGATGAAGCCCTTGACCACATCGAGGCTGACATCGGCCTCCAGCAGGGCCCGGCGCACCTGTTGCAGCGCCCCGTCCACGTTGGTCTCGGTGATCGTGGCCTGACCCCGCAGGCTCTTGACCGCGTCTTCAAAACGCAGAGAAAGTTCGTCGAACATGGAGCGAAGCGCCGGCGGATCGTGAACCGATCGTAAAAACATGCCGGGCCGGGTTCCGCCACTCCTTCAGCAGGCCAGCCTGCAGGTCAGGCGTTCCGTTCAGGGCCGTGGGCGGAAGCCGGCCACCTTCCACACCTCGCCCTCGCGGCCGAAGACGTAAAAATTGCGCAGCTTGGTCGTAGGGGTGCGCCCGATCACCTTGCCCTGCGCGTCGAGCGCGGTGTCGCTGTAGCGGATCTCCACCGCCGCGACGATCCGCTTCGGCGCGAGGGTGTTGATGCGGAAGTCCTGGATCTCGGCCGTCACCTGCTCGCGGCTCACGCCCCGCGCGCGGTTGCGTCGTTGCTCGTCCTGGAGATCGCGCACCAGTTTTTCCTGGGCCAGATCCGCCGGCGGAGTGGCGGGGTTCTTGCCATCGAGCGCTGCGGCTTTGCTCTGCAGCCAGGCTTCCAGCAAGGCGCGCAGTTGGGCCGCGTTCGGTTCAGCGCTGGTGAGTGGCAACGCTGCCGCTGGACGAGCCGGCGGTGGGTTCACCGCAGTGGGGTTCTTGGCAGGGGTGCCTGCTGGGGCCGTGAAGGGGCCGGCGGCGCCCCCTCCCGGCGCGGGCTGCTTGCCGGGGGTGACTGGCGACAAGGGCCGCAGGGCCATCATCCCCGCCAGGCCGGCGGCAACAAAGGTGCCCACCAGTACCGCGGCCGCGGTCAGGCGGCCCCAGCTGGGCAGTGCCTTCCAGCCGGCGGTGCCAAGGGGCGCTCGCCTGGGTCGGAGGCTGGTGCTGGGCCGCGCCGGAGCGGTTGCCGCTCCCGCAGTGGGCTCCAGTGGATCCGGCCAGCGCATCGGATCTTCAGCGACGGAGGCAGGGGGTAGGGGCGCCGGAGCCGCAAGGGCAGAAGCCGTGCTGACTGGCGGAGCTTTGGAGAGGGCAGGAGACGTGGTGAGCGGCGCAGGCGCTTCTACGCCTGATGGGCTCTGCAACGCGCGGGCCTGGCGCCGGTCGAGCTGCTCCACGTAGGCCTGCACATCGCGGTCGGCGAAGTAGGCCTCCAGGTCGGGGTCGGCTTCGATGTCGCGGTAGCCGGCGAGCACGTCGCGCCGCAGCCAGTCGCAGCAGTAGGCGCAGAGCTGGGCCAGCGGCTCGCTCCCCTGTTCTGCCGCCCAGGCGCGCAGGGCGGGTTCGGCGCCCTGAATGAAGCAGGCCTCCGCCGTGGCCACCCGCCCCAGCAGCAGGTGCTGGCAGGCGAGAAAGGGTTGCAGGCCCGGTTGACCACTCGCCTCCAGCCGCAGCTGGGCGGCGGCGATGCGTTCCGGTTTGCGCTGGGCGAAGCCGGAGGCGGTGAGCGCCAGGCTGGCCAGGAATTCCGCCGTCGCCGAGCCGGCGGTGGTGGTGGCGTTGCCGCTGGCCCAGCGGCTGAACAGGTCGACCTGCTCCTGCACCGTCAGGTACTGGCGGATCTGCTTGAAGAAGTCCTGGAAGTCTTTCCTCGGCAGGGCCGGATCCCCGTCGCCCTCAAGCCCGCCGCGGCGCTCCACCAGCATCTCCAGCAGCTTCAGCCCTTCGGCGCGCTCCTCGGTGGCGCTCAGATCGCGCCGCAGCAGATCCAGCACCCGAAACGGCAGCAGGTCGGCCAAATCGCGCTCCATCTGACGTTGTTGCTCCGGTTGGCGGCCTGTGCGCCGCATCAAGGTGATGCCCTCCTGGAGCAGCTGGGCTGCCCGCTCAAACAGACGCCGCCCTTGCAGCTCCCTGGCGCCCAGGCGGCAGGCCTCCCCCGCCAGCAGGGTGAGATCCGCCTCCCGGTGGCTGCCCAGCGCCGGCGCCTGCGGCGGTTGCAGGCAGCGGCGGGCCGCATCGAAGGCCTCGATCGCCTGCCCCGCTTCCAACAGCAGCAAAAGGGCTCCGATCTCACGGGAGTGAGGCACGTCCAGGCCCGGTGTCAGGGCGCCGCCCTCGGTGTCGAGCGCCATCAGCTCAGCTTCGTAGGCCTGTCGGCGCACTGGATCGCTGAGCAGATCAGCGCTGTCGCGCAGCAGCACGGCGCGGGCCTCCAGGGCCGCAGCGGTGAAGCCCTGTTCCGGCGGCCGGTCGAGCCGCTGCTGGAGGGTGTGCAACACCGTCTGGGCGTCGGTGGCCGGTCTCACCCCCAGAAGTTGGAAATGGTCGATCGGCAGTTCCAACCCTGGCGACTCGCAATCCCGTGGCACGGGCTTGGCAGGGAGTGTAGGCAGAGGCATCCATTTTGACTCTGTTGGCGGAACAGACCTCGTACAGTCGGCGCTCAGAAGTTCCGCCGGCCCTGCCATGACCCAGGACATCGCTGTTCCGGCCAGGCCGGAGGCCACCCCGCTCAGCAGCCATTCGGAAAGGCTCGCGTCCTATTACACGGCGGGGCCCACATCCGTGAGCCGCGAAGACGGGCTGATCCTCTACCGGGACATGACCCTGGGGCGGCGCTTCGAAGACAAGTGCGCGGAGATGTACTACCGCGGCAAGATGTTCGGCTTCGTGCACCTCTACAACGGCCAGGAGGCCGTGAGCACGGGCGTCATCAAGGCGATGAAGATGCAGCACGACTGGTTCTGCAGCACCTACCGCGACCATGTGCATGCCCTCAGTTGCGGCGTGCCGGCTCGTGAGGTGATGAGTGAGTTGTTCGGCAAGGCCACCGGCTGCAGCAAGGGGCGCGGCGGCTCCATGCACCTGTTCTCCAAGGAGCACCACCTACTGGGCGGTTATGCCTTCATCGGCGAGGGCATTCCGGTGGCCCTTGGCGCGGCGTTCACCAGCCGCTACAAGCGCGACGCGATGGGGGATGCCAGCAGCGATGCGGTCACCGCCGCCTTCTTCGGCGATGGCACCTGCAACAACGGCCAGTTCTTCGAATGTCTGAACATGGCGGCGCTCTGGAAGCTGCCGATCCTGTTCGTGGTGGAAAACAACAAGTGGGCGATCGGCATGGCCCACGACCGTGCCACCAGCGATCCGGAGATCTGGCGCAAAGCCGCCGCCTTCGGCATGGCCGGAGAGGAAGTCGACGGCATGGACGTGCTGGCGGTGCGGGCCGCGGCCCAGCGGGCGGTGGAGCGGGCCAGGGCGGGCGAAGGCCCCACCCTGCTGGAGTGCCTCACCTATCGCTTCCGCGGCCACTCCCTGGCCGACCCCGACGAACTGCGCAGCGAGGCGGAGAAGGCGTTCTGGGCGCAGCGCGATCCGATCAAGGCGCTCGCCGGCCATCTCACCACCCACGGCCTTGCCAGCGCCGAGGAGCTCAAGGCGATCGAGAAGGAGATCGACGCGGAGGTGGCCGATGCCGTCAGCTTCGCCCTGGCGGCGCCCGAGCCCGATCCCACCGAGCTCACCCGCTACATCTGGGCCGAAGACTGAGCCCTGCCGCAGCCCCTCACAGGCGGCTGGGCACGCGGTGGGTGAGGCTGCGCAGCTTGCGCAGCGCCTTGAGTTCCACCTGCCGCACCCGTTCGCGGGACACATCAAGCTGACGGCCGATCTCGGCCAGGGTGTGGCGGTCATCGCCGTGCAACCCGAAGCGGAGTTCCAGCACCTGCCGCTCCTGTTCGGAGAGATGGCTGAGCCAGCGATTGAGCTGCTCGTGGTGCATGCCGCGCTCCACCGCATCGAGCGGTTCCTCGTTGGCGGGATCGGCGATCAGATCACCCAGGAAGCTGCGGCCCTCTTCGCCGTTCACGGGCGCATCCAGGCTGGAGGTGGTCAGTGCCTGGCCCAGCAGGGCATCGAGTTCTTTGATCGGCATCGCCATGGCTTCGGCGATTTCGCGGCGGCTGGGCATGGCACCGAGCTTGTGGGCCAGATCGAGGCTGACGCGGCGGATGGCCGTGAGCCGTTCGCTCAGATGCACTGGCAGGCGGATGGTGCGTGACTGACAGGCGATCGCGCGGGTCATGCTCTGGCGGATCCACCAGAAGGCATAGGTGGAGAACTTGTAGCCGCGGGTGGGATCGAACTTCTCCACGGCCCGCTCGAGGCCGAGCGATCCTTCCTGGATCAGGTCCAGCAGCTCCAGACCCTTGCCCTGATATTTTTTGGCAACGCTTACCACCAGCCGGAGGTTGGCTTTCATCATCCGCTGCTTGGAGCGGCGGCCGATCCGGATGGTCTGGCGCTGTTGATCGGTGGGATGAACCGGCTCAGTGGGTTGGGTGAGCAGCATCATGGCCTGCACCTGATTGCCCAGTTCGATCTCTTCTGCAGGGGTGAGCAGCGGTTCCCGGCCGATGGAGGTGAGATACCAGCTGATCGGATCCCCGCCGCGGCTCCGACTGCTTTTTTCGCCCTGGAGGCTGGAGGCTGTCATGGAGGAGCCTGTGCCCGCTGTTAGGCGTCACTATCCAGTCTGTTTTTTAAAAGGGGGTGTGATTTCAGCAACCTTTCAACTTTCTGCGTGCAAAAGGAAACATTGGTCGGTTTGATTGAACGATTCGAGCATGTTTCGCCTCCTTCAACCGCCATTGCCCAGGGCCGCAGCCACCGCTTGGGGCGTGGTCTGCCCTGCCCCTCGCTGCCGCCCGCAGGCCAGGCCCGCCTCGGCATGCTCCAACACCGCCGCCGCCAGCAGTGCCCCATCCCCGGCGGCGGCACAGGCGCCTCGCCCGGCCGCGTACCCCGCCAGCACATCCCCCAGGCCGGCCCGGGCGGCGGCGGCGGCGGCATGGAGCACTTGCCAGCGCCACCCATCGGCAGCGGCCACCACGGTGCGGGCCCCCTTGAGCGCCAGGCTCACCCCGCACCGCTGCGCAGCGGCGGCGGCGGCCCGTAGCGGCGGCTCGCCGGCCAGGTCGGGAAACAGCCGGGCGAACTCTCCCTGGTGAGGGGTGAGCCAGGTGGTTCCGGCCCGGCCCCGCAGCCATTCCTCCGGCGCTCCAGCAGCACCGTCAGCCAGACGGTTGAGCCCGTCGGCATCAAGCACCAGCAGGCCCGGAAAGCGGCGCAGGGCCTCCCAGCCGTGCGCTTCGTGGCCCGCGTCGCAACCAGCCCCGCTGCCGCGGCCGATGCCTGGCCCCACCAGCAGGGCATCGAGCCGCTCCAGCAGCCCGGGAGCTGCCAGGTGCGCCAGCGCCAGCCCGCCGCCGGCCAGCTCCTCCAGCGCGGCGCTGATCACAACGTGAGGCTGCACCATCCAGATCCTCTCCGCCAGGCCGCGGGGCAGGGCCGCCCGCAGGCTGCCGCAGCCGCTGGCACTGGCTCCCAGCAGGCTGAGCTGGCCGGCGCCGGGATAGGCGGCGCTGCCGCTCACCACCAGCAGGCGGCCCCGCGCGTATTTGCTGGCTGCCTCCGGCCGTTGGGGCCTGGGCGCGCTGGCCCGGTCGCTGCCCAGCAGCGCCAGCGGTTGATCGGCGGGCAGATCCGCCAGCAGCGCCGCCGGCAGCCCGAGCTCGAGGCGCTCCAGCTGACCCACCCAGGCCAGGGCCGTGTCCTGAACCAGCCCCTGCTTCAGCAAGCCCAGGCAATAGGTGATGGTGGCGCAGGCGGCCACAGGGCCCAGCGGCCGGCCACTGTCGGCGCAGAGGCCGGTGGGCACATCGATCGCCACCAGCCGGCCGCCCATCAGCCGTTGGCGTTGCTCCAGCAGGGCGGCGATCAGCGGCTCTGGAGGTTGCTGCTGGCCGCTGCCGAACAGGCCATCGACCCACAGCTCGGCCGCCGCCGGATCGGGAGGCTCCGCCAGGCGCTCGATGCCCAGCCAGGCCGTATGGCGCAGATGGGCGTCGGTGAGGGGTTTGTGGCGCTCGAACGGGCTCCACAGCCGCACGGCGACACCGGCCAGGTGCAACTCCCGCGCCACCACCAGCGCATCGCCGCCGTTGTGGCCCGGCCCCACCAGCACCAGCACGCCAGCGCGCAGCAGCTCGGGCCGCCCCAGCAGCGCCCGACTGATCGCCAGGGCTGCCTTCTCCATCAATGCCTCCACCGGCAGTCCGCTGGCAAACAGGCGCTGTTCCAACGCCGCCATCGGTGCGGATTCCACCAGCAGGTGGGCGGCATCACGGGCGGGCCAGCAGGTCATGGCAGCACTCAAGGGGCGGTGCCCAACCGAGCTGGGCGCTTCGCTTCATGATGGAGACGCCCCGACGCTGCGCACTCGCGCCGGCGGCACTGCTTCCTTTGGCTTCCTCCCCCTCCGCCACGACCGGCGCCCCAGCTGCCTCTGCTGCCGCCCCTGCCGCTGCCGCGATCGGCCGCCTGCGTGGCTGGCCCGGCGAGCATCGCGTGGCGGTGGGGCTCTCTGGTGGCGTCGACAGCTCGCTCACCGCGGCGCTGCTCCTGGAGGCTGGCTGGCAGGTGGAGGGGCTCACCCTCTGGTTGATGAGCGGCAAGGGAGCCTGTTGCGCCGAAGGGCTGGTGGATGCAGCCGGGATCTGCGAACAGCTGGACATTCCGCATCACGTGGTCGATTCGCGGGCCCGCTTCGAGGAGCAGATCGTCGGGTTTCTGGTGGAGGGCTATGCCGCCGGGGTCACGCCCCTGCCCTGCTCCCGCTGCAACCGCGAGGTGAAGTTCTCGCCGATGCTGGAGTGGGCGCAGCGCGAACGCGGCATCACCCGGATCGCCACTGGCCACTACGCCCGCCTGCGGCACGCGCCCGAATCGGTCGGTCGCACCCAGTTGCTGCGCGGCCTGGATGCGCGCAAAGACCAGAGCTATTTCCTCTACGACCTTCCCCAGCACGTGCTCAGCCGGCTGGTGTTCCCGCTCGGGGAGCTCACCAAGGCAGACACGCGGCTGGAGGCGGAGCGCTATGGGCTGCGCACCGCCAAAAAACCCGAATCCCAGGACCTCTGCCTGGCCGATCACCACGGCTCGATGAAGGCGTTTCTGGATGCCTACCTGTCACCGCGCCAGGGGGAGATCGTGCTGAGCGATGGGCGGGTGCTGGGCCAGCACGACGGCATCGAGCATTTCACCATCGGCCAGCGCAAGGGTCTGGGGGTGGCCTGGAGCGAACCGCTGCATGTGGTGCGTCTCGATGCCGCCATGAACCGGGTGGTGGTGGCGCCGCGGGCCGAGGCGGGTCGGGGGGGCTGTGTGGTGGGGGCCATCAACTGGGTGTCGATCGATCCGCTCGAGGCGGCGCTGGATCTCGACGTGCAGGTGCGCTACCGCAGCGCTCCGGTGGCGGCCCGGCTCACGCCCCTGGCCGCTACCGCCGCCGACACGGCCGCTGGTCGGCCCAGCCGTGCCCGCCTGGAATTCGCTGAGGAGCAGTTTTCGATCACCCCCGGCCAGGCGGCGGTGTTCTACGCCGGGGAGGTGCTGCTGGGCGGCGGCTTGATTGCCTCAGAGGTTCACCAGTAGGGATCAACCGCCAGCTCCACCTGCAGGACGGCGCTGTCGCCGGCGGGAACGGTGGCGATGCAGGCCCTCAGCACCTCGCCATTGACGTCGATTTCGCAGGCACCGCAGCTGCCGCCGAGGCAGCCGGTGGGAATCACCACCCCGGCCGCGGCGGCGGCCTGCAGCCAGTCGCTGCCCACCGGCGCGCTTGTGGTGCTGCCATCCGGCCACTGGATCACCACCACGGGCGCTGGGTTCGGCGGGACCTCAGGCATGGCGGGGCGAAGGGGGGAGGGCGCCATCGGAATGGGGAACACTTGCGTTCAGCAGCGGTGCCAGGTTCACCTCCGCCTCGAAGGCGTCGGCGAGGCGATCGAGCAAGCCCTCGCGCTGCAGGGTGTGGTGCGGCACATCCAGCGGCAGAGCGCTGAGCCCACGCGCTTCGCGCAGCTGATTGAGCCACTGCCGCCGCCAGCGGCCGTTTTCGAACAGGCCGTGCAGATAGGAGCCGGCCACCCGGCCCGACCACCAGCCCAACCCGGCGCCCGCTTCACCCGCCGCCAGGGGCAGGCAGCGAGCGGAATCGAGGCACTCGGTGTGCCCCTGATGCAGCTCGAAGCCTTCCAGTGGTGTGCCCGCCGCGGGCCAGCAGGCCAGCTCGCGGCGCTGCCGCAGGATTTTCCCTGCCACGAAGCGGGTGGCCAGTGGCAGCAGCCCGAGCCCGCGCCCATCCTCCCCAGCCGCCGTGCCGTCGCCTCCCTCCAGCCCCTGTGGATCTTCCAGCCGTTCCCCCAGCATCTGCAGGCCGCCGCAGAGGCCGAACAGGTGGCCGCCATCCGCCACGAAGCGCAGCAGCGCCGCCGCCAGCGGGCTGGCCTTGAGCGCCGCCAGATCCCGCAGCGTTTGCTTGCTGCCGGGCAGGATCACCGCATCGGGCTTGCCGAGCGGATCCCCTGGCCGCAGCCAGCGCAGCCGCACGCTTGGTTCGGCCTCCAGGGGATCGAAATCGGAGAAGTTGCTGATTGACGGCAGCCGCACCACGGCGATCTCCAGGTCTGCCTCGGGTTTGCGGGCCCGCCGTTCCAGCAGATCGAGTGAATCTTCCGGCGGGAAGAGCTCATCGAGCCAGGGCATCACACCGAGCACCGGAATCCCCGTTTCCTGCTCCAGCCACTGGCGTCCCGCGTCGAACAGCTGCCGCCGCCCGCGGAAGCGGTTGATCAGAATCCCCCGGATCAGCGGGCGCTCCACCGGCCTGAGCAGGGCCAGCGTGCCGACGATCTGGGCGAACACACCACCGCGTTCGATGTCGGCCACCAGCAGGCAGCGCGCCCGCAGGAACTGGGCCAGGCGCAGGTTGGTGAGATCCCGCGCCTGCAGGTTCACCTCCACCGGGCTGCCGGCCCCCTCCAGCACCAGCCGCCCGCCAGGATGGCTACGGCGCAGCTCCTCCAACCCCTGGCGAATCGCCTGCCAACCGGGGCGGAACCAGTCGCGGTAGTAGTGCTCGGCGCGAGCCGTGCCCACCGCACGCCCCATGTGGATCACCTCGCTGGTGCTGTCCCCCTGTGGCTTGAGCAGCACGGGGTTCATCGCCACCCGCGGCTCCAGGCCCGCGGCCCAGGCCTGCAGCGCCTGGCTGTAGGCCATTTCGCCGCCGTCTTCATCCACCCAGGCGTTGAGGCTCATGTTCTGCCCCTTGAAGGGCACGGGTGTTTCGCCGCGGCGCCGCAGCACACGGCAGAGCGCCGCCGTCATCAGTGATTTTCCGGCGCCACTGCTGGTACCCAGCACCATCAACGCTGGCGGCACGCGGCCGGAACCTGGGGCCGGCATGGTCACAGGCGCGGTCACAGGCGCGGCCGGTAGCGGCTGATCGCATGGCGCAGCTGTTCTTTCCAGCCGGCGGGTGGAATTTCGTTCCCCCAGCCCGCCAGCAGCTGGCGGCCCATGGGAGTGAGCCGCACCCGTTCAGTGAGCCCCTGGCCATCCACTTCACGACGCAGCACGCCGAGCCGGATCAGCCAGATGAACAGATTTTCGGTGTCGTCGGGCGTCAACCTGGTGCTGCAGAGCGTGTCCACATCGGCGCGGGCCCACAGCGCCACACTGCTGAGCGCTTCATGCTCCAGCAGGCGGTAGAGGTTGAGGCGAAAAGGCAGGCAGCGCATGGCGCTGGCGGCGCGAGCCAACGAGCGAGGGTTGTCCAGGATGGGGTCCATGGGTTGATTCTCCCCAATCCCTGCGCCGGCCGGCGGTGGCTTCCGCCCCCAGGCTGGGTGAGCAACCCCTGGTTCGCTCCCTTTTGCGCCTTGCTGTTGTCCCGCCCTACCGCCGTGTCCACTGCTCCCTTGGTGCTTGCTTCCGCCTCTCCGGCCCGCCGCCAGCTGCTGGAGCGGGCCTGCATTCCCCATCGCGCCCTGGCCAGCGGCTTCGATGAAGCCACGATCGTGGCCCCCGACCCCTGCGCGCTGGCCCGGCAGCTGGCCGCGGCCAAAGCTGAGGCCGTGGCCAGCGCTCTCGCCGGCGCCGCCCCCGCTGCCCACGGCCCGGAGCTCGTGCTGGGCTGTGATTCGTTGTTCGTGTTTGACGGCGAGATCCACGGCAAACCCAGGGACGCCCGCCAGGCGATCGAGCGCTGGCAGCGCATGTCTGGGTGCTGGGGCGAGCTGCACACGGGCCATTGCCTGCTGGGCAGCGGAGCGCCGCGCCTGGCCAGCGTGACCACCCGCGTGCACTTCGCCCAGCTCGAAGCCGCTGAAATCGAGGCCTACGTGGCCAGCGGTGAACCGCTCGGCTGTGCAGGTGGCTTTGCCCTAGAAGGCCGCGGCGGCCTGCTGTTGGAGCGGATTGAGGGCTGCGTGAGCAATGTGATCGGCCTCAGCCTGCCGCTGTTGCGCCGCTGGCTGAAAGATGCCGGCGACCCGCAAGCGAGCGCTTGAAGGGCTGAGAGTGGGTCAACGGAACAGGGTGTTGAACAGGTTCTGAAGGAACAAACCTGTTGGGTTGACGTCCTCAAAACCACCTTGCTGGCCCTGGTTGTTCCAACGGCTGTCCTGGGCCTCAAGCCTCAGGTCAGACCAGCGAAAGCTCACGTTGCCGTTGCGGTTGCTCACCTGCACAGGCCAGACACCGCTGGCATCCCTGAGCACAAGATTGCCTTGCCGGTTGAAGAAGCTGTAGCGGCGCCCATCGCCGAGCTCCACGTTGTAGGCCATGCCGCTCGACAATTCGCGCCGATTGAGCACGCAGTTGCCGTTGAAGAGGCGGCGGTTCCCCTGCCGCAGCTCACACGCGGTGCTGCCTTGACCTTGCTGCTGCCAATTGTTGTTGTTATTATTCCAACTGTTATTATCATTCCAGCCGCCGCTATTATTATTATTCCAGCCATTATTGTTGCTGTTGTTCCAGCTGTTGTTGTTGGATCCAGGGTTGCGCCAGGCGCCGTTGTTACCGAACAACTGCTTGCTCAACGCCTTGCTGATGTTCTTGCCGCCCCAGCCATCGTCCCAGCAGGTCTGCCGCCGCACATCGCAGACATCACCGTTGCTGAGCTTGAACTGGGTGGGACGGTTGCTGCCTGAGAGCTTGCGCTCCAGCTCCCGTTCGGCGCTGCGGCCGAAAAACTCCCGGGTGAGCCTCACCGACACCCCTGTGCGGTCAAAGCACATCTTTGTGGCCTGATCGCAGACCACGCCACTGCGTGGGTAATCGATCGTGGCTTTCTTGGCGGCCGCCGGCAAGGCTACAGCGAATGGCACCAAGGCCAATGGGAGGGCTGCTGCGGCAACCATGAGGCCTGCGGAGGGGCGGATGCTCAAGGGAAACTCGCGGTGTGTCTCAAAGCTACGAAGAGCCGAGGGAGCTCGCATCACTGGACTGTGTCCTACCGGCGGCAAAGCATCACCAAGTCTGTCTGGCCTGTCTGCCCATGAAAAAACCCCCGGCGGGGCCAGGGGTAGAGCAGAGGCCAGCGGAGCTCAGTCGAGGTCCGGCATGGCCAGGGTGGGCTCGGCCTTGCGGTCGATGCCCTTTTCGAAACCAGCTGCCGCAGCGCGGGCGCGGCCGGCATGCCAGAGGTGACCCACCAGGAAGAAGAAGGCGAGCACGAACTGGGTGGCCGAGAGCCACTGACGCACGTTCACGAAGTTCACCGAGTTGGGTTCGGTGATGATGCCGCCCACGGAGTTGAGGGAGGCGTTCGGTGCGTGGGTCATGTATTCAGCGGCCCGGCGCACTTGCCAGGGCTGAATGTCGTTCTGGAGCTTGTCGAGGCTGAGGCCATTGGGGCCACGCAGGGGCTCCAGCCAGGGACCGCGGAAGTCCCAGAAGCGCATGGTTTCACCACCGAAGATGATCTCGCCTGTGGGTGAGCGCATCAGGTATTTACCCAGACCGGTGGGGCCCATGGCCGAACCGATGTTGGCGCCGAGGCGCTGGTCGCGCACCAGGAAGGTGAAACTCTGGGCCTGGGAGGATTCGGCGTTGGTGGGGCCGTAAAACTCCGAGGGATAGGCGGTGTTGTTGAACCAGATGTAGGCCGAGGCGATGAAGCTCATGAAGCTCAGGGCGCCCAGGCTGTAGCTCAGGTAAGCCTCACCGTTCCAGATGAAGGCGCGGCGCACCCAGCCGAACGGCTTGCTGACGACGTGCCAGATGCCACCGAAGATGCAGATCAGGCCGAGCCAGATGTGGCCGCCGATGATGTCTTCCATGGAGTTCACACCGATGATCCAGCCCTCGCCACCGAAGGGGGCTCGGAACAGATAACCGAAGATCACACCGGGGCTGAGGGTGGGGTTGGTGATGATGCGCACATCGCCGCCACCGGGGGCCCAGGTGTCGTAGACACCGCCGAAGAACATCGCCTTGAACACCAGCAGCAGACAACCCACACCCAGCAGGATGAGGTGGTAGCCGATGATGTTGGTCATCTGGTTCTTATCACGCCAATCCTGAGAGAAGAAGGAGGAGTAGTTCTCCAGAATCTCCGGGCCGCGCAGGGCGTGATACAGGCCGCCCAGGCCGAGAACGGCCGAGCTGATCAGGTGCAGAACACCGACAACAAAGAAGGGGTAGAGGCTGGTGACCTCACCACCGGGACCGACGCCGTAGCCAAGGGTGGCCACGTGCGGGAACAGGATCAGGCCCTGTTCGTACATCGGTTTGTCAAAAGTGAAGTGGCTCACCTCGAACAGCATCATGGCGCCGGCCCAGAACACCATCAGGCCGGCGTGGGCCACGTGGGCCCCAAGCAGACGACCAGACAGGTTGATCAGGCGTGCATTGCCGGCCCACCAGGCATAACCGGTGGAGTCCAGGTCTTTGCCGCCGACGGCCGTAAGAGAAGGACTAGAGAGCGTTACCACGGGGCAGAACCTCTTCAGGGAAGACGAAGTTTTCATGCGG
>ERZ888423.1633-NODE-1633-length-18847-cov-7.637718_pt1 | contig 18847 bp, 20 predicted proteins | sample MGYA00520523_ERZ888423 | MGnify/ENA primary metagenome ERZ888423 (study PRJEB32303, sample SAMEA104408611) | aquatic metagenome | biome: Brackish water; feature: Pelagic; material: water | place: Baltic Sea | collected 2014-06-08T10:24:00 | depth 30,27 m ...
CCAACTGAGCACAAATGGCAGGTATTTCCATCAAAGATAATAGTGCCATGCCCCTTTAAAATTACTGTGCCGCCAAATATCATGTGGAGATCTTGTGCTGCCTTTAATCGATCAGCTTGAACAGCAGCAGGAGTTATTCCTAGTAGATTTGCAGCTTCACCAGGATGAGGGGTAATAATCAAATTGTGAGGTAATGACATTTGCTTAAAAGGCTCCATGCTTAGAAGTCTCAAGGCACCAGCGTCCAAGAGAATTGGTAGATTTTCTTTTTTTGTAAATATAAGCAACTTATATAATAGTTGTTCTGACCAATAATTTTGAAACATTCCTGGCCCACAGAGAAAAACCTCTGCCCAGGGAAAGTGCATTTCTAGGTTTTGAGCATTCTCACCACCGCAAACCATTACCTCAGGATTTCTGGCTAGCGCTGCAGAGATATATGCCTCTCTAGTAAGGAGTTTAACTAGACCAGCTCCTGTCTTAATGGCCGCTTCAGAGACTAAGATACCAGCTCCGCCATAACCTTCATCACCAGCAACAATAAGCAATTTCCCATGTTGCGCCTTATGCCCATCTAGCTTCCTGGTCGGAAGCAGAGATTGAACATCATGGATGCTCAAAGGTTTTACGCTAGACCCCGTTTCATTGCTCATGTTGTGATTTACTGCTAATTAATTTTAAAATTTATAATTCTATATAGGCCAGTCTATTGGATTTAAAAGAGCCGAACCATAACTCATTCTTAACTTTTACTCCGACTGTTCCAACGCCCATATTGCTACTCTTAAATGAATAAGTCTTTAGCTCGGCAAGGGTATCCCTATCTAATTTACTTACAGACCATGGCAAGGTGCAATTAATATTCCCTGTACATTTTGCAAAGTCCTGTAGTCCAAAGTTATGCCAAGTTACCCATATATATCCATCACGCAAGACTACATTATCTGGACCATTATTTTTAAATCTACCAACAATCTCAAGAGTCTCCAAGTCAAATAGGAGCGTCTCATCCCCTAGATTATAATTGACGGCTAATCTATTTTTCTCTAAATCTAACATAATGCCATTGGGGTAAGATCCCGCTGTTTCAATTAATTCTGAAAATTCTGAAGCAGGATTCCAAGTCACAACAAAACCCGTATCAAATTTAAAAAAGTAATTAAATACCCATTGATTTAAGGAGAGGTTTATATCAAACATATGAGATGCATAAAATGATCCATCAGGCTGCAAGCTTACATCGTTAAGGTAATATTTTTCATCAGTTGAAACGCACCCACGCCATATAGCAACCCAGCTTTCCCCTTGCTCTATAATTTCAAACATTTCAACTCTCTCATCAGGCAGATGACTTACTACCGCAAGTTGAAATTTCCCGTCATGTCGTTCGATGAGATCAATACCATGGGGCGCAATTATTTCATCGCTTGTTCTTGAGCAAGAGTTATCCCCCCAAGAGTTCACGCCAATAGTAATTGGGAGTATTTTTTTGGTTCTTGACGGAATATGAAAGAGAGCAAGCTTTCCAGGCAGGACCTCTTGGATAGGTTTTTGCCCGCCATATTCAGATAGAATAAAATAGTTATTATCTGGCGTTAAAGCTAGATCTTCTGGGTTGCTGAACCCACATACAACGTTTAACTCTTCATTGCTCTCACAGCCTGTGAGGGGCTGAAAAGGCACAACATTAGTGGATTGATAGATTCCAAATAGCCCTCCCAACAAAAGAATAGCTAAAATCAATAATAACTTTTTCATGTTACTTAGTACCCCATCTATCTAAATACTCATTAATAATTGAGATTAGGCCTATAGGCTCATCTAGAGGAATATGATGCGCAGCATGTTCAATGACTTCAATTGACATTCTGCCCTTAAACTCTTCTTTGATGTAACTCATAATTTTTGACCCTAGTAATAAACTGTTGCCGCCAGCAATAAACAGGCTCGGGCATTGAAAATTAAATTCATAGCCTTGAAGTCTTTTAAGGGTTGCAAATAATTTATCATCAAATCGCCATCTCCAACCAGCATCAACATTTTGTATGGAATACTCAGCTATATATCTAAGATACCAAAAATTTTTACAGTCTTGTGCAGGCATTAATCTGAACCTTTCTAGAATTGATACCTTGTCTTCATAGTACTTAATTTTTCTTAATGGCCCAGTACTAATGTGATCTTCGTAATCGTATGAGGGAGGTCTAATGGGAGAGTCAATCATGATTAAACCTGCTGCTAGTTCAGGAAACTCAGAGGCCATAAATCCAGCTAGGTGACCCCCAAGAGAATGCCCAACAAAATAAATTTTATGATTAGCAGGAGTAATATCTTCCTGATCTAGGATGGCCAATATTGAATCACTAAATCCTTCAAAATCATACTTAGCTCTATGGTTCGACTCACCCATTCCAGGAAGATCTGGTGCAATCACTGTAAAATCTTGAGTGAAGAGAGGGGCAATTGGGTCCCACCATCTTTTATGCGCTCCAGTTCCATGAATTAATATCACAATCTTATTTGTTTCTTCTCTGTCCCAAACTTGGTATTTCAAATTGCCCAAGGGGTGCTGTAAATCTTCTAGCCGAGGCTTAATCGCAATAGAGGCATGAAACCATGCCGGCGCTTGCTTAAGGTCATGTTCTAGTGATTCAGTGATTTCCATAAAGGCTTATTCTAATGGATAATAAATATCGATACTAATTATGAATACACCAATCAGACCAGCTGCCACAGTTATCCTAATGAGAGAGAGCCTTGATGGCTTTGAGATATTTATGGTCAAGAGGAGCACTAGGTCCTCATTTGGAAGTTTGTATGTATTTCCTGGTGGCAAAATTGATGCAGAGGACTCATCTCCAGCTATTTATAAGCACTGCGAAGGTCTAAGTGATGTTCAGGCTTCATCTAAGCTGAGCTTGCATGCTGATGGGTTGGCATATTGGGTAGCTTGCATTAGAGAATGTTTTGAAGAAGCAGGAATTTTGCTGACCAATAAGCACGATGATTTATTAAAAGATTCAAGTATGCTTGATGAATATAGGCAGCGGCTCAATTCACGCGACATCACATTCAATGATATATGCTTGAAGCACGAGCTTCGTTTGCGCGCAAATAACATTGTTCCATGCGCTCATTGGATTACCCCTGAAATTGAGCCCAAAAGATTTGATACCAGATTTTTTATTGCAAAAGTCCATGCAGAGCAATTAGGAGCCCATGATGGCTTTGAGTTAACAGAAAGTCTCTGGATTTCTCCTTCTGAAGCATTAAAGAAATTTCATGAAGGTGAAATGAATATGATTATGCCCACGATTAAAAACCTAACGAAATTAGATGAATTTTCATCCAGAGACGAAGTATTTAATTATTTTCAACAAATTGAAGATGGCGGTATCCCAGCTATCTTACCTAAGTTTATTAAGCAAGATGGGGCGTGGGTGGGTTTTTTACCAGGAGAGGATGGCTATGAAGAAGCATAAATCTATTATTCAACGTGTAACAGCACCAAATGGCAGCATGTTTACTGGGCCAGGAACTAATAGTTATTTGATTGGGGTGAATGATATGACTTTGGTTGATCCAGGTCCAAAAATTGATAAACACCTTTCTCATCTTCTTCAGCTTGGCGCAAATAACATTAAAAGAATTTTAGTGACTCATACGCACCCAGATCACTCTCCTGGCGCTAAAGTATTGGCAGACAAGCTTGGAGTTCCTTTAATGGGGCGACTAGTAGCCAAAGATGATTCTAGGCAAGATAAGACTTTTAAGCCTGATCGAGTTCTTCATCATGGCGACATAATAACCACGGAGGAGTACTCAATTGAAGTGTTGCATACGCCTGGACACGCATCAAATCACTTATGTTACTTAATTAAAGAAGAGGAGACCCTTCTGACAGGCGATCATATTATGAATGGCTCTACAGTTGTTATTGCCCATCCAGATGGTTCCATGAAGGAATATCTTGATTCTCTTGCGTTGCTTAAAAACTATCAATTTACAAGAATTGGCCCGGGGCATGGAGATTTTTTAGGGGATCCATTTGAGGTAGTGGACTGGATTATTGCGCACAGACTTAAAAGAGAGCAAAAGGTAGTCGAAAAACTAATGCTTCTAGCTTCCTGCTCATCAGATGAGCTGGTGAAGGAGGTTTATGATGATGTGGATTCAAAGCTCCATCCTATTGCCCTATGGAGCCTGGAAGCTCATTTGGTGAAATTGCAGGATGATCAAATAGCAGATTTTCATGAGCTACATAAAACCTGGTCTCTAATTTCAGATCTCTGATGGTTACTTTTTTCTTGGGTTGCTTGTATCTTACTAATAGCCTATTTTTAGCAGCACTATTCCAACATCATTTAAAGATCCTGGGTTTTCTGTTCAACCCCGTAAATAGAAAATTTTTATTAAGCCTAGAGCTCCCTTACATTGTTTTATGTTTTTTAGCGTTATTAGAGCAAGGGCATTGGTTTGTAATGCTCTTGCTTTCTTTGCATCTTTTTAATTCAGCAATCTTGCTATTTGCGCCAAGAAATTTTTACAAAGCAACGCATGATATTAAAGAAGAGAGCGCTCCATTTTTTCTTAATGTAATGATTTTGACGTTGGCAATAGCTGGAGCGCTTTGCATATATGTAAGTTTTTTATAGGCTTAATTTATTTGCAATCAAGCTTTCTACAACGGCTGGATCAGCGAGAGTAGAGATGTCCCCAAGGTTATTAAAATCTCCCTCTGCTATTTTCCTTAAAATTCTTCTCATAATTTTTCCAGATCTAGTTTTTGGCAGCCCTGGCGCCCATTGGATTAAGTCTGGTTTCGCAATCGAGCTAATTTCATTGGCGACAAATTTTTGAAGCTCCACTTTTAATTCCCCTGATTCCTCTTCACCAACCATCAAGGTCACATAGGCGTATATACCCTGTCCTTTAATAGGGTGATCAAAACCAACAATTGCAGCTTCAGCAACCTTGGGATGACGCACCAGGGCGCTTTCAATTTCAGCAGTTCCAAGCCTGTGGCCTGATACATTCAATACATCATCCACTCTGCCAGTAATCCAAAAATATCCATCGGCATCTCTTTTCGCTCCATCACCAGTAAAATATTTATTTTGATAGGTTGAAAAGTACGTTTCAATCATGCGTTGATGATCTCCATAGATACTTCTAATTTGGCTAGGCCAAGATTGTGAAATAACCAAATTACCAGAACTTTCTCCCTCCAAGATTGTTCCATGCTCGTCCACCAATTCTGGCTTGACCCCAAAAAATGGGAGGGTTGCTGAGCCTGGTTTTACTGGAGTGACACCAGCAATTGGGGATATGAGAACAGAGCCTGTTTCTGTTTGCCACCAGGTGTCAATAATTTGACATGCTGAATTTCCAACCACCTGGTAATACCATTCCCACGCCTCAGGATTAATTGGCTCTCCAACAGTTCCTAAGAGTCTTAGGGAGGACCTAGAAGTTTGCATGACATATTCATCGCCCTGGGCCATTAATGCTCGCAACGCAGTTGGAGCAGTATAGAAAATAGATATGTGATGCTTATCACAAACCTCCCAAAATCTTGATGGGTTGGGGTAGGTTGGAATGCCTTCAAACATTAAACTCGTTGCAGCGTTTGAGAGAGGCCCATATAAAATATAAGTGTGCCCTGTAATCCAACCCACATCTGCTGTGCACCAATATGTATCTTCTTTTTTGTAACCAAATAAAAATTTAAAACTTAAATGCGCTCCCAACAAATAACCGCCTGTGGTGTGCATCACACCCTTAGGTTTTCCGGTGGAGCCAGAAGTGTATAAAATAAAAAATGGGTCTTCAGCATCCATGGGCTCACACTCACAGATATCAGATGCAGCGGAGAAAACCTCTTGATAGCTAACATCTCTTGTTGGGACCCATGAGGTTGTTATTCCTGTTCTGGCGATGACCAAGCAATGTTGAACGTCTGGGCAGTTTGCAAGAGCAGCATCAACATTATTCTTTAATGGAATTTTTTTCCCCCCTCTAATTGCTTCATCAGAGGTCACAACAATGCTGCAGGAGGAGTCTAAAATTCTATCTTTTAAAGCTTCAGGCGAAAATCCACCAAAGACCACTGAGTGAATAGCACCAATTCTTGCGCAAGCTAACATTGCATAGGCAGCCTCGGGAATCATTGGCATATAAATACAAATTTTAGATCCCTTAACAGCTCCCAGATCTTTTAAAATATTTGAAAACTTACATACATTCTTGTGAAGCTCTAAATACGAAATTTCTTGAGATTGATCTGGCTCATCACCCTCCCATATAAGAGCAATTTTCCCCCCATCTTTATCTAAATGCCGGTCAATACAGTTATAAGCAACATTCAGCTTACCTCCCTCAAACCATTGAGCTTCTAAGAAATTATTATTATGAACTTTAGTAAAAGGCTCTATCCATGAAAGATTTTCACGAGCTGCGTTTCCAAAAAATGTCGTCGGGTCCTCAATGGATTCCTGATACATGGATGCATACTGATCTAAGTCTGCAATATAAGGATTAATTAAGTTTTTTGGTGGTTGATAGGTCTTATCATTCACAATGTTGTCTCACCAGCTTTAAAGAATAGATGGCTGGGGATTAATAAAATTTTTACCTCTCGGATCCGACATAATTTTATTGATCAGCATGTCGTAATCTGAACCCCCGCTCTCCAAATCAATATCAGAGGCATTAATAATTAATAGTGGGGCGCTCTCAAAATAAAGAAAGAATTTGGAATAAGCATCATTCAATCTCTCCAAGTAATCCACCGTTAAAAATTTTTCATCTGGATTACCTCGTTTATTGATTCTATCCAGTAGCACTTCAACAGGAGCTTGCAAATAAATCACAAGATCTGGCGAAGGAGCGTCGAGCGTCAAGTGCTCGTAAACTTTGTCGTATAGACCCATTTCTTCTTCTGAGAGAGTTACCTCAGCAAATAGGCGATCTTTTTGAATAAGAAAATCTGCCACTCTAACAGGCTCAAATAATGATCGTTGTTTTAAATCTTCAATTTGTTGCATCCTTTGAAATAAAAAAAATAGCTGTGTAGCAAGCGCAGATTGCTTAGGATTTCTATAAAAACTTTTTAAAAAAGGGTTTTCTGTGGGTTGCTCAAGAAAAACATCGTAGTTAAATGTTTGAGCAATTTTGTGGGCAAGAGTGGTTTTTCCAACTCCAATAGGCCCTTCTATGGCTATGTATTTTGGAAGTGGGGCTTCCTGTAAAGCTGGTTCCATGAGGGTTTTATTTCCGTTTTGTAAAGATTAGCTTAACTCTTCCAAGAAACCAAATTTTTTCTCTACAGGACCTTTTCTTAAATCTCTTAAGACTTGAAGCATCTCTATCTTTCGCGGTCGATTGACTGCCTGAAACTCCGTCCACCAACCACCAATTCCCTGCGAGTCCCTTGCAGCCTCTTCCCTGAGCAATAAAAAATCATAGGCGGCTCTAAATCTTGGGTGGTTTAATATCTTATAGGGCTGATGGCCTAGACGTGTTTCTAGCTTAAGTTGTAAAGACCAAATATCTTTAATGTAACCATGAAATTTTCTAGGGATGGCTGTTAATTCTTGTTGCTCTCGGATGACACTATCCATGCTCCTAAAAAATTTTTTAAGATTTAATACCCCTTCTTCTTTGGTGGCATTAACCAATTGAGGCCACATGAGGGCTGCCAGCAAGAAACCTGGTGTTATAGATTTCTCTGCCTTTAATCGATTATCAGTATTAGTTAAAGCTGCATGTTGAAATCTGAGTCCAAAAGAATCAACAGGATACTGAGAAGTATTTATTAGATGTTTTAAAGCACCAAATGACTGTAATTTTTCAAAATTATTTAAAGCTTCCTTGGACAGGAAGATTTTGCAAAACTCATCAAAGAGTCTGGCATTAGAAATATTTTCTAGCAGAGGAGCCTTTTGATAAATAGCCTCCTTAACATCACCAGAGATTTTAAAATTTAACTTTGAGCTAAACCTAATAGCGCGAAGACTTCTTACTGGATCTTCTTCAAATCGAAGCATTGGATCGCCAATGGAAACAATCATTTTTTTTTGAATGTGTTGCAGCCCTTGATGGAAATCATGCAGAATATTTTCTACAGGATCAAAATATAACGCATTGATCGAAAAGTCTCGTCTTATACAATCTTCTTCTAAAGTTCCCCAGACATTATCTCTTAAAATTTTTCCATCTGTATCTTTAACGAGCCCCGCCTTATTTTTTGAGTTCGAAGCATCTGCCCTGAATGTGGAGACTTCGATTAATTCATTGTGACTAAAGACATGCACCAGACGAAATCTTTTTCCAATAATTCTAGAGGATCGAAAGATTTTTCTAACTTGCTCAGGAGTTGCATCTGTCGAGACATCAAAATCTTTTGCTTTGATGCCAACCAGCAAATCTCTTACACAGCCTCCAACAAGGTACGCTTGAAATCCAGCCTTTTTAAGTGATCTAACAATTTCAAGAGAAAGAGGGCTGAACTTACTGTCAGTTAATATTTTTGGGGGCTTGGTAGCCGAGGGCTTATTTTTTTTGATCAAAAGCTTAGGTGCATTTGGCAGAGTTGCGTATTAGCCGCCAAGTTGCTTTTCTTTAATTTCATCCAATGTCTTGCAGTCAACGCAATGAGTTGCTGTTGGTCTTGCCTCAAGTCTCTTTACTCCAATCTCTATTCCACAAGCATAACAGTATCCATAGTCATCTTGTTTTATTTGATCGAGCGATATTGCAATTTTATTGATTAGTTTTCTTTCTCGATCCCTTGTTCTGAGTTCAAATGCAAATTCTTCTTCTTGAGACGCTCTGTCAATTGGATCAGCGTAAGACTCACCCTTGTTCTTTAAATGGGCAAATGTCTTTTGCATCTCTTCTTTTAAGTGCTCTCTCCACTCCATAAGAACAGCGGTGAAATGTTTTTTCATTGCAGCACTCATATATATTTCTCCTTTTCTACCTTGATAAGAGGAAAGAGGAGTAGAGTGCTTCTTGGCAGTAGGGGCTTTCTTTGCAGGCGCTTTTTTTATAGGCGCTTTCTTTGCAGAAGGAGTTGCTTTGTTTATGTCAGCTTTTTTTGGCATATGTATTTAAAAAATTCTCAAGGCGCATGAAATTATCAGAAAGGGGCTCAATTAGCTAGCTTTTTTGAAAACTTTTTAAGGTTTCAACATACCTCTCTTTAGACAGCCTAGGCCCAAAGGTTTCTACAATTCTTGCTGCACCAAAGTTTGCAAACTCAGCACATGCTTTGAGATCATGATTCTGAAGTAGAGCATACAAAAAACTGCCAGCAAACATATCGCCAGCTCCATTAGTGTCAATTGGATTAATGTTGATAGCATCTACCCTCAGAACCTCGCTAGGTGTAACCACCGCGCTTCCATCACCGCCCATAGTAATAATTGAGGTAAATGATTTTGACTGCAGCGCCAAAAGAGCTTGCTCAATATCTGAAGTGCCTGTAAAAGCCATTGCCTCATCGTCATTGCCAAAAACATAGCTCAAACCATAGGATTCAATTTCTTGAAACTGGTCTCTAAATCCAGCAACAATACCTGGATCTGAGAGTGAAAGTGCGATTTTTACTTCTGGATAGTTTTTTAAATGCTCCAATATGGTTATAGCACACTGATAATTTTTATTGCTTGTTACCATATAGCCTTCAATATAAAAAATTTTTGAATTCGCAATATTATCTAAATCTAAGTCAAGAGCATCCATCTCCGAACTAATACTCAATGAGGTCATCATTGACCTTTTTGCATCTGGTGTAACCAGGATTAAGCATTTGCCTGTTGGAATAGATCCAAAGGCTGCCATATTGCCTTTATGAGCTACGCCTGCATCCTTTAGACTATTTAAATACGTTTCTCCGTCCTTATCATTGGTAACTTTACACACATGAAAGCATTTTGCGCCATAACTTGAGGCGGCAACCAAGCTATTGGTTGCTGATCCTCCGCAGTCGGAAATAGTCTCTGCGCCAGATTCGATGAGTCGCTTAATAATAGGCGCTTGCTCTTCAGCATTGGATAAGTTCATTTGATCAATTTCTAATCCGAGCTCCTTAATCAGCTCATGCGGCACCTTGAAAACGGTGTCAACCAAAGCATTTCCAATAGCGCTAATATCATTTTTCATTTTTAAAGCTCCTTTACAGTAAGATTTATTTTTTCAATTGTTTGCTCAAGAATTTGTTGGCTATGTGTCGTAGAAATAAACCCAGCCTCATATTTTGATGGCGCAAAGTATAGTCCGTTCTGGAGTGCTAAGTTAAAGAACCTAACAAATAAAGCATCATCAGTTTTTGTTACTTCATCAAAATTTACTGGAAGTTTGTCGGCAAAGAAAAATCCAAACATTCCGCCAATGGAGGCGTGAGAGAAAGGAATGCCCTTAGTATCAAGTAGATCTTTGATATGAGAGAGAAAAAATATTGAAGCAGATTCTAGCCTCTCAAAAGGATTAATTTTAATTAACTCTGATAGGAGCGCTATCCCAGCACTCATCGCCAATGGGTTGCCTGACAAGGTACCAGCTTGGTATATGGGGCCTAGGGGAGCCAATTGATTCATAACAGACTCTTTGCCTCCAAATGCTCCAACAGGAAGACCGCCACCAATCACTTTCCCCAAGGCAGTCAGGTCAGGCTCTATATTATATAAATCCTGGGCTCCACCTAGTGCAACCCTAAAGCCTGACATGACTTCATCAAATATTAGAAGTGCTTGATTTTGATCACATAACTTTCTTAGAGTTTCTAAAAAAGCACTCTGACCTGGAACAAAGCCCATATTCCCAGCAATAGGCTCGACAATAATAGCCGCCAAATCTTCCCCAATTTCATTGGCAACTTTCGTCACAGATTCTATGTCGTTATAAGGGCAGCTGTAAGTTAATTTTGCAAGTTCATCTGGCACCCCTGGCGAGTCTGGCAAGCCGAATGTTGAAACCCCTGAGCCCGCCTTTACAAGCAATGAATCTACATGGCCGTGATAACAGCCAGTAAACTTAATAATCTTATTTTTTCCAGTATGACCACGCGCCAAACGAATACAGCTCATGGTTGCTTCAGTCCCTGAATTTACCATTCTGAGTTTTTCCATGCTTGGAATCTGACTTTTTATAAGTTCTGCAAGGCCACTTTCTATGCTAGTTGGTGCCCCATAGCTAGTTCCTAGCTCAAGCTGTTTTTTTAAGGCCTCCACAATAAGAGGATTTGAATGCCCAAGAATCATTGGCCCCCATGACCCTATAAAATCAATATATTGATTGTTATCTTCATCTGTGAGGATTGGACCTTTTGCAGACTTAAAAAAAATAGGATTATTACCAACGTTCTTAAATGCCCTAACCGGAGAGTTCACCCCGCCAGGCATTAAGGTTTGAGCTGTTTTAAAGAGAAGATCTGAATTTGTTCGTTTTAAGGGCACTTGCTCTAATAATATTGTAAAAGTTTATTTATTGTTTCAGTTTTCTTACATCTTTGATTTACCAAAGACGCACCAAGAATCTGCAATCATATCAAATTTGAAGAGCTTAGTTTCGTTCGGCTATAACTTTCTTAATATTCTATTTAGTAAGTGCAGTTGCATCATTAGATAGGTTACAGAATTAAATTATACTTAAAACTTAAACACCGCAGCAGTAATACCGACGAGCAATAATAGAACAGGCGCCTCATTAAATAATCTGAGTTTAAATCCCGTCCAATTATGATTTTGCGACTTTAGCTCTTTTAAAATTTTCCAGCAAAATGCTTGGTAGCCAATTAGAGCCAATACAACTGCGAGCTTCACGATGATCCAATTTTGAGAAAAGAACGCCCCTAAATCAGAGCTGAGCAAGCCCATTAAGACGCCGAACACCATGGCCAGAATGCCGAGGGGAGTAATAAATTTAAATAATTTTTTCTCCATCACGCACAACTGGTTTTGCACATCCATGCTCTCGCTTTCTACGTGGTAAACAAATAACCTAGGCAGATAAAAAATTCCTGCAAACCATGAAACCATAAACAGTATATGCAGTGTTTTGTATATTAGATAAAGGCTCATTTCTAGTATTTTATCTCTTATAGCGTATCTATAGAAAAAAATTTCTTATCTTTTTGTCGAACCTATCTTTAATCCTTTAAACTATTCTTTATGAACCAAGAATCTTTTTCTATCAACTTAACTGCAAGTGCAATTGAGCGTATTCAATCTTTGCTTCCAACCAATAAGACTAATAATTTTCGTGTGTATGTAACTGGCGGTGGATGCTCTGGTTTTCAGTATGGTTTTAAATTTGATGACGCTCCGGAAGCTGATGACGATATTATTCCATTTCAAGATTTTTCTATATTGCTTGACTCCTTGTCATATCCATATCTTTTCGGATCATTCCTGGACTATGTTGAAGATCTTTCTGGCTCTAGATTTATAGTGACCAATCCAAACGCAAAGACTACCTGTGGTTGTGGCGAGTCCTTCACAATTTAAATTTATTCACCTTTCCCACTAAACCTTTTTTCTTTTTTACCGTTAAAGGTAATTGCTTCACTCTTTGGCTTGCGAGCCAAGCAAATGCCATGGCCTCAATTGATTGGGGTTGGAATCCAAAAATCTCCGATGACTGCAAAGGAGTAGATGTGTAATGACTGATTCGCTCTAGCAAAAATAGATTATTAATTCCACCACCACAAACAATGATCTCTTTAACTAACTTTTCTTTTAATTGGATTGATCGTCCAATCGTCATTGCGGATAACTCAGTTAAGGTGGCTAAAATATTTTCATGCGGCTGCTTGAGAAGAGCTTGCGGGATAAAAGAAAGGTTGAAAACTTCCTTGCCTGTAGATTTTGGAGATCTTTGTTTAAAAAAAGGGTGAGTGAGCATTTTATTCAAAGAGCTTAAATGCATCAGACCTTTCCTTGCCAGCAATCCATTTTTATCAAACGGGCGATCAAGATATTTTTGACAATAAGCATCTAACAGAGCATTGCCGGGGCCAGTATCTGAGCCCATAAACCCATTGAATTTTTCCAGGAAGGAGTAATTAGCAATGCCACCAATATTAAGTATTAATCGCGATTGTTTGGCAGAGGCAAATATTTGCTGATGAAACTCTGGTACTAAAGGGGCTCCTTCTCCACCCAGTTTGATATGGTCATTGCGGAAATCACTGACGACATCAATTTTGCATGTTTTTGCAATCACCTGAGCGTCACCAGCTTGAATTGAAAAGGGGTAGTTGCCTTGAGGATGATGCCATAGTGTTTGACCAGACAATCCAACAGCGCAGATTTGAGATCTCGCTATTTTGCGCTGCAAGATAAAATTATTGACAGCACTTGCAAAAGCCATGCCAATTTGATGGTCTAGCTCGCCGTACTTTTGCAGGCTAAGAGTTTGATGCTCTATGACCTTTGCAATCTCTTTTCTAAGGTTTTTTGGATACTTATACGAGGCAAAATGTAAAAGTTTTATTTCTGGATCCACTGACATTGCGCACACATCTATACCGTCATAGCTGGTGCCACTCATGGTTCCTATAAAAATGTTATTCAAAAGCTGGTGCATTAGGATCTCGCAATAACAAGGCATTAGATACCTCTTCATATTGCAATCTTAGTTTTTGAAAATCTGCAATCTGCAGTTTTGATAATGGCAGGGCGGATGGCAGAGCTACCGTTAAAGGATCAGTTCTTTTATCTCCTACCCGAAACTCATAATGAAGATGAGGAGCGGTTGCCAAACCTGAATCCCCAACATAGCCAATAGTTTGTCCTTGTTTCACTTTTATTCCTGTTGCCAAAGATGAATTATATTTCTCCATATGAGCGTATAAGGTTGTGATGTCTCCTCCATGACGAATCACCACAGATCTTCCGTAACCTCCCTTCCATCCGACTGACTCAATTACACCATCTCCCGTTGCCCTGATTGGGACTCCTCTTTTGGCTGCATAATCGACACCGTTGTGGGCTCTAATTTTATTTAAGATGGGATGTCTTCTGTTTGGATTGAAATGAGAGCTAACATAGGCAAAATCTAGTGGCGCCCGCAAAAAAGCTTTTTCCAAGCTTTCACCTTTTTCATTAAAGTAATCCCATGTTTTGTTTTTACCTTTATTCCTTATAGCTGTAAATTTTCTCTGCTTACTAAAAAATTCTGCAAATAAAATACTGCCATTGTCTACTTTGACACCATCAATGTATGCAGTTTCATAAAGGACCTTGAATTTATCTCCCTCGCGAATATCAAAAATAAAATCAATATCCCAGCCAAAAATATAGGCTAAGTCCATAATCACGCTTTCTGGGATAGTTTCTTTTAAGCCAGTTAAATAGAATGATGATTCAATCACTCCAGACTTAAACGATTGGATTAAATCAGGCATCTTCTCTACTCTGCTAATTGTCACCTCAGGTAAAATGAGGATTTGGAATTCTAAGAAGGGGCTCTTAATAATGCGAATAGATTGAATTTTGCTATCTAAAAAAGAAAATTCTAGCCTATCACCCGGCTGTAAGTTTTTCACATCTCCCGTTTTGTCTGCCTTAAAAATTTGATAGGTTGAATTCAATGTAACTTTGTACTTTTCAAAAATAACGGATAAATTTTCTCCACTTTGTACCACATGAATTTCTTTGCTTGGAATTTGGTTTAATTCCAGCGCAGGGATTACCCGCATTTCATTGATTTCTTCAACCTTTTTTATTTCTGATTCTGAGCCTACATCCACAATGATGAGTACCACGAATAGGGCTAGCAAGCCATAGGAGAGGGTTGCCCATGAATTTTTGATTAAAAGCATGGCCTAATCAATCCTTCACAGTAATTTAAAAGAAAGCTCGCCAACCGATTGAATACTTGCTTCGACTTGATCACCAGGATTTAGCGCTCCAACACCTGCTGGAGTTCCAGTAAAAATAATATCACCAGGATTGAGAGTAATAAATTTTGATAACCAGCTAATAATCTCATCAACCCCCCAAGCCATATGAGAAAGGTTGCTTAATTGCCTCTCCTGACCATTAACCTTTAATTTGATTTCCCCTTCTCTTAAAATGATACCTTCATTCTTAAAAATTTTTGATATAGGCGCAGAATTATCAAACCCTTTGCTAAGATCCCAAGGCTTTCTATTCTCTTTGGCTACTTCCTGCAAATCTCTTTTTGTAAGATCAACGCCGACCCCATACCCAAAGATATGTTGCGCGGCTTGAGCTGGCTCTATATCAGTACATTTAGAGCTTAAGAATACAACGAGCTCCACTTCATGATGGAGGTCATTCGTTTGAGTGGGAAAAGGAATAGATGGAGACTGTGTAATAGCTTGCGGCGGTTTGCTAAAAAAGAATGGCTGGTCTCTATCAACGCTACCTCCCATCTCTTTTGCGTGATCTTCATAGTTTTTACCAACACAGTATATTTTCCCTACAGGAAACAAATCCTCGCTGCTTTGAATTTTTACACCTTTAACTCGAGGGGGAAAAATAAATGTTGTGCTTTTAGGTGCAGCCATATGAATTAAACTTTTTGGTCTATTAAATACTATAATAAATCATAAATCATGGAAGATAACCTCAATTTAATTAAACGCGGAATTGACGAGCTGCTCAATGAGGCGGAGTTAATTTCTAAACTGAAAACAAAAAAACAACTTGTTGTTAAAGCAGGGTTTGACCCCACTGCACCAGATTTACATTTAGGGCACACGGTTTTAATCAACAAGCTAAGGCATTTCCAGCAATTAGGCCATAAAGTTGTTTTCTTAATTGGTGATTTTACTGCCATGATTGGTGATCCCACAGGCAAGAATAAAACTCGCCCACCGCTAGATGCAGCAGACATAGCAAAAAACTCTAAAACTTATACCAAACAAGTCTTTAAAATATTAGATCCGCAGCTGACCGAAGTCAGATTTAATTCAGAATGGTGTAAGAAGCTAGGTGCCGAAGGCATTATTAAGCTAGCCTCTCAATACAATCTTGCCCGAATGTTAGAGAGAGATGATTTTAGCAAGCGCTATAAATCGAACCAAAGCATAGCCATTCATGAATTCTTATACCCTTTAATTCAAGCCTATGATTCCATTGTGTTAGAGGCAGATATAGAGCTGGGTGGCACAGATCAGAAGTTTAATCTTTTGGTGGGCAGAGAATTACAAAGAACCTATAACCAAGAGCCCCAAGTTGTTATCACAGTGCCTATTCTTGAGGGCCTAGATGGCACAAATAAAATGTCTAAATCTCTTGGAAATTATGTTGGGATAGATGAAGCGCCCGAAGAAATGTTTGGGAAAATTATGTCTATTTCAGACGAGCTCATGTGGCGTTGGTTTGATTTGCTGAGTTTTAAATCATCCAAAGAAATACAACTATTAAAAGCTGAGCAGGCCGATGGCATGAACCCTCGAGATATTAAAATTTCTTTAGCCAAAGAGATAATAGCTCGCTTCCATGACGACCAAGCTGCAGACGAAGCGGAGAAAAATTTTATTAATCAATTTCAGAAAAAAAATATTCCTGACAATATTGAAGAGCTAGACTTGAATTGGAAAGAGGATTCAATGTTACTGCCTAATTTACTAAAAGAAGCGGGAATGACAGAGAGTACTTCAGAGGCAATGCGCATGATTAAACAAGGAGGCGTTCGCATTGATGAAGAGAAAATTACTGATCCCAAGCATGCCATCCTTAAAAATAGCGTCGCTATTTACCAAGTAGGAAAGCGCAAGTTTAAAAAAATTAAGCTTTAACTTTCATCTTCTCGTTCCTCAATCCATAATACAAATATGCAGCAGTTCTATTCATCTATAAGTTTTTGTGTTCGCCACATAAGCTACTTATTTATTTTGTGTTTGCCGGTAATGACCGTTGAAGTCGCCTTGGCTCATCTTGTGATGTCCATGGGGGTAGGTTCCAATATGTCAAATAGCGCTGCCTTGGAGCTTATTTCATCAATCTCTGGCCAACTGTTTGTACTAGTCGCGCTTTCACTTATTTTATCTGTGGGTTTATCTGGGGGAGCTATGGTTGCGTTTCAAGGTCTCACTCTTAGCAATGCAGCATCACCCTATCAATCATTGCTCTCAGGCATCAAGAAATTTTTTCCATTATTGCTGGGAAATTTACTTCACTCACTCGCTTATGGCATCGGTTTTATCCTGCTAGTTTTTCCGGGATTTTACTTGTATGCAAGATTGGGATTATTTCCTCTATATATTATGTTTAGTAATAAAGGTGCCCTAGATTCTTTGGGGGAGTCATGGCAGGCAACCGATGAGTTTGGAAACAAGTTATTTGTTCTCACTTCAGCTTTTATGGGAATCCAAATTATTTTTGGTTTGGTGGGTAGCATCGCTGGCCTTGACTCAGGATTAGGGTTTCTGGTCATAGCCACCTTATTAAAATATGCCGCAACCATGCCCTTATTTTATTTATTCTTTAGCCTCCATCAATCACTCGAAAAAACCAATTAATCATTATGAAAATATTAGTCATGGGCTTGCCTGGTAGTGGAAAAACATACCTGACCGAAAGGTTAGTTCCTTTGCTAAATGCTGCTTGGTATAACGCAGACAAGGTTAGAGAGATGGCAAATGATTGGGATTTTTCTGATGAAGGAAGGGCTAGGCAATCCATGCGCATGAGAACCTTTGCAGATTTTGAGAAAGCGCATGGTCGATATGTCGTGTGTGATTTTGTTTGCCCTACCAAAGAGACCCGAGAAAATTTTGAAGCGGACTTGGTGATCTGGATGGATACAATTACAGAAGGCAGATATGCAGATACCAACAAGCTATTTCAAAACCCTGATAAAGTAGACTTCCATATCACCGAATGGAATGAGCATAATCATGAAGATCTTGCCAAGGAGATTTTAAAAAATGTTTGATTGGAAAAAACCCACAGTTCAGATGCTAGGAAGGTGGCAACCTTGGCACGATGGCCATCAAGCTTTATTTAAAAGATGTGTTGCAAAAACAGGGCAGGTCATTATTCAGGTTCGAGATGTGCAAGGCGCATCTGGCGGGGATGGCCAGGATGATAATCCATTTGACTGGGATGCAGTCTGCCAAAATATTGAAGATGGCTTAGCGAGGGATCACTTCAGGCGCGGACAGGAATATGAGATTATGCTAGTGCCAAATATTGTGAACATTACTTATGGCAGGGGAGTGGGCTATAAATTTGATGAAGAAATTTTTGATGAGGCGATCACTGATATTAGCGCCACTAAAATTAGAAAAGAAATGAGAGACAAGGGAACGCTTTAGAGAATTAAATATAATCGTTAGAAAACATAGGAGATCGACATGACCAACATCATTTTATTTACAGGGCTGCTTTATTTGGTGCAACTTATCCTGCCTATGCCATTGACCAAGAGGTCTGGAGAGGCAGCTGGCGAAAGTGCGAGAAAGGCTGTGCATAATCTTCGCGAGTCTTTACCCGTATTTTTTACATTTGCGCTTTTATCTATGCACCTAGGAGTTGAGGCCAATGTATTAGTAGCTTCGATCTGGCTAGCCCTAAGAACTATATTTGTTTTGCTCTACATCACTGGCTTTAATACTCAACCAGCAAATGAAGCGGGTTATGTTGCACAGCCTATTAGAAGCCTGACTTGGTTTGGCTCAATCATCTGTTTGATTGTGATGGGCGTCAATCTGATTTAGATTATTTGAATAGTCTTTATTCCTGAAGAAATAACAGCTAAAATGCGTGTCCGCAGTTAAGCGGGTCTGTAGCTCAGCTTGGTTAGAGCGCACCCCTGATAAGGGTGAGGTCGGTGGTTCGAGTCCACCCAGACCCACCATTTTTCTTGA
>ERZ888423.1635-NODE-1635-length-18817-cov-7.526223_pt1 | contig 18817 bp, 16 predicted proteins | sample MGYA00520523_ERZ888423 | MGnify/ENA primary metagenome ERZ888423 (study PRJEB32303, sample SAMEA104408611) | aquatic metagenome | biome: Brackish water; feature: Pelagic; material: water | place: Baltic Sea | collected 2014-06-08T10:24:00 | depth 30,27 m ...
AATAAACGTTCGCGATGCAAAAAGTCAGCAATGGGGGCAGGCTGTCGTCGGCCGTCGCTGATTAGGGTTTGAATGATACGTTCAAGTTGATCGCTCAGCAGGTCGCTATGGTTTGCCCACCAGCGACTGAGCAACTGATCTGGGTTCAGTAGACCTAAGTGAAGTTGTCTTAATTCAGTGCGATTGAAGTCGCGAATATTCCAAGTCAAAATACTAGCGGGGGTACTTTTTTCAGCCATGTGACAAGCTCTAACGCCCGCCATAATGACATGATGATCTTTTGCATCGCTTCGGCGAAGCAAGGGTTTAGTAAAGGTTTCAAGTTCAGATATTTGAACTTGATGGGTGAGACTTTGTGATGGGGGCTGTGGTTGGGCTGATAGTTGGCTCTGTGGTTGACTTGGTATCAAGTTTTCAACCATGGGGGGGTCAAAGCAGGCTTGTGGAAAACGTTGTTGCATGGTTGCCCATTCATCATTTAACACATTGTGTTTAATGGGCCACAAGCGTGCCGCGTTACGCCGCCACTCGAGACCAATATACGACGACCACACAGGTTGAAATAAACCTGTTTCGGCTAAATTGAGTAGCAGGGGCCTGAGAACCCCCGACATTAGAATACACGCATCAAGCACCACTAACTCAGTGCAGTCATGGGCATTCGAGTTGTTTATGGTTTGAATCGTCAAGCAACTGTCACATTGATAAATTATCGTCTAAATCCGCCACCAAAGTGCCCGCCACCAAAACCACCAAAGCTTCTACCACCGCTGGTGAATCGACGATCACCGCCGCCAAAGTTGCGATCACCGCCGTCGCTTCGAGTAGTGTTACTTCGCATGGCGTCATTGCTGCGGCTGTTATCAAAGCCCCGTGCTGCAGTCGAACTACGCGCACGGTTGGCATCTTGTTGAGCTCGTTGACGATCTGCGGGCGTTGCATTTTTGTCCCAATCGCTGGTGTCTCGAGCTGCTGCGGTGCGAGCCGCTGCTTCACGTTGGCTTTGTTGTGCATTGTCTCGATTGGTAGCGTTGGGTCTCCAGTTGCTGTTGTTACCTATGCGATTGTTCTTAATGGTGTTATTTGAGTTAACGTTACGATTAAAGTTATTAAAGTTGTTGTTATTGATGTTGATGGAGCCTGAGTTCCAGTGCGGGCTTGACCACAGCGCAGCGCCTACAGCTAACCCGACACCAAAGGTCATTAAACCCCAGCCTGGGTTGTAAACAGGCGCGGGTGGGTAAGCAGGGTAAGGCCATCCACCGTATACAACGTTGGGGTTATATTGCGGCACATAAATAAGCTGTGGGTTGGCCGGCGCGATAATAATATTTGATTGTTCGGTAGAAACGTTAACTTGACTATTCGACTTCAAGTTACCCGCTTGCTTAGCTTTCGCACGTAAGGCTTGTACGGCATCCATTAATTCTTTGGGTTGGGCTAAATAGGCATTGCCCAGTTGTTGCGTCCAGCCTAGTTTTGTACCCATGAGTGTTAAGGCTTGGGGAAAGAGCACCAACGATTTAATGCTGTTGTCCCATGTTTGGGTTTTCATAGCATTTTGAATTTGGGTACGTGATGAGGTTTTGTTTGCCTCAAGCCAGTTATAGGCTTCAGCAACCTCGAGCGGGTAGGTTGAGGCCATGAGCATCATTGATAACAATGAGTCAGGGTAAAGCGCAATGGAGGACACTAGCGATTGCAATTGCTCGCTTGAAAGCTGCGCATTTTGGCCGCTATTTGATGATTGTGCTGCCGCAGTGGTCACGAGACCTAAACCTTGGGAAAACTGAGCAACAGTATTGACGGCAAAGCCAGAAGGGTTTAGTGAGTTGGTTTTCTGGTTGCTTTGAGGTAACCCGCTTGCAACCGTTAGGGTTATAAAAACCGATAAACCAGTTGCTTGACGTTTAAGATTTTTAAGATTTTTAAGATGTTTAAAATGTTTAAATTGTTGCATGAAACTGACCCTTCCAAAATTTTGGCGGGTTTGCGACCGCCGTAGCTGGCCTAACAATTTAAAACAATACGTTAATAAAAAATTTGGTGCCCGGGACCGGAATCGAACCAGCACGCCGTGAAGCGGGAGATTTTAAGTCTCCTGTGTCTACCAATTTCACCACCCGGGCAACAACTCAACATTCTACTAGAAGTTTAGAAAGCTGTTTGAGCTTAGCGTCTATTTCAACGTTGAAACTTACATTTACAACCAAAAATTTTATGAAAACGTTTAATTATTCATGGAAAAATCGTTTAAGTTTAAATTTGTTTAGTTTAACGTTGCCAATGCCCCGATTTACCACCTTTTTTTTCAATCAATTGAACGGCACTGATGGTCATGCCGCGATCAATCGCTTTTAGCATATCGTAAACGGTTAACAGGGCGATTGAAACTGAAGTCAAGGCTTCCATTTCGACCCCGGTGGGGCCAGTGGTTTCAGCGCGAGCCGTGCACGATACTCGAAATTGTTCAGCATCGAGGTCAAACTCAACACTGACATGCGTCAAACTTAACGGGTGGCAAAGGGGAATGAGGTTGCCTGTTTGTTTACACGCCATGATGCCAGCTATGCGAGCGATGCCCAGTACATCACCTTTCTTGCTGTCACCTGCACGTACCCGTTCAAAGGTGGCGGGTTGCATTTGAATGTAGCCACCAGCTAGGGCGCTGCGGTGCGTATGCGCTTTGGCGGCCACATCAACCATATGCGCTTGACCTTGTGAATTAAAGTGGCTGAGCTCACCATTCGAAGTAACCGCTGACTGTGGTTGATCTACCGGTGTATGGGACGATTCAGGCGTCATGGCAGGTTCAGAATGTACAGTGGGTTCAGTCATGATTTATTTGCTTTGTGATCCGTATCAGATTCATGCCAACGTGCTTGCGCTTGGGCATCGCTGTCACGGCCTTTAACCCAACGTTCACCCTCTGGTGTAGCTTCTTTTTTCCAAAAAGTAGCTTTGGTTTTAAGGTGATCCATAATAAAAGAGCAAGCGTCTAAGGCAGCATGCCGGTGCGCGCTAGCGGTTAGTACCAAAACAATGTTTTCACCGGGTTCAAGCTTGCCAATACGGTGAATGACGCGCGCACCCATTAATGGCCAGCGATCATGGGCTTCAAGCAAGACCTCTTGCATGACTTTTTCAGTCATGCCCGGGTAATGCTCTAGCTCAAGCGTTTTAATTGGCTCGTCAAGATTGCGTTCCCGTACTCGGCCCACAAACGATGCGACAGCACCGGCAGCGCGATCACCTTTTAAAAACTCGTCATACTCAACCCCAAAATCAAAGGGCTCAGTTTGTACCCGTGCGTCAAAACGTTGTGTCATATCTTCTTATATTTTGTATCTGATTTACTGAATATTAAACAACACGAATATACTCTTATCGTTTGATCAGTCAAAATATTAGCCACCCGTCACGGGGCGAAATAAAGCGACCTCGGCGTGATCGGGTATGGGGGTCATTAAGTTTGCCATATTTTGATTTACAGCGACTTTCAAGGGCGAGTCGCTGGTTAAAACTTCTGCATAGTGCCCCGCTCGTGATGTCAATTCTGCAATTAAGTCTTGCACGGTAAACGCTTGGTCGGGTTGCCCCAACCAAGGTAATTCGTCTTGTTGCGTGCCAATATGCTCTCGTAACTCACCAAAGTACAACACACGAATGCTCATAAAATTAATCGCTTAACAAACGGTTAAATGGAATATAGTGAACCGTATCACCCGCTTGTATCGTTTGCCCGGCTGGCACATCAATTAAGCCATGCGCCCATGCCACACTACTCATGACGCCTGAGCCTTGATTAGGCCAAATTTCTAAAACCACAGAGCCATCGGCTTGACGGGCAGGGCGGGCACGCAAAAACTCACGGCGACGATCAGGTTCGGGCCAGTTAAAACCCGCCACCATTTTTTGACCTACTGCCATCTGTGAGGTCACAGGCAAACCCATACGGGCTTGTAAAAAAGGTTGAGCCATTAAAACAAAGGTAACAAAAGCACTAACAGGGTTGCCTGGTAAACCAATAAAATCAGAGTTATTGACTTTGCCATAAGCCAAAGGTTTGCCAGGCTTCATGGCAATCTGCCACAAGTCAATGTGCCCCATCGATTCCACTGCAGCACGTACGTGATCTTCTTCACCAACAGACACACCGCCACAGGTGATCACCACATCAGCTTGTGCGCTGGCAGTATGCAAAGCCTCGCGCGTGGCCTCTGGCGTATCGCGCACCATGCCTGGGTCGATTACTTCACAACCCAACTGCATGAGTGCGTCACGTAACCAGTAGCGGTTGCTGTTATAAATTTGCCCAGCTTGTAGTGGTGTGCCGGGTTCAACCAGTTCGTCACCCGTTAACAATATGGCTACTTTTAAAGGCGCTGAAACGTTTAGTTCAGTCAAACCAACTGATGCCGCAAGTGCAATATGAGGGGCCCGTAACCGGGTTCCGACTGAAATAATCTCACTGTTTAAAGCGATGTCTTCTCCGCGTGCGCGAACAAAATCTTGGGCTTGCACGACGCGGTTTATCGTCACAACATCACCCTCAGCGTGAGTGTCTTCTTGCGGCACCACTGCAAATGTCCCTTCGGGCACGGGGGCGCCGGTAAAAATACGGGCGGCTTCACCAGGTTTAAGTGCAGTGCCTGCGTAACCAGCAGCAATACGTTGTGAAACTTTTAATGTGTGACTTGACGCGTGGGGGTCCATGGGGCAAATGGCATAACCGTCCATCGCGCTATTATCAAAGCCAGGCACGGCCATTGGTGACACCAAGCTGGTGCGCAATACATGGCCAGCGGCCTCAAGTAAACCGACTCTTTTAGTGTGCGTCAAAATCGTGGCTTTTGCCAATAATCGTTCGCGCGCCACATCAAAATCTAATAAAGGTTTACGGGTTGGAAAGGTTTGGGTCGTCATGATTTAACCGCCCGTTTGCGACATAAATCGTACGATTTTTTCTGGAGATTCTTTAAACTCATGGCGTTCTGGCTTTAAGTGGATGCCCTGTCTTAAGGCCGCAATAATCGTTTCATCGTCTGCGTGCGCTCGCAATAAATCGCGCATTTCAATTTTCTCTTCTTGACCTAGACAAAGGTAAATGGTCCCATCAACGGCTAAGCGCACTCGGTTACAGGTTTCACAGAAGTGTTCGCTGATCGGGGTGATAACACCGACTTGACCTTTGCCGTCTGGCGTTTGCCAATAGCGTGCAGGGCCACCACCCATTTCAACAATAGTGGGAATCAAGCCATGGTTTTTTTTAAGATTTTCTAATATGGGTTGAAGTGATACATGCCCCGCTTCAATTGCAGTATGCCCCATGGGCATGGTTTCAATCATACGAAACACTAGGCCTCTGTCGTGACAAAAATTAAACATGTCTTCAATTTCATCATCATTGGTACCGGGCATGACGACCATATTGAGTTTCACCGGGCCTAAACCCGCTTCAAGTGCGGCATCAATACCCGCAATCACTTGTGGCAACACATCACGACCACATATTTTTTCTACGCGATCGCGCTTAAGGCTGTCTAAACTAATGTTGACGCGCTTAAGCCCCGCCTGCTTAAGCGCTTGCGCAAACCTTGGTAAACGTGTGGCATTGGTTGATAGAGAAATATCTTGAATGCCTTGCGAGGCAATGCCCGCCACCAAATCAGGCAGGTTTTTACGCAATAGCGGCTCTCCCCCTGTGAGGCGAATGCGCTGCGTACCCAGTTGCGACAAAATGCCTGTTAGACGAATAATTTCATCAAATTTAAGCCAATTATCAGGCTCTCGATAGTCTTTAAACCCTTCCGGCATACAGTAGGTGCAACGCAGGTCGCAGCGATCAGTCACACTGATGCGTACGTACTTTATTTTGCGGCCGAATGGGTCAATTAATGGGTTTAACACTTTTTACGCTCAAACTTTGTCTCTTTACAATTGAACGATACCGTAAAACATGACATCGCGTCATCAATGTTGTGTTTTAGGTGGGGGGAAGGGGGTGTCGAGCTAAACTTTACGCTCTATTTTCATTTGCAGCGGGGAACTCGTTAAATATCCTACTGCAGCGCTGTAGCGATCGTCATAATTCGCACGTATCAATGGCTCTAAAGTAGATTGCACTTTCTTATGGACTGAACTCCAATCTCCGGCATGTTGAAAGTTGCTCGTAATATAAGTCCAGCCATGAACTGAGTTACAGGCTTGTAAGCCAGTTGATTCAGCTCCAGCCGGACAAGACAAAATTCGAGAGAGCGTTTTGGTATCAACGTTATAAGCCCACAAAAAATTATTGATGTGCATGGTGCTGTCTTCACCAATAAACAAAGTGCGCATTTTTTCATCAAACTTCAGATTATCAGGATTAGCAATCTTATCTGGATTGGCAGTATTTCCCAGTTCATCTGGTTTTGGTAAGTCTTCACCATTAAGAACGGCTTGTAAACTAATAGGAACCCACTCGCTATCGATAGTATTTTGATTGGTATCTTTAATACGTTCTGACAACCGTAATTCCATCACGGCTCCTGCCTTGAGAGCCTTAGGCAGCTTGACCATTGATTTGGGGTCATGCTTAGAATTTCCTTTAACCATGGAATCCCTGCAAGCTGAAAGCGCTGAATAGATTACTCTGTCAGCTGCATTGAGGGTAGTTCCCTCCATCTTGCTAAAACCCATAGAACCACCCCGAATAGCTGCATAACGATGGGTCTCTAAAAAAGCAGCTGCTTTTTCTCTACCTAGTTTTACCTTAACCCATTGAGGCTCACCATTCAGATATACTTTGCTATAAGTCTGATCCATCGGGTCAGTCTCTGCATAACTCATGATGTCGCTAAAATTTAAGGCTGTGGCGAGAGACTCTATTTCCACGCTCGATGCATGACCTAGCTTAATCCACTCAAGACTAGTGGGCTTACTGGAGGGGCTTACTGACGTTAATTCTTGGTTCAATTTGGCAACATACAGGGTGCCCGCTGATAGATCTCTTGGGCTATCAGCGATAAACATGAAGTAGCCGCCATTGTTAATATCATCACCCATCAACACAGTTCGATTATCAGGCATCACCTGTACTAACTCATGAGAAATTCGTCCTAAACAGTAGTGCTTCGTAATAGAACCCGTTCCATCTGAATGAACTGTGACTTCCGGTAAATGTCCGTAGAAATAAGGATTCGCCTTAAGAGGATCTTTTATTGCAGCAGCATCTCCATACAGATTTTGAATGAAACCTTTAAATTTCGCATTAGATGAAATAGTTCGTGCATCAGGCTCATACTCTTCACTAGAAAGATGGGTATTCCAGGGGGACAAACTCGACCCACAGGTGATCCATAAACCATGCGCGCTGGCAGTATCGACATTCGAGTATTTAACTAATGTTAACTTCCCTGTTGCCTGATTTTGATCGAGCGTTAATACGGCAATTGGTGATGGCAACCTGCCATGCATTTTGTCGCCATGCAGATTACGCGTGGTGTGCTCAAACTGCACAACCGAATATACGGCTTTGCCAGAAATACCCGGGACAGTGGAGGCATCATTTAAAACAATAAATGAAGTTCCATCAGGCCCATTAGAAAAAAATGGACGAGAGGATTCGCCGCTTGTATCCACAATGGCAGAGCCAGAGATGTCATAGTAGGCACCAGCTAAAGTGTTGCCACCTTTCCCGTTCGGAACCATCGTACCAGTCAGAAAGAAAGGCTCGTATGCCAAAGCGTAATCAACCCGACTACCGTCTTGATAGTTAACGGTCATCACTGAAGAGGTGCTGGTCGTTGCCATTTGAGCAGGATCAGAAAGATTGGGTGCAGCCATGTTGCTAAAACTTACACTTGAGAAAAGTACATTTTTTCCCAAATTTGCAGCATTTGCTTCTGATATAGAACTCGTCAAAAAAGCACTTACTCCGGCAATGCTGGACGAAAAAGGAAGTAAAGGAGCACCAGAAATGATCTTGAGAAAATCTCTGCGCGTATTTTGATTCTTCATCCTTAGGACTCTTTCGATTGAAATTGAATATTTTCCACCAACGGCTGTGTCACCCATGCGACAGCGGTCAAAAGGTTAGCTAGAGGAGGGGCGTGCAATGCCTCGGCCTCTGGCTCAAACTGGTCCGCTAGAATGGTCTGGAGCCGTTCACGAATCGGTTCTTGAAGGAGTTGGAGATATCCGGGGCGATAGCCAATCAATGGTAGTGGCCCTGGATGCTCGCGTCGCGTGTCTTCACGGACGAGTTGGAACTGTCTCAACGCCCTCCAGCCCGAACCATCGACCAACGACAACGGATGCTGACGCAGAAGATACTTGAATATTTTGGCAGGCGATACGCTGAGGATGGCTCGCACGATTTGAGTTCTGAAACCTGCGTCAACAAAGTGGTTTGGCCAATGGGGGCGCTTCTGGCTACTTTGCGTCGGGCGGGTGTTGTAATGGTTAAGCATCCACACAAAATTGACACCTTGGTCTGCCGGTGATCCACCCAGCGAAAGGCTGACCCAGGCCAGGCGTTTGCACTCTGAGCACTCGCTGCATGCCTGGTGGGTTTCTGTGACCCGCCAGCATGAGCACTGCAGATCACTGAGATCGCGATAACGGCTGGTCACCAGCTCCTGCACCTGACTGCTCTGCAGCGCCACTGTCAACGACCCGTAGTGCAAGCCGTAAGGCCGGAGTAACGTCGAAATTCCCGCTTGGGTCAAAGCTGAATACATGAAGTGCGAGTTCTGAAGATACAGTCCTTTCTCGACGCTATTGGCAGCTACTTCGTTTTCTGAAGCCAGAAAGAGGTTTGTAATACCACGGGCGTAGCAGACGACCACTAGTGCTGCGGTATAGAGGAAGGTGTCGGATAGTTCATTGATTGAAAGGGGGTAACCGAGTTCACCGGCAGCGCCATTGTTCCAGGTCTCTCGAAAATCAGAGGACACTTCAAGCAGTTCCAGGTTCCGCCGACGCTGCACTTCAGTCATCGCTCGGCGACGAAAAGCGGAGTGATGGTCGAGCAGCGGTGGCATGAGTGATGTGGTGGTGACCAGCATGGGGTGGTACCCCATCTCGCAGAGTAGTCCGACCTGTGCGAGGCTATCCTTGCCACCGCTAAAGGCTGTGGCGCAAAGATCTGTTCCAGTGAGCGACTGGTGGGGCTGTTGCAATTCGGTGCCCATGATGAGCTCGACGTCTGGCCGTGGTTTTCCGTCTGGGTTCAACGCATCGAGCGTCATGGCATAACTTTTCAGAAGACGCCGCCATACCTCTGCCTCACCATCACCCAAGTGCAGTGGAAGCCGAATGCGGCAAGGACGCAAAAGCGTCCAATGCGAGTGAATGCACAGCAGGAAGACGGTCCACCATAGGCTCATCGGCACCCGCTCCAGTGGGACTGAAGCGGGAAACTCAAGATAAAAATTGTTTTTCTTATAAATTCCTGACGGCTGTGACTCAGCCCAACTGAATTCAGCCCGCTGCCCAACTAGCTGGGGCGGATAAAGTTCAATTTCTAGGGGCTTTGAGGTCGTCATGTCATGATTCCAAAGTCGGCCAGCACCGCACAAACCTCATCGCAGACCGTTTCAATATTTGCCTGGGTCAACCCCAGCCCACTAGGAAGGTAAAAGCCCCTTCGTGCCAGTCGTTCAGCCACAGGCCGCGATTTGCCATCTACCACGCCAAGTCTTTTCAGTACCGGTTGCTCGTGCATCGGCCAAAAGAACGGCCGGGTTCCGATGCCGCGCTCGGCCAGGCGGCGCATCGCTTCGGCCGCATCCAGCGGCGCATCATCGTCAAGTGTGAGGCCATATACCCAATAGATGTTCTCTGCATACTCAGTGCGGGCCGGCTGCTGGGTGATTGCAGCGAAGTGCCCTAGACGCTCTGAGTAATGCTGACCCATGACCCGCTTGATGTGGATGAAACGGTCCCACTGAGCAAGTTGTGCGACGCCAACAGCTGCCTGAAGGTTGCTCATTCGGTAGTTCCAGCCGAGGCTCTCATGCACGAACCGTCTTCCCTGCCCAAAGCATAGATTACGGAGGCTTCGGCATCGTTCAGCGATGGCTGGATCGTCGGTAAGCACCATGCCGCCTTCACCTGTGGTGATCAGTTTGTTAGCGTAAAAACTAAACGTGGAGACGTCGCCGAAGCTACCACATGGCTGCCCCCGGTATGTCAAGCCATGGGCCTCCGCCGCATCCTCTATGACATACAAGCCGTATTGACTGGCGAGCATTAGCAACGGTTCCATATCTACCGGCAGGCCATAAGTATGAACTGCCATGATAGCTCGGGTGCGATCATTCACGAGTGGCTTGATCTGGTCGACTGCCATGTTCCAAGTGCTGGGGTCGCTGTCGACAAATATCGGTGTCGCTCCGGCTCTGAGGACAGCTGCGGCGCAGGAGATGATGGTGAACGTTGGCATGATCACCTCGTCTCCGGGACCCAGCCCAAGCGCAGCGACTGCTACATCAAGTGCCGCCGAGCCACTGCTCACCGCTACGCAATGTGCTCGCCCGACACGAGCGGAAAATTCGCGTTCGAACTGATCGACAAACGCCCCCTCTGCAGACAGCCAACCTGTGTCGATACATTCCTGAAGATAGCGTGATTCAGCACCATCGAGTAGCGGTGTGTTGACGGGTATCACGCGCTTTCACCTCGGACCGTGATCAAGGCAGGATCAATCTCTTCGAAGCTTGTCTTATCGGTGGCGCCGAGGTATGGGCCTTGCTTGATCTCTAGCATCTCGGTAGCTTCCAGCACTTTGAATCCATGCCCGCCAGAAATCAGGAGGACAACGTCGAAGGGAAGCATGACTCGGCTTTCGCAGTACTCCTGCGACTGTGTGTAGAAGTCCACCCGGAGTTGGCCGCGAAGAATCACGAGGACCTCCTGGGTGTGGAAAACAGTTCTTGACATCGTGTTGTGAAGATGCGGTTTGATGATGTGGCCCCTGGGCAGTCGCAAATATCCCAGTTGCTGGGCGTAATCATCGGGGGTAAAAAAGTGGGTGCCTTCCTCACGATAATGTCGCCGCAGTATCAGTGCAAGTAGTTGACCATCGTGTTCGATTCGTTCGAGGTAAGGTACGTTCATAAGGACATAGCGGGAGAGGTGTTTGCGAAGATTCTACTCTCGATTGGAACACCAAGTCGATGGTAGAGTTTGCAGAGGCCCTGCGCATGAGCATTAGCAGAGAAGCTGTGCTCAAAAGTGCGGCGTGCCGCGGTTCCGATGAGCTCGCGACGGGCTGGATCTTTTATTAACGATTCAATGGCATCAGCTAGTTCATTGATGTCTCCAGGTTCTACGAGAAGACCGTCTGTGCCGTGACAGATGTCTTCCAGTATTCCATCGACTCCCGATGCGACAATCGCGCATCCAGCTTGCATTGCCTCCAGAACTGCCAGTGAGCCACTCTCTTCCCGGAGCGATGGCAATACAAAGATATCAGCTGCTTTGAGGTAGGGCAGGACGTCGGGTACGAGGCCCGCAAAGACAACATGATCGGTCAGTTTCAGCTTGTGGGCCAACCTGCGATTAGCTGTGAGCAGAGGTCCGCCCCCCACCACGCAGGCGCGAAAGTTTAAGCCTCTCTTGCGAAGGAGCGCAAGGGCATACAGGAGCTTATCTATGCCCTTCTTCGGCTTCTGGAGGGTGATTGCGGTGATCAGCGGGCGGCCGTCTTTTAGCGTCGACGTGAACCTAGTGAGGGGTAACCTATTTTCCGAATCAATCATGAAGGCCGACTCTGGTGAGTATTTGATCCGCTCGGCCTTATTTCCTAAGTCATGATGGCAAGCCAATAGTTTACGAACGCTTTCGTAATTGACCGCCACAGCATCCGCCCCAAGGAGGGCCTCGTGTTCGAGCGGAGTGATGTATTTGCGGATTCGCCGCCATTCGAGCCACTGCCGAAGGCGTTTTAGCAGATGATATTTGTCTGCAGCGCGCAGTTGGGCTAGGGCCTCTTCCTCGTAGACGGTATACATCGAAATCAGATGAGGCACAAAAAATCCACTTCCAAGCCACTGTGCACGCAATTGATGACCAACATGGCCCCAAACACCGAAACTGTGAATCAGTGCCGGCAGCGCCTCGACATTCTGGTCGGCGGTGGCCGCCGCGATAAGAGTCGGAGCATGAAAGGCGACCTCTGTCTGACGGCATGGGCGGCCCTGGTGCGGTACGCGCCGCACCAGGCCAAAGTCGCAAACTTGGTTCCCATTCTGGCTGCTTACACAATAAATTTGCACGTCACAGCCGAGCGCTGTCGCAGCTCGAGCCGTTGCTCGGACGTAGCTAGAATGACCCCCGCCAATCTCCTCTGTGGGATCCCGACCAGCTAAAAAAAGGACTTTTGGAGCTGTAACCGATCTGTTGCTCATGGCTTAGGGGACCCAGCGCTCTGGGTAGATGCCTAGATCCAACTTATCAAATTGATAAATCAAGTTATGCCCCGCACTTGGTTCGATCGTAATAACCTCGCTTTAGTCAATAAGTATCGAATGGGTTTGGTTAACCGCCAGCTGTTGGAGCGAAGAACAGACTGCAGCACGTCGACTTGATTTTTGTATTGAGCACTTACCAACTCGAGTTCAGTATTCAGCACGTTAACTTGATTTTTGTATTGAGTACTAACCAATTGGCGTTCATTAAAAAGCTTGACTAAGTTGTCTAGCTTGAACTGATTGGTGGATTGATAATCGTTATGAGCAGGACTGTGGGTTAACTTATCATTTGCCATAAATACTTTAACGGCCTCTTCCAGAGCAATGTAGAGGGCATCATCAGTCACTATCGTCGAGGCAAAAGAAGTATTATTTTGATTAGCGCTCTCTTGAATTGAGTGGTTTCGCCAAAAAAACTCTAGTTGGCCAGCAACATCGAGGTTGTAAATCATCTGACATTGCCAGCCGTGCGATGGTGGAAAGTTAGCGTCGATTAAAAATTTGCCTTGAGCAGATTTGAGTTTAATGCGGCGCTGACTCAAAAGGCATAAGTGTCCGATGCGCAAGCTTTCAGTCTGTAATTTTTGTTCGATGATATTTGATGGCGCATCACTGATTTGATGGGCGCCAGAACTAAGTTTGTGAGCATACTTACCCCGAACAATAACTTTTGATAGAAAGGGCAGGTCAAAGAAATTGATATGTCCATTTTGTATTTGTTCCGAAAGAATGGTTGCCGGCTGGTCCAGAAAAACACAAGGAATTGCTCTTTCTTTGATTCTTGAATACTGCGTAAGATCAAGATCATTCATGTCGTGCGGCGAAACCCAAGGCAGTACTTCATATCGCAATGCGTCGACTTCTGACGTAACCGTCATCAATAGATCGACAAGCGTGACGTAGCCCGAAGTCAGGGCAAATTCGTCTGCATCAAACACGTAGACCCAGTCGTACTCATTGGCACCAACGAAAGACATCACAACGCGCGTAGTTTGCTCTTGTAGAAACTGGTCAAGCTCGAGGCGAATGACAGTCAGTCGTCCGGGCCACCGGGCTTGCAGATGCTTTAATTCACTATGGGTTTCGTCTGTGCTCGCATGGTCAACCACTACAATGTGATCGAGTCCGCATTGAAATCCATGAGTAATAGCCAACCCCAGAAGTGGCCACTCGTTGCGAGCCATGACATAGCCTAGCACTCGAATTGTCATTTGATAACCTCTAGCGGTTTAATGTATTGATTAACCAGCAACCACTCTATTGTCTTGTGCGAAAGTTGATCAGAAAAACCCTTTCCAAAGTTAAATTCAATATAACGAGAAATTTTGTGATTGTATGGATCGACAAATTCAATCTGCTTACCCAGCATGACAGCGGCTACCATAACGTGTAATCGGTCGGTGATAATGATGTTGGCTGATCTTATTGCGTGAATAAACTCATCAAGGTTGCCACAGGTCAGACTAATGTCGTTATTGCCAGCCGCAGGGGCAAACCCGTGGTCAGCAAGTAGACTGCCTTGATCCATTCGAAGCGCGAGTAACGTCTTGCAATGTGTGGTGTCGTTGTTGTGTTGCGCCGTCGGTTGTGCGGGAGTGAAGTCCATAGCCCAAAGTGCTGGGTCGATCGCCAAAGCTGCTTTGCCAAATTTTTTGATTTTTTTGTAAGAGTCGACGTCACGCGCAAACGGGTAGACGTTATGTCGTTGCAAGGCGTTTTGTACCACTGGAACATCGGCATCAAACTGTGATGGTAGTATGACAACGCGCTCAAACAGTGATGACGAATGAATGATTAAATCTGGCAGCCACTCATGCCATAAACTTACTAACGCACCACTTCCCGGAATAATCAAAGTGCCAGGCCTGGCTTGCGTTTCCTCTTTTAGGCTGTGAACAGGAACGCGCTCGTACGATAACCCCGAAAGGGTGAGCAAACGTTCTGTGCCTACCCAAATTAAATGATCACCGATATTGCCGGGCATCTCGCTTAAAAGCCATAGTGGCTGAGATTGCCCGATGAAATGAGCGATCGCTTCGCGTTGTATCTTAAGTTTTAACTCAAACGCGCTAACTGAATGATGTTTATGGAGGGGGGTATGCGATGTCGTCGCGCTGAGGGGTGAAATTTGAGTGATAGCAGACGAAGTCAACTGCGCATTCAATGTTTCGACGCGGCGTTGAAGTTTAACCAGCCAGTTGGCGTCAGGGTTGGCTCGCTTACCTTCCTCAACGATCACTTTTAGGAGCTTGAGTTGTGGTTGGTTATTAACCTGAATTTGATCAATCATCTCTACGTCAAACGGGCTGTCAAAACATTCTGGGTTTGACACACCTGCCACAAGAAAGTTGAGTCGAGTTCGTATGCATTTCTCACACCTACCGCAGTTTCGACCTTCATGCTCGCCCTGCCAGCAGACTTTGACGCTACGCCTAGCAATATGGTGTTTGGCGATCAGAGCCGCTTTTTCAGTTCGTGAGAAAGCCGCGCCATCATGCACAATATTGAAGTCACCGCCCGAGAGAAGATAATCAAGTTGAGGTGTGCTTCCCCAGCGAATATCAGGCTCGGTCAATATGGCACCAGAGGCGATTAGGCCGTGACTGAAATCTGGGGAAAACTGGTGCAAAATGCAAGACAGTTGAGCTGCAAAAACGTGTTCCCAGTTATGGGCGATGGCGTCTTTGATGTTTGTTTTAACAATTCGAAGATTGACACCAAGATCATCGACAAATGGTTCAATTCGACGGCGCAATTCCTCAAAATCAGCTTGCTTTTGTAAGCTGACGTCAAAGCCGTGAACCAACACTAAATCTTCAATGTTGTAACTGGCGTTACCAAGTAGATGGCGGGTATGCCTAAGAGCTGTGAATGTGGAATCTAGGCCACCCGAGAATGCGGCAACGGCTCGGTCGCGATTAGGCTTAACGTCTTGCCAAGCCAGCGCGGATTGATCGAGTACCTTCTCGGCGATGATCTCAACTGGTGTGTATGCTTCTGGCAACCAAGTGTGCCACGCTTCAGCTAGAAGATTGGCGTTTCTAATGGCTTGTGCAGAGATTGGGCCATTGATTTGCAATTTTTTTGCACCACCCATAACGAACTGGAGAACACCAAACAAGTACCCATCGAGCACGCTCGGCTCTGCAAGGTAGTTAATTCCTTGATGCAAAAACTCAAGTTTGACGATTCCTGCCTGACGGCCATGCACTGCTGGGTAAGATAATTCTGCCGAATTAAGAACCCCGACTGGATGAGGGCTTTGATTAAAAGACAAAATAGCAACGGAGCTCATGATTGCATGCCGAAAGTTCCTCAAACACTACATGTACACGAATATTCTAGCAAAACAAGCCCGCCATACCTGCTATACCTCTTGTATGGCGTCATCCATTTTGATACGTCCTGATTTAGCCGTGCCCGCGGTTGCCTATATACATGATCAGATTGGACCTAGTCAGATAGGTGGACCATATCAAACCCGGGGGTTGACCCCAAAGTCACACCAATGGTTGCCGCGAACAAAAATCATCATGGCATACAGAATGGCAAACAAAAATAAAAAGCGCCCCGAGAGGCGCTTTTTTTACTTTTAGTCTGGCGGAAGGTGTGAGATTCGAACTCACGGACGCCTTGCGACGTCGCCAGTTTTCAAGACTGGTGCATTCAACCGCTCTGCCAACCTTCCGTGCCGTGCATTATACATACCTATCAAAAGTTTGTCGGGCGTTGTGTTGAAACATATCGTTTGGTTTGAGGTATAACATGTGTAATCAATAAAAAAAAGGAAACTTAACACCATGCGCGCAATTGAAATCAAAACCCCGGGCGGTCCTGAAATGTTGGTGATGGGCGAGCGCCCCATGCCGGTTCCAGCTAAGGGTGAAGTGCTGATTAAAGTGGCTGCTGCAGGCGTGAATCGCCCCGATGTTTTTCAAAGGCAGGGTAATTATGCGCCGCCACCAGGTGCTTCAGACATACCGGGCTTAGAAGTTGCAGGTGAAATTGTTTCGGGTGATTTGGCAGCTTCAAAGTTTTCGATAGGCGATCAGGTTTGCGCATTGGTGGCTGGGGGCGGTTACGCTGAGTTTTGCGTAGCGCCCATTGCTCAGTGTTTGCCGATTCCACAAGGCCTATCGTTGATTGAAGCGGCGGGTTTGCCTGAAACATATTTTACTGTTTGGAGTAATGTTTTTGATCGTGCGCGTTTGTCTGGCGATGAGTCATTTTTGGTGCACGGTGGTGCCAGTGGTATTGGTACAACAGCCATACAAATTGCGCATGCAATGGGCCACACGGTTTACACCACCGTGGGGAGCGATGAGCGTGCTCAAGCAGTTTTGGCATTGGGCGCAGATCACGCCATAAACTACAAAACAAAAGATTTTGTAGAGGAAATAAAGGCTCTGACAGCTGGTAAGGGGGTGAACGTCATACTTGACATGGTGGCGGGTGACTACATCAAACGCGACATGAAATGTTTGGCTGACGATGGCCGTATCGTTATTATTGCCACGCTTGGTGGGGGTAAGTCAGAATTTAATGCAACAGAATTGATGGTGCGTCGTTTAACCATCACAGGGTCAACCTTACGTGCTCGCCCCATTTCATTTAAAGCTGACATTGCACAGGCACTTGAGCAGCGTATTTGGCCACTTTTGGTTGCTGGCAAAATTAGACCCATTATTCACACCACGATGCCTTTAGACCAAGCCTCTCGGGCGCACACCATGATGGAAGCAGGTGAACAGATTGGTAAAATTATTTTGTCAACGCACTAAAACGGCAAGAATAGGGCAAAAGCGTACAATGATGGGTTGAATTCGACTTAAATTGCATTTTTAATCGGTTATTGAATATGGCCTCTCAATTACAATCACTCAATAAAGGTACATCCATCTTGCCTGCTTCACGTCAAACACTTCTGATCATGGGCAACTGGAAGATGAACGGCACCCTAGCCAGCAACGCTGCATTGCTTACCGCTTTGCGTCAAGCATCGGGTAGCGTACAAGGTGCTCACTTAGCAGTTTGTGTGCCGTTTCCTTATTTAGCCCAGGTGTCACAAGCACTTTCGGGATCAGTGGTTTCTTGGGGTGCGCAAGATGTCAGTGCCCACACAAAAGGTGCATATACTGGCGAAGTCTCGGCTGCTATGCTCAAAGATTTTGCATGCCGTTGGGTAATTGTGGGTCATTCAGAACGGCGCGCTTTGCATGGTGAGTCAGACGATTTGGTATCGCAAAAAGTGCAAGCTGCGCTTATAGAGGGCTTAACGCCTGTCGTGTGTTTAGGTGAGTCGCTTGCTGAGCGCGATGCTGGTCAGGTCGAAGCTATTATTGCCCGACAGTTAAAACCGGTTTTGGCGCTTGGTCCTGAAGCGTTACAGAGCATAGTTATTGCTTATGAGCCGGTTTGGGCTATTGGTACGGGTCGTAGTGCCACACCAGAGCAAGCGCAGGCGGTTCATGCCAGTATTCGCGCTATGTTGCCTGCTAAAGCTCAAAATGTACCGCTGCTTTACGGTGGCAGTGTTAAACCAGAAAATGCAGCTAGCCTATTTGGCATGCCAGATATTGATGGTGCGCTAGTCGGGGGGGCATCATTAGTTGCACAAGATTTTTTAGGTATTGCAAGTTAGTCATTGCCATGTCAAAACAACAACTTTAATTCTTACTGTAACTTAAGCTATCAAGTTATCAATTACTTAAGTTATCAAATTACTAAATCAGTAAGCCATTAATTTTAGAAAGTCAGCACAATTTATCGGAGCTCGTAGATCATGAGTATGCAGGTCACCATTTTGTTAGTTATTCAAGTCATTGCATCGTTTAGCATTATTGCCTTGGTGTTATTACAGCAAGGTAAGGGCGCCGATATGGGTTCAGCCTTTGGCGGGGGTGCTTCAGGCAGTTTGTTTGGCGCAACCGGCGCAGCAAACTTCTTGTCGCGAGCGACCAAGTGGGCTGCAGTCGTCTTCTTTATTGCCACCATCGGTTTGGCATACTTGTCTACTTTAGGCTTAAAGACACAAAATGATGGCCTGATGGAATCATTTACCAATGGTAATGCTGTGCCGACTATGCCGGCAGTGCCTGGCGCTAAGGGCTCACCTGCAGTGCCTGCAGGAAGCTCTGTGCCATCTGTTGGTGGGGCAAGTGCGCCGGCTTCCGTGCCTGTTGTGCCGACAACACCAATTGTGCCAGCAGTGCCTAAATAAGTGTCAAGCCCGTGCTAAAATTATCGGCTTAGTAGTAAGTTGTGGTTATACGAGTGACAGTATTTAGTTTGATTGTGGTGTCATGCCGACGTGGTGGAATTGGTAGACACGCTATCTTGAGGGGGTAGTGGCGAAAGCT
>ERZ888423.1636-NODE-1636-length-18814-cov-7.886774_pt1 | contig 18814 bp, 17 predicted proteins | sample MGYA00520523_ERZ888423 | MGnify/ENA primary metagenome ERZ888423 (study PRJEB32303, sample SAMEA104408611) | aquatic metagenome | biome: Brackish water; feature: Pelagic; material: water | place: Baltic Sea | collected 2014-06-08T10:24:00 | depth 30,27 m ...
CCCGGGCAGATGAATGTGCGAGGCCGGCGGCTCCCTGGTGGCTGTCAGTCGTTGACCTGTCAGTCGTTGAAAGGACCGAGTGTCACGCCCTCAGAGATCAGCCGCTGCCGCACAGCTATCCCGATTTGCACCGCACCCGGCGAATCTCCGTGGACACAAACAGATTCAACAGTGATCGGGATCGTCGACCCGTCCACGGCCATCACGCACCCCGCCGTGACCATTGAGCTGACCCGGTCCGCTATCTCCTCGACATCATGCAGCACGGCGTTGGGTTCACGGCGTGACACCAGTTGGCCGTCGGGGTGGTAAGCGCGATCGGCAAATGCCTCCGGCACAGTGCGCAGATCGAGCTCCTCAGCCGTCGCGAAGAACACCGACCCGGCAAGTCCGAGTACCGGCAGCTGCGGGTCGACCGAATGTACGGCTTCAGCTACGGCGCGGGCCTGTTGGCGGTTAGTGAACAGCGAGTTATACAGCGCACCATGAGGTTTAACGTAAGACACCGCGGTACCCGCGGCAGCTGCGAGAGCTGAGAGCGCACCGATCTGGTAAATGACCTCGGCAGTCAGGTCTTCGGGGTCCACATCGATGAAGCGCCTGCCGAACCCGGCCAGATCACGGTAGCTGACTTGCGCGCCGACCCGAACCCCGCGCGCTGCGGCGGCTCGGCACACCCGAGCCAGCGTGGTCGGGTCGCCGGCGTGGAAGCCACAGGCCAGGTTGGCCGATGTGACGATGTCGAGCATGGCGTCATCGTCGCCGAGCCGCCACACGCCAAAGCCCTCACCGAGATCGGCGTTCAGATCCACCGACACTGTTGCCACGCGACCAGCTTAGTGTCGCCAATCTCATCGAGATCGATGCGCCTTGGTCCCCGGTCCGCTATGTGTACAAGATCTACTGAAAATGGTTATCATTACCGGGTGATTGCCCGGTCGTCTCACAAACTTCGTCTACTTTCGGTGTCGCTCCTACTGGCCACACCTTTCGCGCTAGCAGCTTGTGGCAACAGTTCCGACCTTGCCACGACCAGCGGGACCACGGCCGCGGCGGCCGGCGAGTGCCCCACGACTCCGGTCGACGTCGTCGTCAGCGTGGATCAGTGGGGCGACATCGTCTCGCAGCTGGGTGGAGCGTGTGCCAACGTAACGACAGTGCTGGCCAGCTCTTCGGTGGATCCCCACGGTCACGAACCGGCACCTTCGGATGCGGTGCGATTCGACGGCGCACAGCTCGTCGTGATCAACGGTGGGCAATACGACGCCTGGGCGGCAAAGCTGGCCGCCACCTCTGCACCCGACGCGCCGGTCATCGACGCCGTCGAGCTCGGTGGTGACCTTCCGGCCGAGACCGGCCAAGACCACCGAGGTAACCCGCACGTTTGGTACAGCCCGTCGGTGGTGACGTCGGTCGCGGAGGCGGTGACAGCTGAATTGGGCGAGTTGGCGCCCGACGCCCGAGGGTACTTCGAGAAGCGCCACACGGCGTTCAACAATGTGATGACGCCGTACAGCGAGGCCATCGCGGCGATCAAGTCCCGCTCCGCCGGAAAAACTTTCGCCGCCACCGAGAACGTTTTCGACGACATGGCTGCGGCGCTCGGCCTGCAGAACCGGACGCCCGAGGGGTATCAGCTGGCTGCGGCCAACGAAGCGGAGCCGACACCGGCCGACCTGGATGCGTTCCTGCGACTGCTCAGTGAGCGTGGTGTCGACGTGCTGATCTACAACACCCAGACCGAAGGGTCAGTGCCGGAGAAGATCCGCGGAGCGGCCGAGCAAGCCGGGGTGCCGGTGGTCGAGGTCACTGAGACGGTGCCACCCAACACGGAGTCATTCCAGACCTGGCAGGTCGCGCAACTGGACTCTGTGGCGAGGGCCCTCGGTGTCCCAGTATGAGCAGGCGCCTGATCCGGCGCTGACCTTCGATGATGTCAGCGTCTGCCGTGGCGACAGGGTGATCTGGTCGGACTCCACGCTGCGCGTTGACGCGGGCCGATTCGTCGCCCTTATCGGACCGAACGGGTCAGGCAAAACCACTCTGCTTCAGGTGATTCTGGGGCTGGTCCCGAGCTCTACCGGCACTGTGCAGGTCTACGGCGAGAGGCCTGGAGCCCACAACGATCAAATCGGTTACGTGCCACAGAACTACGACACCAGCGCGAATGAAGCCATCCGGGCCTGGGACGCCGTGCTGCTGGGCTTGACCGGACGGCGCTGGGGATTCGCCCGGATCGGTGCCGATGAGCGGCGCCGGATCGATGAAGCGCTGCGCTGGGTCGAGGCCACCGACTTCGCCGACCGCAGACTGTCGGAACTCTCCGGGGGTCAACGTCAGCGGATCGCCTTGGCCAGCGCGCTGGTCGCCCATCCGAAGATGCTGATCCTCGATGAGCCGTTGGCATCGCTGGACCTGCGCAATCAGCACGAGATCGTCGTGCTGCTGGCCCGACTCAAGCAGGACTTGGGTGTGACCATCATCGTCGTCGCGCACGATCTGAACCCGCTACTGGCAGTCCTCGACAGCGTCATCTACCTGCTGGATGGGCACGCGCATCACGCCGTTATCGATCAGGTCGTGGATTCCGAACTCCTCACTCACATGTACGGCACCCCGATCAAAGTAGCCCATACCCTGCAGGGTGACCTGTACATGCGGGGCATGTGATGACGCCGACCATCGTCGCGATGGGTTATCAGGACAACTGGATACAGATTCTGGGCTCGTCCTTCATGCGCAGTGCGTGGCTGGGTGGAACGATCGTCGCACTGGCGGCAGGGCTGATGGGGTACTTCATCGTTGTGCGCAATTCGTCGTTCGCCGCACACGCGTTGGCCCACATCGGACTGCCTGGGGCAACCGGCGCGGTGTTGCTCGGATTGCCCGCGGCATTGGGTTTGGGAGTGTTCTGCGTCGGCGGCGCACTGGTGATCGGCGCGCTGGGTAAACGGGCCAGCGAACGCGACGTCGCGACGGGCACGGTACTCGCCTTTGCGACCGGGCTGGGCCTGTTTTTCAACTCCCTGGCCACCCGCAACACATCGACGTTGACCAACGTGTTGTTCGGAAATCTCCTGGCGATCACAGCCGAGCAACTCCTGGGATTTCTCGTGCTGTTGATCGCGCTGGCGGGGAGCATGGCATTCATCTATCGCCCGTTGTTGTTCACTTCTGTCAACAGCCAGGTCGCAGAGGCCAAAGGTGTTCCGGTGCGGGGCCTTTCAATTGCTTTCATGGTTCTACTCGGAGTCACCATCACGATGGCTGTCCAGGCAGTGGGGACACTGCTGCTGTTCGCCCTGGTCGTAACGCCCGCCGCGACGGCGCTGATGCTGACCGCGCGACCGGTTGTCGCGATGGCCGTCTCGGCGGTCATCGGGTTGGCCTCGGTGTGGTCGGGCCTCGCGCTGTCAGCGATGGTCAATCTGCCACCGAGCTTCGCGATCGTCACGATCGCGTGTGGTGTCTGGCTGGCGGTCTGGGTGGGCAGTCGGGTGCCACGCTCGGGGTCGGTTCTCAGGGCGCGAAAGTCAGCCCTGCCAGTCTGATTCCGTGCGGCGGCGCTCGAGTAGGTAACTCAGCGCGGTCGCGACGTCTTCCGGCGTGCCCACCCGGTAATTGGCCAACGTGTCGCCGGGTCCGACCTTCACACCGATGTCGGCATCACGCAGGCGCCGAAAAGCCTTCTCGTCGGTGACATCGTCGCCGAAGAACAGCACCGCCGTCGCGTCATACTGCTGGCGAAGGATGTCGATCGCCTCGCCCTTGTCGGTCGAGATGACTGCGAACTCGAGGACGGCCTTGCCTGCGGTGGCGTGTGCACTCCAGGAGCCAGATGCCGCCTGCGCTTCGCGGAGCGCCTGCCCGCCGTCGATGGGACTGGCATTGCGGACGTGCAAAGCGACGCTGGCCGGCTTCGCCTCGACCGTCACACCCGGCTTGCCGGACGCGATGGAGGTCAACGTATCGGTGATCGTCTGCAACAACGCCACGTCGATCTCGTTGGAGAACCCCGAGTCGAATTCGGCACCGTGGCTGCCGATCAGATTCACCGTCGACGGCATCGCCGACAGTGTGCGCAGATCGCCCAACGCGCGTCCGGAAATCAACGCCGCGGAAGTCGCTGGCAGGCCGGCGAGTTCGATGAGGGCCTGCGCGGCATCTGGGAGTGGCCGGGCGTCGGCCGGATTGTTGACGATCGGCGACAGAGTGCCATCGAAATCAGAGGTCACCAGCAGTCGCGGAGTCTGCGCCGCCACGTCGAGAGCAGTCGACAACTCCGTCTGCCCGCTCCTGTTCACCGGTCACACCTTCGGCTCGTCGCCGTCTCCGATGAGCAAACGAACGGCCAGATCCAGCCGCCTGGCGACGTCGGTCGCCGAGGCGCGCCGCGTCAGCCACGCCAGCAGATTGGACAGCCACACATCGGAGATCACCCGTGCGATGTGGTACTGCTCCTCAGTGGGTTCGCCCTCGCTCATGGCTCGGGCGAACATCGAGTCCATCAGCTTGCCAACGTAGTCGACCTCACCGGCCGCGGACGCGTCGGCGAAGACGAACGCCCGCGTCATGGCCTCGGTGAGCAGCGGGTTGCGTTGCATCGCCCGGTTGAGCTTGCCGACCATGATGTTGAGTCGCTGATAGGCGGTAACACCCGCCGACAGTGCTGCCCGATCGGTCTTGGCATCGATGCGCTCGAACTCCCGGCCCAGTGCGGACACCAGAAGGTGGACCTTCGAAGGGAAGTATCGGTACAGGGTTCCCACCGCGACATCGGCGCGCTCTGCCACCGCCCGCATCTGGACGGCTTCGTAGCCGCCTTTTGACGCGATCGCCAGGGTGGCGTCGAGGATGCGCTTGCGACGCTCGCGCTGCGCCTCTGAACCCAGTTCGGATTCGGCCAGCACGGCCACGTTCATTACGTGCCGTGGTCGCGAGCCAGAACCGGCGGACTCAGAAGACCCAGAGGATCCAGTGGTACGCGCGGGTGATGGCGACATCTCTGATGCCAATTCAGAGGACCCGGACATGCGACGAACGGCTTCTTCGTGATGCGGTCTCGCTGAAAACGATACGCATACCGATACCCGATTCCTCACCCTAGCGCCGTGGCAACAACGGCGTATTCTGCTGCGATGGCGGTCGACTTGACGGGCGAACGCTGGCACTATTAGAACACGTTCTAGTCGGATGCACCCTTTTCTCGCCCAAACGCTAGGAGCGCCGGTGTCGGCTCAATCTTTGAAAACCTCGGCGACCATCACCGACGAGCAGTCCGCTGCGCGCGAACTGGTCCGCAGCTGGGCCGCTGGGTCCAGGGCGGCCGACGCCGCACGAGACGTGGAGCAAGGAAATCCGGCCGGGTGGCGTGCGCCATACGGCGGCCTGGCGCAACTGGGGATCTTCGGTGTTGCGCTCCCGGAGGAACACGGCGGGGCCGACGGCACCGTGGCCGATCTCTGCGCGATGGTCGAGGAAGCGGCCGCGGCGTTGGTGCCGGGGCCAGTGGCGACCACCGCGCTGGCAACGCTGGTGCTGGACGGTTCGCACGTGGAGTTGCTCGAGGATTTGTCGACAGGTCAGCGCACCGCCGGGGTCGCGCTGACAGCCGATCTGTCCTACGCAGATGGCAGCGTCTCCGGCGTCGCGCCCTTTGTGCTCGGGGCCAGCGAGGATCCAGCCAGCTCAGTGTTGCTGCTGTGCGCGGGTGACCGCTGCTTCCTCGTCGACGGCGCAGCCGACGGCGTGACCGTGGAACCACTGACCGCCACCGACTTCTCCCGCCCACTGGCGCGGGTGGTGTTCGACGGCGCGGCTGCCCAGGAGTTGGCAGCGTCCCCGCAGCGGGTCGTTGATCTGGCAGCGACCCTGCTGGCCGCCGAGTCGGCGGGTATTGCCCGCTGGCTTCTCGAGACCGCGACTGAGTACGCGAAAGTCCGTGAGCAGTTCGGCAAGCCGATCGGCAGCTTCCAGGCGATCAAACACATGTGCGCCGAGATGCTGCTGCGTTCCGAGCAGGCGTCGGTGGCCGCGGCCGACGCCGCGTGCGCCGCGAGCCAATCCTCGGATGTGGGCGACGCCGGATCTGGGGCCGACCAACTTTCGTTGTCGGCTGCGCTGGCGGCTTGTGTGGGTATCGAAGCCGCCAAGGCGAACGCCAAGGATTGCATCCAGGTACTAGGCGGAATCGGGATCACCTGGGAGCACGACGCACACTTGTATCTGCGACGCGCGTACGGCATCGCGCAGTTCCTGGGTGGTCGGTCGCGCTGGCTGCGGCGGGTGGCGGCGCTGACTCAGCGCGGAGTTCGCCGGGATCTGCAGATCGACTTGGCGTCGGTGGCCGACCTCAGGCCCGAAATCGCTTCTGCGGTAGCCGAAGTCGCTGCGGTCCCCGCGGAGAAGCGCCAGATCATGTTCGCCGAGACCGGCCTGTTGGCGCCACACTGGCCGCGACCCTACGGACGGGCGGCAGGCCCGGCCGAGCAGTTGGTGATCGATCAGGAATTGGCGGCCGCCGGGATCGTTCGGCCGGATCTGATCATCGGTTGGTGGGCAGTCCCGACGATCCTGGACTACGGCAGCCCGCAGCAGGTCGAGCAGTTCGTCCCTGCGACGTTGCGGGGCGAGTTGATCTGGTGTCAGCTATTCAGTGAGCCGGGCGCGGGTTCGGACCTGGCCGCGCTGCGGACCAAAGCTGTTCGTGCCGAGGGGGGCTGGCGCCTCACCGGGCAGAAGGTGTGGACTTCGGCTGCCCAGAAGGCACATTGGGGCGTGTGTCTGGCCAGAACGGACCAAGACGCTCCAAAGCACAAGGGCATCACCTATTTCCTCATCGACATGACGACGCCAGGCATCGTGATCCGACCACTACGGGAGATCACCGGCGAAGAACTCTTCAACGAAGTGTTCTTCGACGACGTATTCGTGCCCGACGAGATGGTGGTCGGTCAGGCCAACGACGGCTGGCGGTTGGCCCGCACCACGCTGGCCAACGAGCGTGTCGCGATGGCCCAGGGCACCGCACTGGGCAACCCGATGGAAGAGGTGCTCCGCGCCGTCCAAGGAGCCGAAGGGTCCGAAATTGATGGTGCGCAACAGGATCGGCTCGGTGCGTTGATCGTCACCGCCCAGGTGGGGTCGCTGCTCGACCAGCGGATCGCCCAGCTCGCAGTGGGTGGGCAGGACCCGGGTTCGCAGGCCAGTGCGCGCAAGCTTATTGGCGTGCGCTACCGCCAGGCTCTCTCCGAATTTCGGATGGACCTGTCCGAGGGTTCCGGTGCGGTCGCGAATCCGGAAGTCCACGATTTCCTCAACACCCGCTGCCTCACGATCGCCGGTGGTACCGAGCAGATCCTGCTGACTATGGCCGGGGAGCGGTTGCTGGGTCTTCCGCGCTGAGTGGAATTTCTGCCGCGGCTCACTCGTCGTAGGTGACGGCGACAGTTTCGGTTCGCGGGTGTGCCTGGCACGCCAAAATCAAGCCTTCGTCGAGGTCCTGCTGCTCGAGCACGTCGTTGACCTCCATCTCCACTTCGCCGGACTTGGCCACGACCGCGCATGCGCCGCAGTGTCCTTCGCGGCAGGAGAACGGCGCATCCAGGCCTTTGGCGAGCAGCACGTCGAGCAGTTTCGCATTTCGCGGCCAGGAGATCTCGTGGGTGTCGCCGTCAAGCGTCACGATCGCGGTGGCAGGGCCTTCGGCGCTGTCGTCCGGGGCGATCACCACTGCGGCAAACGGGTCGGACTCCAAGGATTTAAACACCTCGATGTGGATGCGCTCGGCGTCGGTTCCCGACGATTTCAGCGCCTCCTCGGCGGCCGCCATGAACGGCCCCGGACCGCAGACGAACGCCTCCCGGGCGGCGTACGGGGCGATCAGTTCCGACAGCGCGGTCGCACTGGGTAAACCCTGCACCGACTCCAACCAGTGCAGGGCGGTGAGCCGGTCGGGGTATTTGGCCGCCCACTCGCGCAGCGCCGTAGCGAAGATGACGGAGTCCTCGTCGCGATTGGCATAGATCAGCGTCACCTTGCCACCGCCCTCGGTCAGGGCGGACTTCAGGATCGCCATCATCGGGGTGATACCACTGCCGGCGGCCAGCAGCAGGAAGTCGGTGTCCAGTGTCTTGGGGACGAACGTGCCCGACGGTGCCAGCACGTGCATCTTCATGCCGGGGTGGGCGTGGTCGCACAGCCAGTTCGACGCGTAGCCGTCGACGGTGCGCTTGATCGTGACGGTCAGTGGATCGTCGGTGAACGGCGAGCTGCACAGCGAGTAGCACCGAGCCACCGAACCCGTCCGATCGCTGGGCACGCGCAGCGTCAGGAACTGCCCGGGGGCGTAACGGAGCCTCTCCGGGGGAATTGCGGAGCCCGGCGGGGCGTCGGGCGTCTTGAATACCAGGGAGCGGGCATCGGGGGTCTCATCGATGACGTCGACCACCTCGAGTTCGAGTACGTGGCTACCGAGCGGCTCGTCCGGCACTGGATGGCCTCCCTTCGCTCCGGCACCGGAGCAATAACTTAGGAACTTAGGTCAATAACTAGAACAGGTTACAGAAATGTATGTGCGCTGGTCCAGCGGTCACAGCAACGCGCTACTCGACACAAATCGTAACGTGTTCTAATCTTTGTTCAGTGATCCGCTCGTCGCGCAAGCGCTGGTCTTCAGTGATCTGCTCCTCGCGCAAGCGCCCATCGCCAGGTCCTAGTCTCCAGGAGGCAATTCCGTGACGTCCATTCAACAGCGCGACGTGCAGTCGGTTCTCGCCGGCATCGATGATCTGCTGCCGCGGATCGCCAAGCGCGCGCAGGCCGCCGAAGAACTACGCCGCCTGCCCGATGAGACCGTGAGCGAACTCGACGATGCCGGCTTCTTCAAGCTGCTCCAGCCCGAGCAGTGGGGCGGTCTGCAGTGCGATCCCACCGTTTTCTACGAAGCCGTCCGGCGCATCGGCAGCGCGTGCGGTTCCACCGGGTGGGTGTCCTCCATCATCGGTGTACACAATTGGCACCTGGCCTTGTTCGACCAGCAGGCGCAGGACGAGGTGTGGGGCGAGGATCCGACTGTGCGGGTTTCGTCGTCCTACGCACCCATGGGCGCCGGCACCGTGGTCGACGGTGGTTACCTGGTCAGCGGCGCCTGGCAGTGGTCGTCGGGCTGCGACCATGCGACCTGGGCCTTCCTTGGCGGGCCGGTGATCAAGGACGGCAGGCCGGTCGACTTCGGCAGCTTCCTGATCCCGCGCAGCGAGTACCGTATCGACGACGTCTGGCACGTGGTCGGGTTGAAGGGCACCGGCAGCAACACCGTCGTCGTCAAGGACGTGTTCGTACCGCGGCACCGGTTCCTGTCGTACAAGGCGATGAACGACCGTACGGCGGGCGGACTGGAGAACAACACCGCGCCGGTGTACAAGATGCCTTGGGGAACAATGCATCCCACCACGATTTCGGCCCCCATCATGGGAATGGCGTACGGCGCCTACGACGCCCATGTCGAGCATCAGGGCAAGCGGGTGCGTGCAGCCTTCGCCGGCGAGAAGACCAAGGACGACCCGTTCGCGAAGGTGCGGATCGCCGAGGCCGCCAGTGACATCGATGCCGGCTGGCGACAGCTCATCGGGAACGTTCGAGACGAGTACGAGCTACTCAAGGCGGATCAGGAGATCCCGTTCGAGCTTCGTACCCGTGCGAGGCGTGACCAGGTGCGGGCCACGGCCCGCGCCATCTCCTCGATCGATCTACTGTTCGAGGCGTCTGGCGCTACTGCGCTGGGCGTCGAACAACCGGTGCAGCGGTTCTGGCGGGACGCGCACGCCGGCCGGGTGCATGCGGCCAATGAGCCGGAGCGGGCCTACCTGATCTTCGGCAACAACGAGTTCGGGCTGCCGCCGCAGGACACGATGGTTTGATCGGCCTCCCCTGATGACATCCTTCGCAGCCGAAGTCGCCCAACAACAGAACGTCACCTTCGAGTCAACGTCGCGTTTTGCTGATGTTCGCGGCAAAGGCCCTGACATGCGGCTGCATTACCACGAGGCCGGTATCGGCAACCCCGAGACGGTGGTGCTCCTGCACGGTGGTGGCCCCGGTGCGTCCAGCTGGTCCAACTTCGGTCGCAACATTCCGGTCCTGGCCAAGCATTTCCACGTGCTGGCTGTCGACCAGCCCGGTTACGGTCACTCAGACAAGCACAGCGAGCATGAGCAATACAACCGCTACAGCTCGACTGCGCTGCTGAATCTGTTTGATCACCTGGGGCTCGAACGTGCTGCGCTGGTTGGTAACTCGCTCGGCGGTGGCACTGCGGTGCGGTTCGCTCTGGACAACCCGAAGCGGGCCGGCCGACTCGTGTTGATGGGTCCGGGCGGGTTGAGCGTCAACCTGTTCGCACCCGACCCCACCGAAGGGGTCAAGCTACTGGGCCGGTTCGCCGCGGACCCGACGCGGGAGAACATCGAGAAGTTTCTGCGCATCATGGTCTTCGACCAGAAACTGATCACGCCCGAACTCGTCGACGAAAGGTTCCAGATCGCCAGCACACCGGAGTCGCTGGCGGCCACCAAAGCGATGGGTAAATCGTTCGTCGGAGCCGATTTTGAGTTGGGCATGATGTGGCGCGATGTGTACAAGCTGCGCCAACCGGTGCTGTTGATCTGGGGACGCGAGGACCGGGTCAACCCGCTCGACGGCGCGTTGGTCGCCATCAAACAGATTCCCCGGATGCAGCTGCACGTCTTCGGGCAGTGCGGTCACTGGGCGCAGCTGGAGAAGTTCGACGAGTTCAACAAACTGACGACGGACTTCCTGATGGGCGGTAAGGGGGCGCAGTCGTGACCATCCGATCGCTGGGATACCTGCGTATCGAGACCACCGATATCGGAGCCTGGCGCGAGTACGGGCTCAAGGTACTCGGCATGGTCGAGGGGGCCGGTGCAACCGGGACAAGCTCCGACGGGGCTCTGTATCTACGAATGGACGAGTTCCCAGCGCGGCTGGTCATTGTGCCTGGTGAGCGTGACCGTTTGATCAGCTCGGGTTGGGAAACCGCGAATGCAGCAGGCCTGCAGGATATTCGACAGCGTCTCGACGCTGCGGGAACTCCGTACCAGGAAGCCACGGCCGCCGAACTCGCTGAGCGTCGCGTCGACGAGATGATCACCTTCTCCGACCCCTCGGGCAACACCCTGGAGGTCTTCCATGGCGTCGCCCTTCAACACCGGCGGGTCGTGAGCCCGTATGGTCACAAGTTCGTCACTGAAGAGCAGGGCCTCGGACACGTCGTACTTACCACCCGGGACGACGCCGAATCGCTGCACTTCTACCGCGATGTTCTCGGCTTCAGCCTGCGCGACTCGATGCGTCTGCCGCCGCAACTGGTTGGCCGTCCCGCCGACGGCCCTCCCGTATGGTTGCGGTTCTTCGGGGTGAATCCTCGCCACCACAGCCTGGCGTTCATGCCCGGTGAGACGCCCAGCGGGGTCGTGCATCTCATGATGGAAGTCGAGAACGCCGACGATGTGGGACTTTGCCTGGACCGGGCGCTGCGCCGCAAGGTGAAGATGTCGGCGACACTGGGCCGGCACGTCAACGACAAGATGCTGTCCTTCTACATGAAGACGCCGGGTGGTTTCGACATCGAATTCGGCTGTGAGGGTCTTGAAGTCGAGGATCACAGTTGGGTCGCCCGGGAGAGCACCGCGGTGTCCCTGTGGGGTCATGACTTCAGTGTGGGTTTTAAATAGTAGTGAGTCATCCTCCGATCGATCCGCGCACGTTCCGACATGTGCTTGGTCAGTTCTGTACCGGAATCACGATCATCACCACCGTGCACGACGGCGCGCCGGTGGGCTTCGCCTGCCAGTCGTTCGCCGCGCTGTCCCTGGAACCGCCGTTGGTGCTGTTCTGCCCGACCAAGGTTTCCCGGTCCTGGCAGGCGATCGAGGCCAGCGGCACGTTCTGCGCCAACATACTGCACGAGAACCAAAAGGATGTCTCGGCCCGGTTCGGCTCCAGGGAACCCAACAAGTTCGCTGGAATCGACTGGACACCATCGAAATTGGGATCCCCGATCATCGAGGGCACGCTGGCGCACATCGACTGCCTGGTGCATTCGGTGTACGACGGTGGTGACCACTTCGTGGTCTTCGGCGCAGTGCAATCACTGTCTGACGTCCCGAGGAAGAGGCCGAGACCGTTGCTGTTCTATCAGGGGCAGTACACCGGCATCGAACCCGACAAGACGACCCCGGCCGATTGGCGAAATGACCTGGAGGCTTTCCTGACCACCACGAGCGATGACACCTGGCTATAGCGCTGTTCCGGCACCGTAGAGAGGCAGGAACGAATGGGCACTTACGTGGTTACCGGATCGGCATCTGGGATGGGATATCAGGCGGCTGAACGGCTTCGCGCCGCTGGGCATTCGGTCATCGGCGTTGACCTCCACGGTGCTGAGGTAATTGCTGACCTGTCCACCCCGCAGGGGCGAACGACTGCCGCGCGGGGTGTCGTGGCGATTGCCGAAGGTGGCCGCCTGGATGGCGCTGTCCTCGCAGCGGGTCTCGGACCACTGCCGGGGGCCGACCGCCTCGCTCTGATCTACCAGGTCAACTTTTATGGTGTCGTTGAACTGCTGGAGGCCTGGCAACCAGCGTTGGCCGCGGGGAAGGCCAAGGTGGTTGTGGTGGGTAGTAATTCGACCACAACGACGCCCATGGTCCCGCGCCGCGCGGTGCGTTCCTTGTTGGCGGGCCGTCCCGAGAAAGCCCAGCGCGCCGTCCGTCCTTTTGGGCCCGCTGCGTCATCGTTGGCTTACGCGGCATCCAAGATCGCGGTGTCCCGATGGGTAAGGCGACAGGCGGTGAGCGTCGACTGGGCCGGCGCGGGTATCCGGCTGAACGTTTTGGCGCCCGGCGCCATTCTGACACCCTTGTTGACAGAGCAACTGGCCGCGCCACGGCAAGCCAAGGCAGTACAGGCGTTCCCGGTTCCGGTCGGGGGTTTCGGTGATGCCGGCCAGATCGCCGACTGGATACTGTTCATGTTGTCTGATGCCGCTAACTTCCTCTGCGGCAGCGTGGTTTTCGTCGATGGTGGTTCTGACGCCTACTTCCGCGCTGACGCCTGGCCGAAGGGGCCGTCGACCTTGGCCCTGCCTCGATACCTGTGGCGGTTCGCCAAGTTCGCGCGGCGACGATGACAGCGATGGATGCCGGTCCACAAGTGGTCACGAGCGATTGTGTGAATCACCTTCTGCTGGAATGGTGACAGGAGCTTCGTACACGATGGACGGCAGATGGAGTGCTCGGTGACGGTGACGGTGACGGTGGCGGTGACGGTGACGACGGGCGGACCGCGGGCGGCACGCCGCCCATGAAAGCGCAGTGGGTTCCGACAGGCCGGGACATCGCTGATGCCCGGGTTACCGAGTTCGCGCGATTCGCCGAAAAGCGCACGGGCAATGGATTTTCGGACTACCACGCGCTGTGGCGGTGGTCGGTGCAGGACATCGCCGGCTTCTGGGGCGCGTTGTGGGACTATTTCGATGTTGGTGAGCGTGGGCAGACGGTGCTGGAGAACAGCGAGATGCCGGGTGCCCGATGGTTTCCGGGGAGCACGCTGAACTACTTCGATCAGGTTGCGCGAAATGCGCGCACCGACCGGCCGGCGATCATCCACGTCAGCGAAGACGAGCCAGACCGCGAAGTCTCATGGGGCGAGCTGTTGGGGCGCTCCGCCGCGTTTGCCGAGAGACTGCGTGCGGCGGGCGTCGGTTCGGGTGACCGGGTCGTCGGGTATCTCCCGAACATCCCTGAAGCAGTGATCGCATTTCTGGCCACTGCAGCCGTCGGTGCGGTTTGGAGCGCCTGCGGGCAGGACTACTCGGCGAAGGCGGCGCTGGATCGGCTCGGACAGCTTGAGCCCAAGGTGCTGGTGGCCGCCGACGGGTATACCTTTGCCGGGAAATACCGGGACAAGCGGGATGACGTTGCGGCGCTTCGCGCTGGGCTGCCGACGCTTCGGGCTACGTTTTCTACCGGTGATCTCGATGCATGCAGCGATCGCGAACTCGACACTGTCGCTGTCCCGTTCGAGCACCCACTGTGGGTTCTCTTCTCATCCGGCACTACTGGGCTACCCAAGGGCATCGTGCATGGTCACGGCGGGGTTGTTGTGGAGCACCTCAAAGCTGTTGCGCTACAGTCCGACATCGGGCGCGACGATACCTTCTTCTGGTTTACCAGCCCCAGTTGGATGATGTGGAACTTCCAGGTGGCGGGACTGCTCGTCGGCGCCACGATTGTCTGCTACGACGGTAGTCCGTCGGCAGGTCGCCCAGACGCGCTGTGGGAGATCGCGGCCCGGGTCAGAGCGACGGTGCTCGGCACCAGTCCTGGCTATGTGCTGGGCTGCATGAAGGCCGATGCCCAGCCGAGCCGGAGTCACGACCTGTCGGTGCTGCGGACTGTCGGTATCACCGGATCGTCGATGCCACCGTCGTCGTCGCTGTGGCTGCGCGACAACGTCGGTGGGCACGTTCAGGTTGCCTCGATCAGCGGCGGCACCGACGTCGTGTCGGCTTTCATCGGCGGTGTCCGCACAGTGCCGGTCTGGCCCGGCGAGTTGTCGGCGCCGTTTCTCGGTGTCGCGCTGGATGCGTGGGACGAGGGTGGAAAGTCGGTACGCGGCGAAGTGGGTGAGCTCGTCGTCACCAAGCCGATGCCGTCCATGCCCGTGTGCTTCTGGAATGATCCGGACGGGCATCGTTATCGGGATGCCTACTTCGAGATGTATCCGGGGGTATGGCGCCACGGCGACTGGATCACCATCACCGATCACCACAGCGTCATCGTCCACGGGCGGTCAGACTCCACCCTCAACCGCCACGGTGTTCGGATGGGCAGCGCCGACATCTATCAGGCGGTCGAGAGCCTGCCTGAAATTATTGAGTCGTTGGTGATCGGAGCCGAGCAACCCGACGGCGGCTACTGGATGCCGTTGTTCGTCGTCCTCGTAGACGGCGCCGAACTCACTGAAGAGGTGCGCGGCCGCATCAACGACACGATTCGATCCGAGGTCTCGCCGCGCCACGTGCCCGACGAAATCATTGTCGCGCCAGGCATTCCGCACACCCGGACCGGTAAGAAGCTCGAGGTCCCGATCAAGAAATTGTTCCAGGGCGGCGACCCGGCAAAGGTCGTCGAGCGCAGCGCAGTCGATGACCCTTCGCTGCTCGACTGGTACGTCACGCAGCGTCGAAGGTGACGAGGTCGATGGTGAGTTTGCCTTCGATGAGGCTGAGTCGTCGTCGAAGTGGTGATCCGAGCACGGGTGGTCCGGGTAGGGGTGGTGCGGTGGATCGGTAGGTCGCCCCGGTTGGGGTGTGGAAGTCGGCGGTGTGGGTGCCGGCGGTGTCGCTGGTGGTGTGGCTGGTGGTGACGGTCCAGCCGGGGGCTTCTTTGGTGTAGTTGCAGGCCTCGCACATGCCCAACCCGTTGGCTGCGCTGGTCGGTCCGCCCGCCCGGTCGGGTACAGCGTGGTCGCAGTGCCGGATCGGAGCGTCACAGTAGGGGGTGCGACAGGTGCGATCGCGCAACCCGATGAACGCCGCCAACCCTTTCGGGAACAACCGCGCACGTGATTCCATTGCCACCAATTGCCCCGATGTGGGATGGCGATACAACCGCCGCAAAGTCGCTTTCGCGGTCGTATCGGTGACCGCGCCGCCGGCCAGGGTGCAGGCGATCTCCGCGGGCACCGGCCCGTAACCGTCCAGCCAGCCGGGTTCGTTGTCACCGCCGAACAGGGTGGTGTCAGCCATCACCAGGTTCACCGCCACCGACACCGGCTGATCGGCGGGCTCTCCGGTCACCCGGGCCACCAACTCATCGGCCATGACCTGCCCGCGGGACCGCTCATCGAACGTCGAATCGGCGGCCCGTTTCAACGCCGCAAACACCGCTACCCCCTGGGCGACCGGCAACAGCGCGCTCACATAGGTCATGGTGTCGGGTGCCGGGCGGATCGTCACACACCGATCCTTAGCGGCCTTGGCGTTGCGCTCCACCACCGCGGCCACATCCAACCGGGCGGCGATCTTCTTGGCCTCGGCCTCCACCCGACGATTACCCCAACCCTGCAGCCGAGACGGATCTGCACACAGTTCGGCATCCAAAGCGCGGCGATGCTCCACCGACAGGCACGCTGACTGTTTCACGACCAGGGTGGCCCGCCACTCCGAGAGCACCCCGGCTTCCAACGCGGCCAACGTGTGGGGCATCTCGCGGACCAACGCGGTAGCGAAACCCACATGCTGATTACCTTTCACCGGGGCATCCCGGCGCGCCAACGCCACCTCCGAAGCCAAACCCCGACCCCGCTTCGCCGCGGGCACCCCCGCAGCGGTTTCAGCGGCGCGCCGCCGAGACTCCCACAGCGCAGTCGCGCGGGCCTGCGCCGCAGCCGCCTTCGACTTCACCTGCTCGAAAAGCTCGACCTGGGCCCGCAACGCCGACTCACCAGCACCCGGATCAATATCGAACACACATTCGAACATGGAACCGACGCTACCGTGCCGGTCTGACATTTCTGCGCAGGTCTGACATTTCGCGTTTGAACGGACCGGCTCTCAACCGAGCCACGAACCGATGCGGCGCAAGGCCTCCTCGATGTCGGCGGCCGGACCGGCGAACGACAGTCGCACGAACGCCCCGCCTCGCACGGTGTCGAAGTCAACGCCGGGCGCGATCGCCACCCCAGTGTCGGCGAGTAACTGTGAACAAAACGACAGCGAATCCGTACTCAGATGTGAGACGTCGGCGTAGACGTAGAACGCTCCATCGGTCGGAGCCAGTCGGTCGATGCCGATCTTGCGGAGCCCGTTCAGGAGCAGGGCCCGGTTCGCCGCGTAACCGTCCAGAAGGGATTCGGCCTCTGCGATCGACTCCGGCGTGAACGCAGAGACGGCGGCCACCTGCGGAAGTACCGGCGGGCAGATCGTGAAGTTTCCCGTCAGGCGGTCGACGGCCCGCTTTAACTCCTGCGGCACCAGCAACCACCCCAGCCGCCAGCCAGTCATGGCGAAGTACTTCGAAAAGCTGTTCACCACAATGGAATCCCGTGATGTCTCCCAGGCGCAGCTGGTCGCCGGCGCGCCGGGATATACCAACCCGTGGTATACCTCATCGCTGACCAGACGTACCCCCGACGACGCGCACCACGACGCGATCGCCGCGAGTTCGTCGGGTGGGATGACCGTTCCGGTCGGATTGGCCGGACTCGCGACGATCACCCCCGCGACCGGTGGATCGAGCTCGGCCAGCATCTGCGCTGTCGGCTGGAACCGGGTTTCGGGGCCGCACATCAGCTCGACAACCTCGCAGCCGAGAGCCGTCAGGATATTGCGGTAGCACGGATAGCCGGGGCTGGCGATCGCCACCCGATCGCCCACGTCGAAACACGCGAGGAACGCCAGCAGGAACCCGCCGGACGAACCTGTCGTCACGACAACGTCGTCCGGCGCGACGAGGAGTCCATGCCGGCTCTGATAGGCATCTGCAATGGCGGCCCGCAACTCCGGAATGCCCAGGGCAACGCTGTAGCCCAGCTGATTGCGGTTCAGCGCCGCCACGGCCGCGTCGCGGACCGGAGTCGGTGCCCCTGCGCTGGGCTGACCGGCGGACAGATTGACCAGATCGCCGTGGGTGCGCTGCCGCTCGGCCGCAGCCAGCCACACGTCCATCACATAGAACGGCGGAATGCCAGCCCGGTTCGAAACGGTCACGAACCCAGGCTAGAACACCTCGGATTCGAGGCGACGCAGTTGCTCCCGCGGCGGGCCGAGTAACTGCGCGCTGCCGTGGGCGCGTTTGAAGTACAACTGGATATCGCTCTCCCACGTGATCGCGATGCCGCCGTGCATCTGGACAGCCTCGGCGGCCACCGCGGAGAACGCCTCGCTGGCCGCGAGGCGGGCAAGTGCAGCCGTTGTTGGCGAGGGGTCCGATACCGCCTCGTTGACGACCGCCCGCGCCGACTGCACCGCGACGTAGAGATCGGCCATCCGGTGCTTGAGCGCCTGGAAACTGCCTATCGGGCGGCCGAACTGCACCCTGTCTTTGGTGTATTGCACGGTGAGATCAAGACAACGTGCCGCCGCCCCGATCTGTTCGGCCGCTAGCAGGATCGCCGCCACATCCTTCAATCCCGGGTCCGCGCCGATGGTCGCGGGATGCGTGGCTTTCAGCCGGGCAAGTCGGCGCGTCGGATCCATCGAGACCGCCGGATCAACGGTGAATGACGTCCAGCGGGTGAGGGTCTCGCCGTCCGCGGCGATCACGATGTCGGCGACGTCGCCGTTCACAACGTAGCGCGCATCGAAGACCACCGCGCCGATCGACGAACCTTCTACCAGGGTCTCTAGTGCATCGCCATCAGGTTCGTCGGCCGACAGCAGCGCCAGTTCGGCCAGCGTGGTCCCCAGCAGTGGGGTGGGTACCAAAGCCCTACCGAGTTCCTCCAGCACAACCGCGGCGTCAGCCAGTTCGCCGCCTGCGCCACCCAGTTCCTCGGGAACCACCAGTGCCGCGGCACCGACCTGTTCGCAGAGCATCTGCCACAGCGACTCGTCGTATCCCCGCTCCGAACTCATCGCCTCACGTACCGACTCCGGCGGCGAATGCTTCTCAACTAGCGCGGCGACAGTGTCGCGCAGCAGTTCCCGTTCTTCAGTCATGCGCGATCCGCCTGCGCTCCTCGCTGGAAAGTCATGCGCGATCCGCCTCCGCTCCTCGCTGGAAAGTCA
>ERZ888423.1638-NODE-1638-length-18802-cov-5.420494_pt1 | contig 18802 bp, 17 predicted proteins | sample MGYA00520523_ERZ888423 | MGnify/ENA primary metagenome ERZ888423 (study PRJEB32303, sample SAMEA104408611) | aquatic metagenome | biome: Brackish water; feature: Pelagic; material: water | place: Baltic Sea | collected 2014-06-08T10:24:00 | depth 30,27 m ...
CAGCCAGCTGGTAGGGCAGTCCGCCGGCGCTCTGCTGCCGGCTGAGTCAGCATGCAACCAGCTGAGTCAGCCGGCAGGGCGCCAGTCGTGAACGAGGCGGGCCATCTCGATGGCGACCAGCGCCGATTCCTCACCGACGTTGTGGCCGCCGGGGCCCTCACTTCGATGCAGCGCCTGTTCGATGTTCTCGACGGTGACGAGTCCGAACGCAACCGGAACTCCGGTGTCGAGTTGCGTGGTCATGATGCCGGCGGCTGCGCCTTCGGAGACCAGCTCGTAGTGGGTGGTCTCGCCCCGAATGACGGCACCGACACAGATGATGGCGTCGGCCCGTCCCGACAGGGCGACTGCCTTGGCGGCCAGAGGAATCTCGAAGCAGCCTGGCACGCTCACCTCGGTGATCTCGGTGACCCCGAGATCGATCAGTCCACGCCTCGCGCCGTCGACCAGTCGCTGCACGATGTCCTGGTTCCAGCGAGCCCGAATCACGACGACCCGCAATCCGGTTCCGTCGACCTCATCGGGGATACTCGCTCGTTCGTCTCCGCTGGCCATCGGGCCAAACTAGTGGGGCGCTCAGCGCCAGGCGAAGACGGGCTGTTCGTACTCGTCGACTCGCACCGAATCCCCGTCGTAGGCCACGGCCCGGAACTGGTAGATCACCGCGCCGGTCGGCGCGTGGATGAGATCTCCACCGATGGGGACCTGGATGACGGGGCGGTCGCTCTCGGGAATGCGGACGAACCGAGGTGAATCGGGGCGGGCCAGCTCTCCGAGCGCGATGCGATGGATCGATGCCACCTCGACCGGGTTGGCGATCGGCTCCCGATCGGAGCCGACCCAGAAGACGAACGGTGACATCACGTAGCCGGATCGAGTCGGGTAGTCGTCGAGGCGACCGATGAGGTGTTCGGATGCGTCGAGGTCGAGGCCGACCTCCTCGGAGATCTCGCGCAATGCGGCCTCGATTGGTGTTTCGCCATCGTCGACACGACCGCCGGGGAGTGCCCACTGGCGAGCGTGAGCCGAGAGCGCAGAGCCGCGTCGGGTGAGCAGAATGGATGCACCCCCAGCCGTTCCGTCGATCCGGCCCGTCAGTTCCGGTTGGTCGTCGATACCGGGGACGTCCCGCAGCTGTCCGAGTCGGTCGACGTCGCTGTCGTCGGCGCCGTGAACCTCGGCATCGCTGTCCATCACGATCACTGCGACGGCCGCATGCCGACGTCCTTCGAGGGGATGAAGGCGCACGTCGTGGTTCGCCAGGTTGGCGGCGAGCCTGTCGCGTAGGGTTCGGTCGAACACGATCTCGGGACGGTCAGCGGTCATGCCCGATTGTTACCAGACTGTGAAGCTGCTCCACATTTCGTAGAAGGCACGGTGACACGAGCCCCGCCACCCCGCTAGGTTCGCGAGCCGATGAGACGCCTGGTCGGAGGTCTGGTACCCCTCGGGGCCGCACTCGTGGCTTTTGCGTTCGGTGCACTGATGCTGCTCGCCGTGGGCGCCAGTCCATGGGATGGCCTGACCGCTCTGGTCAGCGGCGCGTTCGGCAGCGGTGACCGGTTGATCGCAACCGCGGTGAAGGCCACCCCGCTGCTGCTGGTGGGTGCCGGTATCACCATTTCCTTCCGGGCCAGCGTGGTGAACATCGGAGGTGAGGGTCAGATCGTCATGGGGGCTCTGTTGGCGACCAGCCTTGCCCTGGGCGTGCCGGACCTGCCCGCCATTCTGTTGGTGCCCTTGGTGTTGATGGCGGGAGCCGTCGGTGGCGGGCTGTGGGGTGCGGTCCCGGGCGCGCTGAAGGCCTACGCCGGCGTGAACGAGATCCTCAGCACCGTCATGCTCAACCTCGTTGCCGTGCAGTTCATGAACTATCTGCTGCGAGGGCCGCTGATCGATCCGCTCGAACTCGAGACGGGCACTCGCATCCCGCAGACCCAACGACTGTCCGACAATGCCGCGCTGCCGGCTCTGGTGCCCGGCACCCGTCTCCACCTCGGAGTCCTGGTCGCGGTCCTGGCCGCGTTTGCGGTGTGGGTTCTGTTGTGGCGGACACCGCTCGGATTTCGGCTTCGTGCCGTCGGCCACAATCCTGATGCCGCCCGGGCCGCGGGGATCCCGGTCCGGCGCAGTGTGGTGACTGCCCTGGGCCTGAGCGGATCGCTGAGCGGATTGGCCGGCGCAATCCTGGTCTTCGGAAGCGAGGGTCAGCGCATGGCAACCGATGGGTCTGCCGCTGGTTTCACCGGATCGGCCGGCTTCAACGGCATCGTGACCGCGCTGTTCGGAGGCCTGCACCCGCTGTGGACGATTCCGTCGTCGTACCTCTTCGGTGGGTTGTTGACCGGGGCAACCAATCTGCAGCGGCAATTGCAGATCCCTTCGGCTCTGGCCATCGCGCTCAACGGCCTGGTGGTGATCTTCGTGGTGAGCAGCGGTCGGTTCCAGGCCCGGATCGACCGGTTCGTCGACGGCAGGCGCAACCTCGGCACCGCGCTGGCCGACGATGGCGAGCCACTGGCCCCTGCCGAAGCCGAGGTCGATTCCCGTGGGTAGCTTCTTCACTTCCGCCGTGTTGGTCGCCACCATTGCGTCCGGTCTCCGATTGGCCATCCCCTACCTGCTCGCGGGACTGGGCGAGACGGTCGGGCAACGCAGCGGGGTCCTGAACCTCGGGGTCGACGGCGTCATGCAACTCAGCGCATTCTTCGCCTACTGGACCGTTCTGGAGACCGGCAGCCTGTGGTTGGGGGTCGGTGCCGGACTCGCGGTCGGGACCGTGATGGGCCTCGTCTACGGCGTCATCACCGTGACGTTGGGAGCGACCCAGGGCATCAGCGGCATCGGCATCTTCCTGTTCGGGCTCGGGTTCAGCGATCTGATCTTCCGGAGACGAGTGGGCACTCCGAAGCCGATCAAGCAACTGCCCGAGGTCGAGGTACCGCTGTTGTCCGACATACCCTGGGTCGGGGAGGCACTGTTCCGTCAGACGCTCTTCGGGTATCTGGCCTTTGCCTCGGTGCCCGTGGTTGCGCTGATGCTGAAGCACACCACGTTCGGGATGAACATTCGGGCGGTGGGAGAGAACCCACAGGCGGCCGACAGCCTCGGGATCTCGGTGGGACGGACCCGGTATCTGGCCATTCTCATCGGCAATGTCATGGCCGGCCTGGCCGGCACGGCCCTGGTGCTGGAGTTGGGAATCTTCCAGCAGAACCTGACCCAGGGGCTCGGTTTCATCGCGGTGGCGCTCGTGTACTTCGGCGCCTGGCGTGCTCCGGGGGTGATGGTCGGAGCGCTGCTCTACGGTCTGGTGAATGCCACCGTGCTGCAGTGGAAGGCCCAGGGGATCATTCCGCGAGAAGCTTCTGACCTGGCGTCCATGGCGCCGGCCGTGCTGACGATTCTCGCCCTTGTCGTGCTGGCGGGCCGGGTCTCGCCACCCGCAGCTCTCACTCGCCCCTTCAGTCGCCACTGATCGGGGCAGTCCGGGTCCACATCCACATGACAGATTGCAGACATTTCTCTACCGAAACATCTCGGAAACATCCCGTCGATAGCAACCAGGAAATGAACAGAGGAGAAACAACGATGAACATCACCAAGGGGGCACTGCTTCGGCTGCTTGCCCTCCTCGCTGTCTTCGGACTGGTCGCTGCGGCATGCGGTGGCTCGTCCGATGCCGCCGACGACACTGCTGTCGACGACACTGCCGCTGACGACGGTGCCGAGGACACTGCCGCCGAGGACACTGCTGTCGACGACACTGCCGCCGACGACACTGCGACTGACGATGAGGCAGCGGCCGAGGACGACGCGGCCATGGAGGAGGACGAGGCCATGGCCGACGCCGGTCCCATCAAGATGGCGATCGTCGCCCCCAGTGCCCAGGACGATCTCGCCTTCACCCAGAGCATGATCGATTCGATCGCCGCGAGCGACGCCGAGATCGAGTTGTCGATCAGCGATGGGCTGTTCGTCGTCGAGGATGCCGCGGCCGCCATCCGGGGTTATGCCGAGGACGGCCAGGAGGTGATCATCGTGCACGGAACCCAGTTCGGGGCCTCGTTGATCGAGATCGCCCCCGACTTCCCCGAAACCACCTTCGTGTGGGGAACCGCATCGGACACCCAGGGGCTGGACAACGTCTTCGCCTACTATCCGACCGCAGAGGAGGGCGGCTACGTGAATGGCGTCATGGCTGCCATGTTGTCGTCGTCGGGAACCATCGGCGTCGTCGGCCCGGTCGAGGCCGGTGATGCGGTCGCCTACATCAACGGTTTCGTGGAAGGCGCCGAGGCCACTTCCGACGTCACCGTTGCCGTGACCTACACCGGCTCGTTCAGCGATGTGGCGCTGGCGGCCGAAGCCGCCCAGGCCCACCTGACCAACGGCGTCGACATCCTGACCGGCACTTCACAATCGGTGGTGGGCGCCGTCGGTGTCGCCACCGAGAACGACGTGCCGTGGTTCGGGACGCAGGCAAACCAGACCCCGCTGTCACCCGGACTGGTCGTTGCATCGCAGGTCTACCACTGGGAGTTCGTGCTCGACGAGATTCTGGCCCTGCGGGCGTCGGGAGTGCTGGGCGGCGAGATCTTCGAGATCAACCTCGCCAACGGCGGACTCGTGATCGAGTTCAACGATGGCTATGCATTGCCCGACGATGTCAGGGCTGCCGGTGAGGCCGCCATCGCGGCCATCGCCGATGGCTCGATCGACCCGGTCGGCTGATTCGGATTCGTCATGAGCACGCCGGGAACCTCGCAGCCAGCATCGATCCCCCCGATGTTGGAGATGCGCGGCGTCACCAAGCGATTTCCCGGCGTGCTCGCCAACGACCGCGTCGACTTCGATGTTCGACCCGGTGAGGTCCACACCCTGCTGGGTGAGAACGGAGCCGGCAAGAGCACGTTGATGAAGATCCTCTTCGGGCTGTATCAGCCCGATGAGGGAGACTTGCGGTTGAACGGCGTTCCGATTCGTATCGAGTCCCCGACCGACGCGATCGGCCACCAGATCGGCATGATCCATCAGCACTTCATGCTGGTGCCGACCCTCACGGTGGCCGAGAACGTTGCACTGGGACTGAAATCGGGGCGGGGCCCGCTGACCGACCTGCAGGCCGTTTCGGCCCGCATCGAGGAGATCTCCTCGAGCTATGGCCTGGCCGTCGATCCTTCGGTCGCCATCTGGAAACTGTCGGTCGGCGAGCGGCAACGTGTCGAGATCATCAAGGCGCTGTATCGCGATGCCCAGCTACTGGTGCTCGACGAGCCGACGGCAGTGCTGACACCGCAAGAGGTCGACGATCTCTTCGTGATCCTGCGCCAGATGAGCTCCGCCGGCCGCGGATTGATCTTCATCTCGCACAAACTTCACGAGGTGATGGCGCTGAGCGATCGGATCACCGTGCTCCGCAACGGGCGGGTTGCCGGTCACACCACGCCGCAGGAAACCAGCCGCCAGGAGTTGGCGCAGATGATGGTCGGTCGAGCGGTGAAGCTGGCACCGGACAAACCGTCCGTCGAGCCCGGAGCCGACCGGCTTTCCATCAGCGGATTGACGGTGTTCAACGACAGCGGATCGGCTGCGGTGACGAATCTCGATCTGACGGTACGGTCGGGTGAGATCGTGGGGATCGCCGGTGTGTCGGGAAACGGTCAACGCGAGCTGGCCGAATCGATCATCGGCATGCGTCATCCCTCGTCAGGATCGATCATCGTCGACGGCGTGGAGGTAGCGGGGTCGGAACCGGCCGAGAGCCGAGGTGCCGGGCTTGCCTACGTCCCCGAGGAACGCATGAAGGACGGCGCAGTCGGGGAGTTCACGGTCGGGGAGAACCTGGTGCTGGTCGAGCACGGCTCGGATCGCTTCTCCGGACGTGGACTGCTCCGGTTCGGTGCGATTCGCGAACACTGTCGGAAGTTGGTCGACGACTACCGGGTCAAGACCCCATCGATCGAGACCCCGACACAGAGTCTGTCCGGCGGGAACATCCAGAAGATCATCCTGGCCAGAGAACTGGCGACGAAGCCGACGGTGCTCATCGCCGCTCAGCCGACTCGGGGGGTCGACATCGGGGCCGCCGAGTACATTCACGAGCAACTGGTCGAGCAGCGCAGCGCCGGGATGGCGACGCTACTGATCTCCGAGGACCTCGACGAGGTCTTCGGACTGGCCGATCGAATCGCAGTGATGTTCGAGGGTTCGATCATGGCGATCCTCGACACCGAGGCGGCAACCCGGGAGCAGGTCGGTCTGCTGATGGCCGGTGTCGAGAGCGACCCTGCCCCCGCCGCCGGGGTAGCCCTAGATCGGTAGGCGTTGCATCGAGGGCCCATTGGCATCGTGGTCGCCCCAGTACTCGGGCAGCCGGAGATAGCCGACCCGAGGAAGTTCCTCCGCGATGGGAAGACCCTGGTGGAGTTTCAGTCGCTGGATGGTCCGGATGTGGCTCAGCTGCTCGTAGAAGACCATCCACAACGAGCCTTCGAGGTCGTAGCGCAGGAATCCAGGCCGATCCGGGTCGCTGCCCGCGCCGCGGGGGAGCGTGGTGATCACGTACTGCCAGAAGTAGCTGCCCCGGATGCTGGTGACATCGGCCCGGAACTCCTCGACCGTGTGTTCGGCCACCACACGTTCGAGCCAACCGATTCCGATTTTCATCTTGGCCACCAGGTCCGGGATCTCCCAGTACGGGTCCTCGTCCAGGACGCGGTCGAACTTCATCTGCGGACCAAGATGGTGGTGTTCCCAGGCGATGGGTGCCGGTTCGTCACCGTCGGGCCACAGCAGATGCCCGCAGCGGCGATGCGTGAAGACCAAGGCGTCCCAGGCGATGTGAGAGACCTGTCGACGCGGCGACCACCACATCCATTCTCGATCGGGTGAGCGGTCGTCGTAGTCGAGCTGTTCGGTGGTCAGTCCCTCGACCTCGTTCTCGACCCATTCGACGAGGCGTCCATAGGGCGGCATGGCTCCGACCGAAGGGTCTCGGGGCATCTCCACGATGTCATGATCGACGAGCGCCATCAGTCAGCGGACAATTCTGTGCGAACGCGGGGCAGGACATCGTGGGCCAACCGCTCGAGATTGGCATGCATGAGGTTGGGGTCGATGCCCGGCGGCAGTCCCGACGAGGCAACATCGGTGACGCCGTAGGTGCGGGCGAAGTCGACCAGCTCGGCCACGCATTCGTCCGCTGTGCCCACGAACGTGTTCTGGGGGATGCCTCCTGGCTCTCGCCAGCCGTAGTCGTCGGGGGTCGCGTCCATGAACTCGTTGTAGACACTCATGCGGAAGCGTTCGGCCTGGCGGATGATGGGCCAGTCTCGCTCACGGTCGTCGCTGACGAAGAAGGACCGAATGATGCCGACCCGATAGGTGTCGGGGTCACGCCCATCGTCGGCCACTGCCGATCGGTAGGGATCGAGGACCTCGTGACGCTTGCCCTGAGGGAGCAGGTTCGTCCCGAAACGGGCCGCTCTGCGGGCACCGGCCTCGCTCATTGCCGCGATCCACAACGGCGGCCCCCCGGCCTGTACCGGTTTGGGGTGCACGTCGATGTCGTCGAGTCGATAGCGCTTCCCGGAATAGCTGAACGGCCCGTCGCCCCAGGCCAGCCGGAGGATGTCGATGCCCTCCTCGGTCATCGACACCCGGTTCTTCAGCGAGGTGCCGAATGCCTTGAATTCGCGTGGCACGTAGCCCATGCCGATGCCGAGCTCCATACGGCCATTGCTGAGGTGGTCGAGCACCGCCATCTCCTCGGCCAGCCGAATGGGATGGTAGAGCGGCAGCAGGGCGATGTCGGTCGAGATCCTGACGCGCTCGGTCCGAGCCGCTATGGCACCCGCAACCGGCTGGAAGGCGGGCAGATAGCCATCGGCCAGGAAATGATGTTCCGTGAACCACACGTGGTCGAAGCCCAGCCCATCTGCCAGGACGGCCTGGTCCAAGGTGGCTGCGTACACCTGGGTCATGGAGATGTCGCTGTCGGGGGTGCGTCGGCAGTCGTACATGACACCGAAGCGGAACGGAGGTTTGGAGTCGGTCACGCCCCCAGCTCACCAGGGTCGGCCCCAGGTGTTCCAGTCGAACTCCTCGATACCGGTCTCGTTGAGCCGCCAGATCGATGCTTCGGCTCGACCGTCGACGATGTCGAGATAGCCGATGGTGCCGAATTCGAGGTTGAGGTTGTGGGGAAAGGTGGGTGATCCCGGGTTCACGCACAGGATCCCGTCGATCTCGGCGATGTGTTCGACGTGGGTGTCGCCGTGGATCAGCACGTCGGGATTTCTCGGACGATCGGGAAACAGGCGGTCGAGCGTGCGTAGGACCGTGAAGTTCGGGTGCATCTCGGGAATCGGTACGGCGTGGGTCAGCGCAACCAGGACGCCGTCGAAGTCGATCAGCCAGTTCTCGTCGAGGAAGGGATGCGACGGTTGGACAGCCCGACCCGACGAGCCGTCGTCGCCGTTTCCTCGAGCTCCCCACACCGGTGCCCGCTTGGCCAGTTCCTCGATCACATGCAGGTCGTAGATGTCGCCGGCGTGGAGGATGGCGTCGCAATCGGCGAACTGGTCATAGACGTGGGGCCACAGTTCCGGCATCGCTTCGGGAATGTGGGTGTCGGAGATCAACCCGATACGCATCAGCGCGTCGGGTCGACGAGAAGCTTGAGTGCGTTCACCTCTCGGTTGGCCATCTGCTCGACGGTGCCCGGTAGCTCATCGAGACCGATCGTCCCCTGATGGAGTGCAGTGGCCGCCAACCGGCCGGTCGCGATCAGTTGGCCGACGGTGTGTGCCTCGTCCTTGGTGTAGAGAATGGAGGTGGTGAGGGTGATCTCCTTGGTCATCCACTTGTTGGTCATGACCTCGGTGGGTTTGCCCGACACGCCGACCATGCATGCCGTACCGCCCCGTCGCAGGAGATCGATCGAGGCCTCCAGGGTCTGGGGGATACCGGCGGCGTCGAACGCGACGTCCACGCCGCGGCCCGCCGTGAGTTCTCTGACCTTCGAGCGTGTCTCGGATCCTCCGTCCAGTCCGATGTCGGCCCCCAGCTGAACGGAGAGTTCACGTCGTTCGGCATCGGGCTCGATCACGATCACGATCGCAGCTCCCGCCAGTCGCGCGCACATCGCCGTCAGCTGGCCGATCGGACCGGCTCCCAGAACCGCAACCGTGTCGCCTGATCGCATCCCGCTCTGCTGAATGGCGTGGAACGCAACGGCGGCCGGTTCGACCAGGGCACCCTGGACCGGGGTGATGTCCTCGGGCAGGACGACCAATCGATCGGCATCGACACCGATGAGTGACGCGAAACCACCATTGGGGGAGGCATGGGGACCCATGCCGTTGTACTCCCGGTTGGCGGGCCGACAGTAGTGGACCTGGCCGATGGCGCAGTAGGAGCAGCGGCCACAGCCCGGACCGAGGCCGGCCATGACCAGGTCACCGTCTCGTACCGAGTCGACGCCGGCGCCGGTGGCCACGACCTCGCCGAACCACTCGTGCCCGCACAATTGGGGTGCGTACTGCCAACCCTCGGCGTAGGCGTGGACATCGCTGCCGCAGATGCCGCACAGTCGTATCTCGACGACGGCCGAGCCGTCCACCGGGGTGGGCTCGGCCACATCGGTCACTTCACATTGTCGGATTCCCGTGATCAGGCCTGCGCGCATGGTCGGAAGCTACACGCCCGAGCACACTGGCTTCGAGTTCACTCAGGGACATCGGCTTGGCGAACAGGTAGCCCTGTGCTCGTTCACAACCCAGCGCCAGCAGCGCGTCGACCTGCTCGACGGTTTCGACACCTTCGGCCACCAGGTCGAGGCCCAGGGCGGTGGCCAGGCCCACGATGGAACGGGCGATGGCGAAGTCGTCGTGATCATGAGGCAAACCGCTGACGAAGCTGCGATCGATCTTCAGAATGTCGACGGGGAAACGCTTGAGGTAGGACAACGAGGAGTAGCCGGTGCCGAAATCGTCGATGGCCAGGCTGACCCCGAGGGCTCGCAGCCGGGCCAATACATCGAGCGAAGCCTCGGCGTCGGCCATCAGCACGGTTTCGGTGATCTCGAGGCACAAGTGCGCCGGGTCTGCGCCGAAGGTCTCGATGGCTTGGACCACCCGTTCGACGATGTCACGTTGCGACAGTTGCCGTGCCGACAGGTTGACCCGCATGATCAGGTGGGCGGTCGCCGGGTTGCGTTGCCACCGTCCAGCCACCCGGCAGGCTTCGGACAGCATCCATTCGCCGATGTCGGTGATCAGTCCGCATTCCTCGGCGATCTCGATGAACAGCCCTGCCGTCAGCAGCCCCCGCTGCGGGTGGTGCCAGCGCACCAAGGCCTCGGCGCCCAGCACGGTGCCGGTGGTCAAGTCGACCTCGGGTTGGAAGTAGGCCTCGAACTCGCCCCGGGGCAGCGCTCGACGTAGTTCGGCCTCGAGGGTGATGCGTTCGGCGGGGACCCGCTCGAGACCGAGGCTGAAGACTTCGATCCGGTTTCGTCCCGCCGCCTTGGCCTGGTACATCGCAGCATCGGCATCGGCGATCAGATGCTCGACGTCGCCGCTGTCGGCAAAGGCAACGCCGATGCTGGCGGTGACATAGAGTTCCTGGCCGTCCAGCAGGATCACCGGGGTCAGAGCCGCCTGGAGCCGACGAGCCAGGTCCACGGCCCGCTCTTCGGATGCTCCACGCTGGGTGACAGCGGAAGTGATGACCACGACGAACTCGTCCCCGCCGAGCCGGGCAACCATGGTGGCTTCTCGGAGCGTGGCCCGGAGCCGTCGGGCCACCTCGGCGACCAACTCGTCGCCGATGCTGTGCCCGAGCGAATCGTTGACCACCTTGAATCGATCGAGGTCGAGGAACAACACCGCCACTTCGGTGCCCTGGTCGAGGTGGGCCTGCACGTGCTCCAGAAGTGCAGGGCGATTCGACAGCCCGGTCAGACTGTCATGGCGGGCCTGATGGCGAAGCTCGGCTTGCGAACGGTGCCGTTCGGTGTCGTCGACGGCCACGATGATGACCCCTTCGATCGCGCCGGCCGAGTCATGCTCGGGAACTGCGGACAGGTGTAACCACTGCTCGCCCAACGGAGTCTGCACACACCAGTCGAACGCACGTGCTTCGTCCTGCTCGATCACGTGTCGGAGCTCGCTCAGCACGCCCTCTGCGTCGTTGTCGGAGATGGAGTCGATGGGATTCCCCACGAGGTCGGACGGAGCCCAACCGATCTGGGCGATCGACGGTGACGAATAGGTGATGCGGAGGTCGGCGTCGAGCAGAATGGTCATGGCCGGAGAGTTCTCCACCAGATCCTGGAATCGTCGTTGTGAGTTGGCCAACGCCCGTTCCTGGTTCGTCGAGTCCGTGACGTCCTCGACATGGGACAGCACCAGTTCCTCTCCGCCGGCGAAGCTCATGACTCGTTTGGCATGGACCCGGCCGCAGACCACGGTCCCATCGGTCCGGAGGAACTCCATGCGTTCGATCTTCACCGAACCTTCCCGTCGAACTCGCTGGGGCAGAGTGAGGGCGGTGTCGTGATGCCCATCGGTCAGCACCCTGGCCGCCTCGGCGCCGAGCATGTCGGTGACCGATTCGAACCCGAGAAAGTTGGCATAGGCCTGGTTGGCCGCCAGAAGCGTCGAGTCGAAACGCCGTAGGCTGATGCCGACGGGCGCATCGTCGAACGCAACGGCGAAGTACACCTGGGCCTCGACTCGGGCCTGGGCCCCGGCCAGCAAGGCGGCAATCGAGGTGAGCGTCTTGCGCTCGTCATCTTCCCACCTGCGGGCCTCGGCGGACATCAAGACCACCAGGCCGGCGACGTGGTCCTGGGTCGCGACCGGGGTCGAGAGCACCGAACCGACGCCCGGCTCGTCGGTGGCGTACAGGACGGTCGATGTGACCGGACCGAGGGCCGTCAGACGCGACAGGGTCGCGGCCCCGATCTGATGGTGAGGATCGTTCGGCCAACGTTGGACCCGGGGGGTCAGTTGATCGGATCGGCGTTCGATCAGCGAACTGGCGACGCCGAAGAAGGTGCCGAGTTCGGCCAAGGTGTCGATCACCGCGCCATCGATGGTCTTGGCGTCGACATTGGCCAGGCGGGTCGAGATGGAGGCCACGAGTTCGTCGAGCGAATGCCGGCGGGCCAGGTTCACACGGTGGGTGGCATCATCGAGGAAGCTGATGACCAGCGGAGGTTCACCGTCGTGGGGGTGCAGGTAGTGGACCGACACGTCGGCGTAGACCAGTGACCCATCCGGCCGCTCGTACGCCGTTTCGGGCAAGAACGACACGGCGTCGTGGCTCGCGTCGAAGCGGCCCCGGACCTCGGCGACGCCAGGGTGTTCGTCGGCCTGGAGGATGTCGAAGATCTCACGGCCTGCCATCTCTTCCACGGTCCGACCCAGAAGCTGCTCATAGGCCGGGTTCGCCCAGAGCAGGCGCAGGTCGACATCTCGGAGACTGACGGCCAACGGAGCCTTCTCGAACACGGTCCGTCCCCAGTCGAGTGCCTCGGCGCGACGGAGAAACGCCATGGCCAACGCATCCTGTGCTGGCAGCGACGGTTCCGTACTCGACGAGGGCACTGCACTCGACGAGGGCACTGGAGCAGTCGACGCGGTTCCCATCCTTGGGTCGGTCATCGATGCAGCATCGACGGCCGTAGTGGCGCCATGAGCGGCATCGAGCCGCGGTCCGAGGTCGTCGGATCGGAACCGAGGTAGGTTCTCGCCCTGTGAAGCTGCTTGATTTCTCGAATCGACGTGTCGTGGTGACCGGTGCTGCCTCCGGGATGGGGGCCGAAACCGTCCGCTTGCTGTTGGAGGCCGGCGCAGAGGTCCACAGCCTGGACATCGAGCCCGTCGACCAGCCGGTCGCCGGCGCCACCGTATGCGACCTCGGCCAGCCCTCATCGATCGATGTCGCGGTTCAGGAGCTCCCGGGCTCGATCGACGTGCTGATGAACTGCGCCGGAGTTCCCAACGGCGGCCGCTTCGGTCCGGCGGAGGTGATGGCGATCAACTGGCTGGGACTGCGCCACCTGACCGAGAGGCTCCTGCCTCGGATGGCAGCGGGGTCCTCGGTGGTGCACATAGCATCGACGGCGGGCCGGGCCTGGGCCGATCGGCTCGGGGCTCACAGGGAACTGATGGCACTCGACGACTTCGCTGCTGGCGCCGAGTGGGTCGACGCCCATCCCGACGTCGTGGGTGACGGGTATGCCTTCTCCAAGGAGGCCGTTCAGTATTACACCCACTGGCGATCGGTCCAGCTCCTGCCTCGGGGGATCCGGATGAACAGCGTGTGCCCCGGGATCACCGACACGGCGATCATCGCCGATTTCCGCAAAGGCATGGGTGATGCATTGATCGACCACGCCGAGGCCGTCGCCGGTCGTATGGCACAGCCGGGTGAGATGGCGCCCGCCATGCTGTTCCTGGCCGACGAGATGTCGGCCAGCTACATCAATGGTGTCAATCTCAACATCGATCGAGGCACCTCGGCGGCCCGGTTGTCGGAACAGACCGACCCCGGACTCATCTGGCAGCGTTCGTAGCGGCGATTCGCCCACCTTCGCGAAGGTCCGTGGCCAGAGGTCCAGCACCCGCTCGGGCCAGACGATCCAGGTCGGCAACTGGTCGAGATGTGACCGGATCGGTCGCCAACGCGGCTTCGAGGGCCGCTGCAATGGAGAGGACTCGATGGTCGCCGTACATGGGCCCGATCAGTTGGAGACCGAACGGGAGACCTTGGTCGTCGCAGCCACACGGAAGGGCGGTCACGGGATGTCCGATGACGGTGATGGCGGCCGTGAGCGCAAGCCACGCCATGTAGTTGCCGACCGGGGCATCGTCGACGTGACGGGGGAAGAGGTCCCGCCAAGGGAAGGGCGACACACTCACGCCGGGGCAGATCACCACGTCGACGTCGGCGTAGAGGTGCTGGAACGCCCGGTACAGGTCGACTTGCTGTCGTCGGGCCTTGGCGATCTCCTCCATGGGAGTCTGCAGTGCCGATTCGTAGGTCGCTCGGATGTTGGGATTGAAGCCGGCGTCCCACGATTCGGCATCCCGGTGGTACTGGCTGACGAAGACATCGCTGCGGAGACGCCAGTCGACCTCGGATGCGCTGGTGAGATCGATCGGCACCTCGACGACGCTGCCGACGAGAGGTCGCAGGCGAGCGACCCGGTCGGCGAAGGTGGAGCGGATGGACTTCGACACCAGCACGCCACCGAGGTCGGCAGTGATGCCGACCCGAAGCTGTGACAGATCGACGGCCTCCAGAGCCGCCAGGGCGGGTGCGTCGAGCGGGAACGACATCGGATCGAGGGTGTTGCGGCCGGCGATGACCGACAACAGCAGCGCCGTGTCCGCAACGGTGCGGCCCATCGGGCCCTGGACGCTGTAGAAGGTCTGGGCCGTGGTTCGGGCTTCGTGGGGAACGACGCCAGGACTGGATCGATGCCCGACCACTCCGCAGTAGCAGGCGGGGATACGAAGGCTTCCCCCGTGATCCGATCCCGTGGCCAACGGCACCATGTTGGTCGCGAGCGCCACCGCCGACCCTCCCGACGATCCGCCACAGGTGCGACTGGGATCGAAGGGATTGCCGGTGGCGCCGAACAACCGGTTGATGGTGTTGGCGCCGATGCTGAACTCGGGGATGTTGGTCTTGCCGACGACGATGCCGCCGGCGCGGCGGATCTTGTCCACGATGCCGGCGTCCTCGGTGGGAACGTTGTCGGCGAAGTCGATGCTCCCGAAGGTCGTGACGATGCCCTCGGTCGGCTGCAGGTCCTTGATCGCGACCGGAATCCCGTGCAGCGGACCGAGGGCATCACCCCTTCGCACTGCAGCTTCGGCTTCGAGGCTCTCGGCCCGGGCCCGGGCATCGGCCCGGATCACCATGGCGTTGACGGCTGGGTCGATCAGATCGGTCTGGGTCAGGCAGGATTCGAGCAGTTCGACGGGTGAGAGCTCTCCGGAGGCAATACGGTCTCGGGCTTCGACAGCGGTGAGATCACAGGGTCGGGTCATGGCGTGGCCACCTCGTCGGAGTCGGTCGGGTCGGTTTCGTCGGAATCCTGTTCGGGTCGATCGGGCTCGGCCGTGAGGCGGTTTGCAATGTCGGCCGCTATCTCGGTCGGCTCGCGTCCCTGGGTGTCGATGATGGTGAAGCGCCCGTATCCGTCGGCTCGCTCGGCCAGGAGTCGATGGATGCGGTTCTCGGGATCGTCACCCGACAACAGCGGCCTCGGTGGGCCCTCGATGTCGGCGAGCACCCGCTTGAGTATCTCGTGAACTGGGGCCGTCAAGGCGAACACTCGGCCGGCGGCTCCCAGGAGTTCGGCGTTGATCGGGTCGAGCATCAGTCGACCGCCGGTCGAGATGACCAGGCCTTCCTGCTCGGCCAGGGCGCGAGCGGTGTCGCGTTCGTACCCGCGGAAGACGTCCTCGCCGGACCGGGCGAAGATGTCGGGGATCGACCCGTGACGAAGTTCGATGAGATGGTCGGTGTCGACGAAGGTTCGACCGAGCAGTTCGGCGAGGGCTCGACCGACCGAGGTCTTCCCTGTTCCCATGAACCCGGTGAGGACGACGTTCGGCGGCACGGACCCAGTGTTCTCGGACCCAGTGTTCTCGAACCCAGTATTCACGAACCCAGTATTCACGAACCCAGTATTACCCTCTGTGTCCGGATCGGGGTACTACCCTCGCCGGGTGGCAGACATTCTCGTCCTCAACGGACCGAACCTGAATCTCCTGGGCCTGCGTGAGCCCGAGGTCTACGGCACCGAGACGCTCGACGACATCGTGGCCGATCTGACGGCCCGGGCCCACGACCTGGGGTCATCCATGCGATCCCTGCAGTCGAACAGCGAGGGCGAGCTGATCGATGCCCTGCACGAGGCCCGGCAATGGGCTGACGGTGTGATCTTCAACCCTGGGGGATACACCCACACCTCGGTTGCCCTACGGGACGCTGTCTCCTCCATTGCGCTGCCGGTGATCGAGGTGCATCTGTCGAACATCCATGCCCGCGAGTCCTTCCGCCACCAGTCGATGGTGTCGGCGGTGTGTCTCGGGGTTGTCGCCGGTTTCGGCCGGCACGGCTATCGGATGGCGCTCGACGGGCTGCTGGCTCACCTCGGCGACTGATGTCCGGATCCGCCCCGGCAGCAGCGACATGCTGACGCCGGGGCATCAATCGAAGAGCACGGTGCGATCGCCGAGAAGGAAGATGCGGTCCTCGGCCTGAGCCTTGACGGCGCGTGACAGGACGATACGTTCGACATCTCGGCCCTTCACCACCATCTGGTCGGCGGTGTCCCGATGGCTGACCGGGGCGACGTCCTGATCGATGATGGGCCCCTCGTCGAGGCTCGACGTGACGTAGTGGGCAGTGGCCCCGATCAGTTTCACCCCACGTTCCCACGCCTGGTGGTACGGCTTGGCTCCCTTGAAACCAGGAAGGAAGGAATGGTGAATGTTGATGGCGCGTCCGTGGAGGGCGGCACACAGATCGGGGCTCAGGATCTGCATGTAGCGGGCCAGCACCACGAAGTCGATCCGGTGCCGTTCCACCAGTTCGAGCAGTCGGGCCTCGGCCTCGGGCTTGGTGGCACTCGTCACCGGGATGTGTTCGAAGTCCACGCCGTTTCGCAGCGCCACGTCGCGTAGGTCGGGATGGTTCGACACCACGAGCGGGATGTCGAGCGCGAACTCGCCGGCGTTGCGGCGGTAGAGAAGATCGAGAAGACAGTGGTCGTACTTCGAGACCAGTACGAGCGCCCTTCGAGGATCGTCCTCGCGGCGGACGTTCACGTCGGCCCCCAACCGGTTGATCCGGTCGTCCAGTGCCACTCGGATGTCGGCGGCGTCGAACGTCGATGCCTCGAACCGGGTCCTCATGCAGAACGTGCCACTGACCGGATCGCTGAACTCCCCGTTCTGGAGAATGTTGGCTTCGAGATCGAACAACCCATTGCTGATGCTTGCGACCACGCCCCGCTGGTCGGGGCAGGAGAGCGTGAGGATGAACGTGGGCATGCAGTCGATGGTAACGACGTGGTCGACCGCGTCCGGTCACCGTGCCCCGTGCCCCCTCAACCCTTCAGTTCGGCGAGAATGCGGCGGAGCACCTGTTCCTCCTCCGAATTGGTGACGGGCATCGAGAATTCGATGCGGTCGATGAGGCCGGAGTAGCGCTGGTTCAAGCGGCTGCCGATCGTGTCCCACGTACCCAGGGTGGCGATCGTGTGCAGGACTTCGTCGTCGACCGCCTTGGTCAGATCGTCCCACCGTTGTGCCTTGGACAGCGCCGCGGCCTCGTCGGCGCGGTCGCCCCAGTCGAGAATCTCGAAGGCCCGCCGGTACGCCGGCGTCGACAGGTAGAAGGCGACCCGGGCTCGCACGACCTCGGCTACGGCGGCCAGCGCGGTCTCGTCTCGTGCCGTTCCGACCAGCGGTTTGAGGCAGATCTCGACGTCGGAGAGGTTGCGGCCGGTGCGGGCTGCACCGCGGGCCACGGCCGGGCGAACCTCACGGTCGATGAACACCGACGTGCAGACGGGGTGAAGGCGAACACCGTCGGCGACCTCCCCGGCGACGGCGCACATGTTGGGACCGATGGCGGCGATGTGGATCGGGATGTCGGGGTGATCGATGGGGCCCGGATCGAACAAGGGCACCATCAGGTTCAGGTCGTAGTGGTCGGATCGGAAGTCGAGCTGTTCACCGGTCTGCCAGGTGTTCCACACCGCTCGCACGGCGTTCACGTAGTCCCGCATCCAGGGAGCGGGCGCGTGCCATTCCATGCCGAAGCGACGGCGGACGTGACCGCGGACCTGGGACCCGAGTCCGAGGGTGAAGCGGCCCTCCGACAGCTTCTGGAGCGACCAGGCCGACATGGCGGTGATGGTCGGGCTACGGGGAAAGGCCATGGCGACCGAGGTGCCGAGTCCGACGGTCGACGTTGCCGCAGCCCCCAGGGCCAGGAGCTGATACGGATCGTCCTTGGTCTCCTCGACCAGGACGGCCTCGTAGCCCAACGCCTCCACCAGGGCTGCTCCCTCGCCGAAGGTGGAGATGTCGAGTTGGATGTCCGGAGCCCTCAGTCCGGGATCCAGCTTGCCGAGGGGGAGGAGGGTTTCTGGTTTCACACTCGTGATGGTGGCAGACCCGGGGGCCGAAGTGCGAGATGTGACATGCGACCTGTTCCCGGGGCGTACAGCCGATCGAATGTGACCCGACAATGGACAGGTGACCACGGACCCCGGCATGAAGCTCATCGAGCGCGTCCTCGCGACCGGATTCAGCCGTCATACGGCGGTGCCGGCGCTCGGGGCACTCGGAAGCCATCAGGCCAAGTCGTTCACGCGGCAGCTCCTGGCGTTGTTCGCCGGCTCGTCGTTGATCGGGATCGCCGTCGCCCTCCTCGTGCACGCCGATCTCGGTTTGACCCCCTACGACGTCATGTCTTCCGCGGTCAGCGAGCGGCTCGGAATCAGCCTGGGGCAGGCCGGTTGGCTGATGGCCGCAGTGCTGTTCGGCATGGCGGCAGTCTTCCGGCATCGGCCGAGCCGGTGGGGTGTCGCCTACATTCTCGCCAACGGTTTGGCCATCGATGCCGCCAGCGGTCTGCTGACACGGCCCGACACTCTGGCCGGCCGTTGGGTCTTCGTCGTGTCTGCCGTCGTGATTCTGGCGGCCGGCGTCAGTCTCGTGGTCTATTCCGGGACGACGGGCGGGCCCTTCGAGCTGCTCAC
>ERZ888423.1639-NODE-1639-length-18799-cov-7.917787_pt1 | contig 18799 bp, 15 predicted proteins | sample MGYA00520523_ERZ888423 | MGnify/ENA primary metagenome ERZ888423 (study PRJEB32303, sample SAMEA104408611) | aquatic metagenome | biome: Brackish water; feature: Pelagic; material: water | place: Baltic Sea | collected 2014-06-08T10:24:00 | depth 30,27 m ...
CCCGCGGGTGCGCCGACATCGTGGCGGACCCGACACCGACACCGACACCGACACCGACACCGACACCGAAACCGACACCGACGCCGACATCCGAAGCCCGCCCGAGCCCATCCACATCCTCCCGTCCCGAGGTGGCTGCGCCAGCGTCTCCCGGTCCGCCCTCTTCGGGTCCGGCATCGGCCGAAACCCGTGTCGAGGGCACCCGTGACAGCTCGGTGCGGGCTTCATCGCAGCCCGCACGCACTGGCGCATCAGCAGACATCAGCCCCAGCCCGGATCCTGGTTGGGCATCACCTCCGGCGTCCGCGCCGAGTCCGGAGCCGAGCATGTCGATGCTCACCGCACCACTCGACACACCACCCGCGGATGGGGGCGGTGGGCTCAGCACGATCGCCGCGGGCCTCGCGGTGGCGGGTATCGCTGGGCTGGGTGGAGCAGCCATCCTGCGCATGCGACGAGCCGGATCGTGACCGCGGTCGGGGTGGAGACAGCGGGAGTTGACCTCACCGCTGTCCGTGGGCCGGGCGGAGTGCGCACCCGTGGGCGACGGCGCCTCCCGCGCGCACTGCATCCCGGGGCCTGGTGGCTCTGGGCTGCTGGCCTGGCGATCGCGGCATCACGCACGACGAATCCGCTGCTCCTGGTGTTGATCGTCGCCGTCGCGGGCTACGTCGTCTCCGCTCGAAGGTCTCAGGCACCCTGGGCCCGATCCTTCGGCTTCTTCCTCAAACTCGGCCTCGTGGTCATCGCCATCCGCGTCCTCTTTCAAGCCATCGTCGCCGCGCCCATCGGCACGACGATTCTGGTGACGCTGCCGTCGTTCACACTGCCCGAGATCATGGCCGGAGTCCGGCTCGGCGGCCCCATCACCGCGGAGTCCCTCATCGCCGCCCTCTACGACGGTATGCGACTCGCCACCATCCTCATCTGCATCGGGGCGGCCAACTCTCTGGCGTCACCGGCACGCCTGCTCAAGGCTGTTCCGTCGGCCCTGTACGAATTCGGCCTGTCCATCGTCATCGCCGTGACCTTCGCACCGCAATTGGTCACCGACCTGGACCGCATCCGCTCCGCTCGCCGCCTCCGTGGACGCGCCATCGGTGGCCTCCGCGGCACAGCGGGGTCGGCACTGCCCGTCCTCGAGGGTGCCCTGGAGCGCTCCATCACCCTCGCGGCCGCCATGGACTCACGTGGATACGGTCGCCAGGCGCATCGCTCGCGGATGGTGCGGCGGACCACGGGCGCGGCACTCCTCGGTGCCCTCGTCATGGTGGTCATCGGCACCTACGCACTGCTGGACGCTTCCGCGCCCGCCGCTCTCGGCCTCCCTCTCCTGGCGACCGGTTTCATCCTCGGCGGCATCGGCTTCGCCCTCGCGGGGCGTCGTTCGATCCGCACCCGCTATCGGCCAGACCCGTGGACATGGCCTGAGTGGGGCGTGACCGCCTGCGCGCTCGCCACGGCCGGCATCGTCGTCGCCGCCAGCGTGCAGGGTGTCTCCGGCCTCATCGCTCCGGTGGATCCGATCGCCTGGCCCACCGTTCCCGCCGTCGCCGTGCTCGCCATCCTCATCAGTGCGCTGCCCGCTGTCATCACACCACCCGTGCCCGACTCCGCCAGAGGATCCAGGACATGAGCCCGATGGTGGATTTTGCCTCGGTCACCGTGACCTACTCCGGCGCCGTGCAACCCACCCTGCTCGACGTCAATCTGCAGATCGATGAGGGTGAATTGGTGCTCGTCGTGGGCGAGACGGGCAGCGGCAAGACCACATTGCTGCGTGCCATCAACGGACTCGTGCCTCACTTCACGGGGGGCACGCTCGCGGGTCGCGTCACCGTCGCGGGCCGTGATACGTCGACTCATCGTCCGCGCGACCTGGCCGATGTGGTCGGCGTCGTCCCGCAGGATCCCCTGTCCTCGTTCGTCACGGACACGGTCGAGGAAGAACTCGCCTACGGCATGGAGTGCCTGGGCATCCTCCCCGATGTCATGCGCCGACGCGTCGAGGAGACCCTCGACCTGCTGGGACTTGCGGACGTGCGGAATCGCCCGCTCCTCAGCCTCTCCGGAGGTCAGCGTCAACGCGTCGCTATCGGCGCAGTCCTGACATCACACCCCCGCGTGCTTGTGCTCGATGAGCCCACGAGCGCACTGGATCCCGGGGCGGCGGAGGAGGTCCTCTCGACACTGCAGCGCCTCGTCCATGACCTCGGCATCACCGTGATCCTGGCGGAGCATCGACTGGAGCGGGTCCTGGAGTACGCCGACCGGGTCGTGCACGTCCCCGGTGCCGGACGTCCCGTCATCGTCGGCTCTCCGCAGGACATCATGGCAACGTCACCGGTGGCTCCACCCGTCGTACGCCTGGGTCGTCTCGCTGGCTGGTCACCCCTGCCCATGTCTGTGCGCGATGCTCGGCGTCGGGCCCCCGCGTTGCGCGAACGTCTGCATCCGCCGGCTGGCGCCCGGGGGAATGTGCGATCACCGTCGCCACCGTCCCTCGACAGCGGACGCGACTGTGTCATCAGCATCGACCGCACGCGTGCGTCCTACGGACATGTGCCGGCCCTGCGCGGCATCACTCTCGATATCGCTCAGGGTGAGGTCATCGCGCTGATGGGGCGCAACGGAGCGGGCAAATCAACCCTGCTGTCCACCCTCGTGGGACTACGTCGACCCGATGCAGGCACGGTTCGCATCGACGGCGTGGACCCGGCGACCATGACGGGACCACGCCTCATCGGCCGGATCGGGCTTGTCCCGCAGGACAGTTCCGACCTGCTGACCCGCGACAGCGTGGCGGAGGAGTGCACCGACGCCGATCGCGATGCGGGCATGCCGCACGGAAGCACTCAGGATCTCCTGGCCCGGATTGCGCCGGAGATCAGCGCCCAGACACATCCACGAGACCTGTCCGAGGGACAGCGCCTCGCACTTGCACTGTCGGTTGTGCTCGTCGCCTCTCCCCTCGTCCTCCTCCTTGATGAGCCCACGCGGGGGTTGGACTATCCCACCAAGGAGCGTCTCTCAGCACTCCTGCGTGACCTGGCCGCCTCCGGCCACGCCATCGTCATCGCAACACATGACGTCGAGCTCGCGGCCGAGACGGCGACGCGCGTCGTCGTCCTTGCCGATGGCGAGATTGTGGCTGACGGGCCCACCGCACATGTCGTCATCGGATCACCACTCTTTGCCCCCCAGGTCGCCAAGATTCTCGCGACGGCAGACGGCGGTGACGTGCCTCTCACGGTCGCGGCCGTGCGAGACCTGCTGGCGGTGAGTGGGTGAACGCCGTACATATGGGAGTGCGCTCCTGGATTGCCGTCAGCCTGGCCACCGTCGTGGGAGTCCTTGCCTTCGGGTGGCCCTTCCTTGCCGAGCCCGGGTCGACCGCGATAGCGCATGCCTCGGATGCACCCTGGATCTTCGCGGCGATCGTCCCCCTCGTGCTCCTTGTCGTCCTGGCCCAGGTGGCCGACGGTGGCATGGATGCCAAGGCCATCGCCATCCTCGGAGTGCTCGCCGCAGTGATCTGCATCCTTCGCCCGCTCGGAGCTGGGACAGCCGGGTTGGAGCCCATCTGGTTCATCATTATCCTCGGTGGCAGGGCCCTGGGGCCGGGATTCGGCTTTGCCCTCGGCTCGCTCTCTCTCGTCGCCTCCGCACTCATCACCGGCGGCGTCGGCCCGTGGCTGCCCTTCCAGATGATTGCCGCGGCATGGGTGGGACTCGGTGCGGGACTCCTGCCCCCGATGCGCGGACGGCGCGAGATCGCCATGCTCGCCACCTACGGACTGATCGCCTCAATGGGGTACGGCCTCGTGATGAACCTGTGGTTCTGGCCGTTCCTCGGCGGGCTGGAAGCCACCGCCTACGCCCCTGCCATCATGTTTGACCCCGGCGCCCCGGTCAGTGACAACCTGGGCCGCTGGCTGGCCTTCTCCCTGGTGACCTCTCTCGGCTGGGACATCCCACGCGGCATCCTCACGGCCGCCCTCATCATCGTCATCGGCCGGCCCGTCCTGGTCGCTCTGCGGCGGGCATCGCGGAAGGCCAACTTCGCTCCCCACGTGGTTTTCGCGCCGGAGACTCACCTCCAGACCGGCGCCCCCGTCCATGCCGTCGGCCCGGGGACGAGCGCGCCCTGATGGAGGTGATCGTTCTTGGCACAGGAGCCGCCGACGGGTGGCCCAGTCCCTTCTGCGAATGCCTCTCCTGCACCGACATGCGCTCACGCGGCCGTGTTCGGGTGCCCACGGCCGCCCTGGTGGACGGACTCATCCTCCTGGACGCGGGCCCGGCGGTAGCCTCATCGGCTGCCCGGGCACGCGTGTCGCTGCGAGATGTGCGCCACGTCCTCGTCACGCATGCGCATCCTGATCATCTCGACCCGGCGCTGCTGCTGTGGCTCGATTGGAATCCCACTCCCGCCGTGCTGCACCTGTGGGGTCCGCCGTCCGTCCTGAGCCGCTGCCGAGATTGGATCGGACCGCGCACTCCCGTCCAACTCCATGAGATTGCTGCCGGTGACACCTGGGGACTGCCGACTCCGCGCGGGGACTACACCGTGCGCGCTGTGGCCGCAGCACACGGTGGACACGCACCGGACTCCGTGGCCGATGAGGCCGTGCTCTACGACCTCACCGCTCCCGATGGCAGCCGCCTGCTCTACGCCACGGACACGGGCCCGATCGGTGATCTCACTGCATGCGCGGGCGCGGCGTACGACGTCATCCTGCTGGAGGAAACCTTCGGAGATCACCTCGACCATGGCACGGGCCACCTCGACCTTGCCACGCTTCCGGTCATGCTCCACGACCTCACAGCCGTGGGCGCGCGCGTAGACACCACCCAGGTTGTCGCCGTGCACCTCGGACATCACAATCCCCCGGAGGCACTCCTGCGCGAGCGGCTTGCGGCCCACGGGGTGCGGCTCGTCGACGACGGCACGACGATCGGGCGCCCCACACGCGGACTCATCGTCGGTGGGGCACGCTCGGGCAAATCCACAGAAGCCGAACGCCGAGCCGGAGCATTCGCGCACGTGACGTACGTCGCCACAGCATCTGCGCGCCCGGATGATGCCGAGTGGCAGGAGCGCGTGCGGATGCACCGCGAGCGCCGCCCCGCACACTGGCGCACGGTCGAGGGGGGTCATCACCTCGCGGACACACTGCGCGACGCTTCACCGGGATCGGCCATCCTCGTTGACTGCTTGACGCTATGGCTGACCGACGTCCTTGACAGGGCCTCCCCCGACTGGAGTGACGATGATGCCCTCTCGGCGGGTGCGCACGCTGCCACCGCGGACCTCCTTGCGGCACTCGCACAGTGCCCTGCCACCGTGATCCTCGTGAGCAACGAGGTGGGCATGGGCCTGGTGCCCGCGACGCGTGCGGGTCGGATTTTTGTCGACCTGCTCGGACGCCTGCACCAGCAGGTCGGGGATGTCTGCGACACCATCACCCTCATGGTCGCGGGACAACCGTGGGTGATGCGAGGTGGACATGTCGACTGACGCGGATGAGTCCCCAGCCCAATCACTCCTCGCGGACGTGGTGGCACGCATCGACTGGCCCGACCGCGAGGCGGCTCGTCAGGCCACGGAGCGGTGGCAGTCACTGACCAAGCCGGAGGGTGCGCTCGGTCGTTTGGAAGACCTGGGCACGTGGTGGGCTTCGGTCCGAGGTACCTGCCCACCAGCGCCTCCCGCGCGACCGGTTTTGGTGATCTTCGCCTCCGACCATGGCGTCGCACGCACAGCACGGACGTCGGCGTACCCCCCTGAGGTCACCGCGCAAATGGTGCGCATCCTCCTCTCCGAGCGCGCCGCCGCGAATGCGCTCGCACGTCAGGTGGGCGTCCGGGTCCGCGTCGTCGATGTCGGTGTCGATGCACCGGAGGACTACGCGAACGACCTGGGACCTGATGTCGCCGCGATGCGCATTCGACGGGGAAGCGGATCCATCGATCGAGAGAATGCACTCACGTCCGAGGAGGCCGATGCGGCCTTCGCACTCGGCGTGGCTATCGCGGACACCGAGATTGATGCAGGTGCTGACCTGCTTATTGCTGGAGACATGGGCATCGGCAACACCACATCCGCCTCGGCCATCGTGGGCCTCCTCGCACCCGCAGAGGTGACATCGGTGGTGGGCCGGGGCACGGGCATTGATGACCACACCTGGATGCGCAAGACGGGTGCGGTGCGCGATGCGATGCGACGCGGCAAGGCGCACAAGGCGGCGCCCCTGGATCTCATCGCCACGATCGGTGGTCCCGATATCGCCGCCATGCTGGGATTCCTCCTCGAGGCTGCCGCACGGCGTACCCCCGTCATCCTCGATGGGACGGTGCCGACAGCCGCCGCCCTCATCGCCCACCGAGCGGCCTACAAGTCTCGCGACTGGTTGCTGGCCGGACATCGCTCCACCGAGCCGGCTCATTCAGCAGCCCTGGGGAGGCTTGATCTTGAGCCCCTGCTGGACCTGCGCATGCGCCTGGGAGAAGGCACGGGAGCCCTCCTTGCCGTCCCACTTATCGCCGCGGCCGCCGCAGCCCTGGGGGAGATGCTCACCTTCACCGAGGCTGGTGTGAGCACGGCCGAGGAGCCCGCGGAGTGAGGGCACTGCGCCTGACCTTCGGGCTCCTCACCGTCATCCCCGTTGGCGCTATCGGCGACGTCGATCGCCACCTGGCCCGCAAAGCCATCCTCCTGGCACCGCTCGTCGGCCTGGTTCTGGGAGCACTCGCTGCGCTGGTGGTCGCGGTCGTGCACGCACTCGTGCCGTCCACACTCGGCGCGCTGCTCGCTGCCGTCCTGGCTGTGGCGCTGCTCGCCTATCTCACTCGCGCACTGCACCTGGACGGCCTCGCCGACACCGCCGATGCACTCGGCAGCGGCAAGCCGGCGGATGCCGCATTGGAGATCGCCCGACGCGGCGATGTCGGGCCATTTGGTGTCGTGACACTCGTGCTCGTACTTCTCATGCAGGTGACCGCTCTCGCCATCGCCACCGAAGCCGGCTGGGGTGGAATGACCGTCGTCATCGCCGTCGTCACCGGTCGAGCCGCGGTCGTCGTCGCCTGCACCCGCGGCATCCCCGCGGCACGACCCGAGGGCCTCGGTGCGCTTGTTGCCGGCACCATCCCGCGAGTCGCATCCGCGGCCTGGGTCATCGTCATCGTGATCGGAGCCTTCGGGGTCGGCACGTGGCTCACTCCGGATGCTGCGTGGACGTGGCCGCTCGCAGTCGCGGTCGGCCTCGCGGTCGCCGCACTGCTGGTGCGCCGCGCCGCGCGCAGGCTCGGAGGTGTCACGGGTGACGTGATGGGGGCGACGGTGGAGACCGCGTCCACCACGGCCCTTCTCGTCGCAGCTCTCACCTACGCGAGCGCGCTCACCTCGTAGGACGCTCGCTCCAACCACGCCGGATTGATCTCCATAGCCCAACACAGGGCCGGGAGGGTCCAGGCCTAGCTGAACGTCACGAAGCCAACCGTGCACACCGCGAGGGCAGATCTTGACTCTCTCATCGCGCCATTAAGGCGAGCTGCTTCCGCCATCGAGCAGTCGATCACTGCTCGGTATGCCTACTGACGCCGTCGTCCGGTGCCCCGACGAGCATCTGCGCGAGAGTCTCGAAGACCCGGTCGCTGTGGCTTGCGTGGGTGACACCGGGGAGAACCCTGCTCGAAACCGTGGCAGGCTGCGTGTCGACGATCGGACCGATCGCGTACAGCGCGGCGTAGGGACGGAACACCTCGTCGTCCTTCCCGAGCACCAGCGCCACCCGCTGTGCTAGCGGCCCTGGCAGGTGGCCCTCTCCCCGGGGCCAACCAGCTCCGCTCACCGGGCGCAGATCGCGCCAGGTCGAAGGATCCGGAGCCGTTCGGACCAGGCCAAGGGCACCGAGTGGAGCGTCGGGGTGGATCTGCGACCACGCCCTAGCGAGGAATGCAGCCATGATTCCGCCCTGGGATTCGCCGACAATGGCGACTGATCGCGAGTCGGCGCGAGAGCACAAGTACTCGACCTCGGCGATGAGCCCCTGTCGATTCCCGGCGAAGGGATAGTCGAACAGCGAGTCGTGGACGTCCTCGAGTTCAGCGAGATCAGGCCGCTGGGGGACGGTCGCCGTGAGATCCGTCGCGTAGCGAAACCAACTCGCCCTGCCCTCCGGGTTGAACGGATCGACGCGCGAGGGGCCCTGCGGCCCGACCGGGGCGTAGACCTCGACGGCGGGCCCGGCGGAGGCGAAAGCGGCCGCGACCGCAGAGTCAGGTGGATCCCCCGGCGTCGCGTAGCCGTGCAGGAAAAGAACGATCTCCAGCATCTGCGCCACCTCTAGCCCCGTCCCCGCACACCGCCGATGCTAGTCGCGGCAAGGGGGATTTCTGACGGATGCGTCAGAATCGCTTGCGAACCTCATGACTGATAACGATACTGCCTTACTGACTGCCCGGTCAGTTATGGAGGATCCATGAACCCGATCCGCAAGGCCATCGCCCTCGGTCTTATCAGCGCCACAGCATCGGCGCTCGCTGTGCTCGCACCCGCGGCGGCGAGTGCGGAGGAGGGGGAGATCTTCACATTGGGAACCCTGGCTGACATCGACTCGGCCAATCCCTTCGTCGGATACTCCGGCTCCGCCTACGAGGTGTTCCAGATGCAGTACCTCACGCTGACCCAGTACGCGGCGGATGACTTCGCCATCGTTCCCGGTCTCGCCGAGTCATGGGAGGAGGCGCCGGACCAGCTGTCGTGGACGTACAACATCCGCCCTGGCATGGCGTGGTCGGACGGCACACCCATCACCGCCAACGACGCGGCCTACACCTTCAACCGGATCCTCAATGGCAAGCAGGAGTCCGTCAACTACTACGCCTACACCGCCAACATCACGTCCGTGGAGGCCGTCGACGACCTGACATTCCGCATCAACGTCGATAAGCCGTCGCCCATCATGGAGAGGCTCTACGTCTACATCCTCCCCGAGCACATCTGGTCAGGCATCGATAAGAAGGAGGTCGCGACCTTCAAGAACGAGGGCACGCCGGAATCGCCGATCGTCGGCTCCGGCCCCTACCTCATGATCGAGCGACGGCCCGGCCAGTTCACCCGCTTCGCCGCCAATCCTGAGTACTTCCGCGGGGAACCGGCCGTCAAGGAAGTGGTGTGGCGGATCTTCCTGAACGCCGACGCCCTGGGCCAGGCCCTCAAGAAGGGTGAGGTCGACGCCGCAACGGATCTCACACCGACCGTGTGGAGCAACCTGAAGGACGCCCCGGGCATCACGGCTGTCGCATCGGCGAACACCTACTTCAACCACATCGCGTTCAACACCGGCGCAGCCCTCGTCGACGGGACCCCGATCGGCGATGGCAACCCGGCCGTGCGCGATGCCCGAGTACGCCGAGCCCTGAGCCTGGCGATCGACCGGGAGGCGATGACCGAGCGGCTCCTCCAAGGCCTGGGCACTTCCGGAAGCACCGTGATCCCGCCGATGTACGCCGACCTGCACCTCACTCCCGCGAGCGGAGTGGAGTACGACCCCGCGCTCGCCGGGCAACTGCTCGACGAGGCGGGATACCCCCTAGGGCCCGACGGCGTTCGCGTCGGTTCCGACGGTCAGCCGCTAACGCTGCGGTTCTTTGGCAGGTCCGACGGAGACGCCGACTCAGCGAAGATCCTGGAGTACGTCCAGGCCTACTTCGCCGACGTCGGAGTGACCCTTGAGTCGAGCCTCGTCTCGACCGACGTCATCATCACGAAGTACGGCGAGGGCAAGTACGACCTCTACGAGTGGGGCTGGGGCGTCGAGCCGGATCCGAACTACATGCTCTCGGCCTTCACCTGCGCCAACAGGTCCTACGAGGACGAGGGAGCTATCTACTCGACCCTCTCCGACTCCTTCTATTGCAATGAGGAGTATGACGCCCTATGGGAGGAGCAGTCGACGGAGACCGACTCGGTCCGGCGCGCTGAGATCGTCCGGCAGATGCAGCAGATGCTCATCGACGACATGCCCTACCTCGTCCTGTACTACCCCGATCAGCTCTCCGCCTACCGCTCCGACCGATTTACGGGATTCATTCCGCAGCCGAGGGAGAACGGAGCCATCCTCTTCCAGTACGGCACGTGGACGTGGGATGCCCTCGCGCCAGTGACGGCGGAGGCACCAGCGTCGGAGGGCGGGTCGGCCTCAGCCCCGGCATCCGGGGAAGGGAGCTCGGCGTCGACCCCCGCAGCCACATCGGGATCGTCCACGCTGCCCTACGTCATCGTCGGCGCGGTCGTCATCGGCCTCGGAGTTGGCGTGGTCCTCCTCCAGCGCCGGCGGCGAACCTCGGCCAACCTGCGGGAGTAGCCGGCCAGGCTACGGGGGAGAACGACTGGATCACGGGCGCACTACCCTGACGTGCGTGACCGAGGACTACGAGGAGGTCGGGTGAGCCCGCGACCGAGCGTGGAAGCCCAGCGCCGCGAGGAAGTGCTCGTTGCAACCTGCGCGGTGATCAGCGAGGTGGGCTTCCGCCACGTGCGCATCGCCGACGTAGCCGAGCACATCGGCACGAGCACCGGGATCATCCACTACTACTTCCGGACCAAGGACGATCTCCTTGAAGAAGCGTTCCGCTTCGTGATCGAGTCCGCGCGCGCCCGCAGCCTGGAGGCGCTCGACGGCGTGACTGATCCCGAGGAACGCCTCCTGACGGTCATCCGCGTCAATCTGCCCACAGCCTCCGACCACCAGGACTGGCCCATCTGGATCCACCTCTGGGCCGAAGCTCTTCGCGATCCCGCACTTCGCCGAATCAGCGTCACCGCCTACGACCGCTGGGCGCGCCTCATCGAGGACATCGTCACCCAGGGTCAAGAGCAGGGCGCCTTCATGCACCTGCATGCCCGGGAGTTCGCGATGCAACTCCTCGCCATGATCGACGGTCTCGTGATCCAAGCCCTCATCTCCGCTCGTCCGGCCGCCATGAAGGCGTTGCGACCCACCGTCGAGGCCTTTGTGCGCCAGGCCCTGAGCGAACCGTCCGACCGGCCCGCCGACGCCCTCCTGCGAGGATGAGCACGCCTGCCCGTCGCGTGATCGTCACGGGCGGAGCCTCGGGGATCGGTGCTGCGATCGCCTCACGCCTGCTCGCAGACGGCGCCCGTGTCGCCCTCGCCGATCCCGACGAGCAGGCACTGTGCTCCTGGGCAGATGCGCCCGGCATCACATGCCTGGTTGTCGACGTCTCGGACCCCGCGGCGCTCGACGAAGCCCTGCCCCGGGTGATCGACGACTGGGGTGGTGTCGATGTGCTCGTCAACGCCGCCGGGATCGCCGGCCCCATCGCACTCGCGGAGGACTGCGATCCATCCGAATGGGCGCGATGCGTCGAGGTTGACCTAGTCGGCCACTTCCTCACGGCTCGCCTGGTGATCCCGGCGATGAAGCGCCAGCGCGACGGTGTCATCGTCAACATCGGATCTACATCGGGTCTGTACGGCGTCGGCCTGCGCACCGCGTACGCCGCATCCAAGGCGGGCCTCGTCGGGCTGACGAAGTCACTTGCGGTGGAGTTGGGGCCGTGGCAGGTCCGCGTCAACCTCATCTGCCCGGGCTCGGTCAGGGGAGAGCGCATCCGCCGCATCGCCGAAGCCGAAGCCCAGTCTCGGGGGACGACTGCTGACGCCGTCGAGGCGGAGTACGTCGCGGGGCAGTCAATCGCGCGGCTGGTCGAGCCCGACGAGATCGCCGATATCGTCCACTTCCTGGCCTCCCGAGCCGCCCGGATGATCACGGGCCAGGTGATTTCCGTCGATGGGCACACGGAGACCTTCCACCTACCCGGGCCACCTTCCGCCGCTCATTGACGCTCGAGTCAGTTTTGGCTACCGTGCGCCCATGACCGCAGCCTCAGCCCTCGCACGGGCCTTCGTCGACAACCACGTCCGCCCGAATCTCGCCAGCTGGGATGCCGCCGCGACCTACCCGCGCGAGGTTGTCGCGGCCTCCGGGCTCACCGGCCTGTTCGTCGCCCCCGACAAGGGAGGACTGGGTCTGAGCTACGGCGAGGCAGTCGACGTCTTCGAGGAACTCGGCCGAGGTGACGGCTCGCTCGCCTTCTCCATGTCGATGCACAACGCCGTCGCTGCCGCGGTCAACGGTGCGGCGACCGGTGTCCTGCTTGAGCGCTGGGGCGGGGCCCTCGCATCAGGTCAAGCGCTCGGTTGCTTCAGCATCACCGAGCCGCAGTCGGGCACGGATGCCACCGCGCTTCGCACCCGGGCAACCGAGCGCGACGGCTCGTGGACCATCACCGGGCGCAAGGCATGGGTGAGTCTCGGCGGGGTCGCCGACGTCTACGCCGTGGTTGCCAAGACCTCCGACGAGCCAGGCCACTCGGATGTGGCCATGTTCATCGTCGAGGGAGCGGACCCGGGGGTTACCTTCTCCGCCCCGTACCGCAAGGCCGCCTCGGACTTCCTGCCCATCACGGACATGGAGTTGACCGAGGCCAACGCCTTCCTGCTGGTTCCCCCCGGCTCGGGCATGTCCGCCGCCCTGGCGGCCATCGACGTGGCCCGCTTCGACATCGCCGCCATCAGCGTGGGACTCCTAGCCGAGGCCCTCGATGTGGCCACGCGGTACGCCTGCCAGCGCGTGACCTTCGGCAAGCCAATCATCGAGCACCAGGGCCTTGCTTGGATGCTCGCCGACGTCGCAACGGACGTGGAGGCGGGCCGGCACCTCACCCGAGCTGCCGCCGAGGCCATCGGAATGCCGGAGGGCCGGGTCGCCATCGCCCACGCCAAGCGTTTCGCCCCGGACGCTGCTGTGCGGGGCACCGCCGCCTGCAGCGAAGTGCTCGGCGCCTATGGATGGCTGCACGACCACCCCATCGCACGCATGGCGGCCGTCGCCACGATGCTTACCGTGGTGGACGGCACCGCCGAGGTCCAGCGCATCGTCATCGCCCGCGACCTGCAGCGCCGAGCCAGCAAGTAGCCCCATAGGCCGCGCTGACGCCCAACGAGGAGCCACCATGACCGGGACGATCCCCTCCTTGGACGCCCCTGGAATCGCCGACAACGTCGAAGCGTTGGCCAACTACGCCGACTCGCACTCCGTGGTGCGCATCAGCGCCAAGCGCTTCAGCGAATCGCCGTGGAGTCGTCATTACGCCGACGACCAGACTGTTTTCGGTGTCTACGGTGGCCGGCTCTACCCGCTCTCCCTCGGCGCGGACCCCGTCGCCGACTACTGGCACCTGCGCACCAAGGTCGCCTTGTTCGACGTACCCGAGAAGCCGATCGAGATCAGCGGACCGGACACCGAGGCTTTCCTGAACTCCCTGCTCACACGCGACGTCACCAAGGTGCCCGCTGGCAAAGCCCGCTACGCCCTCGCGTGCGATCACCGAGGCCGCATCCTCATGGACGGGGTCGTGATCAAGTGGGCCAAGGACCGGTTCTGGTACGTCCTCGCGGACGGTGACTTCCTCGGCTGGATGAGGGCACAGGCGGCCCACTTCGACGTCAAGGTGCGCGATCCTGATGTGTGGGTACTTCAGATCCAGGGACCCCTCAGCCTCGATGTGCTGAACGCTGCATGCGACGACCCGTCACCCGAGCCACTCGCCTACTTCGCCGCGCGAGGCGCGCTCATCGGCGGGCAGGAGGTCCTCATCACCCGCACCGGCTGGACGGGTGAACTCGGCTTCGAGATCTACGCCGGACCCGATATCGATCACGACACCCTCTGGTCCCACCTCATGCAGCAGGGGGCAGCGCATGACCTGCGCTGCCTGAGCCTGGAATGCATGGGCATCCGGCGGATCGAGGCCGGCATCTTGGACAACGGCAGCGATATGGATCCCGGCCTGACCCCCTACGACGTCGGGCTCGGGGCCTTCGTCGATCTCGCCAAGGAGTCCTTCCTCGGGCGGGAGGCTCTGGCGGCAGGCGACACCGGCAACCGACTCACTGGCATCGTCGGGCCCCGGGCACCGCGGCCCGGCGAGAGCCTGCTCGTCGACGCTCGCGAGGTGGCGCGGGTACGAGCTGGTGCGTGGTCACCGACCCTCGGGAGCGGTATCGGCTACGCGCTCTTCCTCGGACCCCCCAGCGATGAGAACCCGCTGGTCTCAGCGATTGACGGCAGCGTCTTCACACCCCACACGCTGCCCTTCCTCGACCCAGAGAAGCGACTGGCGCGAGGGCTCCCGCTCGATTAGCCCCGCGCGTTCGCCTGCGGATCGCCCACCCAAAGGACGACCAGGCTCGCTGCCTACGTCACAGAACTCGACCCGACCGGCGCCATCCCCGACATCGCCGGCTAACCGCTACGGTCGGCGCATGAGCCTGCGCCAGACCCCGCTGCACTCCCGCCATGTGGCCCTCGGCGCCAAGATGGCCGACTTCGGGGGCTGGGACATGCCCATCGAGTACGTCGGCACCGTCACCGAGCACACTGCCGTCCGCGAGAGCGCCGGCGTCTTCGATGTCTCGCACATGGGCTACACCGAGGTGACGGGATCGGGTGCCATCGCGTGGCTCAACTCCGTGCTCGCCAATGACCTCGAGCGTGTCGGTGCTGGGCAGGCGCAGTACTCACTGCTGTGCGACGAATCGGGCGGCGTGATCGACGACCTCATCGTCTACCGCATCAATGACGACAACGCCTTCATCATCCCCAATGCGAGCAACTCCGATGCCGTGGTGGCAACGCTCTCCGCAGCGGCAGCTGCTGCCGGGACCGGTATCACGGTCGCGGACAAGCGCGAGGATTACGGAATCCTCGCTGTGCAGGGTCCCCGCAGCGACGCAATTCTCGAGGCCCTCGGCCTGCCCTGCGGGCACGACTACATGAGCTTCGCGCGCACAAGCTGGCAGGGCAGCCCGGTTGTCGTATGCCGCACCGGTTACACCGGCGAGCGAGGCTACGAAGTCCTCGTCCCCGCCTCGGTCCTCGCAGACCTGTGGGATGCCGTGGTCACGGCGGGCGCGACCCCGGCGGGGCTGGGTGCGCGCGACACGCTGCGCACCGAGATGGGCTACCCCCTGCACGGCCACGAGCTCTCGCTCGACATCACGCCGGTGCAGGCGGGCCTGGCGTGGGCCGTGGGCTGGGACAAGCCAGCCTTCGCGGGGCGCGATGCACTGGCCGCAGAGCGCGCCTCCGGACCGCGTCGGCGACTGCGCGGCCTCGTCGCGGTGGAGCGGGCCATCCCCCGACCCGGCATGCCCGTGCTGTCGGCGGACGGCGCGACCATCGGCGAGATGACCAGTGGCACGTTCTCGCCCACGCTGAAGCAGGGCATCGGTCTTGCGCTGCTCGACCCGGCCATCGCCGAGGGCGACGAGGTGGTCGTCGACGTGCGCGGGCGTCAGGCGCGCTTCACGGTGACGAAGCCACCGTTCGTGACGCCGCACGTCCGCTGAGCGTGAGGCCAGCCACCGCCATGACGACCACGGTCGTGACCCCGGCGAGCGGTGCGACGAGCTCCCAGCCGCTCGGCAGTGGGAAGAGCGAGAAGTAGAACACGATGAGCACGATGACCACGCCCGCAAGGGGAATGAGGCTGCCGAGGCGCGCGCGGCCGCCCTTGCGCCAGAGAACCACGGCAGCGGCCACGCAGGCGGCGCCATACGCCGAGACGATGAGGACCCCGGCGTAGTCACTCACCAATTCGAAGACGGAGAAGGGATCTGCCGCCGTCGGGATCATGGACAGTCCCACCATGGCGATGCCGACGCCCGCGGTGATGACGCTGCCCAGCACGGGGGTGGACCACCGGCGCGACAGGACTCCCAGCCGTCGGGGCAGGACACCATCGCGTCCGAAGGCGAACATGATGCGCCCGCCGGCGATCTGGGCAGCGATCATGCATGCCAGTGAACTCACGGCCCCGCCGAGGGTGATGAGGTCTCCCAGGGCCGTCGACACGTAGGCGTCGGCCATGCTTCCCGGCAGTGACGCACTCGAGACGAAGGCCTGCATCTCGCTCGTCGACGTACCAAATGACCACACGCCCACCGCAGTGACGAGGATGTAAAAGACGTTGACGAGGATCGCCGTGGCGAGGATGGCCAAGGGTACATTGCGCGTGGGATTGCGCGTCTCTTCACCCGCCGCCGCGGCGCCTTCGAATCCCGCGGTCGACAGGATCGCGAACGTGAGCGCGAGCCCCAGCGCTCCCGTGGAGACACCGCTCAGGCTGAACTCCGAGAAGTCCACCGTCTGCCCCTGCGGGCCTCCCGTGGTGACGAGCGCGGCGAAGGTGAGGATGACCGTCACGAAGATGAGCGTCATCGTGAGGCCTTCCATGCCCAGGAGCAGGTGACCGGCGCGTCGCGCGGGCCGGATGGAGAAGATCAAGGCCAGGAGCACTCCGGCGAGCATGAGCAGGAAGGTCCCCGCCGTCGAGACCGTCACGCCGGTGAGTGCCTCGATGAAACTCGCGGTGAAGATCCCAAACGACGACGCCGTGACGGCTGTGAAGGCGCAGTACGCCGTCACGAGCCACAGGCCTGAGATCGCTCCAGCGCGCGGCCCCAACTCCAGCCCGACGAGGGTGTAAAGCGATCCCGCGGTGCCGTGACGTCGGGTGAGGACGATGAAGGCGATGGCGATCGTGGCGATCGGCACCAGGGCTATGACGTAGACCAACGGCACCGCCCCACCGACCTGCTCGGCCATGGCCTGGGGATTCAGGCTCACCGACATGCTCGGGCCCACGACGGCGAGGGACACGGCAATAGCACCGAAGAGCCCGAGGTTGCGGACAAGGCTGGTGGGGACCGCGTCCGTCGGACTCGCGGGGTCACGGGGAGCGGCCATGGCGAGGGACCCTAGCGGCTCCTGAGTTCCGTGGCCGGTCATAGGTGCAATGGCCTAGGGTCGTCGCCCATGACAAGCATCGCCCTCACCGCAGCCCCCGTGACCACCCTCGACGTCGACGCCCTGATCATCGGCATCACCGACGACGGCAAGAAGCATGTCGAAGGGCCACCGGCCCTGCCCGACGTCGTGCGCACCTCCCTCGAGAAGGCCCTCGAGGCGTTGGGCGCCACGGGCAAGCTCGGCGAGATCACGCGCATCCCGGGCGCCGGGCTCGTCAAGGCCCGTATGATCGTGGCCGTCGGCCTCGGCGACGTGCGCATCCTGGATTACGAGAAGGCACGCCGCATAGCCGGCGCAGCACTGCGGAGTCTCGCGGGCAGCGCATCGGTCGCCATTGTCGTGACCGCACCCGACGGACCTCGCGTCGAGGCGATGGCCGAGGGTGCACTGCTCGGCAACTACGCCTTCCACTCCTTCCGTGGTGCGAGCGCTGCCAGCCAGCCCACACCCGTGCAGCGGATCCTCATCACGGGCGACCCCAAGGACAAGGAGCAGGCGGCTGCCCTTGAGCGCGCCGAGATCATCGCCGAGGCCGTCAACTACGCGCGCGACCTCGTCAACACTCCCCCTTCCGCGCTTCCCCCCGAGGAGATTGCCCAGCAGGCGATCGATGCTGCGCGCAAGTTGCCCGTGGGTGTCGAGGTGTGGGACGAGGAGTCCCTGGCGCGCGATGAATTCGGCGGCATTCTCGCGGTCGGGCAGGGCTCGGCGAATCCGCCCCGGCTCATCCGCATGGAGTACGCCCCCAAGGGTGCGAAGCGCTCCATTGCACTCATCGGCAAGGGCGTCACCTTCGACTCCGGCGGTCTGTCGCTCAAGCCGCCGAAGGCCATGGAGACGATGAAGTGCGACATGAGCGGTGCCGCTGCCGTGATCGCCGCGATGGCTGCCATCGCACGTCTCAAGCCCAAGGTGCGCGTCGTCGGATGGATCCCCACGGTGGAGAACATGCCCGGGGGCCGTGCACAGCGCCCCGGTGATGTCATCACCATCCACGGCGGGCGCACCGTGGAGGTCCTCAACACAGATGCCGAAGGCCGGCTCATCCTCGCGGATGCCATCGTGGCCGCTTCGCAAGAGGAGCCGGACCTCATCATCGACGCGGCCACGCTCACCGGCGCAGCCGTCGTCGCACTCGGGGACCGGACCTCCGGGATCATGGCCAACGACGACGACCTGCGCGTCGCGGTCTACGAGACCTCGAAGCGCGCGGGCGAGACCATGTGGCATCTGCCCATCCCCGAGGAGTCGCGCGGCACCCTAGACTCACCCATCGCCGACATCAAGAACATCGGAGACAGCAAGGGTGGCATGCTCAGCGCCGCTGCCTTCCTCCGCGAGTTCGTTCCGGAGGGGCAGCCCTGGGCCCATCTCGACATCGCCGGGCCGGCCTTCAACGACGGCGGGCCCTACGGCTACACCCCGAAGGGCGGGACGGGCGCGGCAGTCCGCACGTTTATCCAGGCTGCCGAGGACGTCGCGGAGGGCCGCCTACCCTGACGGCGTACCTGTCCGGGGGGCGCCCCTCTGACGAACTTGGGGACGAAAGTGCCCTACAGCAGCACTTCCGTCCCGAAGTTCGCTTCACGCAGCCCCCCGCTGAGAGCCGCCTGCCCTGAGGGCAGGGCCTCGGGCGGACGGTGAAAGGATGACCCTCACATCGATGCGAGGGGAGTTCCCGTGACCGAGGCCGACGTCGTCATCCTGGGTGGTGGCAGCGGTGGGTATGCCTGTGCGCTCCGCGCATCTCAATTGGGGCTGTCGGTGGTCCTCATTGAGAAGGGCAAACTCGGCGGAACCTGCCTGCACCGAGGCTGCATCCCCACCAAGGCACTCCTACACGCGGCTGAAGTAGCTGACACGACTCGTGACAGCGAGGATTTCGGGGTGCG
>ERZ888423.1641-NODE-1641-length-18786-cov-10.249586_pt1 | contig 18786 bp, 16 predicted proteins | sample MGYA00520523_ERZ888423 | MGnify/ENA primary metagenome ERZ888423 (study PRJEB32303, sample SAMEA104408611) | aquatic metagenome | biome: Brackish water; feature: Pelagic; material: water | place: Baltic Sea | collected 2014-06-08T10:24:00 | depth 30,27 m ...
AGGCAGACCTGCATGTCGCTGACTCAGGTAGGTCTCCCCTATCATTCCGATGGCAATGGCTTCCCCGTGCAGCAATGGCTGGTCTTCAGCCGTCAAGGACCACGTTTCAATGGCATGGCCCAGTGTATGTCCGAAGTTCAGGATTTTTCTTCTTCCTTTTTCGAGTGGATCTGCTGTTACCACATCCTGCTTGATAGCTACCGAACGAGCGATAATATCTGCCCAATCATTATGCTCCAGCGGATTCACCGATTGCAGGCTGTTCCAGTAGGCAGCATCCGCAATCAAACCGTGTTTCAGTATCTCGGCAAAACCACTCATCAGCTGATTGGCTGGCAATGTATCCAAAAAATTACTATGAATAAATACCGCTTTCGGCTGTCGGAATACGCCGATGACATTCTTGAGGCCATCAAAATCCACACCCAGCTTACCGCCAACAGATGCATCTACCTGCGACAATAAGGTAGTAGGCATTTGCACGAAATCGATTCCACGTTTGTAGGTGCTTGCGACGAACCCGCCCATATCTCCTATTACTCCTCCGCCTAAGTTCAGCAATGTAGCTTTCCGATCGGCGGCGGCATCCAGTAGTGCTTTCCAGATGATCTGGCAAGTAGCGATATGCTTGTTGCCTTCTCCCGAAGGTATTTCAATGATGGTGCTTTCGGGCAAAAAGCGCTGCACAGCCGGCAGGCAATATTTCCGGGTGTTTTCGTCGACAAGAATAAAGGTATTTCTTCCCTGGTCCGGGAAATACGCTGACCACGTAACACTTGTCAGGTCGTCAACGATAAATACATCTGCATCGGGAAACAAAGCCTGCATAATGCGCAAAGTTAGGGTATTCTGAAGCTTTTAGCTGATCTCCCTTACACTCCAGGCCTCCGGTCGTTCATTGAATAAGACTTTTGTTTTAGCCCAGGTAGTCCGAAAAAGATCAGATTCCCGATACGCTTCGAGTGCTTCATGGCTATCCCACCAGCTATATGTAAAAAAAATATGCGGATGGAGGCTGTCTTGCAGCAGTTTAACGCCATGGCAGCCCGGGAATGCAGCTATCAGAGGCTGTGCCCCCTGAAAAATCGTTTTGAACTGTTCCGTTGCATCGTGCCGGAAATGCATTTTCACCAATCTGGTAATCATGTAAATTCTATTAATATAATATCGTTAATATTAAGCGCCAGTAATTCATGGGCATTGCCCTGATTGACAGCGATTTCCAGGTAACCACTGTCGTTAAAAAGGCATAGCCGTTCGCCCGGCACCACATCGCTGTAAGACTGGGATATCTGGACAATCGATTCGCGCTTCCCGAATTCAACTGAGAAGCTCCGATTCCTGCGCGCCGCTTCAAAATCCGATTGCTGAATACCGCATACCACATTGCCAAACCTGTCGATATACACGACCGATGTTTTGATGAGGTCGTCATTGATGGGCATCTGCAGTTTGTGCAACACTTTTACATTACCGGTAACACCGCCCATTTCCGGCAGTGGATTTCCGGCGGCCATACCTGCTGCGGCTGCGGCAATATCCTCCATGACGGAGCCCGACGGGGGCATCGTAAAAATGTCACGCGGCAGTTCACCCAGAGCCAGTGGAAAAATCCCATTATCGGGTCCGGCAAAATAATGGCCGTTTTTTTCGAAAAATATACACCGGTGGCCGTTGGCATTTTCTACTGCCACCACAGCTACATGCACTGTACCCGGCGGAAAAGAAAAGCAGGCAGCTCCCAGCACATGCGCAGCTTGCTGTACATCGAATGGATCAATCTGGTGGGTAATATCTACGAAGTAAACATCTTGTAGATGTCGCAACAACCGCGCCTTCAACACACCTGCATAATGGTCTTCGGTTCCCAGATCGGTGGTGAAAGTGATGATATTCATGCAGTTGTTGAAAGTAGGTTTTCTTGCAGTTCCTCCCTGCAAAAAGATTACATTTGTTGGCAACAAAATTAACCGAAAATTGATAGAAGTTTCCATTCCCCTGGAGGGAGTTCGGGCCATTGACTTTTATGGTGTACACAATGCCCGCTTAGGTATCATTAAAAAATCTTTCCCCTACCTCAATATTGCTGCACGCGGGAATGCATTGACGGTGCGGGGTATTCAACACGACATTGACGACTTCAGGGATAAGATAGGCAATGTACTGCACCATCTAGAGAAGTACGGACATATCAGCGATAGTAATCTGCAGAGCTTGTTGCTGGGGCTGGAGAACAAAGACCTGGCAGATATTCCGGCAGCACCTGAAGATGTCATCGTACACGGTCCCAATGGCTATCTAATCAAAGCGCGGACACCCAATCAGAAAGTCATGGTGGCTGTCGCTGAAGAGAATGATATTATGTTTGCCATCGGACCGGCAGGAACAGGCAAGACCTACACGGCAGTGGCGCTGGCGGTGCGGGCGCTGAAGGAGAAAAAGGTAAAGCGCATCATACTCACCCGCCCGGCGGTGGAGGCCGGAGAAAACCTTGGCTTTCTACCCGGCGATTTGAAAGAAAAAATAGATCCTTACTTGCGGCCCTTATACGATGCACTCGATGACATGATACCCATGGAGAAGCTCCAGCTCTACATGACCAATAGGGTTATTGAAATTGCACCGCTGGCTTTCATGCGCGGACGGACACTGGACAACGCATTTATCATTCTCGACGAAGCACAAAATGCAACCGATGCTCAGTTGAAGATGTTCCTCACACGTATAGGTCCTTCCGCTAAATGCATCATCACCGGCGACCTCACCCAGGTAGATTTACCGCGCAATATGAAGTCGGGTCTGTATACCGGATTGCGCATCCTAAAGGATATTGAAGGTATCGGCATTGTATTTCTGGATGAGAAGGACGTTGTGCGGCACAAACTGGTGAAGCGCATCATCAAAGCGTACGACAAAGACAGGCAGGTACACGATGCCGGGAACGATCATTCAGGGGGGAACTAATATGGGTGCAGCGGCTGCTGCAGGAATTACAGGTACCTTTCTTTCAGGATTTGCAAGTGATACAGCTCATGCCCTGCAATTACCCAACAGAGCGCATTGACGGTGACCGGTGCATTATTGGCCATGCCGCGTTTGGCTAAATCGGTCTGGCTGAAGCTTTCCATTAATGTTAGTGTGGCTTGTCGTATACTGAGGTATTCATCGACCATGCTGCGGAGCAACCTGCGCTCCACATCAGCGTTGGCAACGTAATCATCCTGCTCGAATCCCGGAAGTGATTGTTGCTCTCCCCTTGCAATGCACAATGCCCTGTAGCCCATGATGCGCTCACAGTCGTTGATATGATTCACGACCTGTTTGATGGTCCATTTGCCGGGTGCATAAGCATGGTTGCTTTGCTGTTCCGTTAGTCCCACCAGCAGGGCCGCGAACGCCTTGCTGTTCTCTTCCATTTGCCGCACCAGGTTGCCGTCTTGCACCAGGTCAATATAATTTTTCTGATAAGGAAGATAATCGCCTTCCTGTGGTCGGATCCAGTTTTGCGTCATAGCACTAGGTTTCGGTAATCAATCCTTCAATAAAGGTATCAATTTGCGTTATATTGCAAACAAATTTAAAGTGATGAAAATACCTGGATTCCTACTTGCTGGAACGTTGATGTTGCTTTTTCACGCACAGGCGAATGCTCAGCAGTTTTCTCCTGTGGAAGTCCCCTACATTGAAGTAAGCGGGGTTGCCGAGCGAGAGGTGATTCCCAACAGGCTGTACACCACTATTGTCTTACTGGAGCGTTACGATGGTCGTGATAAGATAGATATCGCTACGCAGGAAACTAAGTTGCGCAAGGGCTTAATCGCTTTGGGCATTCCCGATACCCAGTTGTACCTTGCTGATGTTGACGCCGATTTCCTGAAAGTGAAATGGAATAACAAGGATGTGCTCACACAGAAAAGCTACACCCTGCTCGTACACGACGCCGGCACGCTGGCGAAGGTATTTGCGTTGCTGGATGAACTGGAAATCAAGAATGCCTTTCTCTCGAAAGTAGATCACTCAGCCATGGACTCTCTGCGAAGAGAAGTGCGTATCGACGCCATCCGGGCAGCCAAGGAGAAAGCGGCATATCTGCTGCAGGCCATTGATGCGCAGCTCGGTCCGCCGCTGATTGTGCGCGAACAGGAAATGTACTACGGTTACCAAAGAAATGTGATGTTGATGGAAAGTGTAACAATAGGGATGGATAAACGCGAAGACGAACTACCGGAACTGCAGTTTGAAAAGATAAGACTGGAAAATTCTGTGTTTGTGCGATTTGCCATTGCCACTACTGAATAGTTGCGATGAACTTTCTGCAGTCAGTTGCATTTTATGTTATTGATTATTAAATACAATCTGTGAATATTCTCTCCCTGCTCATCCGCCTGCTCTTTTCTGCCGTAGTATATTTTCTTCCGGACCTGATGTTACACATTGCCTTAAAGAAAGCATGGGGCAGGATGCAGCTAAGGTGGTATTGGCGCATCAACATCCTGCTATTTGTACTTATCGGCATTTCCACCTTTGTCATGCGCGACTCAGCACTTTGGCTGCAAAGGCTACAATTGTTTTTTCTGGGATTATTCGTAGCCCTGCTATTCGCCAAAGTGGTCGCTGCTTTTATATTGTTCGTTGAATACCTTGTCCGTTTGTTCATTAGCATTGCCACCCGCAGGCGTCGGCAGCGCAGCCATCCCGATGCATCTTTGATGATCAGCAGAAGACAGTTCATTGCCAAGGGAGCTATCCTTACCGGTCTCCTGCCGTTCACAGGCATGTTGTACGGCATGTTCAAAGGCCGCTTCCGATACACCTTGCATACAGTAGAAATTCCCATTGCCAATCTGCCCGCAGCTTTCGACGGATTTACGATAACACAGCTGAGCGATTTACACATCGGCTCGTTTGAAAAAAGCACCCACGATGAACTCGAGGATATGGTGCGCTCTGTCAATGCACTTCAGTCGGATGCCTTGTTTTTTACCGGCGATATTGTCAACAGCCGAGCCGATGAAATGGATGACTGGTACGATGTTTTCCGGCAGTTCCAGGCTAAGTACAAGCTATCTGTTCTGGGTAACCACGATTATGGAGATTATGTCAACTGGGCAGATGCAGCTGCCAGGGAGCGCAATCTGGATGCGGTAAAAGCCATCCATGGCAAGCTTGGTTTTCAGCTACTGCTGAATGAGCGCACCGTGCTGGAAAAAGACGGACAGCAACTGCATATTATAGGCATTGAAAACTGGGGACAAGGGGATTTCCCTAAACTGGGAGACCTCGATAAAGCAGCGGCGGGTTTACAGCGTTCCGACTGTATGGTACTGCTGTCGCACGACCCTTCCTTCTGGGAGGCTTTTGTAATACCCTCAGCGTTGCATCCCGAACTCACTTTGAGCGGACACACCCATGGTTTCCAGATGGGTATAGAAACTCCCGCTTTCCGCTTCAGTCCTTCGCAATGGATTTACAAACAATGGGCAGGATTGTATACCGAAGGCGAGCAACACATCTACGTCAACAGAGGTCTGGGAACGGTGGGTTATCCAGGACGTCTCGGCATCTGGCCAGAGCTCACAAAAATCACGCTGCGGAAAGCCTAGCGGATAGAATACATTATTCTTTTTCCGATAATTCCAGCCAGCGGAGTTCCTTTTCGTCGATAAGACCATTCACTTCAGCCAGGCGTTCGGAATGGCGCGTGATACTTTCGATATCATCACCCGGATTACTCAATGCGGCTTCAAGTTGCAGCTTTTCCTTTTCCAGATCGGCCAGTTCCTTTTCCAGTGTTTCCCATTCGCGCTTTTCCTTATACGATTTCTTCTGGCGGGGAGCTTCCGGTTCTGCAGGTTTCTCCTGAACGGGTGGCACCACCTTCTTCTGTTCCTTTTCCCTGGCATCGGCCATGGCGCGGTACTCCGTGTAATTGCCTGTAAAATCGGTTATCACTCCATCGCCCTCAAAAACAAACAGGTGATCGACCAGTTTATCCATAAAGTAGCGGTCGTGGGAGACGAGTAAGAGGCAACCCTGGAACTCCAGCAGAAACTGCTCCAGTATGCTGAGCGTCATGATATCCAGGTCGTTGGTAGGCTCATCGAGGATAAGAAAGTTGGGGTTGCGAATCAATACGGTCATCAACTGCAACCTTCTTTTTTCGCCACCGCTCAATTTTGACACGTAGGTATATTGTGTTTCGGGCGCAAACAAGAATCGCTGCAGGAGTTGCGCCGCGCTGAGCTGGGAACCATCGGCAAGGGGAATGAACTCGGCAATGTCTTTCACCACATCGATTACCCTTTTATTGTCGGCTACCTGCATGCTCTCCTGTGAAAAGTAGCCATAGACGATGGTTGTACCGCTTTGTATCTTTCCGCTATCGGCCTGCTCCAGCTCCATGATCATATTGAGGAAGGTAGACTTCCCCACACCGTTTTTCCCAACAATCCCAATGCGCTCTCCCCTGTTGAAGGTATAGGTAAAGCCATCTGCTATGATGGTACTTCCGAAAGCCTTACGCACCTTGATCATTTCCAGAATCTTGCCTCCCAGCCGGCTCATCTTGACTTCCAGCTGTAGTGATTCCTGAGGTCCTTTGCCTTTCGCTTTGTCTGCTATTTTGTCGAAAGCATCCAGTCGCGACTTGCTCTTGGTGGTCCTGGCCTTGGGCATTCTGCGCACCCACTCCAGTTCCCGGCGGTAGATGTTTCTAGTCTTATCGAGTTCGCTGGCCTCGGTTGCTTCCCGCATGGCCTTCTTTTCGATAAAGTCAGAAAAATTGCCATTGTATACATACATTTTTCCCTCATCTAACTCCAGAATCTGATTACAGACCCGGTCGAGAAAATAGCGGTCGTGGGTCACCAGCAACAAGGTCATATTGCGGGAGCTGAGGTATTCTTCCAGCCATTCCACCATCGCTACATCCAGGTGGTTGGTAGGTTCATCCAATATCAGCAGGTCGGGATCGAGAATGAGCATTTTAGCCAGCGCCACCCTTTTGCGTTGTCCACCGGATAGGGTGCCCACGGGCTGGTCGAGGTGGTGAATGCGAAAGGTGGAAAGAATAACACGGATTTTTTGCTCATAATCCCAGGCATCCTGAGCGTCCATTTCAGCATGTGCCGCTTCCAGGTTTTTAGCTGCCTGCGGTGTGTGGTCGTGTTCGAATGCTTCCAGCGCCGCTTCATAATTACCAATGGCGCGTAACAAGGGAGAGTTGCCACTGAAGACGTTTTCTATGATGCTCTTATCTTCATCCATAGATGGATCCTGTTCCAGGAAACCCACGGTGAGACTCTTGTGGATGAAAATGCTGCCGCTATCGGGAATGTCCTTTCCCATGATGATGCGCAGCAAGGTCGATTTCCCTGCGCCGTTTTTGGCTACCAGGGCTGTTTTTTGTCCTCTGTGCAGACTAAAGGAAACGCCTTCGAGCAGCGTCTTTGCTTCGTAACTCTTGTGCAGATCGTCTGCCTGTAAATAATTCACGCAGCAAAGGTAAGGCAGTGGGGCTTAGCTATTCGCATTATTAAAAAGGGCAAGGAAATGGGCAGTCATCTTTATTCGATATCCTTTACAAGCGACATCATTATCCTTTTCATTTCTTTAACCGCACATAAATCAACTTAAACTTTCCTTTGGGGCTTTCGCGCTCATCGACTTCAAATCTGGATATCGAACGGATGAGGGTCGTGAGTTTCTGGAAACCATAGTTCCTGGAATCGAAGTTCGGTTGTTTCTTTTGCAGCAGGTTCCCCACATCTCCCAGGAATGCCCATCCATCGTCATCGGCAAGGTCATCGATGGTAGCTGAAATGAGCTTGATTTCCTTCTGGGTGAGTTTATCGACCCCTGCTTTAGGGGTTGTCTTATTTTTCGAAGTACCAGAATCGCTTTCCTCTGCGCTGTTCTTCAGGATTTCAATGTAGATGAATTTATCGCATGCCGCTATAAAGGGACTGGGCGTTTTCTTTTCACCTATTCCTATAACATGCATGGATGCTTCCCGCAGGCGCGTTGCCAGGCGTGTAAAATCGCTGTCGCTGCTCACCAGGCAAAAACCATCAACCTTCTGGGAATAAAGAATATCCATGGCATCGATAATCATGGCAGAATCAGTAGCGTTTTTCCCGGTAGTATAGCCGTATTGCTGAATGGGATTGATGGCATGCTCCAGCAGCAGGTTTTTCCATTTGGTGAGGTGGGGTTTCGTCCAGTCACCATAAATGCGTTTAATGGTAGGGTTGCCGTACTTGGCAATCTCTTCCATCATCTCTGTGATATACGCTGAAGGTATATTGTCGCCGTCAATCAGGACAGCCAATTTCATATCCATATTTCAATATTTAAGCAGCCACCTTTCTACAGGTGCCAGTTGTATAAAGGTAGTGCAATTATTCCTCGGTCGTCCAGGTGTACCGCAAGAGTTCTTCTGCATCGCCCTCCAGCATCACCGGACCTGTAAGCCGGAACCCCAGCTTTTCCAGGAGCTTTCGGGAGGCGGTGTTAATTTCCAGTGTGATGGCTTTCATGTGTTGCATTCCCCAGTGTTGGCGTGCATGTGCCATAAGGGCTGTTGCACTTTCGAATCCATAACCTCGACGCTGGTATTGCGGCAAGAAAGCAAAGCCCAGGTCGATGCCCTCCAGGCCTTCGCGATCGTATAAACCACAGGTACCGACAGGATTTCCGGTAGCTAGTTCCCTGACCGTAAAGTTGCCATAGCCCAGGCGCTGGTATTGCGGCAACATGCGAGTTCGAATGTAATCTTCAGCATCCTGCACGCTGTGCACATTGCGGTCACCAATGTTCATGAGCCAATCGGGTGTATTGACCAATTGCAGGATAAAGTGCGCGTCATCCACTTGCGTAGGCTCCAGTTGCAATCGTTGTGTAATAATCTTCATGGGTAAGTATCTTCAGCTGCCACTAGCAGGCATACAACGCATTTCTTCCGGTTCTAAAAACTGCAATAGACTCGATATTACACATTATGACGCTCCTTGCGGTGTAGCAATGAACGTTTCAATGCAGGCCACTCTACTTTTGTAATGGAAAACACTACTGTATCGCATAAGCTGCCATCAGGGAGCAACCGATGATTGCGCAAGACCCCATCCTGTTTTGCACCTAATCTGAGAATTGCAGCTCTGGATGTATGGTTGTGCCAGTTGGTCCTGAACTCCACAGTATTACAGTGCAAACTTTCGAAAGCGTGTTGCAGCAACAGATACTTGCAACGCGTATTTACAGAAGTCCGCTGATGAGTAGCTGCATACCAGGTAAAGCCAATTTCCAGTCGCAGGTTAATCTTATCCATATTGCAATAGCGGGTGCTGCCTATGATAGTATTAGTAGCACGGAGCACTACAGCAAATGCCTGAGCTTTCCCCTCCTTTTGCTCCATCAAAGCCTTTTCCATGTATGCTGTAATTGTTGCAGCAGATGGAACAGAGGTATACCACAGCTCCCACAGATTCCCGTCACCGGCTGCCTGTAATAAAGCATCCTGATGCTGCCGTTCCAAAGGAATCAGTCGTATATAATCGTCCTGGAATTCGGGGAAACTGCCCCATGTGGTTTCCTGTGTCATACTCCCGGTTTTTCTTATTCTTCCACAGAAATCCAGCTATTCGTGGATAATGCCAGAATAACAGCCGTTCCGGGTTCTATTGCTACACTTACCCGGCTACCCCTGGCTTTGTGGCTGCTCCCATCCATCAGATTGATGTAGGTACCATTGTGTTTTACCGGTAGTTCGAAGGACTGTTGCTGTTGCGAAGTATTGAATACTGCCAGTACCTCATCTTTTTCATTGAACCTGCTGTATGCCAGCAAGCGGCGTTCATTATCGGCGACTACGAACTCGATGTCTCCGGTGGCCAGCACCTGATGTTGCCTGCGCATGTACGTTAGCTGACGGTACAAATTAAATATGGCATGATCAAATACCACTTCATCTTCTGTTTCCACCAGACTGTAAGGATGCACTTTTTCCTTTTCAAAAGTGTACTCCGGCCAGATAAGCGGTTTGCGATTGGAAGGATCGTCGCTGCCCCACATGCCCATTTCATCGCCCGCCCAGATATGCGGTGCCCCCACATAGGTGAACTGATGTATCAGTAATAAGCGCAGAATATCCCGTGTAGCAGCATCGGGTTTATTAACCTTGTAGTCGTTGCCCGGGGACGGACCGGCATTAAATTTATATTTATTTTTATTGTATAAAGAGGTGGCCACACGTGGTACGTCGTGGCTCGATACGAGGTTCATCATCGCGTAGTTGTTGGCAGCCGGCAGATTGCCCGTAAACTTTTGCAGGCTGTCTACCAGGTCGGTGACGGAAATGGTATCGGGGGATGCGTTGAAAAAATGACGGGCGGCCCGGTACCACCGATAATTCATAACGGCGTCGAAGACATCGCCTTCGAGGTAAGGGAGCGGGTCGAGGAGTTTATCCGGATATTGCTCCCACCATACCTCTCCAATCAGATAAGCGTTGGGATTGATGTTTCGGACATGCCTGCGGTAGTCGCGCCAGAAGCCCAGTGGCATTTCTGCCGCTACATCCAGCCGGAATCCATCTACCCCATCTTCCGGGTTGCCATCGCCATTCGGATCGAGCCAGCGCTGAGTGATATGGAAGATATGCTGCTTGGCGGCCGCAGCGTAAATATCCCCTTCAAAGGGCTCTACTTTTTCGATGTGCTCCATGTGCACAGTCTCCCTGATTTCGGGTAAAGACGGTACGCCTGCCCATCCCCGGTAGCGGAATTCACTGGAATCCGTTGCAGGGTCATCCCACTCCTGCACCCAGTACCAGTCGCTGTAGGGTGATGCCTGCTGGTTCTTTAACACATCCTGCCAGGCCCAGCAATCTACGCCTGTATGGTTCCAGGAGTAATCAAGTATAACGCGGATGTCTCTGGCATGCAATGCACGTATAACTTCCACAAACAATAAATCTGCGCTGGTCATACGCCAGGTGGCAGGGTCTGTCGGGTCTTCCATAGCCATGATAGCTATATCACCATCCGGATCGGGACCGAAATTGCGATCGATATGCCGCCAGTTGCGTGCATCGTATTTATGCAGGGAAGGCGCATCATTCAAGGGGTTGAAAAACACCGCAGTGATGCCCAGTGAATCGAGGTAGGAAATTTTCTCCAGCACGCCCTGCAGGTCACCGCCGTACCGGCGCAGCTGCACTTTCTGGTTGAAATGCTCCATCGGGTTACCTGACAGATCTCGCTGCTGTTCCAATCCTTCAAACCAGGGATCGGGCGCATACCAGTCGTGCGTCCAGGGAGTCACACGCCAGTTCTCCGGTACAAAGCCCGGATAAGCGCCTGTCAAATCCTGCGGTCGGGGATCATTGGAAGGGTCGCCGTTGTAAAAACGCTCCACAAATATCTGGTACCACACCACTTCTGCCGCCCAGTCCGGGGGATTTTCGATGGCCTGCTGCTGCGCGGATAAGGTAAGCGTGCCCATCGACAGGACCCCTATCCAGCTTATCAGGAGTCGGAAATTACAACTCGTCATAGGGCATGAAGTTCGGAAATGTACCGGACATTCGACGCATCTTTCCGAGTGGTATAATTCGCTTTCATTGCCATTTCCAGAAGCTTTCCGTTCATGGTTAAATTAATTAACAAGAAAATGACAATCTGCTTTTCCGAATACCTGAAACGTTTCAGGCATACTCAATAGCCTTCCTAACGACCACACAAGAGCCGGATTCCTGTGGCGTTCGGGTTACAGCAGCAACCAAAATCTGCACAAAACAATATCAATTTTTTACCATATGTTCCTGTAAATAGTTACACAGCGCACCTAAAGCCGTTTCAAAAAATTTAAACGGATAATGGCAACGCGTATAGGACCGGCATCGTGCGGTTAGCGGCCCTGTAATGAGTACAAAGCCGGTACGACCCCTACCGACCGAATGGCAGGACGTGGATGGCACCTTGGTAAATATATTTTAACAAATACCATGTTTCAACACTTGCGCAGACCCGACAATATTTTCTACTTTTATGCAAAGAATGGACTCCTCGAATCCGCAAACGACCCGCTGCTCCGGTATAGCCCTTCTCTATCCTTTCCTGCCTCCGGCACTGAGGGAAAGAGGCTGGTGGACCGATGGCATGCAGATTCCACTTCCCGCACAGGCAGCAGCATTTATTTTTTATGCCTGTACCGGTCGCAGGGCCAAGCGCGTAGAAGAACTCCACTTTTGCCTGCATGTGTGCGGATTAAAAGCAGAGGCCATCGACAGAATTCCCGTTTTAAGCCATGCCGACATGGCTGCTGCCGAACACATGGTGCAATCTGCAATAGGTATGGCTCCCGTGTTGGGGAATATCACCCCCGATGGCTTTCGCGAAAGCTTTCTGTCCAGGGAGGGCATGCTGGTACATCGCCAGGACAGTGCAGCATTGTACACAGCACACATGACTTACGATCTGCTGCTCGACAGATTGCCCTGGTCGCCTCATAGCATTCATTTCCCCTGGCTGGAACAGCATATTCCTGTTTTCTGGGGCCAATTAAATACAGATAATTATAATATGGAAATCTCAACAAACAACGCTGCCATGCTGCAGCAACAAGCCGCCACCCTCAGCGCAGAGTTGTCCTGGCTATCAGAAATGATACAGATGCGCATGCAAAACTATTTCGAACCCACCTCCGAAGCTGTTGACTTCCATAGCATTCCGCCTCCAGATTTGAGCGGAAAAAGCGACAGTTATGCCGGATTTTGCATCGACAACCAGCTCAGTGCCAGTGAGCGGCTCATCCTCATCCTGGCCATTGCGCCGCATGTGCGACCACAGTTGCTGGATACTTTCTTCACCATCAACGCCACCACCGGCAAGCCTTATACCGAGTTTGGCGGCTTTTCCAACAGCAGCCACAAGGGCTTTATCCCCACCATTGAAACCGCAGTGTTCCTGTTGGTAGGAAATGACCTTGGAGAGCGTTTGCAAGCCATGCTGCTGCTCGATGCCAACCACTTCTTCTACAGTAACCACATCCTTATCGACGAGTGGCAGCCTGAAACAGAGCCCAGAGGCAGTAAGTCACTTACCCTCGCACCGGCAGTAACAGGGTACCTCCTTTTCGGGGCGTTGGAAGAAGAAGAAGAGGACCTTTCCTCATCTGCTACCAAGAGCAAGAAAAGCGGTAAAAAAGAGAAGAAACACAGCAAGGGAAAAGCGTAATACGGCGTCATCTACACCGGAAACACCTGCAATGCCATACGAACGCTCTCGCGGAAGGCAGGACGGTCTAAGCCTGTGGTAACCTGTTCGTGGTTGAAGTACTGGATAATGTTTTCTGTAGCCATATTGCCCGTGAGGTCGTCTGCCGCCATCGGGCAACCACCAAAACCCTTGATGGCACCATCGAAACGCCGGCATCCATTTTTCCAGGCAGCATCAATTTTCTCCAGCCAGGCATCGGGTGTGGTATGCAGGTGAGCGCCAAACTCCACCTTAGGAAATTTCGGAATCAGGTGGCCAAACAGGTAGGCAATGCTTTCGGGGTCAGCTACGCCAATGGTGTCTGCCAAACTGATGATGCCGATGTCCATTGCCACCAGCTTATCTACCCAGCTCTCGGCCACTTCAGCACTCCAGGGGTCGCCGTAAGGATTGCCAAACCCCATACTTACATATACTACCAACTCCTTGTTGTGGCGGGTGGCAATCTCCTGGATGGCTTTCACACGCTCCACACTTTCGGCTATACTGCTATTGAGGTTGCGCTGTTGAAACGTTTCAGAAATGGAAAACGGAAAACCCAGGTAGCGCACTTGTTCAAACTTTCCGGCATCATTGGCGCCGCGCTGATTGCCCACTATGGCTAATAATTTAGGGCTTTCAGCATTGAGCTCGAGCCCTTCCAGCACCTTTGCAGTGTCTGCCATTTGGGGAATCGCTTTCGGGCTTACGAAACTGCCAAAATCTATAGTATCAAAACCGCTTTTAAGCAGCTGATTGATATAGCGGATTTTGGTTGCAGTGGGTATAAAATCGTGCAGGCCCTGCATGGCATCACGCGGACATTCGATAATCTTTACTACCTGATTGGACACTGTCATGTATTTTGGTTAACACGAAAGCCGAAAAACTAGTTTCTTCCACAATGATACACAGAATGTATTGCATGCGATGGGTGCAATAGCCCAAACCTGTAATGATGGCAAATTGCAGCCGGCCCGGTCATGCCTTCACCTGGTGGCTATAAAAGCACACCTGTCCATTTCTGCTATCCATTTGTTATTTCTGTTCCTTGCTTTCCCGAACGTAGTCCGGCAGCATACTTCTGTTAAAGCCCGGAAATACTTCATACAAGTCCATATCAGAGGTATCATCCGGTTGCACAAAAAAATACCCTTTCACGTCTCCGTAGCCGGATGCAATCAAAGGAATTTGTTGATAGTACCTGTAATATTGGTCTTCTGAAGTAATATACATCATAACAATGCTAATATAATCATCTCCGGCGCGAAAACCCTCTTTAACAACCGCTATTCTTACATCGGTAATGGTGCCATACATGCGGCTAAAAATATAATCAAGTCTGTACCCGTAATCACCATATACCTCCATCAGCTTTGGATAAGTATAGAGCATAACTGTAGAAGCTTCTTTGTTGGCCCAGGCTGAGGCATAAATTTCAGCGTCTCTCTGCAGCCAGGATTTGCCGGACTGTGCCAGTACACCGGAAGAAAACAGCCATAATGCACCAACTACAAGCAACAAGCGACCGCCTTTTTGGAGTGCAAAAGGCCCTTTTACAAAGATTTCAGCATGCATATATCGACAACAATTTATCTGTGTATGCGCCCCGCGCCAATCGAAGGCTTTGCCAGCCCATTAGCCTATTGTTAACCGCTCCTGCCTATTCTTCCTTGTCATAGTACACCTGACGCGGTTCTTTGGGTTCGGGAATAACCATGTTTTCATTCATGACCGGCAGTAATGCATCCCGTAGTTCGTCTGTCAGTTGTTTCACATCGATAAAATACCAAAACTTGCCCTTGTCTTTCGAGATGGCCAGCAAGGTCGATTCCGACTCAATATAGCCTCCCTCAAATCCAAGTATCAGGTGCTGTGCAATCAACGCATGCAGATCCTCACCTGCTTCGTACACCTCTCCTGCCTTGCCCACGTAAATGGTATCTATGGTAAAACCCTGCTCTTTGGTAGATGCCAGCATGTCGGTAATGAGGGTCTTCATGGTAGCGCGACCACCACCCATATCCAGCAGCTACGGCAGGGTATGGTCCAGCAAGGGATCGATGTCGCCGGTTTGCATAGAGCTGATCATTTCCATCGCCTGCTGCTCAATGACAGCCTGCAGGTTTTGCGCCTACAGCAACACTGCGGACAGCAACAACGCCATCACGATTCCCATTCTTTTCATATGACAATATTAATAATTCTGCCGGGAACGATAATCACTTTCTTTGGAGCCTTGCCCTCCGTCCATTTCAATACTACATCCAAAGCCAGCGTTGCCTGTTCCATGTCCGCCTTCGGCATATCGAGTGGAAACTCCACGTTGGTGCGGACTTTCCCGTTGATGCTTACCGGATAATTAAAGCTGCTTTCTACCAGCAAAGCGGGGTCGCCCTTTGGCCATGCTGCACGATGCACACTTTCGGTATGGCCGAGCATGGACCACAATTCTTCGGTAATAAAAGGAGCGAAAGGCGCCAGAATAATCAGCAAGGGCTCCATTACAGCTTTCGAACGGCAACCACTTTCTGTGAGTCCGTTCACCGCAATCATAAACGCACTTACAGCCGTATTGAAACTCAGGCGTTCTACATCATCCTCTACCTTTAATATACAGCGGTGCAGTATTTTCAAGTCTCCGGCTGCAGGAGGCGTATCCTCCACCTTCAACTGCCCCGCATCATCCACCATGAGCCGCCACAGTTTGCGCAAAAATCCGCTTACACCGGTTATTCCCTTGGTATCCCAGGGCTTGCTGGCATCAATGGGACCCAGGAACATTTCGTACATGCGGAAACAATCGGCGCCGTACTGATCAATAACATCATCGGGGTTGACGACGTTGCCATACCGCTTTGACATTTTCTCAACCACCAAATCAACTCTAAAAATTCCATCACTATCAGGTACAAATAAAGCATGGAATATCGAATTAACGCTTTTCACATATGAACTATAATCAAAAATGTCTCCATTCAAAAACTGAATGGGCAAGTGAATACCCTCCGTTAAATTTAGCTCAAGTTCTCCAACAAATTCCCGATTCCCAGGTCCTGTTATTGGTTCCATCTGATCTATTAAATCAAGCAATTCCAAATCACTTATTTCGCCTTTTTTATAATCGTCGCTAACGTTCTTTGATAGGAAAATTTCAACATTTATTCGAGAAAGAGCAATGCCATGCAACTTTACACGTGAAACTACCGCAGACACTCCCTGTATCATCCCCTGGTTCACGAGCTTCTTAAATGGCTCTTCTTCGCTCACCCAGCCGCGGTCGAAAAGGAATTTCTGCCACATGCGGCTGTACAGCAAATGCCCCACGGCATGCTCGGTACCGCCCACGTAGAGGTCCACACTGCGCCAGTATTTTTCTGCGGCTTCCCCAACAAAACGGTTGGGATTTTTCGGATCCATATACCGCAAAAAGTACCAGGATGAACCGGCATATCCCGGCATTGTATCCGTTTCGCGCGTGCTGCCATCCGGCAGGTTCACCCAGTCGTGCAAGGCAGCCAGCGGTGACTTCGCCTGACCACCCGGCTTGTAGGCTTCCACATCGGGTAGCTCCAGCGGCAGGGCATCCTCACTTAGGAGGTAAGGAATATCTTCGCGGTACACTACCGGGAAAGGCTCTCCCCAATAGCGCTGGCGGGAGAATCCTGCATCGCGGAGGCGGAAATTGATTTTCCGTTTTCCTATGCCTTTGGATTCAATATGGTCGATAGCTGCTGCAATGGCATCCTTCACTTCCATGCCGTTCAGGAAGTCTGAATGTGCCATCACACCAATTTTATCTTCACGTGCTGCCTGCGGGTAAGCCGACTGATCCACCACTTCAATGATGGGCAGCGAAAACTTCTCTGCAAAAGCGCGGTCGCGGTCATCGTTGCTGGGTACTGCCATGATGGCGCCTGTTCCATACCCTGCCAGCACGTACTCGGCGATGTACACCGGAATATCCTTGCCCGTAAACGGATGCACTGCATACGCTCCTGTAAACTGACCGGTCACTGTTTTCACTTCCGCCTGCCGGTCGCGCTCGCTGCGGGTTTTCACATATTGTAAATAGGTATCCACCGCTGCCCGCTGCTCATCGGTGGTAATGTCGGCTACCAGTTCATGCTCCGGTGCCAGCACCATAAAGGTGGCGCCGAAAATGGTATCCGGCCGGGTGGTAAACACTTCTATACTTGCTGTGCTGTCCTTCAGTGCAAAAGAGATGGAAGCCCCTTCGCTCCTGCCAATCCAGTTGCGCTGCATTTCCTTCATGCTGTCGGTCCAGTCCAGGTGGTTGAGTCCCTCCAGTAATCGGTCGGCATACTCGGTAATGCGCAGGAACCATTGCCGCATGCGGATGCGCTCTACCGGATGTCCGCCGCGTTCACTCACACCGTCTTTCACTTCATCATTCGCCAGCACCGTGCCCAGCGCTTCGCACCACCACACCTCTGCATGGTCCAGGTAAGCCAGGCGGAACTGCATGAGGAAATTTTGCTGCGCTGCCACGTCCATCGCCTGCCAATCTGCAGCGGAGAACAGTGCTTCGCATGTACCTGCAGCCACCAGTGACGCGCTGCCTTCGCTTTGCAGCAAATCTACCAGGGTGGTGATATCGGCAGCCTTATTGAGCCGGAAATCGTACCAGCTGTTGAAGAGCTGCATGAAAATCCACTGCGTCCATTTATAGAAGGCAGGATCGGAGGTCTGCACTTCACGGTACCAATCGTAACAGAATCCAATTTTTTTTAGTTGTTCGCGGTAGTAATCGATGTTGCGCGCCGTAGTAATTGCCGGATGGGTACCCGTTTCAATGGCATACTGTTCAGCCGGCAATCCGAAGGCATCGAAGCCCATGGGATGCAGCACATTGAACCCTTTCAGGCGTTTGTAGCGCGACACGATATCACTTGCCACATACCCCAGCGGATGGCCCACGTGCAGTCCCGCACCGGATGGATAAGGGAACATATCCAGCACGTAATACTTCGGACGTGTCGTATCTTCTGTTACCTTGTACAGTCCCTTTTCTTCCCATTTGGCGCTCCAGCGGCGCTCTAATTCATTATAATTAATGTCCATAACCCCTATACTTAGGCTCTTTTTCCAGCCGACAAAGGTAATCAATACAAAAGAGCTCATGGAGATGTGGAGCAAGCTACCCAATACCCCTCAGCGGCGGTTGTCCGGCTTTCCGCCATAGTACGCTGCGGCACACGGCTACCTGCTTGCTGCGCTGCGCTGTATCCGTAGCTTGGCAGCGAGCTATGTTGCTACAATCCGGGCTGAGAAGTGGCGATGGCAGCTTCGGCTGACTTGGGCAATGCGCTAACCGCTGCAAGGCAAATAAAAGTGTCCTACAGACAGATCAACACACCGTTGATCGTAAAAATAAAAAAGAGTATTTTTAACATTTATCATACCTATACAACCTATATGGGTATATAGGTGCAGAAAAGTAGCTGTTATAAACAAGTTAGAGTAAATTCTCCTGACTAACATAATTACGTATTAAATGATGGACTTTGAG
>ERZ888423.1642-NODE-1642-length-18786-cov-5.973627_pt1 | contig 18786 bp, 18 predicted proteins | sample MGYA00520523_ERZ888423 | MGnify/ENA primary metagenome ERZ888423 (study PRJEB32303, sample SAMEA104408611) | aquatic metagenome | biome: Brackish water; feature: Pelagic; material: water | place: Baltic Sea | collected 2014-06-08T10:24:00 | depth 30,27 m ...
GCCGTCGTCAGCGGCCGAGTCGTGGCTGGTCGGGACGTCACATTGGGCGCAGGTGTGACGGCTTCGGCCGCCGTCACCGGAGGCGCCGTCTCGAGGATCGTGGAGGATTCCACCATCACCTCGAGCACCGTGGTCGTCAGCTCGGCCATCGTCGAGGTCGTGCCGGATTCGGCCGGGGTTGCGGTCGTCGGTGTCAGCGGGGCCGAGGACGAGGTCGTCAAGGGTTGATCCGCAACGGTGACGACGGCGTCGCTCGCACTACGGGTCAGGATCAACACCGCTAGGTTCACTGCGATGACCGCCAAGAGCAACAGGACCCCAGCCGTTCGCCTGCTGTTCGGCGACCATGAATCGAAGAGTTGCATGTTCTCGGACCTTCCCGCCTCGTGGTCTTCGACCAGTCTGGAACAGGTGTTTGCGAAAGGATAGACCGCTGTGAGCAATCACCTAGTCACTTTCCGCACGTCTCGGAGGAAACACCGACTGCCGAGGCCATCGTGAACCCGCCGGATTCCGTGAAGGTGAACGATCGCTTGTCCATCCCGTCGAGCGAACTCCAATGGAAGTTCGGACCTTCGGGTGGTCCTGGTGGACAGCACGCCAACACCGCCAATACGCGGGCGGAACTCGTGTTCGACATCGAGGCGTCGGCCGTACTCACCGATGAGCAGCGCAGCCGCCTGGTCAGCTCGTTCGGACCTCGGCTACGCGTCGTGGCCGATGATGCACGGTCCCAGACCCGAAATCGCCAGCTCGCCATCGACCGTCTGGCCGAGCGCCTGCGGGGGGCACTGCAACCGCAACGTCGCCGTCGTCCGACCAAACCGAGCCGAGGATCGAGAGAACGTCGTCTGGAGGCCAAGCGCCAGCAGTCGCAGCGCAAGGCCCAACGGCGCAAGGGTTACGACGGCTGATCAGCTCACGGAGTCAGCGAGACGGTGGTGGGGCCGGTGACCACGAAGGCGTCCAGTTCGGCCAGCGCGTTGTTCTCACAGTCGTAGGCCCAGATATCGAATGCCCCCTCGGGGAGCTGGAAGGATCGCTGATCGCCTGGGGCCAGGATCTCGTCCCCACCCAATTCGTCGAGACCGGTATCGGCCGAGCCGTCGGGGTTGATCATCAGGTAGCAGACCTGGCCACCGGTCTCGTTGGAGAACGTGACGGTGTGAACGGGGACCGGTTCGGGAGTGACGAGAATGCTCTCGACGAAGAACAGATCTCCGTCCACCAGGAAGGCGATCTCGTACAGTCCGGCCTCGATCCCCAGTTCGTTGCTGGCACAGACCCAGTAATCGGTGCCCTTGGGACCGGCGTCCCAGACCTGATCGAAGAAGCTGTAGTCCTCGACGATCTGGTCATCGACCAACCAAATCGAGTCCCAGCGGGCGCCGTCGGCCATTCCCGACCAACCGAACCAGAAACACAGTTCGGTGTCGCCTGCGGTGGCCGTCGAAACGAAGACCTGGTCTTCGGGGACCTCGGTGATGCCCAGCGAGAATCCGGGAAGGTAGAAGAAGACCTCTTCCAAATCGATCTCGATGGTTGGCTCGGTTGGTGCGAAGGTGGTCGGAGTCGCCGTCCGAGCCTGTTCCAGGAGAGGCAACGCAAGATTCACGGGCCGTATGCCGTTGAGGAACCCACCGAAGGGAACGCACTGATCGAAGTCGTTGATCAGACCATCGCCATTGGTGTCGGTGAGAATTCGGCAATCCACCACCGGGCTGTCACTACTGGCCCCGCCCTGGGTCGGAATGCCGATCAGTTCGCCCTCGTCGTTGACAGCTGTTCCCCCACTGTTGCCACCGGCGATCGTAGCGTCGGTCTTGATCCACGACCGCTCGCCGATGCCGACCTGTGAGGTGAAGCCGCTGACCGAACCGTTCGTGAACGTGATGGTGTCGCCTCCGATGCTCGGGTAGCCGAGAATCCGGATCGGATCGCCGATCTGGACCGCGTCGCTGTCTCCGATGGCCGTGGCCACGAACGTCTCCGATATCTCGACACCATCCAGATCTCGTTCGGCACGCACGACCGCCAGGTCCAGGTCCTCGTCGACGACGAGGAGATCGGCTTGATAGGTGAACACAGGGGGAACGCCCGAGTCGTCGGTGACCGCGATGATGATCTTCTCGTAGGGGCAGAACTCGTCGCGCGCCACGACGTGGGCATTGGTGAGGATCGTGCCTTGGGTGTCCACCACGGTTCCCGAGCCCGAGCACATGGGGCGGTCGGCGGCATCGACCAGCACCACCATCACGGTCGACGTCGCCAACTCGGCCACGGTGCGAGGCAGGGCTGCCTCGGTGGTGGAAGGAACACTGGAGGTGGAAGCAACCGTCGTGGTGGTCGGGTCGGCGACGAGCTCGTCCTGATCGGTGCCGCCGCCGTTCAATGCCACAAAGCCCCCGGCGCCTGCGGCGAGCAGGCCGACGACACCGAACGCGGCCCACAGTCCCTTGCGGCCGGTCTTGTGGGGTGTCGCCGCGGCGAGAACGGGCACCGCAGGCTGTCCAACCTGGCCTGACTGGCCCATGGTCGGGGCGACAGGAGCCGACTGGGGCCAGGGAGGAGCCGCTGGAGATGGCGGGGTGGTAGGCCGAGCAGTCGGTTGGCCGCCGGGATGAGGAGGAACTGGGGTGCCTTGGGGCGGCGTCCCGGCAGGGCGGGGAGGTATGGCCATGGTCGGCGGTTGAGCCGGTCGTTGGAATACTGGGGTTGGGTCGCCCCCGATCGGCGCTGACGGCGCTGACGGCGCCGACGGCGCTTCGGGCGGCGATGGCTCGGCAGCCATCGGCCGTTCCGGGAGACGGGGAGGCTGCGGGGGCTGCGGATCGCCGCTGTCGGTCACAACCGAAACGATAGGACACGCGCCCGCGATGAGGCCTGTCCTTGGGGAAATCACCCGCCCGGGCCGATCGAGCCAGCGAATCAGACCCTCGGACGTGGCATCTCCGAGCCGACGCGCCTAGATGGCGAACCCGCCCAGCTTGACTTCCAGATACTCGGCGATGCCCTCATGGCCCCCCTCTCGACCCAGCCCCGAGTCCCCCATCCCCCCGAAGGGCGCGGCCGCCGAGGTCGGATTGACGTCATTGATGCCAATGATCCCGAATCGTAGGCCCTCGAACGTTCGCATGGCCGTACTGATGTTCTGGGTGTAGACGTAGGCCGCGAGGCCATAGTTGGTGTCGTTGGCTCTGTCGATGACGGTGTCGACGTCGTCGTAGGTGATGACCGGTGCCACCGGGCCGAAGGTCTCCTCCCGATAGATCGTCATGTCGTCGGTGACGCCCGTGACCAGGGTGGGAGCAAAGAAGTGGCCCTTGGCGAAATCGCCTTCGGTCAGCCGCCCGCCACCGACGGGCACCCCGGCGCCCTTGGCCACTGCGTCGTCGACCTGGCGTTCGACCTTCGCTACGGCGGCATCGTTCACCAGCGGGCCGACACCGACCCCGTCCTCCATACCGTTGCCAGCTCGGACCTTGCTGATGCGTTCGGTCAGCGTCTGGTGAAAGGCATCGGCGCCGGACTCGTGAACATACAGGCGGTTCGGGCTGATGCAGGCCTGGCCCGAGTTCAGGAACTTGAGAGCGGCCGCCCCTTTGGCGGCGTGGACCGGATCGGCGTCGGGGAACACGATGAACGGTGCATGGCCACCGAGTTCGACCGACACTCGCTTCAGGTTGCCGGCGGCCTGACCGGCCAACATCTTGCCGACGGCCGTCGAGCCGGTGAACGTCAGCTTTCGAACTCGTTCGTCGGTGGTGAAGACTTCACCGATCGGTTTGGGGTCGAGCGCCGTCACCAGATTGACGACGCCCGGGGGAAAGCCGGCATCGTGGAAGATCCCGAAGATGGCTCGAGCACACAGCGGGGTTGCCTCGGCTGCCTTGAGCACCAGCGTGCAGCCGGCCGCCAGCGCCGGTCCCATCTTTCGAGTCAGCATCGAGATCGGGTAATTCCAGGGCGTGATGGCGGCCACCACCCCGACCGGTTGTTTGACCACGAGAAAGCGTTGGTCGGGGCGGGCTGACGGCAGCCACTCCCCCGCGACCCGCTTGGCTTCCTCGGCATACCAGCGGAGGAAGTCCGCACCGTACTTGACTTCGGCTTGGCTGGCCTTCAATGGCTTGCCCTGCTCGGTTGTCATGAGGTTCGCCAGCTCGGAACTTCGCTCGGTCATCAGCATCCATGCGCGGTGCAACAGGTCGGAACGCTCGTAGGCCGTCGTGGCGGCCCAGGTCTTGAACGCAGCATCTGCGGCTTCGATGGCACGCTCGGCATCGGATGCATCGCCGTCTGCGACCTCGCCGATCACCGCTCCCGTCGCCGGATTGGTGACCTCGAACCTCTCGCCCGACCCAGCCTCGACCCACTCACCGTTGATGTACATGACGACAGTATGGCCTCGGTGTCGATCAGCCGGCCAAGGCGGCCGGACCGCCTTGGCGACGTCCGCCCCGGAAGATTCGGGCGAAGATCCATCGGGCCACCGGCACGAGGGCCAGGTAGTAGAACGGGAACGACACCAGGACCAGGATCGTCGACGCGATCAATCCGAACATGATGGTGAAGGCCAGCGCCTCCCAGAAGGGATCGGACAGCGCCAGGGGAGCCAGACCCACCACGGTCGTGGCAGTGGTTGCCACCAGCGGCCGAAAGCGTCTCTGGATGGCAATGGCGATGGATTGGGCGTTGGTCGCGCCGTCACGCCAGGCTTGGTTGGCGGCATCGGTGAGGAGAATCGTGTTGTTGACCACGACACCGACCAGACCGATCAGACCGATCATCACGAAGAAGCTGATCGGGTTGTCGCTGGCCCGCAGAGCGGTGAACACCCCGAACAGCCCGAAGGGAATGGCCAACATGATCAACACGGGTTGGATGATGGATCGGAACTGCAGGATGAGCAGGATCAGCATGGCCACGAGTGCGACCTGCAGAGCAACCCCGGCCGAAGCGAAGTCCTCCTGGTTGTCGGTCTCCTGACCGAAGTCGTAGCGCAACGATTCCGCCGTCAGACCACGAGCAGCCAGCTCCTCGGCCGGGAACAGCTCGTTCACCTTCGTCTCGGCCGCTTCCAGGAGGGCGGTGGTGTCATCACCGTCGAATCGGGCTCGCACCTCGATGATCCGCTCATCGTCGATCCGGGCCACTTGACCATCGGTGGAGATGATCGTCTCGAGAACTTCAGCCGGTTCTCCATTGGCCCTCACGACCTCGGACCCCTCGAGCCGGGCCGCGATCTCCTCGGCCACTGCCGCGGCCGCGAGGGGGTCTGCATCGGCCAACACCTGCACTGCGAAGGGGAAATCGGCGGCCGGGGGGCCGTTGTCGACCTGGGAGACCGTGGGGCGCAGGCCATCGATGCCCGACAGTGCTTCTTCGATCTGTTGCCCGTACTCGCCGGCTGTCGGTCCCCGGTCGGCGAAGTTGGTCAGATCCACGAACACGGTGACGCCTCCCGGACCGCTGAAGACGTATGCGGCCGAGACGAGGTCGTCGCCCAACACGTCGATGACAGTCGCGTCGACTCGGTCGGCCAGCGCCTGGGCGTTCTCCAGGGCGGCGTCACTGGAAAGGTCGCCGTCGTCGAATTCGGCTTCGACCAACAGGTTGTTGCTGTCCTTCGACGGGGGAAAGATGTTGAAGCTGAGTCCGCCGGCCACCGTGAAGGCGGCCACGACGACGGCAATCGAGAATGCGATCGAGGTTGCTGCCACTGCGATGCCAGCGATGCGTTTCCGTTCCACCAACGTGATGGCGCTGGCCAAACGACTGCCCAACCAACGCTGGGTCCGCACCGCCGGCGAGTTGCTGGTCGGCCCCTTGAGAAGGAACCCGGCGGCCAATGCCGAGATCAGCGTGATCGAAAGGAAGAACGACAGAAGGAGCGCCACCATGACCGTGATGGGCATGATCCGGATGAACTCGCCCAGAATGCCGGTGACGAACAGCATGGGAGCGAACACCAACACGGTGGTCAGTGTCCCGGCGAACGACGCGCTCCCGACCCGGTCGATGGCGATCCGGACCACCTCGACCGGCGTGGTCGCTTCGTTTCGATTGGCGTCGATCGATTCGGCGATGACGACGGCGTCGTCGACCAGGAGCCCGAGCGTCAAGATCAGGGCGAACAAGGAGATGGTGTTGAGGCTCTGGCCAACGAGCATGAGGGCGAGGAGCGTGGCTGCCATCACCGTGACCATGAACGCAGAGGTGATGACGGCGGTTCGCCAACCGATCAGCAGGAGACTGACGACCGCGACAGCAATCAAGCCCGTCAGCAGGTTGCCCTGCAGGTTCGACAGTTGAGCCCGGATGTCGATGGCGAAGTCGGCGGTGATGCGGGCCTCGTAGTCGGGCGAGATCGGCGCGGTGGCGAGCAAGTCACCGACTCGGGAACTGAGCTCGAGCGTGTCCAAGCCGGTCTCGGCACGGTCGATCCCGATGGTGACCGAGCGAGAGAAGGCATCATCGCCCTTGGCGTAGACCCGAGCAATCTCGGTTTGGCGTCGCACCTCGGCCCCGGTTGCGGGATCGAGGGCGGTCGTCAGCTGCTCTTCGACCTGGGCGACACCGATGTCGGGATCGGCAGCCAGGTAGTCGGCAACAGCGAACGCCTCGCTTTGCAGGGCGTCGATGTCATCGTCGCCGGTCGCAATCACCGACACCAGAAGGTCGTACTGATTGAGGAAGGCAGCTGCGTCGAGTTCGGTGTACGTGATGGGTACGTCGACCGGCAACAGCCCGTCGTCGATACCGGCGAGTGCTGCCACGCCCTCCGCCGACGAGTAGCCGCTCTCGAACTCGACGATCAACGAGGCAAAGTTCGACCCGGCAAAGGAGTCGACCCCGATCACGCCGTCGACGGCAAGAATCGCCTCGCTCAGCGGTGCAGCAACATCGACATCGACCACCTCGGGGTCATCGGCGAAGTACGGGCCCTGCACGAAGACGATCGGTGTGTTGATCGCTGGAAAGCCCTCACGGGGAAGACCTTGGAGATAGGCGAATCCGCCGGCGGCAAGGAGCAGAATCCACAAGCCGATGGAGACTTTCCAGTGACGAGCAGCAGCGACCGCCAGGAGCGTCAGAGGTTTGCGAGACGGTGCGGGGGAAGTCACCCGACGAGGATAGCGATGGGTCCAATCCCGAGAGGGACCGAGTCAGTAGATGGTTTCGCGGATCCGTTCGGGATAGCCGGCGTCGTAGGCATCCCCGCCGAAGGCGCCATCAGTGATCTGATCCATGATCTGCCCAACCGTGGGCAACTCGTCAACGGTGCGGTGCAGTTCCGGATCCCACAGCTTGGAGCGCACCAGAGCTTTGGGGCACTGGGTGTAGACCGATTCGATCGAGATCTCGATGACGGTTGCCGGCACCTTGTCGCCGACGGCATAGGACTCGAGGAGGTTCCGGTCGGTCAAGAGACGAGCCCGTCCGTTGATCCGCAACGTCACCCCGATGCCGGGCACCAGGAACAGCAAGCCGATGCGGGGATCGAGGACCAGGTTGCGCAGTGAATCAAGCCGGTTGTTGCCTCGACGGTCCGGCAGGTGCAGGGTCGAGGCGTCGATGATGTGCACGAAGCCGGCCGGGTCGCCTCGGGGCGAGCAATCCAGGCCGTCAGGTCCCGAGGTCGCCATCACGACGAAGGGCGAGGCGCCGATGTAGTCGCGGTGCAGTGGCACCAACTGGTTCACCTCTTTGGTGATGGCGGCCGGAACCGGCTCGCCGTAGAGGGCGTGCAGTTCGTCCAACGACTGGACCGACGGGAGCGGGTGCATGGGCAGAGCGTAGTCAGCCTCCGATCCGACCGTCCCGCCGTGGGTTGGCGAGTAAGTTCACGACGTGCTCCACCGATCTCCTCAACTCCTGTTCGCGTTGGTCCTCGTGGCCGGCTGCGGCTCCGACGAAGCCCAACCTGATCCCGCCGACTTTCCTCCCGGGCTCGAAGTATGTGCCGATGTTCAGCAGGACGAGTCTCGGAGCAGTTGCCTCGATGCCATCGAGGCCCGCCTCCAGAACGACACCTTGGTCGCTGCTGCTGGCGACGTGGTCGTTCGCGAAGACTTCCTGGCGGTGGTGAATCCGGTGGCCGACGTGCTGAAACAGATGAACGCAACGACCGAGTTCTCGCTCGATTCGTCGTTGGGAGACGTGGACGACCTGGCGACTTCGGTGGAACCGCTCGCAACGACGTGGCGGATCGATGGTACGTCACGCACGCTGTGGGCGTGCTTTCACGGCGAAGAGGTCACCATTTCCGCCGTGGACTGCTGACGATCCGAAGCGAGCCAATTCTGGATCGAATTCGTATGCTCTAGCCGCCGGGACTCACTGGCCAGGTCTCGCCGCCCGGGTCTGTGCGAGAGCACTTGCGATTGCCGGCCCCCGTAGCTCAGTGGATAGAGCATCGGTTTCCTAAACCGTGTGCGGCAGTTCGATTCTGCCCGGGGGCGCTCAGCGGAAATATCTTCCTACCAGGGAAAACGCTCCGAACGGCTTGTCCGCCCAGTGCCGTCGAGTGGTGCCGAATACCGGCCTGTAGCCCTGAGTTCTGGGTACTCTCTGGGTACAGAGTGGGTACAACCCACGAAATCTGCTCTCGCTCGCACCCGTCAGTGACCTCTCCAAATCACGCTTCGACGAGGTATCGAAACGATCGGGTCAGCATTCGGCCCATCGACGACACCTGATCGATCAATACCGGCCGGTCGTCTGTCGAAATCGGCCGGGGGCCGAGGCGTCGCGCTCACAAAGGACCTCGCCTCGCGAAGCGGAAGTCGGCGAACACGAAGACGACGCGTGGAGGGCTCGACTGAAGGGCTACTGCTCGGATCGGTGGCCGCGGTCGGCGAACCGGGCTCGCGCTCGACCCAGGCGAGCATCCTCACGAAACCGATGCCAACGCGTGTACTCGCTCTCGTGCCGACTCAGCTCACGTTGAAACCGCCGAAACGCACCACGTCCGACAAGCGCGTCAGTGGGGCGCGCTGCGATGTCCGGATGATCGATGAACGCAACGAACCGCTGCATGTCGACGTACCCGGGCCTCTGGCTCGGCTCGAGTGGTGCTCGAGTTCGGCAACGAGTTCAGCGTCGCCAGTCCAGCCTCGCTCGCCCAACGCGTCGACGACCAGATCCGCGATCGCGGCGAGGGCATCCGAGCGTTCGACGCGCAGGATGGCACTACCAGCGTGTTCCCGTATAGCCGGCTGGGAGGATTCTCGGAACCTGAGTGGTGAGCGACGGGGGACGCTCGGTGTGGCCTATTCGCCGAGGAGGTAGCGGAAAAACCTGTCGGGTGCGGCGAGGAAGTTCCGCCAGAGTTGAACGGACTCGACGTCGTCGTACGAGCACTGTTGGCGCCGTCGTCGCCGAACTCGTAGATCGTCGCACGTGGGAATGCCATGAGCACCGGCGAGTGGGTCGCCACGACGAACTGTGCGCCGGCCTCGGCTGCGTCGAGCATGATGGCCAGCAAGCGAAGCTGACCGTGAAAGGAGAGCGCGGATTCCGGCTCGTCGAGGAAGTAGAGACCGTCGCTGCTCATTCGGCTCTCGATCAGTGGGAGGAACGACTCCCCGTGGGAGCGGTTGTGGAGATCGGGAAACATGGCCTTGACGCCGCTCTCTGGGTCGTCGTCGGTGTGGATGTGGCTTGCCACGCCGTAGAACGTCTCGGCTCGGAGGAACCAGCCCCAGCGGGGTCGCTGGTTCCAGCCGAGGGTGAGGTAATCGGCAAGGCTGCTGTGGGTGGAGAACGTTTCGAAGCGGAGATTGCGGCTGCCGCCTTCGGCGTTGAACCCGGCTGCGACGGCCAGTGCTTCGATGATGGTCGATTTGCCGGTGCCGTTGTCGCCGACGAAGAGTGTCACGTCGGAGAGCTCGATCGAACCGAGAGTGCGGACGGCTGGGAGTGTGAACGGGTAGCCGTCGAGTTCTTGATCTTCGGGGTTCGCTGACAATAGGTACGGCACGTTCGCACGTTAGATGCGGTCGTTCAGCCCCGATCCGCGACCGGGCGAATCCTGCCAGCGGAGTTCTCGAGGGACTCCTGCTCGAATCGGACGCCGACAGGCGACCACACCGGCGATCAGGGGCGGTGCTCGGGGTGTGAGTGGTAGGGGGCGACACACCAACACGTGCATCGGACTTCCGGGGCGTTCAGGCGGGAACTTCGTCCTTGGGGCCGTCCGCTGCGTGTGGCTGGCTTGGCTCACTGTGTGAAAGCCATACGAATACTGACAAGGTCGCTCCACCGATCAAGAGAAGCACGAGTGGCAGAACGAAGACCTCGTCGCGTCCCTTCTGCGTGGAAGCCGCGACTACCACCCAGACCATCCCGAAGAACAGCTGAGCGAAGGCGACCACGCGACCCCAGGTGCGCAAGATCTTCGAGGTTCTCAGTCGGCGTTCATCGAGCTGTCGCATCGGTGCTCCTCCATGAGCATCGTTGAAGGTTTCACGTTTCAGTCCGAGAGCGATAGGTGACAGTCAGGGTCGCTAGTGATATCGTCAGATATCACCCGGAGGTGGCCATGACTGACATCCTGATCCGAGACGTTCCCGACGACGTGCTCGCGGCGATCGACGCCAAGGCCAAGCGCATGGGTCTGTCGAGGACCGAATACCTGAGGCGAACACTGGAACGCGAAAGCACGCAGTCCGCCGGACCGGTCAACGTCGAGCAGCTCAAGCGGTTCGCAGATCTCACCCAGGATCTCGACGATCCCGACGTCATGTCAGATGCCTGGTCGTGACCACCTGGCTCATCGACAAGTCAGCGATCGGAAGACTGCACCTTTCGATCGACGCCGCCGAATGGGCCGTGCGAATCGAACGAGGACTCGTCAGGATCTCCACGCTCACTCGTCTCGAAGTTGGGTTCTCTGCCCGTTCAGCGCCGGACCACCGGTCGTTGCTGACAGAGGCTCCACTTGCTTCGATGCCGGTCGAGTACCTCACGCCGAGAATCGAAGACCGTGCCGTCGAGGTCCAAGCGGTTCTCGCAGCGCGTGGTCAGCACCGAGCGCCATCGATTCCCGATCTCTTGATCGCAGCAACTGCCGAGTTGGCTGAGCTCACGGTCCTCCATCTCGACAAGGACTTCGAGCTCATCGAGGAGATCACTGGCCAATCAATCGAACGGCTGGCAGTCGACTGACCCGCAGAACCGGCAAACCTGAGCCGTTTTGCTGACGCCTCGCTTCAGGCAGAGCGGTCCGATATTGCCGGGCTCTTGGGCGGTCGCTCAAGCGTCCTTGGGCGCAGATGCAGGCAACGCCTGGATCCTACGTGGTCTCTGTTGCAGGAGCGTCGAGCGAACTCCGAGCGGCCTAGAGCGAGGTCTCGGCTGCCCTAGTCCTTCGCTGCCCAATCGGTGAGAACGGCAAGGCGCTGGTCCGAGACGCGCCCAAACGGCTGATCGCCAACGCTCAACCAGAAGTCCCTGCCGCCGGTCGACAGGAGCGCACCCCCGTTCCACCATTGACCACGAGCGACACCGACCACCTCGGCTCGTGCGATGGAACGGTGCCTCCACGCGTCGTTCGCGATCGCATCAGCCCGCGTCAATTCGACCGTGCGCCTCTGACTGACCAACGCGAAGACGCCAGCGAACACCACGGAGAACACCACGGCCTGTCCCAGGCTTTCATCGAAGACAAGAGCGAGGAGGACGATCAGCACGGCGGGGAGGATTCCGATAGTGGCCGCCGCCTGCCAACTCAGTCGCAGTACCACGGAGTCAGAATCACTCGACGTCATCTCCGAACGATAGTCGGGGAGGGCCGATCAGAATGTGCACGATGTGAGCCTCCGAGACCCGCCCTCAACCGTCAGCGAGCTACAGGATGTCGGGTTTCGGACCGTTGCGGAAATGCTCGACAACCACGCAGCGGAATCACCACCTTCCGCGCCCGGCCAGCGCGCTACTTCGGCCCAATCGTGACGTCACAGTTTCACCGGCATATCCACACAAGCGTGACGCTCGATAACGACGTCCAGACCACGCCGGGAACATGACTCACAACCATCCATCTTGCCGGGGAAGGCTTGGGTCGATCTGGCCCCAATACCTTCGATCTGGACGATGGCCGAACCGGTCGAGTTGCCCAGGGAGCGTCTCGGATTGCTCAGCCGATGTCAGGATGCGGTACCGCAACGACGTCCAGACCCTCGATCCCTTCGAAGTCCTTGGGGTTGCAGGTATAGATCGGCAGTTCGGCCGCCACCGCAATCGCCGCGATCATGGCGTCGTAGGCGCGAGCGGCAGGCTTGCGACCGGTTCGCCGTAGCGACGCCGCCACCCCACCGAATGCCCTTGCTGCAGCGGAATCAAATGGCAACGGATCGAAATCGGCCTCCGCCGCCTGCAGATGGGCCTGTCGAGCAACCCGCTCCTGATCCGTCTTCGCCACCAGCGGACCGACCGACAGTTCGCCCAACGTCACTGCCGTGATGAATGCCTCCCCGGGAAGCGTTTCGAGCGATGCGACCCGGCCGAGCAGAATCAGCGTGCTCGTGTCGAGGATCCCTTTCGTGCTCACAGTGTTGGATCGATCACCGCGTCGAGATCATCACGCAGTCCAGCGGGGTCCACAGCCGGCAGGTGCGCTCGACGGCGAACCAGTTCAGCCGTCGGCACTCCCTCTGCAGCCAGCGGGCGGAGTTCGGCGACTGGCTTCCCGCTACGGGTCACCGTCACTCGCTCGCCTCGGGCAACCCGATCGACGACCTCACCACCGTGGTTGCGTAGTTCCCGTATCGACACATCGACCATTCTCGCAGTGTATCACAGGTGATACACGAAGGTCCCGAACTCACCCGCTCGAGAACACGCCTGGCAGATCGGCTGTCGCTCCACCGTGCTCGCACAGCGCGCGCCGAGCCGACCATTTGCCCATCGTCCTGCCCATCCACCTGAGCATCGGTCCCGAAACCGTGCGTCTCGACCCGCACGCACCATGAGTACCGAACAGGGCAGACGAGCCAGACGGAGCATCCGGAAGCCTTCGGGGTCATTCCTAAGCCCTGTGCGGCAGTTCGATTCTGCCCGGGGGCGCTCGAGGAAGCAGAGCTCTGAACAGGGGAAATGCAAGAACCCTTCATGTCGGTTGGTGTCACTCAGTGCCACCGAACATCGGCTTCTGCCGGGAAGCTGTGGGCACTCTCTGGGTAACAACGTGAGTGCAGATCGCAAAATCTGCCGTAGCGAGGCACTCCGAACACAGAGAGCGGTTCATGGCCATTCGAGTCCGTGAGGGATGTTCCGGTGGCAAGTCCGACATATCTCGGCGGCGCTTCCCAGTTCCGCAAACAAGACGGGCCCGATCATCGAGAGCGGAGAAGCCGTTCGGGATTATGCGCTACCTGTCACTTGTCCAGTCCTTGACAGGCATAAGGGCAGTACTGCTCGGGTGTGATCTGGTTAGGGCGTGAACGATATGCGCCCCCTGCATTGCAATCCGGAGTGGCTCGACCGGTAGCACAATGCTTGCTACTGCGGTAGCATTCCGGGATGAAAGTCAGCGTGAGCATCCCAGACGAAGATGTCGAATTCCTCGACAACTACACCAAGACCCACCAGATCGAATCTCGATCCGCCGCACTTCACCGCGCCATTCGCTTACTACGTGCATCCGAGCTCGGCGACGCATACGCGGCAGCATTCACCGAATGGGCGGACGATTCAGCCAATGACGCGTGGGACAACACCGTCGTCGACAGCTGATGCGTCGCCGTGAGATACGCCTCGTCAACCTCGACCCAGTCATCGGCAGCGAAGCGGCCCGAACCCGTCCTGCCGTTGTTGTGAGTAACGACGGAGCGAACACCACCGCAGCTCGCCTCGGCCGTGGGGTGATCACCGTTGTGCCGGTCACGTCCAACACCGATCGCATCTATCCGTTCCAGGTGCTGTTGCCAGCAGACAAGACCGGCCTTGACATCGATTCCAAGGCACAAGCTGAGCAGGTTCGTTCTGTCGCGGTTGAACGTCTTGGCGAGGTGGTTGGTTCGCTCGGATTCGAGCTCGCTGAACAGCTCGACGAGGCGCTTCGAATTCATCTCGACCTCTGAGCGAATCGGTCGGATTCGTGAACACAACGCCGCCGCTTGTCAGCGCGGAACAACACGGCGTACCACCCGAAGATCCGCTCGGCATCCGGCAGATGGGGCGGTGAAGGAAGGCAGGGCGCCGGGTCGAGAGAGGCGCATATCGACGGCGAACCCCACCCCTGCGGCGACGAGACACGCTGGCTGCTCTTCGCGGCTTCGGTGGGCCCGTTCGACACCTTGGCCCGGTGCCAAATCCGGAACCGTTCGATAGCGGTCACGCTCTTCACATCCCAATCATTGCAGGTGCCTGAACGACCAGGGAATGCTGTGCACCGACAGCCTCCGGATCGCCCTCACACCGTCGATGAACTCGGACGCTGCGACGGACGCACGCTGACCCAAGCCGTCCCTCTCGTCGTTGACGAAATCGTGGCCGCGCTGAACCCCGTCGAGATCATCCTGTTCGGCTCGGTGGCACGAGGCGACGACGGACCGGACTCAGACATCGATCTCCTCGTCGTCTTCGATGCCCTCGAGCGCTCAGACAAGCGAACGCTCATGCGCACGACCCGGGCCGCAGTCCGGACGTTCGTGCCGCTCGACATCATCGTCGCGGACCTCGCCGAGATCGCGACCAACCGGAACAACGTCGGATCGGCCGTGTACTGGCCGCTTCGAGAAGGCGTGAGCGTTTACCGCCGACCTGCCGACGATGCCAACTGACGCGTCCGACTGGCCGCCGAGCTTGCTGTAGCTGCGGGCCCAGTCGAGTCGGTCGAGGAGCACGGACAAGCGCCCGCCCGACAAGAGTTCCCGAACCCAGCGGTGATTCCACAACCGAGCGCCACCACGCGGTGGGACTCCATCCAGCCAGCCCGAATCCCGAGGCGTTGAGCCCAGGATTCGCAACCGTCACTTCGCTGTCATTGCTGTAGCCGACTTTCCCGGAACAGCCGGGATCCTCCTTGCTGTTGTTGGCTTGGCCACGCTCTTGCATCGATTGCGTTCTGTACCCGTCGATAGTCGGCCGCTACCGGACCGAACGTGAAGATGGCAGCGGCAGGGTCCTGCCGGTGACCGAGCGGCTCGCGGAACCAAATCCACGCGCTCGACAACGTTCCACAAGACCCGACCGTGGTCAGCCGCGATCGGTGCTCCTGGCGAGACTCCGGTATTTCAGGCCGCTCCGTTTGGCGCAGGCCGGTGCCGGACGATGGGCCCCAGGTCAGCTCGCAAGCGGATTGGCGATGTGGAATCCACGGCGTGCCGCAGCAGCGCAGAGCACCGCGTCTGCACTGGTGAACAAGTCCGCGCCCACCGTCAAGGCGCCGGCGAGATGTACCGCGTCGGACCAACGGAGTTCCTCGAGCTCAGCAAGTTCCGCCGCGCTCGCGATCAACCCGCCGGTCGCTTCCACGACGTAAAGGTCTCCCGGGCGAGCAGTTGCCGGACAGGCGCATTGCCTGAACGACCTACGGCGGACCCGAGCATCCGTCCCAGATGGCGGTGGGCTCGCGGCCCTGCCTGATCGCGAGGCAATGACCCGCCGGCCACGGTGGCCGGCGGGTCATTGGGCAACTCCTTGCAGTTCAGCGAACTGGCAGTGGGTATCAGCCGGCGAAGCCGAGGTCGGCCCAGTTGAGGTCGTGATCGGTCGCAACGGATGAGACGATTCGGTCGACGTCGCCGAGGCTCCGTCCGCCGAGCGCTGCGGTTTCGAGCAACGTGGTGCTCGACCGACTTCCGTAGCTGCGGAAGATCGTTCGTTGGAGCCCGCGTACGGTGGCGAAGGACCCGTCATCGAACTGCACGGTGACCAAGACCTCCTGGCCCTGGAACGGTGATTCTGCGCCGAGCCACTCCTCTCCTGGGTTCGTACCACGGATGCCGTCGCTGTCGTAGAGCCCCGCACTGCCTGCTGTGGCAATGCCCGGAAGAGTCGACGATTCATAGAGCACCGTCCCGATCACCCGTTGGGCAACTGGCAGCAACGGGCCGAAGTCCGAAGCGTTGAGTTGACCGGTGAAGTTGTTGGCGGTCGCGCTGGCGGTGAGGGTCACGGGCCCGGAAACCACGGTGCCCCGGCGGGGGATGACGTATGAATCCCGACCGGCCGTGAACACAGTGCCAACAAAGCTGCCGCCCGCGGTCGACAACCCGACTGGGCGTGATCCCGGGAACGTGGTGGCGACCCTGGTCCCATCCACCGAGATGGTGACCTGCTCTCCAACACTGAGCCTGGTGGGGTCGGTGTAGGAGCCGGTCGATCTGGGACCCTCGTCGGGGTCGACGGTTCGGAGCACGACCGGGGTCAGCACCGTCCCCGTCGGGATCCTTGAACCGGCTCCCACTTTGAGGTTGGTGATCTTGTATGCCGTGGTCTCGAGGGTGACGACGTTGCCGGTTTGTGCGCCCGCTGGAGCGGGCAATGATGCAGCACCGGCCGCGCCGATCAGCAGCGCTGCGAGGCCGCTTGCCAGCCGACGACGGTGCCGCCTCAGTCGAGGTTTCTGAACAGAATCCATCAGGTAACTTCCTTTGCGGGTTGTCCATTCGATGAAGCAGGTTGCTCCACCTGAAGCCATGGCAACTCCGTCCATCCGGGTCGCCATACCGGCCGGCGAGCTCGTTTCGAGGATGTTTAGAACTGGACCGGAACATCGCTCCTGCGACGGGCACGAGCCATCGACGTCTCGGCCTCGTGGATCGTGATCGTCTCGATACGGGACCGGATCCGTCCCGGCCGTCGGCGCTGTCTCGCGGGCAGTTGGCGGATGACCGGATCTGCGATGCTCAGGAAGCGCGACCGGTAGCTGTTCGGGGGCAGGCGCCAGAGATCCCTCTGTGATGATTCGACCCGACGATCAGGGCCGAGATCCGCTAACGCCTCTCCTCGAACACGAAGTCCTCGAAGCCGCCTTCTGCCACCTCGGTCAGGCGGTTGAAATACTGCGAGCCCATCAGGTGGCCAAGGAACTGGCGGGGCTTACCGGGAATGTTCGCTCCCATGTACCACGAATCGGTCCGAGGGAAGAGGGTACGGTTCGCGATCCCATTGATCTCGGCATCCCAGCTCACCTCGGCCTCCTCGGTTGCCTCCATGGCGCCGAGACCGGCGTCGTCGAGGTGGCGGATGCACGAGTCGATCCACGCCGTTTGCAGCTCTGCGCCCAGCGGCATCGTGAAGAACACCCCCGGGGCGCCCGGGCCATGGATCATGAACAGATTCGGGTATCCGGCGATGGTCATACCCAGGTGGTTGTCGAAGCGCTCTGCCCACTTCTCCTTCAGGGACACTCCGCCACGGCCCTTCGGGTTGAGCCGGAGCATCGAGCCACTGACGGCATCGAATCCGGTCGCGAGTACCAACACATCGATCGGATGCTCGCCGTGGGCCGTGCGAACACCGTTGTCGGTGAACGATTCGATCGGATCGTCGCGAAGATCGACCAACGTGACGTTGTCGCGGTTGTAGGTCTCGAAGTAGCCGTTGTCGAGGATGAGTCGCTTCGTTCCGAACGGATAGCTGGGCATCAGCTTCTGGGCCGTCTCGGGATCGTCGACGACGCCGCTGATCTTGTCCCGGACGAACTCGGAGATCTCCTCGTTCAGCTCTTCGTCGACATACACCCCGGTGAAGCTGTTGATGGCGAGGTGCATGCCGCCTCGCTCCCACATTTCCTCGTAGCGCGCCTGACGTTCCTCGAAGGTGTGATCGGCGGCCTGAAGCTTGCTCGTCGGGAATGGCCAGCCACCCCGATAGCGCATCGACGCCCGCAAGTCGTCCCACTCCTGCCGGTATTGTTTAAGATCCTCCTGGGGCAAGGGTCGGTTGCGGGCGGGAAGCGCGTACTGGGGCGTGCGCTGGAACACGGTGACGTGATCGGCTGTCTTCGCGATCTCGGGAATGGCCTGGACCCCCGACGAGCCGGTACCGATCACACCGACTCGCTTGCCTTCGAACGACACCGGTTCGTGCGGCCATCGACCGGTGTGATGGATGTCTCCGACGAAATCATCGATGCCGGGATAGTCGGGCTTGTTGGCAACGAAGAGCGCACCGATCGCGCAGATCAGGAACCGGGCAGTGGCCGTCTCGCCCCCCTCGGTCTCGATCGTCCAGTGCTGGGTGTCCTCGTCGTATCGGGCATCGGTCACGAACGTGTCGAACTGGATGTCCTTCCGGAGATCGAACTTGTCCGCGACATGTTCGACGTACGCGAGCACATCGGCCTGGGTGCTCTGCGTCTCGGGCCACACCCACTCGTCGACCAACTCTTGACTGAAGGTGTAGGCGTAGAACGGGCTGCTCGGCGCGTCGACCCGGGCACCCGGGTAGCGGTTGTACCACCACGTACCCCCCACATCGCTGGCGCCGTCGAAGGCCCGGACCGAGAGACCCATCTCGTCTCGCAGATGATAGAGGGCGTAGAGCCCACCGAATCCAGCGCCGATGACGATGGCGTCGTAGGTTGGGTTCGAGCCGACCGGTTCTTCTGTTCCCGAGGCGTTCATCACCATCCCAGGGTAGCAAACGAGACGAGGGCACCAAGCCGTGCCCAGAACCGCAATCGTGGTCGATGACCGCTTCAGTTCGGTGAGTACCGATCGATCACTCCTGTTTCATGTGCTCGCTCGATGATCTCGAGGCCGAGCACCGAGAACGCGAAGTAGACGATCGCTCCGCTGAGGAGTGCCCAACCCCAGCCGAAGCCCAGGA
>ERZ888423.1643-NODE-1643-length-18781-cov-5.361690_pt1 | contig 18781 bp, 13 predicted proteins | sample MGYA00520523_ERZ888423 | MGnify/ENA primary metagenome ERZ888423 (study PRJEB32303, sample SAMEA104408611) | aquatic metagenome | biome: Brackish water; feature: Pelagic; material: water | place: Baltic Sea | collected 2014-06-08T10:24:00 | depth 30,27 m ...
CAGATCGACCGCAGGAACTCCCGCCGGCGGTCCGTCGGTCCACCGAAGGTTGACCCCGAACCCGGTGACCACCGTCAGCCCCGACCGCCCCGAGGTTGCCTCGGTCAGGATTCCTGCCAGCTTTCGTTCATCTGTGGTCAACACGTCATTGGGCCACTTCAGCCCTACCTCGACGTCGGCGATGGCCCGAAGACCATCAGCGATCGCCAGCCCCGTCAACAGCGGCACCAGGGGGGCCCAGTCCGGGGCCGGACGGAGCAGAACCGACGTCAGGAGTGAGGCGCCGGGTTGATCCAGCCAGATCCGGCCTTGGCGACCTCGACCCGCCGTCTGGTGATCGGTCACCAGCACCGCTCCTTCTTCGATCGGCTGATTCTGCGACGCGGCATCGGCTGCTCGATCCAACAGGTCCCGGTTCGTCGATCCGGTCTCCGACACCAAACGGATCACCGAGAAGCGCGTCGTGGGAGGTCCGGGAAAATCCCTTTGTGTCAACATTTCGGCCTACCATACGCCCGTGTTCACTCAGCCTTCACTCCCCAAACCATCGTTCGACAAGGTCCTCGTGGCCAACCGTGGCGAGATTGCCGTTCGCGTCATTCGCGCCTGCCAGGAATTGGGGATCGGAACGGTGGCCGTCTATTCCGAACTCGACCGCGACGCGCTGCATGTGCGACTCGCCGACGAAGCCTTCGCTCTGGGTGGACAAACAGCGGCCGAGAGCTACCTCAACACCGAGGCCATCCTCGGCGCCATCGAGGCTTCCGGCGCACAAGCCGTCCACCCCGGCTACGGCTTCTTCTCCGAGAACGCCGACTTCGCACGCGCCATCACCGAGCGAGGCATCACCTTCATCGGACCTCCGCCGGCCGCCATCGAGGTCATGGGCGACAAGATCAGTGCCCGCGACGCGGCCGAGAAGGTCGGCGTGCACGGGGTCCCTGGCATCACCGAATTCCTGACCAGCCCGGAAGAGATCGTGGCGTTCGGCAACAGCGCCGGTTGGCCGATCGCCATCAAGGCGGCCTTCGGAGGTGGCGGCCGAGGCATGAAGGTGGTGACGTCGCCCGACGAGGCCGCCAGTCAGCTCGAATCAGCCCAGCGAGAGGCGCTCGCCTATTTCGGCCGCGACGAGTGCTACGTCGAGCGCTATCTGACCAAACCCCGCCACATCGAGATCCAGGTCCTGTGCGACGGGCACGGCAATGGTGTCTACCTGGGACAACGTGACTGTTCCGCCCAACGCCGACACCAGAAGCTCATCGAGGAGGCTCCGGCCCCTGATCTGCCCGCCGACATCGCCAAGGCCATGGGCGAGGACGCGGTCAAGGTTGCGTTGGGATGTGATTACACCAACGCCGGCACCGTCGAGTTCCTCTACGAGGACGGCGCCTATTTCTACCTCGAGATGAACACCCGCCTACAGGTCGAGCACCCCGTCACCGAATTGGTCACCGGCCTCGACCTGGTCGCCCTCCAGTTGCACGTCGCCGATGGCGGTGAGCTGCCCTTCGGTCAGGACGACATCGAACTGTCGGGACACGCCATTGAAGTGCGCATCAATGCCGAGGATCCCACCGGTGGCGCTTTTCTTCCCTCGCCGGGCCCGATCACCAAGCTGCGGGTGCCGTCGGGTTTCGGTGTGCGATGGGATGGCGGCTACGAGGCCGGCGATGAGATCAGCCAGTACTACGACAATCTGGTGGGCAAACTCATCTGCTGGGGCAACGATCGACCAACCGCCATTGCCCGCACGCTGCGCGCCCTGCGCGAGTTCGAGATCGAAGGGATCAAGACCACGATTCCGGCCGACATCGCCATCCTGGCCGACCCCGTCTTCCAAGCCTGCGAGCACTCGACCAAGTGGGTCGAGGATGGTCTCGATCTGTCGAACATCGCCGCCGACACCCCCGCCCCCGAGGACGGTGCCGAGCCGAAGATTCGACGGGACATCGACGTCGAGGTCAACGGCAAACGCTTCGCGGTGTCGATGTGGGTCCCGGAGTCGGCGGGCATGATGGCCACGGGCGGAGCCAAGAAGCCGAAGCGCCGCACGAGCGCAGGTGGCGCCGGCGGTGGAAGTGGATCGGGCGACGTCACGGTTCCCATGCAGGGAACCATCATCAAGATCTCCGTCGAGGTCGGTCAGCAGGTCGAGGTCGGTGACACCATCGTGGTGCTGGAGGCCATGAAGATGGAGAACAACGTCGGCGCCGAGAAGGCGGGCACGATCACCGAGATCAAGGTTGCGACCGGCGATTCGGTCAGTGGCGGCGACGTCGTGGCCAAGATCGAATAGCTCCGACGGAACCGGTCGCTGGTCGGGCCCGGCGACAGCCGAACCAGGCAGGGTCGGTCAATCCGGGTCGGCCAATCGCACGACCTGATCGACCCGTGAGCTCATCACTGCCAACAGATCAGTCAGTGGGCCCGTCTCTCCCACGGGCCCCGGGGCCCCGACCACGAGGTCGGCGCATCCCAACTCGTCCAGCATGCTCACCGTCTGCTCGACGATGTCACCACGTCGCACCACGACCCGGACCGGTAGATCATCAGCGCCGATCTGCCGACGGACCAGGTAGACCTGGGCTTCCAGGAGCCACTCCAGTTCCTCGGCCACGATGATCATGACGTGGTCCTCGACATCGGCGAACGAGGCATCATCGAGAACTGCGAGATGGACGAAAGCCCCGTTGTTCTCCACTGCGTGGCGGGTGGCCTGCCGAAGAGTGGCCGATCGACAGGTCCCGCTCCACGTCAGATAGAGGGTCTGGAGTACGACCTCTCGGCGATCATCGACACCGGTCATCGGGCCCCGCCCTCTCGTCGACCATCACCGTCAGGAGAACGTTCGAGTTCCCAGCGCTGTGAGAGCAGATCGAGTCCGGCCAACCGGGTCTCCACCTCGATCGACAAGGCATCAGCCACATCCTGATCGACCAGCCCGATCCGGACCACGTCGGCCAATGCCCCCAGCTCTGCAGTGAGTGCCTCGCGCCGCGCTTGGGCCAACATGGCGAACTCGAGTTCGGGGTGCCGACCGAAGTGCTCGCTGAGCGACGACGACTGTCGCCCGATTCGGCGCTGGTACGTCTGACCGACGGCGTCGGCCAGATCGGTGGACAGCACGCCATCAGCCCCCAGCCGCCCCATTTCGCCCTGTCCGGAACGGGCCATGTAGACCCGGGCCTGGAGTTCCTGCTGCAGCAGGGCCGTGCGACCCCGGCCCGAGAGACCGAGCCGGCCGATGAGCGGGGCCATGGTCGTGCCCTGCACCAACAACGTGAACAACACGACGCCGAACGTCATGACCCGAATGGTCTCTGCCGTCTCGAACCCGACCATCTCGGCCGTCACCGTCAACGCCAGAGCCAGCGAGATCGCACCTCTCAACCCTCCCCAGAACCTCACATGCTGATAGTCCCACGGCACTCGGTCACCGAGGCCCAGTGTCTGGCTCAACCCACCGAGTCCGTAGACGATGATCGCTCGAACGACCAGCACGACGGCCACGGCCAGCAGCACCTCGAACGCGTGATCGACCAGCTCACCGACACGAACACTCAGGCCGATCAGGAGGAACACCGACGCGTTCACGAGCCAGCTGAGCAGTTCCCAAGCGTGCTCGAGGGCGAGCCGAGTGCTGGGTGATGTGTTCTTCAGACCCACGGTGCCGACCATCAGCCCGGCCGCCACCACGGCCAGAATGCCGGAGAAGTGCAAGGACGGCCGATCGATCATGATGCCGAACTCCTCGGCAGCGAGAAACGATCCGTAGGCCAGCGCCAACGTCGTACTGGTCTCGATGAGCGGATCATCGAGACGAGACAGGATGAGTTCCCCGACGACGTACCCGAGCACGATCCCGACAGCCAGACCGCCTGCGGAAACGACCACGAAGTCGACAACGGCACCGGTTGCCGAGAAGGAACCTCCCTCGGCGACGCTGATGGCCAGCCCGAAGGCAACGACGGCGACGGCGTCATTGAACAGCGATTCGCCTTCGACCAGGACCGACAGCCGCTTCGGTGTCCCGAGAGTCTTGAAGAAGGCGATGACGGCCACCGGATCGGTGGCCGAGATGAGGGCACCGAAGGCAAACGCAGCCGGCCATTCGAAGCCGAGGGCGTTGTGCACGACGAACGCCACCGCCAAGGTGCCGAGTGCCGTACCGAGCAGGGCAGCGTTCATCACCGACCACAGGTCGGCTCGCAGGTTGGCCCAGGGCAGGTGCAGCGTCGCCTCGAACAACAGGGGCGGCACCAACAAGGCCAGGATCAGATCGGGCGAGACCTCCACCGCGACCACGTCCCCCAGCAGCGTGGCTGCGAATCCGGCGATGACGAGTGCGACGGTGAAGGGAAAGCGGAGCCGACTGGCCGCCACGGCGACGCCGGCCGCGATTGCCAACAGCACCACGGCGGCTATCTCGGTCCGTAGGAGTGTGCTCGATGCCTCCTCGGCGGCGGCAACGAGCGGGAGGATCACTACTCGGCGGCTTCGCCGAGGACTTCAGCCAGTGCTGGATGCACGAACAGCGATTCGACCAGGTCGGTGACGGTCAAGCTGGCTGTGATGGCCAGTGCCAGGACCGAGATGAGTTCGGCTGCATGGCGACCCACGATGGACCCGCCCAACACCACACCGGTGGCAGGATCGCTGACGATCTTGACGAACCCACGGCTGTCGTTGTTGATGAGCGCCTTGGCCGAGACCGAGAACGGAACCTTGGTGACCCGAATCTTGCGGCCTTCAGCGAAGGCATCGGCCTCGGCCAGGCCGACGTCCGCGATCTCGGGGTCGGTGAAGATGGCCGACGCTGCCTTGTCGTAATCCAGATGGCGGTGCCGTCCCGCATGCAGACCCATGGCGTGCTCGGCGATCTTCCGACCCTGCGTCGACGCCACCGAGGACAGGGGAAGCTTTCCCGAGAGATCCCCCGCGACGTAGATGTTCTCCACGTTCGATCGACTGTTGTGATCGACCTTCACATAGCCCCACTCGTGCTCGATACCAGCCTCGTCCAACCCCAGGCCCTCGGAGTTGGGCACGGAACCGATGGCCAGCAGTGCATGGGATCCTTCGGCCACCCGCCCGTCGTCGCAGCTGACCCGCACCACACCGTCGCTCGAGGTGATCGACTCTGCCCTCGCTCCCATCAGCAACTTGACCCCCTGATGGAGAAAACTCTGCTCCAGCACCGCGGCGACCTCGGGGTCCTTGTCCGGCAGGACCTGTTGCCGACTGACGATCAGGGTGACCTCGGAACCGAACGATTTGAACATGTGAACGAACTCGACACCGGTCACTCCGGAACCGATCACGATGAGACGCTCTGGTAGTTCCGGCGGCGGGTAGGCGTGGCGGGTCGTCAGGACGCGCTGGCCGTCGATGGGGGCCCAGTCCGGGATGCGAGGTCGACTTCCGGTCGCCAGCACGATCACGTCGGCCTCGAGCTCGGACGACTTGCCGTCGTTGTGGGAGACCGCAACCGAGTTCGGACCGGTCATGGTGCCCATGCCCTCGATGATCCTGACTCCCTGGCTCAGCAGCAGACTGGTGACCGAATGCTCGAGCTTCTGTTCGATCTCGAGGATCCGCTCTCGGAGAGCATCGAAATCGAGGCTGACCTCGACCTTGGCCAGCCCCATCTCCTGGGCGTGCTTCATCAACGCCATGGCGCCACCGGTGGCGATCATTGCCTTGGACGGAATGCAATCCAACAGATGGGCGGCGCCTCCGACGATGTCCTTCTCGATCAGGGTGACGTGGGCCCCCAGACGAGCAGCATGGGTGGCGCAGGTGGTGCCGCCTGGGCCACCACCGATGATCACGAATCGCTTCTCCTGACCTGGCATGTACAGAGGGTACCGGCCTGGCCGACTACCGTCGGGTACCTGTGATCACGATCGCCATCGACGTGTCGAACACACTCGGGAGTTCCCGCCGCAGCGGACTGCAGCGACTCTGCCTACGGGTCGCCGTGGAACTGTCGGCGAACCCCGGAGTCGATCTGGTGCTCCTGGATGGACGAACCGGCACACTGCGCACGCTGTCAACGGCTCGGGTCGGTCGGCTGTCCACCCATTTCGAACGTCCCGTCGCCGGCAACCGATGGTCGGCGACCACCCGGCGGGTGCAACAGCGATCGGCTCGGTCGGTGCCGCGGGGGGTTGCCTGGACACCACAGGGCGGCTGGCTGGTCGACCTCGATCCGGCGTGGCACGCTCCGATCCCTCGCACGGAACTGCTCGGATCGGTGCAGGCCGAGGGGACGAACACGGCGGCCGTCGTGCCAGATCTGCTTCCCGTCCACCATCCGGAGTGGTTTCCTCCGGAGTCCGTCCGTCGTTTCACCAGCTGGCTCGTCGCTCACCGGGTCGCGGGATCCCGCTGGATCGCCATCTCCGACGCGACCGCTGATGCGTTGCGCCAGTGGCTGGACGACGACTCCCTGATCTCGGTGCTCCGACTCGGCGTCGACCTGCCAACTCTCCCCCCAGCCGGGTCACCGCCTCTGGACGGCCCAGGTCTGATCCTCGCTGTCGGTACTGTCGAGCCCCGCAAGGGGCACGGATTGTTGTTGGATGCCCTGGACAAGCTCGGCCCCGACGCGCCGGTCGTCGACGTCGTCGGGTCGGCAGGTTGGGCTGCAGATGATCTTCGAGCCCGTCTGCGTCACCACCCGAAGGTTCGTTGGCACACCGAGGTCGCCGACGGCGACCTCGAACAGCTCTGGCGGACCACTGGCTTGCTCGTTCAACCAACTTCGGGAGAAGGGTTCGGACTGCCCGTCGCCGAGGCTCTGGCTCGAGGGATTCCCGTGATGGCAACCGATCTGCCCGTCCTGGCCGAGGCGTCACAGCGCTGCGCCCGTCTGGTGGCGCCCACGGTCGATGCCTGGGCCGAGGTGCTGTCCCGATTCGCCGACGACGCGACGTTCCGCCAGGGCGAACGACGGCGGGCTCAGGCCTTCGTTCCATGGTCGTGGGCCGACACCGCCGACGATCTCATCGCAGCCTTGGACACCCCCGGTCCGTGACGGACCTGCACTACGATCACCGTGTGCAGATCGTCTACCTCTCGAATCGCCCCGAGGTACTGCACGGCACCGTTGCCGCGGTGCAGCGATGGATGCCCTGGATCAGCTCGATTCTGATCTCGGCTCCCGGCGGCACCGACTTCGGTACGTTCGATCTCCCCACCACCGTGGTCGACGATGCCGCCATCACCGGGTCGACACCACGCGAGCTCCGAGCGATGGACCACGTCACTCGCAACGTCACCCTGCGCCGAGCACTGCTGGAACAGGGACTGTTGGCCGACGAGTTCATCCTGAGCGATGACGATTACCGCCCGATCGTGGAGGTAGGAATCAGCGACTACGTGCATGCCGACGGACGACACCAGGGATACTGGTTCTATGAGTTGGAACGGTGGCCGGGCCGAGAAACCGACTACGACCGGGCCCAGATTCGCACGCTGGCCGCACTCCGGCTGCTCGGGACCCCCACCTTGGCCTACGGCGCCCACATGCCCCAGATCATGCGGGCCGACTGGCTGGCCGAGGCCTTCGCCGCCGCTGACGACGTGGGCGCCGGACCTCTGATCGACGAGTGGTCGCTCTATTTCAATCTCGCTGCCATCCGCCATCCCGATCAGTTGGCACCGCCCCGACCGTTCCGAACGTTGGCCTGGCCCCAGTGGCCACACCAATGGCCACATCGTGTGGCCCCGCATCCCATTCGCTTCGAGAACCACTACCCGAGCCACGAGCAACCCGGCGGCCTGTTCCATGGACTCCCTCCGATCACCGCACCTGGTGGAGCGCTGGCCCGAGTCGAGGCATGGCGATCGGCCGAACTGGCCATCGGTGAACTCCGCTTCGACCCCACGTGGAACGACCCCTGGACCCGGGGAAGCGCGCCGCGACGTCGGGCCGCAACGTTGTTGCGAGGAGCCAAGAAGGCCCGGAAGTACATCGGTCTGGATCGATGACGGCGGTGCCGTCGCTGGAGAGACTGCGCGGGCAGAACTCCTTCGGCCAACGAATCGTTCGTCGTGCCCGCCACGAGCTGGCTCGAACCGAACCCGTGGTGAGGGCGATCCGGGCCGATCCTCGCAGTCGACGCACGCGACGAAGGATCGAGGAACTCCGGATGGCATCCCGGGCCCGCTTCCGATCTCCCGACGAGGTGCTCGACCGGATCGTGGCCGAAGCGCTGAGCTCGGGCCAGCGCAGCCGCCGCGACTCGGGCCGGGCCCATCGGGATTCGAGCCGGTGACGAATCGTCGTGACATCACGGTCGCCGTGGTCGCTCCCCGTCCGGTGCCGTACCAACGGGGCGGCGCCGAGCGTCACTGGGATGCCCTGACCCTGGCGTTGAACGAAGCCGGATTCGAGGCCCGTCTCGTCGCCATCGATGCACCGGAGTCGACGTTGCTCGAGGTGCTCACCTCGTATCGCACCTTTCTCGAACTGGACCTCTCGGCCTTCGATGTCGTGATCTCGGGAAAGTACCCGTCGTGGATGGTCCGCCACCCCCGCCACCTCCGCCACCTCAACCATCCGCTTCGCGGTCTCTACGAGCGCTACCCGACGCACCTTCGCGAACCGTCGCCGGCCACGATGAACGAGGTCCGACGCCAGCTCGACGCGGGCGGTGCTCCGGGTCTCCTCGACTGGGCCATCGACGTCGTGACGCTCCATCCGGGCCATCACCCCTTCCCTGGTCCCCTGGCCAGAGCTGTGATCCAGGCGCTGGATGCCGACGCGGCTCGACACATCACCACCCAGGCCGTGGTGTCCGAACATGTCGCAGCCCGCCCCGGGTACCTGCCTCCCGAGGCCGACGTCGCCGTCATTGCACCGTTGACCGACCTGGTCGGGACCTCGTCGGGCCCCGATCCTGGGGCTGGAACCGATCGCACAACGACATCCGAGGTCACCCCCGGCCGTCACTTCCTGGCCTTCGGGCGCTTGACCCCGATCAAGCGGCTCGACCTGACCATCGAGGCCTTTGCTGCCTCGGATGCAACCGAGCTTCGCATCGCGGGCGCCGGGCCAGAGGAGAGCCGACTACGGGCTCTGGCCCGAGCAACGCCCGGGGTACACCTGCTCGGCCACTGCGATGACGCCGAGCTCGCCCGCCAGATCGCCACGGCTCGTGCCATCATCGCCACCCCGGCCGACGAGGACTACGGCCTCGTGGCCGCCGAGGCAATGGCCACCGGCAGGCCCGTCATCACGACCACCGACAGCGGCGGTGTGGCCGAACAGGTGGAACATCGTGTGAACGGTCTCGTGACCGCTCCCCTCGCCCGTTCGATCGGCCGTGCCATCGACCAGCTGGATCGAGATCCGATGTTGGCCGACCGCCTGGGACGAGCAGGTCGAGAACTCAGCGACACCCGGACTTGGGATCCCTTGATCCGCCTGGTCGACGACCTGTCGACCCCCGCGTCGGCGCGGCCACGGATCCTCGTGCTGTCGACGTTTCCCGCCCATCCGGTACAGGGCGGAGGCGCTCGTCGTCTCCGTTCGACGGCGGCTGCGCTGCAGCCCAGTGCCGACGTCACGGTGATGACGTTGACCAACAACGCACCCGGTGTCCGCCGCCGCATCCTCGACGACGGAGTGGTCCAGATCTCGGTAGGGCGATCACGGGCCCACCTCAGAGCGGATGCCCAGATGGCGGCCCTGGTCGGCCTACCGGTCGATGACATCGCTTCGGACCGCCTGTCCCCATCGACGCCGGCCTGGCAACCGATGTTGACCGGCGAACTCCTTCGTTGTGACGCAGTGGTGCTGGCTCACCCCTTTCTGGTCACCTCGCTCGAGTCGTCGCTGTCGGAGTTGCCGGCCGAACACGTCCGACCCGTCGTGGTCTACGACGCCTACAACGTCGAGACCGATCTGAAGGCGGATCTGCTGGCGGACCGACCCGGACGAGGTCGGCTCGTCGAATGGTGCACGGCGGCCGAAGGGGCAGCGGTGGAACTCGCCGATCTCGTGGCTGCGACGTCGACCCACGATCTCGCTCGGCTGGGCCAACTCTTCGGTAGGACAGAGGGCCTGACAGAGGGGCTGGTGGTGGCGAACGGGGTCGACGACGAGCTTCTGGTCGAGCCGACGACACAGGACCGTCGCCTGGCCCGGCGTCGGCTCCTGACCGACCTCGCTCTCTCACCCGACGACGTTCGACCGATCGCTCTGTTCGTGGGCTCCAATCATCCCCCGAACCACGTTGCCGCCGATCTCCTGGACCGGGTGGCGGCCGAGCACCCCGAGCTCCTCATCGTGCTCGCCGGCGCCCATTCCGACCGGGCCCGCCCTCATGCCCACAGCCTGGGCCGCTTTGCCGACCGGTCGCTGCGACGCGTGTTGTGGGGGGCCGACGTCGCACTGAATCCCGTATCGTCGGGGTCGGGAACGAACCTCAAGCTGGTCGAGGCCCTGGCCGCCGGACTCCCCGTCATCTCGACCACCGTCGGCGCTCGTGGCCTGACCGACCCCGACGCCACCGTCATCCTGGTCGATGGGGACGAACCGTCGTCGATCGCCGAGGCCATCCTGCGGACCGTGGCCGAGATCGAAGCCCGAGATCTCGTCACGATCGAACGAGTGAGCGAACGAGCCGCCATGGGGCGCACGGTTGCCGCCGAGCTGGCCTGGAGCCGCTGCATCAGGCCTCTAGAAGAGGAACTTCGGCGACGGATGGGCGTACAATTGCCCCGTGTCTGATCGTTACGAAACCTGGAAGAGCGCCGCCGAAGCCGAGCTGCGGGGGAAAGATCCCGCCCAGCTCGAGATCGAGACCGCAGAGGGCATCACCATCAAGCCGCTCTACACCGAGGCGGACCTCGGCGATGTCGCCCATCTCGACACCCTGCCGGGCGAGGCTCCCTACGTCCGCGGGCCCCGGACCACCATGTACACCAACCGCCCGTGGACGATCCGCCAGTACGCCGGGTTCTCGACCGCCGAGGAATCGAACGCCTTCTATCGCCGCAATCTGGCCGCCGGCCAGATGGGCTTGTCGGTCGCCTTCGATCTGGCCACCCATCGCGGCTACGACTCCGATCATCCTCGTGTCGTCGGAGACGTGGGCAAGGCCGGTGTCGCCATCGACTCGGTGGAGGACATGAAGATCCTGTTCGACAGCATTCCCCTGGATCAGATGTCGGTGTCGATGACGATGAACGGCGCCGTGTTGCCCATCATGGCCTGCTACATCGTGGCCGGCGAAGAGCAGGGTGTCAGCACCGACAAGCTGTCGGGCACCATCCAGAACGACATCCTCAAAGAGTTCATGGTGCGCAACACCTACATCTACCCACCCGAGCCGAGCATGCGGATCGTGGCCGACATCATCAACTTCACGGCCACCGAGATGCCCAAGTTCAACTCGATCTCCATCTCCGGCTACCACATGCTCGAAGCCGGGGCATCGGCCGACATCGAGTTGGCGTTCACCCTGGCCGATGGCATCGAGTACGTGCGTGCGGCGCTGGCTCAGGGGCTGGACGTCGATGCCTTCGCCGGCCGTCTCAGCTTCTTCTTCGGCATCGGCATGGACTTCTTCATGGAGGTCGCGAAGCTCCGGGCTGCTCGTCTGTTGTGGGCCGAAGCGATGGCTCAATTCGATCCCAAGCAGGCGGGATCGTCGATGCTGCGCACCCACTGCCAGACCTCGGGGGTCTCCCTCACCGAGCAGGACCCGTACAACAACGTGGTCCGGACCGCCTACGAAGCCATGGCTGCCGTACTCGGCGGCACCCAGAGCCTGCACACCAACTCCTTCGACGAGGCGCTGGGACTCCCTACCGAGTTCAGCGCCCGGATCGCCCGCAACACCCAGCTCATCCTGGCCGAGGAAACCGGTGTGACGCGGACCATCGACCCGCTGGCCGGCAGTTACTTCATCGAGAAGCTCACCAGCGATCTCGCCGATCGGGCCCGCACCATCATGGCCGAGATCGACGGACTGGGAGGTATGACCAAGGCCATCGCCTCGGGCATGCCCAAGCTGCGGATCGAGGAGTCGGCGGCGAAGCGGCAGGCCCGTATCGACCGGGGCGAGGAGGTCGTCGTCGGGGTCAACAAGTACACCGTCGAGAACCCCGGCACCGTCGACGTGCTCGACATCGACAACACCGCCGTACGTGAGCAGCAGGTCGCCTTGCTGACCAGGATCCGAGCCGAACGGGACCAGGACGCTTGCGACGCGGCCCTCGCTGCCCTCACCGAAGCGGCACGGGGCAACGACAACCTGCTGGCGGCCTGCGTGGCCGCGGCTCGGGCCCGGGCCACCGTCGGCGAGATGTCCGATGCCATGGAAGAGGTCTTCGGCCGACACCAGGCCCAGACCCGAACCATTTCCGGGGTGTACGGAGCCGCCTACCAGGGTGACGAAGCGTTCGAGAAGATCATGGCCGACGTCGAGGCGTTCGCCGTCGAGGAGGGTCGACGACCCCGGATCCTGGTGTCCAAGATGGGCCAGGACGGACACGATCGCGGTGCCAAGGTGATCGCCACGGCGTTCGCCGACATCGGCTTCGACGTCGACGTCGGCCCCCTGTTCCAGACGCCGGAAGAGGTGGCCCGCGATGCCGTCGACAACGACGTGCACATCGTCGGCGTGTCCAGCCAGGCGGCCGGGCACAAGACGCTGGTGCCCCAGCTCATCGATGAGCTTCGCAAAGCAGGAGCCGACGATGTCGTGGTCGTCTGTGGCGGTGTCATTCCGCCTCAAGACTACGAAATGCTGCATGCCGCCGGAGTCGGCGCCATCTTCGGACCCGGTACCAACATTCCCGAAGCGGCGGCCGAAGTGCTGAACCTGGTTCGCAACCAGGGGTAAAGCCGAGCGATCCGGTTGCCGATCAGGACAGGATGCGTCGTTTCTCGTGCTTCCTGTCGTGTCTGGCCTCGATGGTCTGCGTGGCCACGGTGGCCGGTACCGTCTCGGTCGAGCCGGTGGCAGCCGCCGTTCGTCTGACGCAACAACACCAGTTCTCCTTCACCCAGAACGCGTTCTACCCGTCCTACACCAACGAGAGCATGAGCTCGCCTGCCTACGGCGATGTCACCGGGGACGGCATCGCCGACGTCGTGATCGGCGGCATGGACGGCCGACTGTTCATCTCGTCGGTCAACGGTGACCTCCAACGCACACACCTGGTGGGAGCGGGCGCCATCCACTCCTCCCCCACCCTGGCCGACCTGAACGGCGACGGGATCCTCGACATCGTGGTCGGCAACACCCGAGGCGACGTGGTCGCGGTGACGGGCAACGGCCAGGAGATCTTCCGCAAGCGGACCACGCCGGTACCCGGTGACGAATTCGACGTCTATTCGAGTCCTGCGGTCGGCGACATCGACAACGACGGCCAGCCCGAGGTGGTCCTCACCAGTGGCGACCACTACATCCACGTCTGGAACCATGACGGCTCGATCGTTCCGGGCTTCCCGATCTGGCAGAACGGCACCACCTGGTCGAGCCCGGCCCTGGCCGACATCGACGATGACGGATACGCCGAGATCATCATCGCCTTCGACGTCAACGATCGGGCAGGCCCCCAGAGCGGCTGCCCGGCATCGGGCTTCTTCGGCGCAGCCATCCGGGCTCTCGATCACACCGGCAATCAGAAGTGGAACACCTGCATCCAAGGCGAGATCGTCACCTCGAGCCCGGCCGTGGTCGACGTCGACGCCAATGGCGATCTCGAGATCGTCATCGGATCAGGGCTCTATTTCGGGGCCATCGGCCGGGACAAGGCACCATCACGCAAGCTGTGGGTCCTGGACGCAGCCACCGGGGCCGTCGCTCCCGGCTGGCCCGTCGACACCGGCGGCACCCACAATTCGTCGCCTGCGGTCGGCAATCTCGACAGCGACCCGCAGTTGGAGATCGCCACCTCGAACGCAACCGGGCAGGTCATGGCCTATGACCACGATGGGCAGCGCAAATGGACCCGATGTGTGATGCACAGTGATGCCCAGTGCCCGTTCGCTCAGCAGAACGCGTTGGGCACCTCGGTTTCGATCGCTGACGTCGACAACGACGGCGCCAACGAAGTAGTGGCCTACGTCCACACCATGGTGAAGGTGTTGTCGGGCGCCTCCGGGGCGGTCGAGATGTCGCACGAGATCAACCTCCGCTACGTGTCGCGAGCCCAGCCCACGGTCGTGCAGCACAACGGCCAGGCCACCATCCTCGTGCAGAACATGGACGAAGTGACCGGTGCCGGTCCGTCGGCCGGCGACAAGCTGACCGTGACCGTGCTCGGCACCGGAACCGCTCTTGGCACCGCGCCGTGGCCGATGTTCGGCCAGAACCCGGCCCGGACCGGTTCGCTGGAGACGACGTGGGCCGGGGCGGCGTGGGTGCGCCCCTGGTTGGCTGCCGTCTACCAGGATCTGCTGGGACGACCGATCGACACCGGGGGCTCGGACTATTGGGCCAATCGGATGGGCGGTGGGCTGTCACGCAGCAATGTGGCCCATCAGTTCGCCAGCTCCAAGGAGTGGTCGGCAGTGGTGATCGACGATCTCTACGCCGAGGTGTTGGGCCGCACCCCCGATGCCGCCGGCCGCCAGTACTGGATCAATCGCCTTGCGGCCGGGACACCGACATCACAGATCGTGGCCAGCTTCTTCGCCTCCGACGAGTACTTCGTGCAGGCCGGTGGCACCAACCGGGCGTTCGTGCGGGAGCTGTACCAGGCCATCCTGGCTCGCGACCCCGACGCCGGAGGCCACGACTACTGGACGGCTCGACTCGACGGTGGTGAGCCGCGGGGCACGCTGTCGTCGCAGGTGTTCACCTCGTACGAGTCCGGCGGCCGTCGGGTCGACGGCCTCTACGCCACCCTCCTCGGCCGCACCCCGGATGCCGCAGGGCGCGACTACTGGGCCCGCTATCTCCAGACCGGCGACGAGATCACCCTGGCCGCACTCCTGGTGAGCAGCAACGAGTACGTCACGGGCGCCCAGGGTCGTTTCGGCTGACGATCTGGTCCGTTGCGATGGCGCTCGCGCCGCCTACTCTCTGAGCCGTGACCGAAGGTCTGGCCGCAGAGGTCGCTCAGGGGAATCGTCGAGCGTTGGCTTCGGCGATCACGCTCGTGGAGTCGACCCGACCCGACCACCGCGCCCGATCTCACGAGATCGTGAACGCTCTCCTGCCCGAGACCGGTGGCTCCCGGCGCATCGGAATCTCCGGACCGCCCGGCGTCGGCAAGAGCACGTTCATCGAGGCGCTCGGGATGCATCTGATCGAACAAGGGCATCGAGTCGCCGTCCTGGCCGTCGACCCATCGAGCCGACGGACCGGCGGATCGATTCTCGGGGACAAGACCCGCATGGTGGAGCTGAGCAGGCGCCCCGAGGCATTCATTCGGCCGAGCCCCAGCGGCGGGGTCCTGGGCGGGGTGGCGAGCCGTACTGGTGACCTGATCCTGCTGTGCGAAGCAGCCGGCTACGACATCGTGCTGGTCGAGACGGTGGGCGTCGGACAGTCGGAGACATCGGTTGCGCAGCTCACCGATCTCTTCGTGCTCCTCGTGCAGCCTGATGGTGGAGACGACCTGCAGGGGATCAAGAGGGGCATCATGGAGCTGGCCGACTTCGTTGTCGTCAACAAGGCCGACGGCCACAACCTGCAGTCGGCAAACCACACAGCGTCCGACTATCGCCATGCGCTCGGAATGGTGCGGCCCAAGTATCCCGACTGTCCCACGCAGGTGCTCACCTGTTCGGCCTTCGAGCGAGCAACCGTCGCCGAGGTATGGCAAGCGGTATCGGTACGTTGGAGCCAGTTGCACCTCGGGAATCATCTCGGCCATCAACGATCCGAGCAGGCGGTCGAGCGGCTCTGGGGCGAGTTGTCGGGGGTTCTGCTCGACCAGATTCGCCGGAACTACCCTGCATTGTGTTCGTCGGTCGAACAGGACGTGGCAGCGGGGCGTCTCTCGGCCAGCTCGGGGGCATCGTCACTCGTCGCCGCCGTCTTCGACCCCGAACAATGACGCATTCCGGAGGGCACGACACCCGTGACTAGGATGCATCGATGCCGTCGACGATGACCAAGAATCGGCTTCGCCGATCGGTCGCATCGCCGCTGCTGGCGCTGACGCTGACGTGGTTCGGCCTCTTGGTCGGCTATGGCACGATCTTTCCGCTGTTCGAGGCGCCCGACGAGCTCGCCCATCTCGATCTGGTGCTGTTCCATGAACAGTCGAGCCCCCTCACGTTCCTCAACGATGATCGAGAACTGGCAGCCGAAGCCATCGACGGATCTCGGAGGAGCGGATTCAACCATGACCCACGCCTCGAGGCAGCGGCGACGCCGGCGGGTCAGAGACCCAGCTTCGAGGACCTGGCTACCGGAGCAGACACCGACTCCATCAATCGGGCAGTTCAGAATCCTCCCCTGTACTACTGGACGATCGGCACGGGTGCCGCCGCCGTCGATTGGGTGCTTCCCGGTGATGCCGTCTCCGCCTTCGACCGCAAGGCGACGCTCTACCGTTTCCTGGCAGCGGTCTTCCTGCTTCCCGTTCCCTACCTCTTCGCGCTGATCGCTCGAGAGCTGGGAGCCAGGCAGGAGGGACAAACGATCGCTGCCTTCGTCCCACTCCTGATCCCACAGTTGGCCCACATCGGCGGGGCCTTGAACAACGACGACGGCACCATCGTGTCGGTCAGCCTCCTGACGATCTTCTGTCTTCGGATAGCCAAAGGGGCACTCACCCCCAGCTTGGCATTCTTGACCGGCCTCACCTTCGGTATCTCCGCCCTCTTCAAGGGCACGGCCCTGCCCTTGGGCATGACGGTCGCTCTCGCCCTTCTGTGGTGGAGCTGGCGGGAGAAGACGATTCCGTTCCGGGCCGGAGCTCTCGTCGCGGTCGGATCGCTGGTCGGCGGGGGATGGTTCTGGATCCGCAGCTACCTCCTGTACGGACAACTCCTCCAACCACTACCGGACACCTTTCCCCCCGATCCCACCTTCGAGCCCCGAGTTCGTTGGTACGTCGAGATGTGGTCGACCTGGATGGTGCAGCGCTTCTTCGGATGGTTCGGGTACTTCGATGTTCTCATGCCTTCCTGGGCCATCTGGCTCTTGTTCGTCGTCTTCGTCGCCTCGTTGCTGCTCGGGGTCTGGGCCTGTCGCCGACAACTGATGCTCTGGATCATCACGATGTCGCCGATCGCTGCCACTGGAATCGTGCTGTTCGCCACGACATTCAGCTTCTACCGCAGTACGGGCGTCACCGCCGGGATCCAGGGGAGGTACCTGTTTCTCGGCCTCGGTGGCGTGGCCGCGACCATGGGGCTCGGACTCGAACTCCTCGCCAACCGTTCGCGACACGCGTTCGAGGCGATCATGGTCGGCCTCGGTCTGCTGGCCATCGTCGTGCACGTCGTGGCCGTCCGACTCGTGCTCGACCAGTACTGGGAAGGAGACTCGTGGCGAGCCGAGCTGGCCACGCTCGGCGCTTGGGCCTCCTACGGGGCGACACCGACCTACCTCGTCTTGGCCACCGCCGCCCTCCTCGTCCTCTCAGTCGTCCCCATCGTGATCCTCCTCGGACGGGGCGCCGACGCCGGAACCTCGCGCCCGATCGCTCGCCGTGCCTGAGGCCCCGCCGATGAAGCTCTGCTACGTCCTGTCGTACCGTGACCCTCGGTACACGAGAACGGCAAGCCTGCTTGCCGCGCTCGGCCACATCGATGGCATCGAGATCATCGAGGTGCGCAATCGACGCCTCGGATTGCTGCGCTACCCCGAGACCCTCTGGAAGCTGTTCCGAACACGCCTGGTACACAAACCCGACGTCTTCCTGCTCGGCTTTCGAGGGCACGAGATCTTCCCCTTCGTTCGTCTGATCACCTGGCGTCGACCGCTCGTCTTCGACGAGTTCATCAATCTCTATGAATGGGTCGTCGAGGAGCGGGGACACCTCGCGGCCACCCATCCGGCGGCACGTCTGATCCGTGCCTTCAGTGCCGCATGTGTCCACCGTGCCGAACTCGTGATCACCGACACGCCCCAGCACCTCGCCTACACCGCCGCGATCCACGACCTCGACACCGATCGCCTCGGATGGGTCTACGTCGGCGCCGACGAGGCAACCTTCGTCCCGGTACCTCACGAGCCAGACCTGGACGGGCCGCTCACGGTGCTGTTCTACGGCAACATGCACCCTCTCCACGGCATCGATGTCATCCTCGACGCGGCCGAGATCCTGCGAGCGCTTCCCGTCCGATTCACGATCATCGGCGGTCGGGGCACCGAGGTGGGAGCTGGCCTGGAGCGTCGCGTTCGGGCCGAGCGACTGACGAACGTCAGCTACGAAGACTGGGTCGACTACGACGAACTGCCGTCGAGGATCGCGTCTGCCGACGTATGTCTTGCCGGACCCTTCGGAGGCACCGTCCAGGCTCGTCATGTCATCACGGGGAAAGCCTTCCAGTTCGCAGCCATGGCCAAACCGATGGTCGTCGGCGCCTTGGATGGATCGTTCCCCTTCACCGCGGGCGTGGACAGCATCGTGATCGAGCAGGGGTCGGCACCTGCACTGGCCAGCGCGCTCCGGTGGTGCCTCGACCATCGGGCCGACCTGCCCGCAATCGGCCGAGAGGGTCGTGCGCTCTACGAGCGGGAGTTCTCCTCGGTCGCGTTGGCCGAACGACTCGCTGCTCTCCTCCTTCCGCTGCGGGCCACGAACCCGGGGGCGGCGTGATGCCCGAACCTCAGTCCGCTCCGGCGAGCGG